>Ga0334883_1002348_pt1 | contig 23560 bp, 16 predicted proteins | sample GraSluR1_MG_6_FD_207230 | JGI IMG/M metagenome (GOLD analysis project Ga0334883, IMG submission 207230) | Sludge microbial communities from methane-producing bioreactor in Wageningen University, Netherlands - Granular Sludge_09_05-R1 | ecosystem: Engineered > Bioreactor > Anaerobic >...
AAGACCGGCCGACCCACCTCCGTGCCCGCGGTCTTCCAAGACCGCACCGCAGGCCACCCAGGCGACGCCGGTACCCACAAGACCGGCCGACCCACCTCCGTGCCCGCGGTCCTCCAAGACCGCATCGCAGGCCACACACGCAACGCCGGTACCCACAATACCGGCCGACCCACCTCCGTGCCCGCGGTCTTCCAAGACCGCACCGTAGGCCACACACGCAACGCCGGTAACCACACCAAAGGTAGAACAGCCTCCGTCCTCGGGCAGGTCCTGATCTTGCTCTCGAAAGACAGGGCACGTACCACGCACGCAAGTGCGGTTGACATACTGACCAGGGGCACGAATCCAGAGGGGCGCGCCACCGTGGGCGCGCCCCCTGTACTATCCGGACCGATCGGCGGCCCGGAACCGGCAGCTAGAACGGCCTAGTCTCCCGCGGCGAACGTCCACTGCCCGGGCTGCGTGCGCGCCAGCGCCTTCACGTGGCCGTCGTAGAACGCGGCGTTTACCATGTCATTGTGCCGCGTCTGCAGGCGCCGCCCCGAGGCCGGCTCTCCATAGTCCAGGTGGGCCGGGTTGCTCCAGATCTCCATGCCGATGGCGTCGACGATGTCGATGGTCCCCGCCGGGTCGTCGACCTGCGCCAAGGAGCGCGGCGCGTTGGGAACGGCTGCGGCCGCCGAGCCGGAGTTGTTGCACAGCCAGCTCGCCCGCGAGTAGCCCAGGATCAGTGGGTTCGGCAGTCCCGGCGGGCGCATGTAGTTGTACGAGGTCACCCCGGGGGAGCTGGGGCATACGGCGATCTGCGTGTTCTTGGTGTACGGGGTGATGAGGTCTACCCACCAGGCCAGCATCGTGGCGCCCGGCTGGGGCATGTACTGGTAGGCCATACAGATCGTCTCGTCGTAGTCCTGGCTGTACATGGCCAGGCCCAGCGCCAACTGCTTCAGATTGCTCTGACACGACGCCTGCCGTGCCTTCTCCCGGGCTCTGGCGAACACCGGGAACAAGATTGCGGCCAGGATGGCGATGATCGCGATCACAACCAGCAACTCGATAAGCGTAAAACCTCGTCTCATTTGTGCGCCGGTCTCCTTCTCCTGTGGGGTGTATGAGGAGGCCATCGAGCGTGACGCCGACGAGCCCCACTGCATTATACCCGATTCCCGACACTCGCGGCCACCATTGCGACGAACATGCCGGTGTCCTTCGGGTATCGTGCGCGTTGGCGCGACGAAGCGCCCGGTGCCACCACGCCCTCGAGGGCAAAGCAGCGCGCGGCCCTCGAAAGGGCCGCGCGCTGCCAGACCACGAAACGATCGGCCCCGCGGCGCAGGGCCGCCGCAGCCTACATGTTGTACTGGTAGTATTTGTTGGTGCCGTCGGCCCACAGCTCGATGGGTTTCATCGCCTTGGCGTGGCCGTCGCAGAACGCGACGTTGACCATCTCGTTGTGCCGGCCGAACGGGCAGTTGGTGCCCCAGACGATGGCCGCGCCCGTGGACCCGGGCGGGTCGACGAAGTTGGCTCCCCAGTTGGCAACGCCCTGCGACGGCGAGTAGAGAGTCAGGTTCCCGAAGGTATCGTCGGCGAAGAGCACCTTCTCAGCCGGGGTGTAGATCTTCGCCAGCGCCACGCCGCCCAGGGAGATGTTATAGCCGTAGCCCCTGCGGCCGGGCTCGCTGGGGCAGAAGAACATCTGGTAGTTCTTGACGTAGGGCAGGATCAGGCCGGGTTCGGTAGGCGTGCGCGGCGCCCAGTAGATGGTGGCCGGCGGAGCGCCGCCCCAGGTCCCGCTGCAACGGTGGAACATGATCTCATCGTAGTCCTGCACGTACATCATCGCCCCCAGGCCCATCTGCTTGACATTGCTGAGGCACGACGTCTGCCTGGCCTTCTCACGAGCCCTGGCGAAGACCGGAAACAAGATAGCGGCGAGGATCGCGATGATCGCAATGACCACCAACAACTCTATCAGCGTGAAACCGCGTCGCATGGCAAACCACTCCCCTCAAGTTGGTATTGCACTTCAGGAGTCCTATTCGGAGTCCAGAGGTGTTTTACCTTCCCACAAGTGCCCTATCAACGCCTTTTCCGAACAAATCCCGCGCGGCGCGCGTCACGACGCCCGGACCGTCCAGAATGCTCGTGACCGATGCGGCGCCTCGTCGACCCTCTGCGAAACACCAGGCGAGCCGCCTCACGTTCTGCCTGCACCCCGGCCGGTCCGCCCGCGAAGGCCGTCGCGTCCTGTGCGGCGAACTTCCGGGCTTGTCCTAACGCCCCGCAAATGCCGGCCAAGGAGTCTCACCGTGCACCCCACCCCGCTCCTGCTTCTGTGCTGTCTCCCCATTGCCTGCTGCGCCGCCCCGCTCTCGGTGGTCGATTACGGCGCCACCGGCGACGGCCGCGGAGACGATACCGCCGCCATCCAGGCCTGCCTGGACGCCCTCCCGCAGTCCGGAGGCATCGTTGTCTTCCCGCCCGGGACCTACCCGTGCTCGGCGACCCTCACCGTCACCGGCAAGGACAACGTCACCCTCACCGGCCAAAGCGCTCTGCTGTCCTTCACCGCCGAGCCCGCCCGCGAGCACTGCCTCCTGCTCACCGGCACTCAGGACAGCCCCATCGCCAACCCCCGCATCGAGGGCCTTCGCGTCCATACGTCCACCGGCTACGGGCTATCCATCGGCCATTTCACGAACGCGTCGTTCACCGATTGCACGGTGGAGCGCAGCGGGCTCTCCGGCCTGTACTGCTTCTTCGGCCGGGGGTGCCTGATCGCGGGCAACCACGTCCTGCACGGCGGCGATAACGGCATCTACACCTTCTCGGTGGATGACGCCGCGATCGTGGGCAATGTCGTGGAGCACGCCACCGGCACCGGCGGCATCGCCATGATGATCGGGCAGGGGCTGGTTGTGACGGGCAACACGGTGCGGGACAGCGACATCGCCGCCATCGGTACATGGGATGTGTGCCGCGACGTGCTGATCGCCGGCAATGTCATCGTGGGGAGCCGCAATACGGGGATCATGATCGACTGGAACGGTGATTGGGACAGCCGCACCCGCGACGTGACGGTGGCCGGCAACTCGATCGGTGGCGTCGCCCAGAATGCCATTCAGGTCTATCACGGCGCCTGCGGCGACGTGCTGATCCGCGACAACACCATCAGCCGCTCCCGCACCGGCATCCGCCTGGTGGACTGCGAGGGTGTGGAGATCACCGGCAACCGCATCAGCCGCATGGGCCAGGCCGGCATCTGGCTGGACAGCGAGGCGGACACCGCCTGCAGCCGCATCCTGATCGAGGCCAACCGCATCGTCAACTGCAACCTGCAGAGCGTGTGGAACAGCTTCCCGGGCATCTGGCTGCGGGGAGCGCACCGCGAGATCACCGTCCGCGCCAACGACATCGGAAACGACGAGCAGGAGTTGACCATCTGGTACGACGGGCCCGCGGCGACGGCCGATCTCAGCTTTGACTGCGAGCACCTCACGCTGCGCCAGGACGGGCAGCCGGTGGGCGAGTTCGCGGCTGCGAAGGTGCCGGTGGAGCGCGTCGACCGCCTGGTGCAGCAGATCGAGAAGCTGCCCGGCTGGCATGCAGAGCTCACGGGCCCGCGCTTCGGGGATGTGACCTTGCTGGAGCGCTCCGGCGACGGGATTGCCACGGAGGAGGTGCTCTCACTCCAGTGCAAGGGCACGCAGGGGGGCGCCATCCTCAGGGCCAAGAGGCTCACGGCCGGGGTGAGCGTGAGCCCGGAGGCCGCGGACGTGGTCCTGGAGGGCAACCGGGTATGGGGCGTGGAAGGCGAGTAGGAAGGAGGCGGGACGACGTCGGGCGTCGCCGTCGTCCCGCCTTCGAGGGTCATGCCTCGCGGCTCATCTCTGGCCGGCGAGAGCCGCCGCCCTTCGGCATACGATCACGGCTCCCGTCCCGGCCTCCGCCCCCTATCCCGCCTCCACTCTGTACACCGCCTCCTGTCCGGGCGCCAGCCAGTGGTACACAGTCAGACCGTGTTCATCCCGCTCCTGATGATCCGCGCTGTAGGCCCCGCCCTGAGCCTCCTTGCCCTCCCAGTTCCAGGAGAACACCTTCGTACCGGCGCCGGGGAAGGTGATACCCACCCGCACATTGTCCGTCATGCTGTTGTTGACCAACATCACGTACTTGCGGCCCTCCAGGTCCACAAACTCCCCCAGCAGCAGCGGGTCCTTCTCTCCCGCCACCAGGCGCGAGACGGTGTCGTTGGGGGTGAAGACCTCGCCCTCACCGAAGGCCGTCGGGTAGAAGGTCACCCGGGTCGAGGCCAGGTGTGTGAACAGGTCGCCGTAGTGGCGGTGGAAGCTCTTTTGTACCCGCCGGATGTCGTCATAGGTCTCGGTCTTGTTCCAGTGCTCGTCGATGGGGGAGAGGCGGTAGTTGGAGTGCGGCTGGCGCATGTAGTAGAAGAACCACAAGATTCCGTGGGCTCCGGAGGCCACGGTTGTGTTGAGCTGCCAGCGGATCTCATTGAAGCTCGGGCAACGGTAGTTGAAGTGTCCCACCGAAAGGGTGGTGTTCCAAAACGGGACCCCATTGCGCAGCGCCGCCTCGCGATAGAGCCGCAGATTGCGGTAGTAGCTGTGCCAGCCCTCCTGCCCAGGGTTCATCTGGGCGTAGCAGTCGTAGCTGATGAGGTCGGCGTTGCTCTTCTCGGCGAACTCGTCCAGGTAGTTGGGCCAGGTGTCTGTACCGGCACGGGCCTCGATGCCGGGGAAGAAGGGCAGCAGGTTGGCGAAGGGGTGCAGATGCGGGGCGATCTGTTTCTGGATCCGGTAGCATTCGAAGAACGCCAGCTTCTCCGCGGCGCCGGGCTCGTCACCCACGTGGAAGCCGAACAGCGCCGGGTGGTCGCCGAACTGCTCTACCGCGGCCTCGATGCCGGAGGCGTAGTCATCCGGGATCAGCTTGCCCTCCGGGCCTCTTCTGGCGTAGCCCCGCGGGTCGCTGAGGATCAGCTTCATCCCTCGCTCGGCGGCCCAGTCCAGCAACCTGCGCATGTGGGCCACCTGCTCCGGGTTGGCCGGGTCGAAGCTCGGGCTCTGCGGCACGGTGAACCCCGCGTCGGCCCACATGTCCACCTCCAGCTCATCCATATGGTGGCCGTGTTCGTTGAGGTTGGTATAGCTCCAGAAGCTGATGGGGTACTTGCCGAGTCCGAAGGACTGGGTCTTGTCTATCATCGCGCGCATGTTGTCTGTGACCCCCTGAGCGAGCACGGTGGTGGTGAGACACAGAAGCGTCAGGATAGTAGTGGTCGCGCTGCGGCTCAAAGCGTGTGGACCCCTTTCGAGAGTAGTCTGCCGTTTGCCGTCTGCCTTTGCCTTTGCCGTTGTTGTTGTCGTTGCCGTTGTCGTTGCCGTCCCTGGGACCGCGGGCGTCCCGCCCGCAGCCGTCAGCCTTTGCCGTCCGCCTTCGCCGTCGGTGGGGCGGGCTTGCCGGCCCGCCGAGCCGATCCGCAGGATCGGCGTCCTCTGTCCTCGCCATTCCACCGGCGTACTGCTGGTGACTGCCGAGCGTTGCCGCTCGACACGCGGGCCAAGAAGCCCTCGCCACCAACGGTGGAGAGCCGGCCTCAGCGCTCCCCCAGCTCCCGCTCCCCGACCCGCAGAGACGTCCCGCGGCTGAGCAGCGAATCCTCCGGTGAGCCGTCGGGAGCGAAAGACACGGCGAACACCCGGCCGTCGGAGCCAACGCCCTCCAGCGCGACTGCCCCCTCCACCCCCGGCAGGGCGAAGCCGACTATCGTCCGCCTGCCGTCGGGCCAGGTGAGCTCGACCCCGCGCGCAGTGTCACTCTTGAGCGCTCGGGTCGCGGGCAAGAGCGCCTCCTCGCCGGCCTTCGCCGGTAGCAGGACGCTGAGGAACTCGCCCTCCTCTGCCGGGGCGGTGAAGCTCGCTGTGACGTGCCAGTTCCGGGCGTACTCGGTACCCTCGGGCCAGGCCGGGTGCGGGTCGAACTGGTCCGTCTGGCGCAAATCGATCTCCCCCGGCGCCAGGAACCGAGTGGTCAGCGTCGCTTTGGGGCGCTTGATAACGACGCTGCGTGTCTCGTCGCTCACGTCCATCTGGTCAATGGAATGCAGCCAGAACTCGAAGGTGCGCGGCTCATCGCTTGCCAGATCATCCCTGATAACGAAGATGCCGGGCCGCACGTGGACCACCTCACGAAGTGCCCGGCTGAGGCGGCCGCCATAGGCCCGGGTGGCGTCGCCCGTCACCAGGTCGAAAGCCCGGCCGTGGATGAAGTCCGTGATGGCGCCCTGCGCCTGCCAGCCGCGGTCCTGCCCCTGCCCGCCGTCGAAGGTGATGCCACACTTGGCCTTCGTCTGCCGCGTCCACTTGTCGTGGTGCGGGGAGCCGTAGTAGTTGTAGTAGCCCGAGGCGATCGCCAGCGCCTCGCCGTAGGCTTCCAGGACAAAGCAGTTCTGGTCATTGTGGCCGTGGGACACCGCGCCGTAGGGCGAGGAGCGCAGGAGGAAGGAGACGTCCTCCGCGCCGTCGGCCAGATTGGTGTGCAGGGCCGCCAGACCCACGCCCGGAAACTGCCGGGCCAAAGGCAGGTCCAGCGGCGCTTGCCCCTTCAGACCGTCATCCCTCAGCACGACCCCCAGCGGCCCGCCCCCCGAGCCCTGGCCCAGAGACTCGGTGTACCAGCGGATGTACGGGTCCTGCGTCAGGGTGCTGAACCAGTACATCAGCGCCCCCGGTCGGCTGGGTTTCCACTGCGTTCCGTCGCCGAAGGGGGCCATCTGGCTGAAAGGCGGGGTGAGATAGAGCAGATAGTACGGAGTATTGCGAAAGAACGGACGCTGCGAAAGGTCGATCCCGGTGGCCTGCCGCAGGGCGACGACGAAGTGCAGGCCGAAGCTCATGTACGCGCTCCAGTACCCCGGCCCCTCGTTCCACCCTCCGTCGTCCTTGCCCCAGGCCGGGTAGACGCCCCAGTAGATGCGGGTGATGTACTGCAGCCACTCCTGCGCCTCCGGCCACTGATTGTGGAACTCCACAGCGGCCTCGCCCAGGAAGCCGATGATGCGTCCGGCGTGGCTCTCGAAGGGGTTGTTCTCGAAGGGCATGCCGCGGAGCTTCTTGTAGAAGTCCGCCGCCCGCACCCGCATGGAGCCCTCCACCTGCTCGCGCTCCTGCGGGGTGAACAGGTCGTAGGTCCAGTCGTAGGCCCTGATACCCCGCATCATGACCCACATCGCCGGCTCGTCATTGTGGAAGACGGAGGTGGCGCCCGAAGGGTCCCACGAGAAGAAGTGCAGGAGGCGTCGCTTGGCCTCCGCGCCGCAGGCCTCGTCGCCCGTGAGCAGGTAGGCCAAGGCCGCGGTCTCCATCCTGTCCATCGGCGGTCTTGTGGTGCGGATGTAGATCACGTACTGCGGCGAGCGGGCCTCTCCGCCGGGGAGAAAGTACGGCTCGGGAACCAGCTCCTCCTCCGCCCAGCCCCTGGTGGCGCGCACCAGCCCCTCGGCGTAGGCCTTCAGGTCGCCCTCAGACGCACGCCTGCGGTACTCACCCATCTCCTCGGGCCGGAAGAACAGATGTGGCCGCTGTCGCGGAACGAGGAACGCCTCCGGCGCCGGATAGGGCCACGGATCGGCATCCGCGGGCACCTCGAACCGCCGCGCCCGGCTCCACGCTACCCCCGGCCGTCCGCGGTCCACACCGTAGCGCCAGTACCAGGTCCCCGGCTCCAGCGTCTGGGCCAGCATCTCGCAGGCCCATTGCAGGCCCTCCAGATCGACCGGCATATCCCCCTCGAAACGGTCGTCCCGGGCCACCTGCAGCCGGTAGGCCGCCTCGGCACCCGAGGGCAGCCAGCGGAAGGGCGGCGGGTTGAGAGTGACCCTCTCGCCGTCGGCGGGGCTGTACGGGAGGTTCCGGCCCAAAGTGGGCTCGCGATCCACGGCAATGCTCGGGGGCAGCGGCATGGCCGCCAGTTGCTCGGCGGTGGCGACCTGAATCGTCACATCGTCCCAGTGGGTCTCGCCCGGCGTGTACCAGTGGAACAGCTCGATGACCACCGCGCGCGTGCCCTCGGGAACCTCCAGTGTCGTCGAAACGAAGCGCCACTGTTCGCTGGGAGGGAAGAACACCGTCTCCAGCTTGAGGTGGTGCCACTTGTTGGGGTCGTCGTTGAACAGAAAGCGGATGGAGGCCCCCTTGCCGTCGCCCGCGGCCACGCCCCGGGTACGGTACCAGCCGCTCACCGTAACTCCCGGGCCATCGTTGGGCCACAGGACCTGCTGACGCCAACAGCTTCGGTTCTCGTTCTCGGTGGCCGAGAGCACCACGTAGGTATCGCCCGTGTGGCCGCCGTCCGTGCCGACGGCAGACTTGCCCCCGGTGCCGAAGTCCACAGGAGCCCAGCCCTCCGGCCGGCCCGTGTCGTCGAGCCGCTCGAAGCCGGGATTGGTGAAGAGGTTGTCCTGAGCGCAGGCCAAGAAAGCCGGCCATGCCAGGAGCGAGGCAACCAGGATCGGAGATGTCAATCCACAGGACATGGTCTTGAGATGCTCCTTGGTCGATTCGCGGCGCGGCAAGGGCCGGCGGTCGCCGCCGCCGTTCACTGCTCCCAGACCCGCAGGGCCGCCCGGGAGAGCTCGCCAGGCCGGCCGGGCGGGTGAGCATACAAGGGGGAGCGGGTCCCCACGCCGGAAAAGCGCTTGTCCGCCGGTGCAGGTGCAGCGCGTGTGCCGGCTAGAGGGCCTGCTCGGACCACCGTGCGTCGGCGCTGAGCAGCACCGCCGACAGCTCCTGCAGCCAGATGTTGAACTCCGCCGCGTGGTCGATGTAGATCAGCAGGGCGTCCGGCTCCGTCTCATCGCGCCAACCGCCCTCTGGGTACTGGGTCTCCACGAGGAAGTCGGCGAAACTGCACGCCGCCTCCCGCCCCCGTCTGTCCCCCGTGCACAGATAGTACAGCGCCGCCCCGAGGCTGCTCTTGCCACTCCCCACGTAGGTGAACCGGTCGTCGTAGCAGCGGAGCTTGATCTCGAAGAACCGCCCGGCCAGGTCCAGGTACCGTGTGATGCCCGTAGCCATGCAAAGCCGGCAGGCGAGCTGCAGCATCAGCCCCACTTCCCAGTAGTCCTGCTTGGGCTTGCTCATGTCGATGTACAGCGCTTCCTCCGGGTCCACTTCCGGCGTCACCAGGCGTCCGTCACGGGTGGTGCGGTAGTAGAAACGGCCCTCGTCGGGCTGCTGGCTCAGTACGCTGACGGCCCATTCCATGGCCCTCTGGGCCACGTCGAGGCGGCCGCAGTACAGCGCCGAGATACCCGTCCAGCAAGTGGCCAGCGAGCGGCAATAGGTGTCGCCGGAGAAGTGGGGGAGCCCCCCACAGGGCGTCTGGCAGGAACTGAGAAAGCTCATCACCGGGTAGCTCAGGTCAAAGCGGCCCAGGCGGTGGGCACCGTGGAGAAACCAGCTCATCTTGTAGCAGTCGCCCTTGTATGCTCTGAGCTGACCATCGGCCTCCAGCCTGTTGTCACGCACCCACGTCAGCAGCCGGTGGGCCTCCGCCACATACCCGGCCAGCGCCCATGAGTAGGCCTGCTTGTGGAACGCGTCATCGGCATAGCCTTCCCAGATATAGCCGCCATCGGGCTGGAGGTACTGAAGCTGGAAGTCCACGGCCTTCCTGCCGGTCTCCCGGTAGCGCCGGATCTGGTCGGACATGGGGATCGCCTCCCTGGAGGGTTGGCGCCGGCCATAGTGGCGGCGCAGCAGGGAGGTTCGCCGGACAAGGTTGCAGGACCTGTGGGCGGGTCGGTCGGCGAGTCGACGGCAACGGCTGTCAACGGCAGCGGCTGTCGACGGCAAGGGCCGGCGGGCGGCAAGCGCGGTTCAGCGCTGGGGAGCTGTGGTCGCCGCGATAGCCCTGGGAGCGCCCGCATCAAGACGGTGGACAAGGCCCCAGAAGCCCTCTCTGTATGCGCCGTCGACGGTGGTCTTGCCGCGGGAGTACGTGACCGCCTTGGTCTCCCCGGCTACGGTGCTGTACTGGTAGGCGGCCACCAACTCGTCGCCGCGCACCTGCCAGCGCACCCGCAACGAGTTCTCGGGGGCGCCGACGTTCGTCACCGTCGCCGTGAGGTTCCCGACAGAGGATGAGACCGTGATCCTCGTGGGCCCCACGATGTTCTCCCCCGGCTCCAGGATGCGCCCGGTGGCCGGATTGGTGGGATTGCCGCACAGGTAGAACCTGTGGGTGTCTTTGTCCCAGGCCAGGATGAGACCGATTCCGGACTTGCCGTGCACCCTCACCTCGGCCGGTTCACTCTCCACACCGTCCACGGTGCACCGTACCGTCACCGTCTGGTTCTTGTCGCTATCCCCGGGCGTGTAACCATTGGCATCATTGAAGCTCCCGGCCGCGGGAGCCTCGCCGATCGTGGCGCGCCATGCGTCGGCCGGCAAAGTGGCCTGCCACCGGTTCCCGAAGGCGTCCGAGCAGGTCACCGTGAGCGTACACACCTCGCCCCGAGCGGCCATGGTGCTCGTGGGCGCGAGCCGAACCTGCGCCGCGGGTCCCGGTCGGACGATCAGGGTCTCCGTGGCGCCCAGAGGCCCATAGCTGCCGGTGACGCGCCACTCGCCGGCCCCCTGCGAGGTGTAGGTGGCCCCGTCCCAGGTCCCACCGGCCCCGGGGGTCACGCCGAACCGCGCCCTGGCCGTGCAGTCCTGGCCCGCCTCCCCGGTCAGCTTTGCCGTGGTCTTGCCGCCCGCCGCGACCGGATTGGGCGCGAGCGACAGGGTCAAAGTCGCCGCCGTCGGCGCCTGCACGGTGACGATGCCCTCCGCCGTGGCCTCCTTGTACTCATCCGTTCCGGCGAAGCGAACCCGCACCCCGACCTGTCCGGCGGCCTCGGTCTCGTAGGCTACCCGGGCGATCCCCAGGGCGTCGGTGTCCGCGGCCGCACTCCAGGCACCCACCGTGAACGTCACGCTCCTGTGCGCCAGCGCCTTACCGTCGCAGGTGAGCTTTGCCGCCAGTTGGACGGTCCGCCCGGCCTGTGTCTGGGCCGGGGGTACCAGACGCAGGGTCGTGGGCTGTGTTTCGGCGTGGGCCGCGGCCAGCCAAAGACCCAGGAGCGCCGCTGTCATTGCTGTGATGTATCGCAAGGCAATGCCTCCCGTCGTCACGTACGCCCTGACGCTCTGTCCAGGTGTCTGCACGGGCGCACCTCTTGACGCTTGAAGCAAGCTCTGGGGCCGCAGACAGGCCGTTGGCCCCCCCGTAGGTCTGACTTTCCACTCACGCCATGCACGATCGCATCAGAGCCACGTCTAGCCTCAGACGGGCCCGAAATGCTGGCGCGAGGGTTGTCTTGCCCTCTCCTCCCGTCTCCGCCGGCCGTCTGGCGGAGTAGGGGAGAGAAGGGCCGGGGCGGCGAGACGACGTGGGCCGTGCTCCCTCCCCGCCTGCGGGGAGAGCCGGGGTGGGGTCCCGGCCGTTACGGACCGCGGGCCCTGAGGCGCCCCCCCAACATCCCGCAGGCGGGGGATGCACGGCTCGGCGCCTTGCGGGACCGCCGCGAGGCCGTGGCCCCGTCCCGATGCGAGCCTCCGCGCCGTGCGCCTGGGCCTGAGGCGAGGTTCCGATAGTATACCCAACGCCACAGGGGTTCAGGAGTTTCGATGTTTCCGCAGGTAGACGAGGGTCAGGTGTGCGCCCGCCTCTTCCCTGCGGAGCTCCCGGTAGCCGAGGCCCGAGTAGAGCCGCAGGTTGCCCTCGCTTCGGTGGCCGGTGAAGAGCTCGAACGCCCCGGCACCGGGAAAGGCCGCCTCGATGGCGCCCATCAGCGCCGTGGCAATGCCCCGGCGCCGGAAGTCCGGGTGCACGATGAGCCTGCCGATGTGGCAGACCCCGCTCCTCTCGCAGGCTCTGACCGAACCCACGATCCGCCCCTCGACTGTCGCCTTGAGGATGGTGTGGTCCGAGAATCGTGATAGCAGCTCCTCAGTCGTCTCCTGCAGCGGCGGGAGGCACCAGTCGCCATACCTCTGAGCCTCGGTCTGATAGGCCAGTCGCTGCAATGCGACGATCTCGGCGGCATCCGCCGGGTCGGCTCCGGTGATCTCTGGGCTCATCCTGTGTGATCTCCGCATGAGAGGATAGGCGCCCACCCGAGCCACACCATCAGGAGGCGCCATCGGCCGTGGCGCTCTGGCTGGAGTCGACCTTCGGCCGGCGCCCGCCGGCTCTGATCTCGTCCGCACGGCTCCTGCGCCGCGATCGCTGTGTCCCGGCCTGTGGTCCGTGGGGGAGGGCGCCGTCGCTTCCACAGCGAAAAGCTCGTGCGACGATCCGCCGGGCTTCGCCCGCTCTCTGATTGATCCATTGGCCCGGTCCTGCCACTGCATGCCGTGACGGCAGCGGCGTCCGGGCACCCACCGGAGCCACAGCTACCATGCCCGCCGCCCTCTCCTCCGCCGAGCGAGTCAAGCTCGCCTACTCCGGCCACGAACCGGATCGCGTCCCCATCATGTTTCGTGCCACAGGGCCGCTCGACGGCCGTTTCGACGACCAGTTCGAGCGCGCCGAGGCCCTCCTGCGCATGGGGGCCGATGTGGCCCTGACCCTGGAGCTGCCCATCCATTTCGAGCCCCGGGTGAGCAGCCGCACCTGGATCGAGAAGACCCGGCGGGAACGGGTACTGCACAAGGAATACCAGACCCCCGCGGGCGCTCTCCACGCCTCGGTACGCCTCACAGAACACGGGCAGGAGCGGGACATTCCGCTTTGCGACGACCGAGGCGGGTCGCGGGGCGAGGACTTCCCTATCGAGACCGAGCGCGACCTCAATGCCCTGCACTATCTCCTGCGCGACCCGGCGGAGAGCGACCTGACGCCCGTCCTTGAGCATGCGGCCCACGTGCGCCGGGAGGCCGACCGCCTGGGGGTGATCGTGCAGGGCAACATGCCCCCGGCGCCGCTCTGCCTGATGAGCCTGCTGGGCCGCTCCCGCTGCGTGCTCGGCGTGCGTGACGAGCCGGAGTTGCTGGTGGCCGTGATGGTGCACGTGCAGCAGTGGACCAGGCGCTGTCTGGAAGTGCTCCTCGACCTGCCCATCGACGTCGTCTACCGCAGCAACCGCTACGAGACCGTGGACCTGTTCTCCCCCCGGGACATCCGCGACCTGTTCATGCCCGTCCTGCGGTTCGATGCGCAGCTATGCAAGATGGCCCAGATCCCGCTGCACTGCTTCGCCAAGAGCGGGATCATGCCCTTGTTGGAGGACTACGCCGAGGCCGGAGTGGACGTTCTTTCATCCCTCAGTCCGGTGGGTCCCGAGCCCATGGACCTTTCCGAGGTGAAGCGCCGCATTGGTGACTGCTGCTGCCTGATGGGTGGGGTCGATAGCCACGGGCCGTTCCTGGCGGGCAACGCGGCGGAGATGGAGCAGACGGTACTGTCGACGCTGCGGGCCATGGCACCCGGCGGTGGCTACATCCTGTCGCCTGCGGGTGCCATCCCCGCTCAGGCCGCGGAGAGCAGTGTCGCCGCCTTCGTCGAGGCCGGCAGGAGGTACGGCCGCTATCCTCTTGACCTGCCCGGCTGAAGGCCTCGCGGGGCAAGGGGTGGTAGCGTTGTCTTCATCCACCAACGCAAGTGGCGCCCCCGAAGAGGGCGCCTATGGTGCGCTGACCGACGCGAGCGTTGGCTGGGGCCGGCTAGGTACTCCTGCTCCGGCACTTGATAGCGTGCTGGATGCTCGCCTTGAGCTCTTCGGTGGTGATGCGCCCCCCCAGGAACTGGGTCTGCAGCAGCTTGTTGAGCTCGGCGAAGACCTGCTTGCCGGCCCCCATCCACTCCTCCACCTGCGCATTCAGGGCCGCCTGTCGCTTGGCCGGTATCATGTCCACATGCCGGCGTAGCGCGGCCACGACCTCGACCGGGTCGTGGGTGACCACCTGGTCCTGCCCCTCGTCGGTCAGGTAGGCGAAGCTACCGTCGCTGTGGTTGTAGGTCACATTCAGTTGCGTTGTCGAACCGCCGGGAGTCTCGTAGACGATGGCGACATTGGTGACCTCTTCGGCTTCGCGCTTCCAGCTCGAGTACTCGTGCCGCAAGTTGCCGTATCCCACACGCCGTTCGTGCGGGGTCTGGTATGAGGCCACCGCCCGGTCAAGCTCTTCTCTGAGCCAATCCATGGCCTGGGCGCCTTCAAGCGTCAATTTCGTTCCTCCAGGGAGACAGGAAAACCTGATTCGGATTGTACCAGAAGCCCACAGCGCTGGCAAGCCGGGGGCAAGGGAGCCTGTCGGGGAGTACTTCCGAGCCCTCGGGTCCCCGCCAAAGCGTGACGTCCCGTGTTCTATCACGTCTCCACTGTCGACATGAAGCACCCACGAGGCCGTGGCGGCACTTGTCCTACGCGTTTGGGGCTATGGCACCGAGACACGTCGGCGGCCCGGTTGGCTTGGCCGACGGGCTCAGGAGAGGCGGGGCTCAGACCGCCGGACGGGGCGGCTAAGGCTCCCTGCGTGGTCCCGCTTGTTCGGAACGGATCAGGGCGACCTCCACCTTGGTCATCTCGCCGTGGACCACGGGGACCGTCGCCTCCCACGGCTCGTAACCCGCCATTGTGAGCCGTAGCGTTCTGCGTCCCACGGGCACCTCGCTCAGTGTCCTGGGCGTGACCCCCAGTTCTCGGCCGTCCAGTGTGATAGTCGCCCCACCCGGAACACTGATGCAGATGAGCTCACCTTCGGCTTTCATCAGGTCTTCTTGAACCGTAGTCGTCTGCTGGTCCTGCACCGTGACGGTCTTCTCCAGCGGGAGGTACCCGTCCAGGGCGATCCGCAGGTGATGCTCGCCGATAGAGAGGTTCGTCAGAGCCAGCGGGGTCTCGCCCCTGTCCTCCTTGTCCAGCGTGACCCTGGCTCCCGGTGGTGTGGTCTGAATGTTGATGTTTCCGGCCAGCGCGCGCAGCCGGAAGCGGAAGGTCTGCTCTGCCTCCTCGGACGCCACCCGGATCGTCTCGTTAACGGGAGCATGTGCGGCCAGGGACAGGCGGACCTCGTGCATCCCGGTCTGAACCGTCTCGACCGTCACCGGGGTCGTGCCGATCTCCTCTCCATCCAGATAGGCCCGAGCGCCTTCTGGAGTGCTCAGAAGCTGGATCCGGCGGAAGTCCTTCTCCAGCTCCAGGCTCACCTCCGTGGCCTTCCGGCGCCGGACCTCCACCTCCCTGCGCACAGGCCGGAAGCCATCGAGAGCGATGGAAAGCTCATGCCGTCCGGCCGCAACCTCCTCCGTGGCCAGGGGAGTGACACCCAGCTCGGCGCCGTCAAGCGTGACGCTCGCCCCCGGGGGCGCACTGGTGACCTGCAGCGAGCCGAAGGGCGGAATCTCAGGCAGGACGGCAAAGACCGCCCGGGCGTCGCCGGCCTCGACCGTGATCTGGTACTCGGCGGTGAAATGGTGGCGGCGGGCGATGCCCAGCTCGGCCTGCCGCCCGGCCTCGAGACGCAGCGCCATGGGAGTGGTGCCGGCCACCCGCCCATCGACGAAGACCACCGCCCCCGCGGGCTGTGAGTGCAGGTGCACCAGAGGGAGAGCGGGTGCCGTGGGCGCCGCTCCGGCCGGGGGCAATGCCACAAGCTGCCCGACGGATACGTGCCCGGCCGGGTCGGTGGAGGAGGCGTTGACGGCGTGCCCCAAGGCCTGGGCCGCCGTGCGCACGCGGCCGGTGAGCTCCACCCCCCGCAGGTCCTGCAGCGCAAGCAACGCGCCTCGTCCCGTGGGGTCCTCGCCCACAACCGTGAGCTCCACAGGACTGAACACACCGTACTCGGTGTCCGCCGCCAGCACACGCCCGCCCAGAGGGAAGAGCTGCACGCAGACCCCCTCAGGTGACTCGACAATGGACAGCACACGCCCCATCGCCGGCAGCAGCGACCGCGTCTGCTCGGCCATCAGGCCACCGGGGCCCAGGGCCTCTTGGGCACTCAGCGGCTCGCCGGGGAAGAGCTGGCCCTCCAGTGTCAGCGTCTCGACCACGGTGAGCTGCACCAGCGGAGCCGCCAATGGCGCCGGCTCATCCAGCAGTTGCTCCACTCGCTGGATCAGGGAGCCGTAGACCACGGCGTCGACGCCTATCTGATCCCCCAGAGCCCGGGCGGCGCCCTGGGTCATGGCGAGCAACTCATCGCGCCCGGCCGCCGCGGCCTCGCGTGCCGCGGGGCCGTCCACGAGCTCTACCTGCGTCTGGGCGCCGAGCCCGATTCGCAGGGCGGCGGAGAACTCGGCGGCGTTCAGCTCGCCCTGCCCCACCTCGCCAAAGTCCGGGACACATACGCGCACCCGGGGCGCATCCAGATCCGGGCGGGGCTTCTCCTGCCCCACCGCCGGCACGAACGCCCCTGCGGCGAAGGCCGCCAGCAGCCACACGGTTGGCCACGATTTGCACTCTGTGATTCTCACCCGTTCACCACTCTCCGTAGAGCCTGTCGCCAGAGACCGAAGCGCCGCCTCGGTGTGCGGGCAATTGGCGATACCAGGCGACGGTTATGCGGCGGCACCGCACTCTTCGCCTCCGGAAGACCGGCGGCATCAAACGTGTCACCCTGCCCGGATCCAGCGCCGCAGGTCGTTGGTGAACCGCCGGTGCTCGGTGACCGTCGTCCGCAGGTCCACGCCCCATCTCCCGGCGGGGAGGGCGCGGTCGGAGCGCGTCAAAGTCAGGAGCGCGACCTCGGGCGCACAGCGGAATCGCATGGTCCCCGGGTGGCTGCCCACACCACGGGTCACGAACAGCCGGGTGCCGTCCACATCAAAGAGCCCCGCAGCGAACCGCGGGCCGAAAGCCGAAGGGACAAGGAGAGGGCCGACCAGCGGCAGGCGCACCTGCCCGCCGTGAGTGTGTCCACTCAAGACCAGGTCGATGGCCAGTTGTGAGGCCGCCGGCACGATGTCCGGCGTGTGCGCCAGCAGGATCGTGCACTCGTCCTGTCCGACACCCTCCAGCGCTCTGTCCAGGTCGACGCCGGCGGGGCCGTGCACGTCCAGGCCGATCAAGCGGCAATCCGGATGCCCCGCGAGCTCAACGGCTTCGTCGGCCAGCACGCGGACGCCGGCCTCCTCCAGTACCTTGGTTACCTGTGGCCCTCGGCCCCCGATCCAGTCATGGTTGCCCAGACAGGCGTACACCCCCAGCGGCGCCGAGAGCCCGGCCAGCAGCTCCTTCACGTCCTGCAGATACCGCGGGTCAAGCGCGACGAAATCACCCGGCAGAACAATGAGATCCGGACCCCAGTCCTGGGCCCGGGCAAACGCCTCGGCCAGGAACCCCTCGGGCTGCTCGGGGTTCACGTGCAGGTCCGAAAGCACCGCGATGCGCAGGCCTTCGGACCCCTCGGGAAGACGGGGGATCGGTACGAGCACCTCGTGTGCCCGCACATCCCAGGTGTCCACGCCGTCGCCCAGGAGCAGGGCGGCCAGACCGAGCCCGCACAGCATCCCCACCACCTTCGCCGCCCGGCGCCCGCCGCGACTCATCGCCCCACCGCGCGGCGATAGTCGTCGTATAGCGTGCGCCAGAACACCACCGCGGTCAGCATGAACACTGCCGCCGGAGCGACGACATCCGAGACACGAATGACGACCGGCGTGAGATAGGGAGTGAGCAACAGGTTGCCGATGGCCAGGCAGTAGGAGTACGCGGCGCTGCCGACGGCGACGGTGAATGCCATCCAGAGCCCCAGGAGACGTGGAGACGGCGCCACCCAACTCCCGTCTCCGCGTCGCAGAGCGTCCTTGCCGTGGGTGAAGTGCAGGAACTCTGAGAAGGACGCACCGGCCCGCTCGGGGTAGAAATGCCTGCGCCCGCCCACGTAATACGAGAACATCACCACCGACAGCACCACCCCGATACCCTTGACGGTGAGTAGCGTAGCCCACCCGCCATGGCCCAGTGCATCGAGCTTCAGATACAGCGGGTTCACCTCGCGGGAGAGGTCGGGGCTACTGATGTAGGTGCTGACGGCGTCGCACACATGGGCGAACACGATGAGCACCGTGGCTACGGCGAACTCGGCCCTGGCCAGGTCGGACGAAGCTGCTGGTTTGTGAGTTGTCGCTTCGATCACCCCGGGTCCGGCCGGTATCGCGTCGCCCCACTGCTTGCCCTGATTCCGTCGGCCTCGCACCCCGCCGGACAGAGATCCCCCGGCAGGCGTGTCGGCCCCGTCCGCAACGCACGACCGCGCCGCCGGCGGCGGTGCCGTTCGTGAGCTCGTAGTTCGGGCTTTCCACTCAGATTGTGCAGGTTCCGGGCGGGCGGCCGGTCGGATGGGCCGGATGGGTGGATTTGTGTCGAAGATACAAAGGCGGGACCCATCCGACCCGAACGGACGTAGAGCCATGGCGTCACCGGCGCGCCCCGCTGCCCCCATGCGGCCGAGTCTGTGAGTCTGCAACGTCGTAGTTGTGTGGCCGAATGGACCGGATACGGGTCCCGGCGTCCGCTGCGCGGCCGCTTGCGGGCCGACGGCGCCCGGTCCCCTGCCGCAAGGCGCGACCCCTCCAGACACCTCCGCCACGTTCGTGCATCGTGTGAGTCTCCGGCCCGCCAAGCCGGCCTTCGGACACGGCCTCGGCGCGCCATCGCGTGGTCTCCGCCGGGCGCAGCCCGCAGGTACGGTCACGCTACGAGCGAAGCTCCGCCTCAGACCGCTCAGGTGCCCGCTGAAGGCTCGTGGCAGCGAACGACGGCGGTCGTCTCAGCCGCCGAGCCGGGCTGCAAAGCCCGACTTGCGGTGTGGCCAACGGCCCGGTTACGGCCCCGAGACTTGCCTCGAACGCCATGGGAGGCAGCGTCCGCTCCCCTGGGTAGCAGCTCGAGGAATCTCCTGGCGATCAGAGAGATCCTTCGCTATCTCGCTGCGCGAGATTGGCGCTCAGGATGACATGAAACGGAATATCCGGGCTTTTCGACCGGACATCTAGCCCAGCGCCCAGCGCTCCACTTGGTCGCTGGTGTCGATGAGCACCGTCTTGATATGGCTGAACTCCTTGAGCCCCTCGATGCCACACTCGAAGCCCAGCCCGCTGGCCTTGTAGCCGCCGTAGGGCATCCACGGCCCGAAGATGTTGGTGCAGTTGATCCAGATGATACCTGCCTGCAGGCGCTTGGCCAGGTTGTGGGCCCGACTCAAGTCCCGGGTCCACAGCGCCGCCGCCAGCCCGAAATCGGTGCCGTTGGCGATCCTCACCGCCTCGTCGTCGTCTCCGAAGGACAGGACGGCCAGGACGGGGCCGAAGATCTCCTCCTGCGCGATGCTCATGTCGGGCGTGACGCCGTCGAAGATCGTGGGCTGCACGTAGAGACCCTTGTCGAACTCGGGGCCGGAGGGGCAATCGCCGCCCACGATCGCGCAGGCCCCCTCACTCTTGCCCGCCTCGATGTAACGCAGCACCGTCTCGTACTGCTGCTTGGAGGATACCGGTCCGATCCTGGTGTCCGGCGCGGAGGGATCGCCGATCTTCAATGCCGAAGTGACGGCCACCAGCTTGGCCAGGAACTCGTCCTTGATGCTCTCATGCAGCAGCAGGCGGCTGCCGGCGGTGCAGATCTGGCCGCAGTTGAGGAAGATCGTCCGTGCCGCTGCGGCGACGGCCATGTCCAGGTCGGCACTGGGCAGGACGATGTTGGCCGTCTTGCCGCCGAGCTCCAGCGTCACCTTGGCGATGTTGTTGATGGAGGCCTGGAGGATCTTGCGGCCCACTTCGGTGCTCCCGGTGAAGGAGACCTTGCCCACTCGCGGGTGGCCCGCCAGATGGGAGCCGATGCTGCCTCCGGGTCCTGTGACAACCTGGATCACGCCCGGCGGGAACCCTACTTCCAGCGCCAGACGCCCTACCTCCAGGGCCGTGGTCGGCGAGGCCGAGGCCGGCTTGAAGATCACGCAGTTGCCGGCGGCCAGCGCCGGGCCCCCTTTGATGCCCGTCATGGCGATGGGGAAGTTCCACGGCACGATCGCCGCCACCACACCGTAGGGTTCGCGCAGGGTGTAGCCGAACGTGTCGCCCGGTGTGACCAGCGTCTCTCCCTCGATCTTGTCCGCGAGGCCGGCATAGTACCGGAAGAAGCTCGCCGCCCCCGGCACGTCTCCGATGCTCTGGCTGTACGGCTTGCCCATGTCCGCGGTCTCCAGCCGCGCGAGCTCGTCGGAGTGGGCGTCGATGGCGTCGGCGAGCTTGAACATCAAAGCTCCCCGCTCGGCCGGGTCCATCGGTCCCCAGCTCTCGTCGAAGGCCCGCTGGGCCGCCGTCACCGCAAGATCGACATCCTCGGTACCCGCGTAGGGCACCTTGGAGATCACCTCACCGGTGGCCGGATTGGTGTTGTCGTAGTACTCGCCCGACCTGGCCTCCACCCATTCTCCGCCGATGAGCATCTTCCGCTGTTCCATGTTCTGGGTCCTCCAAGGCATCAGTCGGAGCCCCGCGGGTCTCCGTGTGATCCAGACCTCTGCGAACGTCGGCGGCCCGCACGTCGGCCGTCCGTCGGGAATCGTGGCCGAGCAGCCGTCTGCAGCCGTCCCGCAAGCCGGGATTGCGCCTTGCGGCCCGGTCCGGCGCGTCCGTGACCCGCCGAACAGGTGTTCGGCCGCGCTTCCGTCGGCGCGGCCGACAAGCCCGTGGCGCCGCCCGTCTGTCACTCCCAGGGCGTCCGTTCCCGAAGGCGGCAGCCCGCAGAACCGCCCGGGGGATCCCGAAATCCTTGGCTGTCTCGCTGCATGAGACTGACGCTCAGGATGACAGTCTCACAGCCGCCCCGGCCTTCCGTCCGTAGCCCCACGCCTTCTTTGCGTGCCCGGCGACGATGCGGAAACAGCCTGCTATAACGTGAACACGGGCTTCGATAGCCCTCTGGGCTTGTCTGGGTCGATCCTCTTGTGCAGGGCAAGGTGCAGGGCGAAGAGCTGGCCCACCACGACCGAGGCGAAGGGCGCGAACTCCTCGGGCATCTCCGGGACCTTGAGCTGCACGACGCCCCGGTCCAGCACGCTGCGGTGATCGGAGATCACGATGCTCTCGGCGCCGCGCTCGGCCAGGGCGTCCAGAAGCTGGCTCATGGACTGCAGCGCATTGCCCGACGGGGCGAAGACGAAGCAGGGCGATCCCGGCTCGATGCTGGCAATGGGACCGTGGAGGAACTCCGTCCCACTATAGGCCGCCGGCACCACATAGCAGCACTGAGCCAGCTTCAGCGCCGTCTCCAGCGCGGTACAGAAGCTCAGCCCCCGGCCCATGACCGCGCACGCCTCCATGTACCGGTAGCGCTCAGCGCGCTGGGCGATCTCGTCTTCCATCGCCAGCACTTGCCCCAGCCAGTTCGATATGCCGTAGATCCTGGCCGCGCGCTCCACGTTTCCGGCCCACAAGCAGGCCAGTTGGTGCAGCACCGCCAGCGACGTGGTGTAGGTCTTCGTTGCCGGGCCGCTGGCCTCGCGCCGGGCGTGCGTCAGCAGCGTGTACTCGGCCACCCCCATGATCTCAGAAGACCGCGTGTTGGTCAGCGCGCAGGTGTAGGCGCCTCGCCCACGGGCCTGCTCCATGAACTCCAGTACACCCGGAGACTCCCCGGACTGCGAGATCCCCAGTACCAGACAATTGGACAGGTCCAGGTCCACGTCGTAAACGGTGAACAAGGAGGGCGGCACCACCGTTGCCAGCTTGCCGGCGATGATCGGGAAGGCGTAGCGGGCATACATGGCCGCATTGTCCGAGGTGCCGTGGGCGATGAGCAGCACGTGCTGAACCTCATCCCTGCGCAAGCGGGCGGAGAACTCCCGAATCTTGTCCGTCTCAGCCGCCAGCGTGGCAGTGATAGCGTCGGGTTGCTCCAGAATCTCCTTGCGCATCAAGCGCCCCGGCAAGCTCTTGGGCATGAGCGAACTCCTTTCCGGCCAGACCCCGACGAACCCGCCTTGCGCTCGGGCTGGTGGCGGGTCGCCGGCGGACCTTGGTAAGCATCAGATGTAGTCCAGGGCGTGGTAGGTCCAGTGAGACAGCGGCCGCGCGGCCGACAGTCGGTGCACGATGTCCCCGGTCGCGTTTCGAATGCTGATTATACCTTGTTCCGTCGCCCAGTGCACGTCCAGCCGCCGGCAGAGCATCCGGGCGAGCTGCCCGCTCTTGGCCTCGATGCACACATCGACCTTAGCACACGGGCCCTCGTAGAGCACGGCATCCAAGGCCGGGGTCCAGACGCTGATACGCAGGTCCTCCAGCAGCTCCGGGTGTTCACAGGTCCGCAGGAACAGGCGCTGGAGATCCAGGGGCTGGGCCAACAGCATCAGGCTGCGCGGGCCCTCATCGAACCCCATGGACAGCAACAGGTGATGGAAGGGGTCATCGTGCCCGGTCTGGCAGGATACTGCGCAGCCTCGGCCGCTCGCGTAGGCCCCGATACCATCAAGCAGCATTCGTGCGGCCTCGGCCGAGGCGGCGGCGAGCTCCTGGAGCATGACCACAGCCTCCGCCCGCGCCCCGGTGCGAATGCCCGCGATGCAGTACGCGTGCAGATCTCCGCTTTCCGGGTACCGGAAGTATAGCGTCTCCTGGGGCAGGACTGCATAGATGTGATGCCGCAACTGCCGACCCTGGTAGCCCACCGAGCGCGGCGGGAAGCCGCCGTGCGCGTGGTAGGTGGCGTCGAAGACCCGGTGGATCGCCTCGGCCTCCGCGTCAATCTCCTCCGGCCCTCCCACACCCACGTGACCCGAGCTTCCGCAGGGCTGTGCCCAATGGGCCGGGCGCAGGTAGAGCATGTCTTGGTGTCCCGTGCGGGCGTAGAACCGGTACCCCGGCGAGCGCTCGGCACCGCGGTAGACCATGAGCGCGTCCACTTCGTCCGACAGGTACTCCCGGGCGGCACGGATCATCGCCGTGCCGATGCCCTGCGAGCGCAGGTCCTCCCGAGTGCCCACGGCGTTCTCGAACACCACGGGGACCGACACTCCGGGCGCCAGCAAGAAGGCTCGTCGGTCCATCGGGATGCAGCCCACGACCTCATCGCCCAGATAGGCCACCACTCCCGACATCGTCGTCGTCTTCAGCCATTCCTCCAGACCGATGGGAGGGAAGATGGCGTTGCGGATGGCCAGAGCATCCTCGGCCAGCTCTGGGCGGTACAGCTCGATATGCAGATCGTCCATGGCGTCTCCACCGGACAGAGGTGGCCGTAGTATTCCGCCCCCGGCAGTGTTTCCCTCCTGACGCCGGCGCAGCGCTGACCAAGGTCCAGTGGCCCCGCGCCCCGTCGACCGTTCCGCGCCACGAACCGCGCCCCGCGGCCGTTCGTCGTCGTCGTTCACCCCCCTCCTCCCGTCGCCCGCGGTGTTTGCGGGCGTAAGGGAGAGGGGGGCAGGGGGGTGAGGCGGCAGTTCGCCGTTGGTGCCGTCCCACCGGCCAACGGCGGCGCGGTACAGGCCCGCGCCCCACAGAACGGCGGTGCCGAGCCGTTCGCCGTTCCGCGCCACGAACC
>Ga0334883_1002356_pt1 | contig 23523 bp, 30 predicted proteins | sample GraSluR1_MG_6_FD_207230 | JGI IMG/M metagenome (GOLD analysis project Ga0334883, IMG submission 207230) | Sludge microbial communities from methane-producing bioreactor in Wageningen University, Netherlands - Granular Sludge_09_05-R1 | ecosystem: Engineered > Bioreactor > Anaerobic >...
TATGATCCGGCTCAGCCATAAGGTCGGGGTGGATCCTAAGACGATACGGAGTTACAGGCAACGGCTTCCCGGGGAGATAGCTGCCAGAGCGAGACGGCCTCAAAGATTCCTTTTTGAAATTTAAAATTCCCTCGTTATTCCCTCGTTATTCCCTCGTTGTTCCCTTGTTGTTCCTCCGATACTCCCTTGTTATTTCCCCCATAATTCCGGGATCGCGATAAAATAGTACCATCGGCAAAAAGGATGCAGCCCCTCCCGGGATCTTTCCCAGAGGGGCTTTTTTCGTGGAGGGGTGATCGCATGCACGTGGTGGAGCCATTGAGAACTCTTGACGAAATTGAGGGCATGAAGGGCGTTCTGTCCCAAAACTATCACGGGGAGCGGGATCTCTTTATGTTTTCCTTCGCCGTGAATACTGGTTTCCGCATCGGGGATCTTAGGGAACTTCGCCCTATGGATCTCTTGGAGAAGGTTCGGGGGCGGTATAAGGTGCGGGATCGCATTGTAGTGAACGAGGAGAAGACCGCAAAGTCACGGTACGTGCCGCTGAACAAAGCAGCTCGGGGAGCCGTGCGGCGGTATCTGCGTTCCTTCGATGGATATGAGGGCGATCCTTTGCTGCTTTCGCAAAAGCCGAGCCCGGAGGGAGAGGGCAAGGCCATATCGAGGCAACGAGCGTACGAGATTCTGAACCAGGCAGCAGAGGCCCTTGGGATCTCTCGGGCTATTGGCACCCACACCATGCGCAAGACCTTTGCGTTCTGGTCGCTGAAGCGGGGAGCCCGCATCGAGGCGGTGATGCACATCCTGAACCACTCAAGCCCCCAGGTGACGCTCCACTATGCGGGGCTTGAGAGCGGCGAGATCGAGGGTATCTATCATGGCCTGAATCTCTAGGCGTTTAACGAAAAGTAGTGGGATTAATAATTCTACTTTTTGCGAGACCCAAGGCCTTGGATGCTAGGGGCTGAATCCTTGGCATTGCTGGCAAGAAATTGTTTTTGCCAAAACATGACACAATATACATATGACAGGTTTAGGGGGTGAGAGCTGTGCCGCGGAAGCCGGGAGAAGCCTACGCCAAAAAAAGAAAGCAAGCCAGGGAAAAGAGATACAACGATTCCCGGCCTGGGAGACATGACTTCTACCATTCCGGGATCTGGCTTCGAACTCGATACCGATACTTGTCAGAGCATCCTCTCTGTGAAGAGTGTGAGCGTCAGGGCCGGGTGCGAGTGGCTGACCTGGTGCACCACCGGGTAGAGATTGCCGCAGGAGGAGCCCCCCTTGATGCTGATAATCTCGAATCCCTGTGTCATGCGTGCCATAACAGGCGCCATGGGGCTTCAAGGGGGGAGGGGGGCGTTAAATGTCTACAGATTTGACACAACTTAGAACGGCGCGCAGTCGAAAACGTGCGTCCGCAAGTTTGAAACAAGGGGGGAAAATTAACAATGGGCCGAAGGGGACCGGCACCAAAGCCGGATAGGCTGAAGGCGATGGAAGGCAACCCAGGCAAACGAAAGCTCAACCTGAACGCCCCGGAACCCGAGGGGATGCCGAACTGTCCAACGGGGTTATCTAGGGCCGCAAAAAATGAGTGGCGGAGAGTTGCCCGGGAGCTACACAATCTGGGGCTGCTCACCCTGGTGGATCGGGCGGCTCTTGCTGTGTACTGTGACGCCTGGGAGAAATGGGCGCAGGCCACCGAGGCGCTTGACATGCACGGCTTGACCATGGAGTACCAGAACAAGGCCGGTGCTACGAACGTGGTCTCTCGCCCCGAAGTTGGGATCGCCACCAAGTATGCGGGGATTGTGAAGAGCTTCTGTGCAGAGTTCGGGCTTACTCCTTCCTCCCGGTGCCGCCTGGTGCTCCCGAAGGATCAGGAGGTTGACCAGTTTGAGGATGATTTTGCTTGAGCCGGGGACGGTGGTACAGGCAAGACAAGGAAAAGAAATATCCAGAGGTTGTCTTCTCTCCGGGGAAGCTGCCCCTCACCATGGCGGATGAGCACGCCATAGAAGAGGAGGGGTGTTTCTTTGAAGAGCGATCCGCAAAGAGAGCAATCAATTTTTTTGAGCGTTACCTTCGCCACTCCAAGGGACGATGGGCGGGAAAGCCCTTCCTCCTCATGGATTGGCAGAAGTACGAGGTGGTGGCGCCCCTCTTCGGGTGGAAGCGCAAGAATGGCACCAGGCGCTTTCGGCTTGCCTACATAGAAGTGCCTAAAAAGAATGGGAAAAGTGGATTATGCTCCGGTATCGCTCTGTATCTACTCTGTGCAGATGGAGAGCCCGGGGCGGAGGTTTACACCGCCGCAGCGGATCATAAGCAGGCGGGGATTGTTTACAACGAATCGGAGCGCATGGTAAAGAAGTCCATGGATCTTCGAAAGCGTCTCAAGATACGGCCCTCCACCAAGACCATCTACTACCCGAAGAACCACTCTGTGTATCAGGCTCTTTCCGCCGATGTGGAGACGAAGGAGGGGTACGACATCTCTGGGCTGGTCTTCGACGAGCTTCACGCCCAGAAGAAGCGTGCCCTATGGGATACCCTTCGATACGCCGGGGCTGCCAGGGAACAGCCTCTTTTTGTTTCCATTACCACGGCGGGTTTTGATCGGCAGAGCGTTTGTTGGGAGCAGCATGAATATGCTCGAAAGATTATCAAAGGACAGGTCTTTGCCCCGTCCTTTTTTGCGTTGATCTACTCCACAAACTGGGAGGATGCCGAGGCAAGAAACACCGACGAGCAGGAACTTGACTGGCGGTCCGAGGAGGCGTGGATAAAGGCAAACCCCTCCTTGGGAGAAACAATCAAGCTGGAAGACCTTCGGCAGGAATGCCTCGAAGCCCAGGAGAGCCCCTTGAAGGAAAACGCCTTCAAGAGGTACAGGCTGAACATCTGGACCCGGGCGGAGACTCGGTGGTTTGCTATCGACAAGTGGAATGCTTGCGGCGGGGCTTTTGATCCCGCAGTTCTCCAGGGCCGCCGGTGCTTCGGTGGGCTGGACATGGCAAGCGTAGATGATCTTGCCTCTTTCTCCCTGGTCTTTGAGCCCGGGGAGGATCGTTTGCTGTACGTTCTCAACTGGTCATGGTGTCCCAAAGAAAACCTGTGGAAGCGGGTGAAGAAGCACCGGGTGCCCTATGACCGTTGGGAGAAAGACGGGTATCTGGAGGCCACCGAGGGGAACGCCATCGACGAGCTTGCGATCCTCAAGAAGATATTTGCCATCAAGGACGAATACCCAGGGATGGAGCTTGTAGGCTTCGACCGCTGGGGAGCCATGAGCGTGACCAGTGCACTGGAAGAAGAGGGCCTGAACGTGGTGCCGGTTGGTCAAGGCTTTGCTTCTCTCTCGGCCCCCTCGAAGACCTTGGAGCGGGCAGTGCTCGATGAGGTCTTGCGGCATGGGGACAACCCCGTGCTTTCCTGGGCGGCGGACAATGTGGTGGTGGCCCGTGATCCTGCGGATAACATCAAGCCCGTGAAGGACAAGAGCACCGAGAAAATTGATCCGGTGGTGTCTCTGGTGATCGCCATTGCGGCGATGCAGCACGCCACGGAAGAAGAAGAATTCGTGTACGAACGCCGGGGTATCCTTTCATTATAGCAGTAAGGGAGGTGAGATTGCTTGAGAAAAAACGTGTTTTTGCGTGCTGTGGATGCTTTCCGCAGGGGCTTGGGGCCAAGTATCCGCCCTTCCGAAGCCGAGATAATCCGCATCATGACGGGCGCTTCTCTGGCGGGAAACGCAGTGACCGAGGAAAAGGCCATGCGTTTCAGTGCCGTTTACGCCTGCGTGCGGGTACTCTCGGAATCCGTGGCACAGTTGCCTTTGAAGGTGTACCGCCGCAAGGGAGGCGAACGTCAAGAGGCGTCGGACCATTACCTCTATCCGCTTCTACACAACGCCCCCAACCCGAGACAGACGGCCTTCAGCTTCTGGGAGGCAGTAACAGCCTCTCTTACCTTGTGGGGGAACGCCTACGCTCTCATCGACCTGGACAACGCCGGGAGGGTAACGGCACTTTGGTTTCTGGATCCATCGTCGGTGTATCCCCGCAAGACAGAGAAGGGCCTGGTCTATGACGTGGGGGCAAAGACCTATCTCTGGGGCGAAATACTACACGTCCCAGGGCTAGGGTTTGACGGGCTCATGGGGCACTCGGTGGTGCGCACGGCGGTTGAATCCATCGGCCAGGGGATAGCCGCCAGCGAATACGCCGGGAGATTTTTCAGTAACGACGCAACGCCCCGGGGAGTCCTGGAGATGGATGGGTTTTTCAAAGATCCCGCAGCAGTGGAACGTCTCAGGAGGTCATGGAACGATCTCTACCAGGGAACAGACAATGCCCACCGGGTGGCGATTCTTGAAAACGGGCTGAAGTTCAAGCCCTTGACCATCAACCCAGAGGATGCACAGCTCTTGGAAACGAGAAAGTTCAACCGCTCGGAGATCGCCGGGATCTTCAGGGTACCGCCGCACATGATCGGGGATCTCGAAAAATCGACGTTCAGCAACATCGAGCACCAAAGCATCGACTTCGTAAAGTTCAGCCTCTCCCCCTGGCTGAAAAGGATCGAGCAGGCCATCTCTCTTCAGCTCCTCTCCCCAGGGGAGCGCAAGCGGTACTTTGCGGAGTTCAAGCCCGAGGGGATGCTCAAAGGCGACGTCAAGAGCAGGTACGAAGCATACGAGGTGGCCATCCGCAGCGGGTGGATGTCGATCAACGAAGTGCGTGGGCTGGAAAACCTAAACCCCGTGGAGGGAGGAGATGAGCATTATTTGCAGATGCAGATGGTGCCCATATCGCAAGCAGGAAAGGAGGTAGGGGATGGACAAGGAAATTCGAGCGATCCCGGCGGAATTCCGGGTGAAGGAAGCGGAGAATGAGCCCACCAAGATCGTGGGCTATGCGGCGAGATTCAACGAACTCTCTGAAGAGATGTGGGGCATGCGAGAAAAGATCGCCCCGGGAGCATTCAAGGAAGCAATAGGCAAAAGCGACGTTCGAGCACTCTGGAATCACGACCCGAACTACGTACTGGGAAGAACGAAAAACGGCACCCTGCAGATCCGCGAGGACGAACAGGGTCTTTTTTATGAGGTCACGCCTCCGGATGCGCAGTGGGCGCGTGACCTGGTGGAGTCGATCAAGCGCGGGGATGTGGACCAGAGCTCCTTCGCCTTCACCGTGGACGTGGAGCAGTGGGACGAATCGGGAAGCCCAGTGGTCCGCACCATCGTCAAGGTCCGGGAGCTGTACGACGTTTCGCCGGTCACCTATCCGGCCTATCCCACGGCCACCAGCGGCGTGAGGTCTCTGGGCGACGTGGCGAAGGAGCACAAGGCGGCACCGGCACCAAAAGCCCCGGAATATCTCCGGGAAAAAATCCGACTGTTGGAGGTTTGAAATGAATATCAGGGAAATGATGGAAGCACGCGCAACGATGGTAGCAGAGGCCCGTAAGCTCCTGGACACGGCAGAGGCTGAAAAGAGGGAACTGAGCGCCGAGGAGAGGGCACAGTACGATAAGGCGTTTGACGAGGCCCGGAAGCTCGGAGACAAAATCCAGCGGGAGCAGGAACTCCGTGAAGAGGAAAGGCGGCTCGCAGAGGCCGGACGGCTGGAGCCTGAGAAGAAGGAAAATCCCGAAGAGCGCAAGCTCGTGGCCTTCAGGAACTTCCTGATCAACGGCAACGCGGCCGAGTACAGGGCGCTCGCCAACGATAGCGACGCGAGCGGCGGTTACCTGCACGCGGCCGAGCAGTTCGTGGCCCGGCTCATTAAGGGGCTGGACAATCAGGTGTTCGTGCGTAAGTATGCCACTATCCTGCCCGTGACCGGCTCCGATACTCTCGGTGTGCCCACCCTGACCGCCGACCCCGCCGATCCCACGTGGACAACGGAAATCGCGGGGCCGAGCGAGGATGCGACCATGGCGTTCGGGCGGCGCTCCCTGCAGCCTGAACAGCTCTCCAAGCTCATCAAAATCAGCATGAAGCTCCTTCGGACCTCCGCCCTGCCCGTGGAAAATCTCGTGGCTGACCGGCTGGCCTACAAATTCGCCATTGCGCAGGAAAACGCCTTCCTCAACGGCGACGGCGACGGGGAGCCCCTGGGCATTTTCACCGCCGACGCAAACGGCATCAACACCGACCGGGACGTGAGCACCGGCAACAGCGACACCGCGGTGACCGCCGACGGCCTCGCCGAGGCGAAATATGCCCTCAAGGCCCAGTATCGCGGAACCGCCCGGTGGATCTTCCACCGCGACGGCGTGAAAAAAATCGCCAAACTCAAAGACGGCGAGGGCCAGTACCTCTGGCGGCCCGGCATCACCGTGGGCGAGCCTGACATCCTCATGGGCCTGCCCGTGGATGAATCCGAGTACGTTCCCACCACCTGGACCACCGGCCTGTACGTCGGGGCGCTCTGCAACTGGGCAAACTACTGGATCGCCGAGCTCCAGGGCGTGGAACTGCAGCGGCTCGTCGAACTCTACGCGGGAACCTCCCAGATCGGCTTCATCGGCCGCATGTACGCCGACGGCGCGCCAGTCCTCGCCGAGTCGTTCGTCCGCGTCAAGCTCGGATAAGGGGGGTGATCCCGTGAACCTCAGCGAAAACTGCAAGGTGCTGATGGTCAAGGCGGCCCAGGCCGCAGGAACCGATGCCATCACAACCGACGTGGTGGACATGGCCGGATACCGGGAGGTCGTGTTTATCGGCTCCATCACCACGAAAAACGCGCTCAATTTTGTGAATCTCCAGGAGGACAGCGCCTCCAACGGCGCGACCCTCGCGGACCTCAAGGGTACGAAAGCCGCCAGCAACAAAACGTATTTCAAGCTCGGCCTCGTGCGCCCGCTCAAACGGTACGTGGCGGCAAAAATCACCAGAGGATCGAGCACCGCCACCGGCCCCGTGTGGGCGATCCTGTTCAAGGCCCGGCAGGGGCCGGTAACCTCCGCGGCCGCCGACCTCGACGAGGAAACGCACGTTTCGCCGGTCGCCGGCACGGCATGAGAAGAGGGGCTCTAAGCCCCTCTTTTTTTTACTTTCCAACAAGGAGATGAAGGCATGAGCGATTACAGCGCGAAAGTGTACATGGAGCAGGGCGGTGAAAAACTCGTCAACGGCGGGGAAATCAGCGTTGTCGGCGGAAAGATCACCAAGGAGGGCACGCAGGCTAACCACATCGCCGACGTGGCGGTCACCGCGACCCTCACCGGGGTGGACACCGGCACGGACATGACGGCGGCACAGGCCGCCACGATAGTGACCGACCTCAACGCGGCAAAGACCGCTATCAATGCCATCCTCAAGGCTCTGGAGGACGTGGGAATCCTCAAGAGCAGCTAGGAGGTGGCGGCATGAGACTGACACGGATATCCGTCGCCGTCGTGACGGACGAATCCGGAGATGCCGTTTTTTACACCCCGGCGCTGAACGGCGTGGTGCGCTCCGTGCGGTACATCAAGCCCACAAGCGGCGGACTGGACGGCGGGGCGGACATCGACATCGTGACGGACAAAGGCGCAGTGGTGGTCTGGGACAAAGACAATCTAGCCGCAAGCACCGTCATCTACCCCATGATCCAGGCGCAGAGCACCGCAGGGGTGGACATCTCCGGGTTCTATGCGCCTATTCCGGTCTGTGACGAACGTATCAAAATTACCGTCGCCAATGGTGGCGATACCGGGGCCGGAACCTTCGAATTTGTAATAGAGGGGGTGGCACTGTGAGAGTGAAAATGTTAAGCCGGGCCGCAGGGCCAGACTGGAGGGCGAACGTGGGTGATGAACTTGATCTTCCCCTTGAAATTGCCGCCGGGCTGGTCTCTGGTGGATATGCGGAGGCGTTGGAAAAAATCCGACCCGCTCCGGCTCCCCCGGCTGTCGAAACGACTGCCATGGAGCCCACGGAAGAGAAAGCGGTAAAGCCTAAGGCGCGGCCCAGGAGAAGGACGACGCCAAAGAAAAAAACTGGTTAGGAGGTGTGCCCGGTGGAGCTGAAAGTTGTAACTCCGCCCGTAGCGGAGCCCGTCACCCTGGCGGAAGCAAAGCTCCATCTGAGGGTGGATCACAGCGACGAAGACGCATACATCACCGCCCTTATCACCGCTTCCCGGGAGTGGTGCGAGTCCTACCTGAGCGGATCCATTTGCCAGCAAACCAAGGCTCTGATAATGAGCTACTTCCCGTATTACCATCGGCTTCCAGGGGGGCCTGTGCAAAGCGTATCTTCCGTGGTTTACATGGACGAAAACGGAGATGCCCAGATCGTGGACGCCGACACCTATCGGCTGACCGGAGACGGCTATCTCTCCCTGGAATGGGGGCAATCCTGGCCGACAGGCTACGCTTGCGACGTGACCATAACGTATGTTGCCGGGTATCCCCCGGAAGTAACAACGGAACTTGTGGAGGAAGAGGGAGAGGACCCGGTGGAAGTCGAGACAACAGACTACGCCGCGAATGTCCCCGCATCGATCAAACAGGCGATTCTCCTTTTGGCGGGGGCACTCTATGAAAACCGGGAGATGGAAGGGGCGTCTCCTCCAGGAGTGCGTGAGCTATTGCGCCCGTATCGTGAGATCTCGCTATGATCGGGGAACTCAGGGACAGGATAACCATCTCCCGGGAAACACGCACGTCCGATGGTATGGGGGGGTGGACTACGGAGACAACGACTCTTGCCACGGTCTGGGCGCACGTGAAGGCCCCCTCCTCGAAGGATGGACTCATCGCCGGGGCAGAGACGGAGATCCGTACTCACGTGGTGCGGGTACGGCAAACAACTACCACCCTGGGAGTGCAGATCAATGACACCATCATTTGGCGGGGCTACTCTCTCACCGTTCGGGCATGCAGGCCATTGGAGCGGGAGTGGCTCGATTTCGACTGCAAACTGGAGGTGCCGGGATGATTCCCGTTCGAGTAGAAGGCATGGAGGAAATACTTCGGGATCTCCGGAAAGCCCAGGCGGACGTACAGCAAGAAGCCCGGGAAGTGCTGAAGGAGCAGGCGAAAATTATTCGAGACGACGCCCGCAGCCGGTGCCCTGAGGATACGGGCACGCTGAAAAGATCGGTGCGGTCGTCAGTGTCCCGGAAAAGGCTTGATGCGTCGGTGTCAGCGGGCGGAAAGGTCCGAGGAAAAGACGCTTATTATGCGCAGTTCGTGGAGTTTGGGACAAAGCACGCCCCTGCAAAGCCCTTTCTGTATCCCGCAGGGCGGGCGCATGAGAAGGAGACGGAAGAAAAGCTCGTCAAGGTCTTGACTGACGCTGTGAGGAAGGGGGCGGGAGGATGAGTCACGTGTCAGTAACACAGTCCGTTTTCAACGCCCTCACCTCCTCGGCTCCCCTCATGGCAAAGGTGACCGGCGTGTATGACGTGGTGCCGGAGGGAACGGACGGGCCGTATGTCGCCCTGGGATATGAGCAGTCCCTGCGGGGACGATTGCTCAACGAAGGAGAGCGAGCCTGGTATTTCGACCTCGACATTTGGAGCGAGTACCAGGGCAGGAAAGAAGTTTTGGAGGTGGCCGACCTGATCAAGGGGGCGCTTCCTCCCGAGTGGTTCTGTGAGGAGCTGACGGTGCTGAAAGATCCCTCGGGCTGGTATCACGGCGTACTCACAATCAAGGGATACGATAGATAGGAGATGATTACATGAGCGCAACTGCTTCGAAAGTAAGCGTTCTGAAATTGACGGTGGGGGCGACGCCTACCGCTCTCGGGGAGGTCCGAAGTTTCAGCATTGAGACCGCCCTCGGGACGATTGATGTTTCCACGCTCTCGACGAACTGGAAGAGCTATCTTGTAGGGCAGGCTGGGTGGAGTGGGAGCCTTGAATGCTTCTATGACCCGACAGATTCAGCCCAGGCCGACCTCGTATCGAAGGCTCGAGCCGGCACTCTCTGCACCATCACCGTGCAACCCCTCGGGGCCGGGAGCGGCAAAACCCAGCTATCCGGCACCTGCTACGTCACGAGCATGGGAATCACCGGCGCCACGGAAGATGCGGTGGGCGTATCCTTCAGCTTCCAGGGAACCGGAGAGCTTGCTCTTGCCTCCGATGCTTCGTAGGGGGTGAGGTAGATGGGAGCATTGGCGGCAAAGAAAGCTATCATCAAGTTCGACATCCTCGGCACGAAAACACCCATAGGGGAGGTGCGCTCCTTCTCTTTGGAAACCTCTCTCGGAACCATCGACGTGTCCACCCTTTCCACCGACTGGAAATCGTACCTCGTCGGGCAGGCTGGGTGGTCCGCTTCGATGGATCTCTTTTACGACCCCACCGACTCGGGGCAAGACGAGCTTGTTACCCGGGCTCTTGAGGGTACGCCGTGCGAGTTTACGCTCCTTCCCTTTGGGGAGGACGAAGTGTATGTCCTTGATCTGGGGAGCCCCACGGGTGGAACCTTTACCATGGGAGATGGCGACACCATCGTTACCTCCTCGCTGGATCACGACGCAACACTCACAGAGATTCAGACTGCACTTCGCACGGCCTATGACGAGCCGGGTATCTTCCTCGCAGAGGGGACGGGCACCATCATTATCTCCTTCCCAACGGGCGTAACCGCTGAACTGGCCATTCAATCCTCTCTCACGGGCGGTGATTCCCCGACCTGCACGTTACAGGACGAGCCCGCCGTTTACGTGGGAACCGGGAGCATCACATCGTGGAGCCCTGCGGGAGCCACCGAGGATGCGGTGGGCGTGTCAATTTCCGTCCAGGGAGACGGGGAACTGGAGTTGAACCCGGCATGAAGCTGAAAAAACTACAATATGGAATCAACGCTATCCGGGCGCTGGTGAAGGAAACCGGGAAAACGCCGCCTGAAATTCTTGAGTCTGGTTTTGATCCCCGGGATATAGAGTTCGGGGTGGCGCTCATCTGGGCGGGGTTGCTGTGGCAGGACAAAACTCTGACTCTTGAACAGGTGGGGGACCTCCTCGATGAGGCTGAGGATGGAGCGTACTTCGAACTCGTCACCCTGGCCGTGAATGGCCTGGTCTCCTCTTTCCAACGGAGCTTTGGAATCCAGGAAGAAGCCGGAGAGGGAGAACCTGAAAAAAACTGACCGCAGGGGACTGGGAGAAAGCCGCCGCCGATCTGTTGCTGACGGCTCTCGGTCCCCTGCGCCTTTCGTATGATGACGTGTGGACCCTCACATGGGGAGAGGTTGAAGACCTCGCCTATGCGTGGAGGTACAGCGAGTTTTTGGAAACGCAAAAAAGAGCACAGCACGCCGCATGGATCATGAACGCCACCGGGAACCTGAAAAGGCCCGTGAGGGTTGAGGACCTGTCCGGGTTCTGGGTAGATGGCGAAGTGCTGAGCAAAAACGAATACCACGAATTTCAGAAGCGGCGGATCCAGACCAGGAAGGAGCGCAGGAATGGCTAAGAAGAAAATCACATATGCGTTCGGTGCGGATCTTTCCGGGCTGGAACGAGGGTGGAAACGCATCGACAGCCAAATGCGTCGGATGTCCGCCAGCGTGGAGCGCACCGGGCGAGCCATGACCACGGCGTTCACCGTCCCCTTGGCGGCAATCGGAACCATGGCGACGAAAGCCGCCCTGGACGTGGACAAGGCTTTGCAGAACATCGCCCGTGGAACCGGCGCCACGGGGAAGGCCCTCGGAGATCTCCAGAAGGAGTGGCGAGGGCTTGCCGGAACCGTCTCCCAGAACTTCGAAACCTCCGCTCAAGTGCTGGCCGATTACAACACCCGACTCGGGCTGACAGGGAAAGCGCTCAAGGGGCTCTCTAAGCAGGCCCTCGATGCAGGGCGCATGATGGGGGAGGATACGTCCCAATTGGTGGCGGAATCCTCCAAGGCCATGCAGGACTGGGGCGTGCAGGCTGGCGAAATGGCCGGCTTTATGGACAAGATTTTCACCGCCTCCCAGAGCACTGGCATCGGCATGGCGAAACTATCCTCACAGATGTACAAGTACGGCTCGGCCCTCCGACAGATGGGCTTTGATGCCAATACCACCGTGGCGATGCTCGCGCAGTTTGAGAAGCAAGGAGTTAACACCGAGCTAGTGCTAGGCTCTCTCCGGATTGCTTTGGGTAATTTGGCGAAAGCTGGCATCACCGACGCAGGAGAAGCCTTTCGGCAACTGGCAGAGGATATTAAGCGTACAGAATCCCCGGCTGAAGCAGTTGGGAAAGCGATAAAGCTCTTCGGGGCTCGTGCCGGGGCAGATATGGCCGCTGCCATCAGGGAGGGACGCTTCGAGGTTGGGGAGCTGACAGCAGCCCTTGAAACGGCCCAGGGAGCCATAGAAAAGAACTCCAGCGCCACAAAGACCTTCGGGGATCAGTGGGCGGAAACAAAGAATCAAGTGGCTCTCGCCATAGAGCCTATAGGCAGGGAAATTCTGAATCTCGCAAACAGCGTTTTGCCCTCCCTGCAAGCGAAAACGGAAAGCCTTGGAGTGGCAATCGGGAACATGAGCGACGAGAGCAAAAAGAAAATGCTGGCTCTCGCCGGTGTCCTTGCGGCTGGCGGCCCGTTACTGCTGGCCGTCTCCGCCACCATGAACGCCCTCCGGAACCTGGGAACGTCCCTTGTCGCCCTGGCCTCCGGTCCTGTGGCGCCCTTCGTCATTGTCGCCGGTGCTGTAGTTGCCCTGGTGGCTCATTTCTCGGATGCGGAAAAAGGGCTAAAGAGCCTGAATGACCGCATAGCCGAGATGGACGTGGAGAAGTTGAGGCAGCTCCAGGGGATGCCCGGCGGGTTGCTCGGGAGAGAGGGCGTTCTCGGTTCTGTTGCCATCGCCCAGGAGGAGGAAAAACGGTGGCGGCAGGAGAATGCCCCCACGCTACCCAACGATGGGAAGCCAGCCCTCTCTGGCCGCCCCTCCACATCGATCACGCCCCCCCCATTAGCCCCCGTGGAAACAGCAGCGCCGCAGACTGCGACGGCGGTACAGGCAATCAATGAGGCGGGAAAGGCGGCAGTCCAGACCTATTCCGAACTTGCGGAAAAGCTATCCAAGGCCCTGGGAATCTCTGGGGAAGAGGCTGAAAGAAGGCTGGAATCTGCCAGAGAAATGGGCCCGCTGACGGCGGCAGAAGTAAAGAGGGCGGAAGAACGAAACGCCCTCCTGGAAGAAGCGAAACGTATCCACGAGCAGATAGAGGCGAAAGTAAAGGAGACCGGAGATAAAACCGGGGATCTTGGGGACATGACAAAACTTTGGGTGAACGACCTTTCCCGAGGGCTGGCCGATGCCATTGTGAACGCTAAAGACCTTGGAGACGTGCTTCAAAACATTGCGAAGCAGATAGCCTCATCCGCTCTGCAAAAACTCATCGGCGGCCTTTTCGGTGGTCTCTTCGCTGATGGGGCTGCCTTCTCCGGGGGGCGAGTGCTGCCCTTTGCCAAGGGCGGTGTTGTGTCCCGGCCTACGCTCTTCCCCATGGCGAAGGGTATGGGCTTGATGGGCGAGGCGGGGCCGGAGGCGGTAATGCCGCTGAAACGCACTGCGGATGGATCCCTGGGGGTAGCCTCCGAGAGCGGCGGAACGCACATCACCATGAACATCAATGCAGTAGACTCGCGCTCGTTTGTGGAGATGATGCGCTCGAACCGGGCAAGCGTGGAATCCATCGTCGTTGAAAACATCATGAAGAACGGCGCGGTCAGAAGCGCGATAAGGGGGCTGGCATAATATGGCGACCTTCACGGCTACGCCGCTCTACGCCTACCAGAGGGGCATAAACCATAACGTATTGATCACGGAGTTCGAGAGCGGCAAGGAGCAGCGCAAATACCTGGGGGTACGTGCCCGGACGTGGACGGTGGGATTCAGAGATGTTCCGGCGACCATAGCGGCAATTGAGGCCTTCTATAACGCCCGTAAAGGCAGCTACGAGGCATTCGCCTGGACTCCTCCGGGGACGAGTACAGCTATCAGCGTTCGGTTTGAAGAGGGCAGCCTCACTGTTAGCTACTCTGGCACCCACTACGCCGAATGCGAAGTGACTATGAGGGAAATACTATGAGCAGGGCAGGAGCGAATTACATAGGGGAGGCTTCCAGTGCGGAGGTCTCCCCGATTCTTTTGGTGCGGGCGCTGGACATTCCGGCGGTCAATAATCCATCGGTCAAGGTCAGCTTATATCTCACCGGGGCGCAATCGGACGTGACGTTTTTCAACGAGAGCGACGCATCACAGCTCTACACGGCCTGCGCTCTCTCGTATGACCAGGTGGCGGCGAGTACTGACAACGAGATCGGCACGGTCAACGTGCGGCTGGACAACGTGAGCGGAACTTTTACCTCTTTGGCGAAGGACTATGTACTCAAGGGTGTGCGTGTGCATCTTCTTGAGACGTTCGCAGACACCCTTTCTTCTCCCGCAGGTGCCCGGTGGATCTTCCAGGGGCACATAGAGAGGGCGACCATCTCTATCAGTGCGGTGGAGGTTTTGGTAAAGGCGGACTTCAGTCTCTCAACACGGGTTCCTCGACGGCTCTACTGGGTGAAGGACTTCCCCCACTTGCCGTCCAGCAAAGACCCGAGAACGTTGGCGCTGAAATGATTGGGATACCGTGGCAGACAAAGGGGCGAGACCATGACGGCATCGACTGCGTGGGGCTTGCCCTTCTCGCACAAAAGGAGCTGTACGGGAGGGCGTATCCCTTCCCCTTCGATTATGACCCGGAGACGGGAGATGAGACGACGCTCCTCCTCTGGCTGGAGGGTATTGCCGACGAGGTAGACGAGCCGCAGGACGGGGATCTCGTGATTTTTCGAATCCCGGGGGTAGAGAGGCACCACATAGGCACGGTGGTTGGTGATGCGCTGCTCCACATCTACCCGGGAAAGAGTTCTCGGATGGTGAAATTTCGAATGAACAGGATCTACAAGATCTACAGAGCGAGGGAGGTGGGAGCATGCCAGGGGCTGCGGTAGGTGCACTATTAGGATTTGTCCTTTCCGGAACAGGTTTAGGCGTAGGGCTTGCGGGTTTCCTTGGCGTGTCCGCCGGCACCCTCTGGATGATCGGGGCGAGCATCGGCAGCCTCTTCGACGCCCCTAGCCTCGACATTGGGGGGAGCACTCCAAACTATGCTTTTGGGGCGCTGGCGAACACGAAGAGCCAGCTCCTACCGATTCCCATTGTGTACGGGCGGTGCAGAATCGGTGGCAACGTCTTTATGCAGACCTTTTACGATGATTCGATGCAGAAGATGGACATGTTCGTGGGCGTGAGCGAGGGGCCGATCCAGAGCATAAAGAGCATATACGCAAATGACGTGATACTCATCAATGAAAACGGCGACGTGGTGCACGAGCTTGAGGATACAACGCTCAACCTGCACCTGGGAGCCTCTGATCAGGTGGCGGACAGCCGAGATCCCGGGGGGAACGCCTACCCGAACACGGCGTACGTTGCCCTCACCCTCAAGGCGCAGGATGGCCTGACAGGAAACCCGGTAATCAGCTCCATCGTTGAAGGACGCAAGGTCTGGACACCATCGGGAACGGTCTTCAGCCGCAACCCCGCCTGGATCGTGTACGACTTTCTCACGAACACCCGCTACGGTGTGGGGATCCCCATCGACCTGATTGATCTGCCCTCCTTTACAGCGGCGGCGGCCTACTGCGATCACCCCATCGATGGAGAACCGCGCTTCACCCTCGACTACATCATAGACACCCAGAGGCCGGCAATAGACCACTTGCAAGCCATGCTCGGGTGCTTCCGGGGATTCTTCCTCGCCCGAGACAAGATAGAACTCCACGTAGAGCAGACCGGGAGCGTGTACAAGGCCCTGACTCCGGACAACTTTGTCAAGAACTCTTTCATGTGGTGGCAGAAGAGCGGTGACGACAGCCCGAACAGAATCATCATCGAGTGGATCGACCCGAACAATCATTACGAGCAGTCAAGCGCCCCCTTCGAGATTCAGGAAGACATTATCGCCCGGGGAGTGTACGAGAAGAGTATTTCCCTCCTGGGAGTCACACGCCCGGAGCAGGTAGGACGACTTGGAAATTACCTGCTTGAGACGGCGCGAAGGGTGCAAAACTTCTGCGCGTTCCAAGTCTCGCTACAGGATGCGGATATCGAGGCCGGGGAGATCATCAGCATCACCTACCCGGACTTCACCGGATGGAGCGCAAAGCCCTTTAGAGTGCTTGCCGTGCAGGACGAAGGCCAGACCGGAACGGTCACGCTGACGTGCGCGGAATACGACGCAGCGGTGTACTCTGACGACGGGCTGCCCGTCGATAGTCCAGTACAGGACAGTCCGCCGGTCACATATGACGACGTGTACGCCCTGGCACTTGAGGACGTGGGGCATCAAGAGGGGGACGGTACATGGGTGCCGGTTGTCCGGGCAACATGGCAGAACCCGAGCGACTACACGCCGACGGCGATTAATGTACGGTGGCGGTATGTTGCGGACGAGGGCGAACCGGAAGAGGAATGGACGCTCCACACCAACAGCACGCGACTGATAACGCAGACCAACATTCCAAGCCTGAAAACCGGGCGTGAAGTCGAGGCCTGGGTGAATTGCGTTCGACCGGACACCGGGAAGGAAACGACCGGAAAAACGGCGTCGATCATCGTAGGGAAAGACGTGGAAGCCCCTGATGCGCCGACCGGACTAACGGCTACGGGCTGGTTCGGGTCGATCATCCTTGAATGGATAAATCCGACCGCGCCGGACCTATCCCATATCGAAATCTGGGAAAACGCGGTCGACGACCGTGACAGCGCGGTAAAGATTGCAGACGCGAAGGGCACTACGTACATGCGGTATCTTGGGAGCTTTCAGGGCCGCTATTACTGGATCAGGGCGGTTGACCTCTCCGGGAACATCAGCGCATGGAACGCCGAAGCCGGGGTATACGGGTACTCGGATCAGGAGACCCACCAGGATATAGTTGATTATTTGCTTGAAAATCCTTATATCCAGGAGGCTATTGCAGACCTCAACACCCCCATAGATTCCCTCGCCGAAGCGGGGATAAAAAACGCCTTAGCGGATTATGAAGGGACCATCCAGGATGCCCTGCGACAACGAAAAATAGATCAGCTTGCAGAATCTGCGATCCAGGGGGCCCTGACGGAACACAACAACCTGAAATACTCCATAGCAACAATCCGGGAAGAACAAATTATTCGGGAGGCGGAGGATGAAGCTCTTGCGTCCCAAATCCTCACCATTTCCGCAATCCTCGGGGATCCGGACGACCCCGGGGAGAATACCGTTTTTGCGGCTCTTGCAGAAGAAAAAACCGCCCGGGCACGGGAGGATGAAGCTCTGGCCCAGAATATCCTCGCCCTCTCCGCCGTAGTAGGGGATCCGTGGGATCCGGACGAAGGAACGGTTTGGGCGGGCATCCGGGAGGAGCAACGAGTTCGGGCTGCGGCAGATACCGCCCTCGCGGAGGATGTCTCCACGCTATCGGCCGCTATCGGGGATCCGGAAAATCCCGCAGACGGCACGGTATACGCCGCCGTACGGAACGAAACCCAGGCGCGAGTGGCGGCAGACTTGGCGGTTGCGTCGAACGTCAACACGCTGCAAACCCTAGTGAACGGCAATAGAAACAGCGTTCAGATACTGACCACCAGCATAAACGGTATCAAGGGCAAGGTGGCCGTAAAGATCGATACCAACGGATACATCACCGGGTGGGAATTGATTGGCGGGGCCGATTCCGGATCGATGGTTCTGCACGTGGACAATTTTATGGTAGGCCGTCCCGGGGCGACGAACAAGTACCCCTTTGTAATAGGCGTCGTGGACGGAGTGCAGCGTATATCCATGGATAATGCTTTTATCCAGGATGGGGCCATTAAAAACGCTAAGATTCAAGACCTCACTGTTGGCAGAATCAAGATTATGCACAGCCAATTTATCACTATGGAGCATTACCGCAACGCAAGCAGATATACATTTTCGGCGGTCGGGCATACGGAAACTGCTGCACGAAAAACTATCACCGTTGAAGACGGTTATCCCGTCACACTAATTTTTAACGCCATGACAAAAGTAATGGAGGGGCGCTGGGATCTGTCCTTGTACAGGGGCGGATCGAAAATAGCCTCCGTTGCCGACTGGGCGTTTGGCTCGCTCCAGACAGGAGCTACTTACTCATTTTTGGATAGCCCCCCTTATGGCGGAACATATACGTATGACGTGAAAATTAAGCTGACTGCTTCCGACCCTTCTACTATCGCGGGGAACTGGTTCTGGGAGCGAAATTTGATTTTGCTTCACGGGAAAAGATAGGGGGAACTCATGGCAAAAACAGGACGCGTAACTATGGTTTGCCACGACGAGAACGGACGAATCGGAGAAGTTTTTTCCGGGTTCCGGGAAGTGGTCACCCTGGATGTGGGAGAAAAGCTCGTGGTAGAAGTGGAAGAGAATGCCGGCGAAATCAGTCCCGAGGAACAGTACGTTGCCAACGGTGAGATTGTTGAGCGCCCCGCCATGGATCTCGGAGTCTCCGGGAACGTCATAACCCGGATCCCAAAAGGGGCGACCTTGCGGATTGGTGACCAAGCCTATACGGTCAATGATGGCCATGCGGAGATCGAGGGATATTCCGGGGCCGTAAAAATCACCTGCTGGCCCTATCAGGATACGGAGGTGCAGATTTGAAAATACAACATAAGCCGTCTCCCGAGGAAGTGCGCCGCCGCAGGGCGCAGGAATACCGGGCGCGCTTCCCGGTGGAAACGCAGCTCGAAGCACTTACGGAGGCTGCCCAGGGCAGGCCGGAAAAACTCGAAAAGCTGAAAAAGGGGCTCTCGGAAATTCGGGAGTCTCTTCCTTTTTGTAGCAATGAGGAGGTGAAATAGTGGCCGGAGCAAATTGGTATAAAGATGGCACAGCGAGCGCCACTAACGGCAGCACCACGGTAATCGGTTCCGGGACGCTCTGGAGCGTCCAAGCCAGAACGGGCGATCTGTTCGGATTCTACGATGGGAATGCACTGACAAGGCTCTACGAAATCAACAGCGTAACGGATAACACGCACATCGAACTGGCTGCGGAATTTGACGGTACCACGGTCGAAAACAGCACGTATGCCATCGTGCGGAACATGAACAACACCATGACCAGCGAAACGAACGCCATGCTGCAATCGTTTTTGCGGGAATGGAATTTGGCCTTGCAGCAAAACATGAAGGGCGATCCGGGAGACCCGGGCACTGATGGGTTGAATTTTCGGACGTTGGTAAGCGCCCCCTCTGCTGCCCTCGGGGTTGACGACGAAGCCGCCCTGAACGTCACCACCCTGAACCTATACCGGAAGGAGGCCGGCACCTGGGTGCTGCGGGCGAACATCAAGGGCCCGAAGGGCGACGACGGAACTGCGGGAGCCAAGATCTACATCTCGAACGTGGATCCCGTTATTGCCGATGGCGTCGCCGGAGATGTCGGTATCAATGTGACTTCTGGCGATGTTTTCCAGCGGCTTTCCACGGGATGGAGCCTCCAGGGGAATATCAAGGGCCCGAAAGGCGACGACGGAGATACCGGAGACACGGGCCCCAAAGGCGATAAGGGCGACCCGGCCTACTGGTTTGCCCCCTCTAGTGCTCCCGGGGTGTCCTTGGGGTCGGATGGCGACATGGCCCTGGTGGGTGGAGACTCGGGGAATTGGTACCGCCGGGAAGGCGGCGTCTGGGTCTTGAAGGGGTGCCTCAAGGGCGTCAAGGGCGACCAGGGCAACCCCGGCGGATACGGGGTCATCTGGGTAGGAGTTTGGGCAAGCGACACCGAATATACCGCCAGAGACGGCGTGTATTACAACGGTTCATCTTTCGTTGCTCTGCAAACGAATACAGGGCAAACGCCTCCTGACCCGGCAACAGGAGGGAATGATTACTGGCAAGTTGTAGCTCGGGCAGGGGCTGATGGTACTGGCTCCGGAGACATGACCAAAGCGGACTTTGATTACAATGCTGACGGCAAAGTAAATGCCGCAGATGTTGCGGACATCGCCGCCTACGCTACCACAGCGGGAAGAGCCACCAATGCGGACGCCGCGGATTCTGTGCTGTGGAGCAATGTTAACGGCGTCCCTGACGTATTCGATCCCTCGGCCCACGCTCTCGGCAGCCACGAACCCTCCACGTTGGCCGAGTTGAGCGCGAAAGTTACCGATGCGGAGCTTGCTTCCACCGCAACGGCAACCACCGAGGTCAACGGTCTCATGAGCGCGGCGGACAAAACGAAACTGGATGGGTTGTGCTCAAGCTCCGTCACTCAATCTGATGTTATCGCGCTGGTTTTGGCGCTGGGATAGGGGGTAAAAAAATGTCTTTTGGATCTGTACAGCGAAAAATATACATGGAACCCATAACCGTAACGGGAGAGGCCGTTGGCACGGGTGACGCAGCGGAAACGACGTTTAGCCTGGACTACACCACCGTGCGAGACGGAACTCTGACCGTGTATCTGGATGGCTCCGAAACGTCAGCATACACTCCGAACCTGACAACCGGTGAAATCGAATTTACCGCCGCACCGGGACTCGACGTAGCGATTACGGCTGACTATATTTCCGGGTATGAGTCTTTGGCGCTGGAAGCTACAGGAGAAACTGTGGTGATTGGATTCGTTGTGAGCAACGCAACGGAAGACGACGGCGAAGTGACAGTTACGCTGGGAGATTACGTTTCCGTGCTCCCCGTTCCGGCGGGCTCCGGGATAGAGCCGTTACCTGGGAAAACCGTGCTCGAAACCGGCGACGAGCTGCACGTCACGGCCTCCGATGACGATTTGTTGACCATGGAGTTATCGTACATGGAGGTGTCGTAAATGAGTGCTGGTGTTTGGACGCTACGAGACATCTACCGGGATGTCGAAAATATCCGTACCGGGAATGCACCGCGAATCGGGAGCTACGAGCCCACCTGGATAATGGGGGTCTCCTCTGAGGGTGGCTGGCATAGAATTGATAAGGATGGCGACACAATTACCGTTTCTGGCTCCATAAACACGACCACGGGCACGCACTCGTTTTTTGACGACAAGCCTATCTACAGCGACATGGTGTCCGTTTCCATGGATTCTCTCCGGGAAGGGCAATCCATGGTGAAAATCCCCAAGTTTTGGTACAAGCGAACAGGCTCGGGGCAGGATGGTGATCCGTACAAACTGTGGATTTCCGACAAAGCCGCAGACGGGTTCGCAGTCCATCCAGCGTTCGCTCTGGCAGACCATTTCTGTGTGGGGGCATACACCTGTGGCGGCGCAAATTACGACTCCATAGCGGGGCTATCCCCCAAGGTCAACATGACATTTACCGCCGCTCAGTCGGCAATCCCGAGCAACCACGGCACGGGGTGGCGCATGTGGGATATTTATCAACTTGCGGCTATTCAGATGCTTTTCCTCGTTGAGTTCGGGGGACCGGATGCACAGACACTCATCGGCTCGGGGCACTCTTCGGGCTCGTCTGCCGTGGCAAATGGCGCTTCCTCCGCAATCTACCGAGGCATCCATGAGCTCTGGGCTAACGTGTGGCAAATGGTGGATGGTTACAAGGGCGTCTCTGGGGTTGCAAACATTTGGGCTCCTGATGGGAGCGACGATTGGGTGCCTACGGGGTATTCCCCAGCGAGTGGATCTGATACCGCAATAACCTCGGTAGCTACAGGCAATGGAGAGGGCTACGACTTGCGGGCCGTCAACGTTTATGGGCCTGCTGGTGCCACAGCGTTCGGGGATCGATATTGGGGCGTTGACTCCGCTTTCGTGCCCTATCACGGCGGCAACTGGGCACGCGGCGCGGGTTGTGGCGTGTTTGGACTGGCCTTGGACCTCGGCGCCGCGAGCTCGCGCACGTCTGGTGGTGTCCGCCTGGCAAAGGTTGGTGGTTAACTGTGATCTGCGGACTGCGTTCTGCCCGCCGGGCGGTAGCCCGGCGTCGGGATGGCTACCATGGCTGACGGGCTTTCCGGGTTTCGCCTCTTAACCAAGCTCGAAGAACTTGACGCTTACACCCATTTATCGACGCAACAATTCCCCAAGATGTTACGCCCAGAGTGGCCAGCTTTTTGGGGTATATGCAACGATGCCAAGGGGCCGTGACGACAAGGGCCACGCTAAGGCGCCTTGTCCTAAAGAGACCGGGAGGTTAAGCCAATGCAAAAATACGCTCGAATAGACGGCGACAAGATAATTTTGTTGTCATCGCCGCCGAAGCATGCGGGGCGCATGACACCAAAAGGGCTGCGAGGCATGGGGGTATACGCCTATACGGACGATCCGCCGGAGTACGATCCGGTTACGCAGCTGAGGGTTGGTCCGGTAATCACTTTTGACGAAGGCGAAATTACGGCTACGTATCAGGTCGTGAGTAAGAGTGTGGAGGAAATGGGGGTGGCGCTGGACGTTGCTAAAGCCGCCAAGCTCGCGGAATTGGCCGTCGCACGCTACACTGCCGAAACTGCGGGCATCACCATCAACGGCTCCACGATAGCCACAGATCGCACAAGCCAGGCCATGATTACCGGCGCGGCTCTCAAGGCCACGCAGGACGAAACGTGCTCGTGCCAGTGGAAGACGGCGCAGGGATTTGTGACACTTACCGCCGCTCAAATCATCGCTATTGCCGATGCTGTGCGGGATCATGTGCAGGGGTGCTTTGATCAGGAGGCAACGCTGGCGGGGCAAGTGGTGGCCATTGAAATAAACGAAACCACAACCCTAGCGCAAGCCCTGGCGGCGGTTGAGTCCATCACATGGCCGGAATGAAATTCCGGGTAGCAATCCCATTGTATGCGGCTTGCCGGGTCTTGGATAAGATCCGGCATTTTTTGCGCCGGGGGAAGGAGTAGGGGAAATGAAAATCATGCTTGATCCTGGCCATGGGGGAAAAGATCCCGGGGCCTGTGGACGAAACCGAACCGAGAAAGATGTCGTGCTCGATGTGGCCCGAGCTCTCCGGAATCTCCTGGAGGAAGCGGGCCACACTGTTTTGTTGAGCCGCAATGCAGATGTCTACGTCCCGCTCAGCTCCAGGACGTGCCGGGCGAACGAATGGCCTGCGGGTCTGTTTCTGAGCCTCCATTGCAACGGGGCTACAAACCCCTCCGCCCACGGCTTCGAGGTCTGGACTTCCCGGGGAGAGACGGCTTCGGATGCTCTGGCTTCCCGGATTCTCGAAGCGTGGAAACTCCATTTCCCGTCAGTTCGATTGCGCCAGGATTGGGCAGACGGGGACGGGGATAAAGAGTCCCAGTTCTGGGTGTTGCGAAAAACGGCCATGCCTGCGGTACTTGTGGAGCTTGGGTTTATCACGCATCCAGATTTCGAGCGCCTGACGGAGGATCCTAAAATGACGGATGCCTGGGCGCAGGCTCTTGCGGAGGCTGTAGGGAGGTGGATCGATGGATGACCTGTTCAACTGCATAAAACATTTTTTCTGGATCATCGTTCCGCCCGCCCTGATCGGCATGGCGGGCAGTGCCGTGCGCTATGTCCGGAAA
>Ga0334883_1002371_pt1 | contig 23405 bp, 19 predicted proteins | sample GraSluR1_MG_6_FD_207230 | JGI IMG/M metagenome (GOLD analysis project Ga0334883, IMG submission 207230) | Sludge microbial communities from methane-producing bioreactor in Wageningen University, Netherlands - Granular Sludge_09_05-R1 | ecosystem: Engineered > Bioreactor > Anaerobic >...
CATTGCTCTTTCTACTCTAATTATTACAACTCAATTACGTGTTTATATTTATAACTCAATTCTGGAGGCACTGCGTTATGCTTCTTTTCAGGTAGTTTCAATTACTACTACTACTGGTTTCGTAACTGCTGATTATGACCAGTGGCCTGCCCTATCAAAAAATATTTTATTAATATTAATGTTTATCGGTGGTTGCGCTGGTTCTACCGGTGGGGCTATAAAAAATATACGTATTTTAATTCTCATAAAAAAAGCGGGGCGTGAATTTCAAAAAATCCTGCATCCTCATGCTATTAAACCTATTTATGTCGGAGACAAAAAAATATCTGATGAAGTAGTTAGTAATATTACTTCTTTTTTTATGCTATATATGATTATTTTTGTTTTTTGCACACTAATTATGACTGCCCTGGGCTTAGATATGCTCAGTGCACTATCATCAGTAGCCGCAACACTTGGCAATGTTGGGCCTGGTCTTGGATTAGTCGGCCCTTCACAAAATTATGCTTTTATTCCTGATATTGGTAAAATAGTTTTAAGTATTTGCATGCTGTTAGGCAGATTAGAAATTTATACTGTTTTAATTCTTGTCATACCTGAATTCTGGAGAAAATAATTTTGAATTAAAATTTTAGTGCAAAAAATTATTATGTGATTTTGTATTATAATTATAGTATAATTATAGTATAATTATTGTACTAATTTAACTATTTAAATTATGCCAATTTTTATAACAGGGTTTTGATACCAATGACATTTTTTTATATAAGACTAATTAAATTAAAATATATGTTTTTATACATTTTATCAAACCTATTAAATTCAGTCTGCTGGCAATTTTATTTCTATTAACAATCTCTCCTTGTTGCTTATCATTATTTTTTCTTCCTGATTTTACAACAACTGGTATCTTCATTCTCTGTAATAAGTATATTACCAGGAATGAATAACAATTAGCTTTCTGCCTTCAGCAATTAGATTTTTCTGGTTGTTGAACAAAGCTAAAAATAATTCAAAGGAAGGTGAATATATTGCCAAAAAATATTTTATTTGTCTATAATCAAGTCAGCAAGAAATACAAATATGGTTTATTCCGGGAATGTACTCTTGATACTGATGTGAAGGCTATCAGAGAAGCGCTAACGAAGACAAAATGTAATATTCTGTCTCTGGATCTTTATAACCCTCAACAATTAGATGGTTTTATTTCAGAAAATCAACCAATTGATTTTGCTTTTGTGCTGGCAGAGGGATATAAGGATGATCCTCATACACTATATAATGGTTATGGAGCTGCTAAAATTAGGGAGCAGTTAAAAAAATATCAAATTCCTTCAAGTCATTCCAGTATCGAAAGTATGGAAATTTGCCGGAACAAAGATTTTACCTATCGTAAATTACATGAAACTGGTATTCCTGTCCCTAAATTCTTTGTATTTGACAGTCATTATCGTTTTAGAAAAAAACGTTTTTTAAAAGAAATAGAACAAATTGGGTACCCTCTCATGATAAAACCGGCTGGCGGGGGAGATAGTATTGGAATAACGCCTAAATCGGTAGTTTACAGCTTGGATGGATTAAAAAATAAAATAGAATCTTTAAGGAAGAGCCTGGGCCCGGAAAAATTAATAATTGAAAAATATTTACCAGGACAGGAATTCACTGTTGGCATATTAGGAAGCGAAACTAAATATATTCTCCCTATAGTCGCTTTTCCGGAAGATTGGGGAATTAGATACACTCGTAAAAAGAATGCTGAATACCGGATGCAAAACAAGTTTAAAATAATCGACCAGAAACATCCACTTTTTTCATCATTAGTTGATATTTCAGTTAGAAGCTTTACAGCTGTCAAAGCCAGTGATGTTATCCGCCTGGATATTAAAAAAGATACAGATGGGAATCTTTATGTAATCGACATCAATGGAACTCCTGCTCTATCTGTAAATGGATCAATTACTTTTATGGGCAGCAAGGTCGGCTTATCCCACAGCCAGCTAATCAAGATTATCTTTTACGAAAGCATGGTTAGAAATAACCTTGCTCCAAACCAATACCTGGAAGAACTAATTGAGCCCCTTAAGAAAAAACTCTATCCACATAAAGGAGATAAATTAATAGAAGTGTATTCAGAAGATATTATTTTTGAGTAAATTATAAAATGAACTAATAAACTTTCATTTTATATTATAGATATGGATCTGCAGATCCATATCTATAATATGTTTATCCTAATTCCCAATAATACTGAATTTACTATAACTTGAGCGTTTTTAAATAACTTAATTACTCAACTTGAAATGAAAAATAATCGCCACAACTAAGCAATTTAGTATTAGCAGAGAAATGATTCTTTATTTCACACATTGCCTCTTTACCTGAACAGTGCAAAGGGATAATAATTTTTGGATTCCATTTTTTTAATTCAGTGATAGTAAAATCGATTCTTTCCTGAGAAGCGCCAATGAGATGAAGCCCACCCATAATACCATAACATTTCTTTTTACCTGTCAATTCACTCGCTCTTTTCAAAGTATTAATTAACCCGGCATGACAACACCCACATAATAGAAAAAAACTTTCTTTGTTTACATGGATGATGAGAGACAAATCATCATCAACTTCGTCCTTTAGCCAACGTCCGTCTAAAATTTTACGAAAAAAAGGATTTTTTTCATATTCATTATCACGGGGAACTTCGCCGGTAGTAATCATATAATCATTAATTTTTACTGGATCTCGGGTTAAAAAAGTCTCTCCTCCTGATTTCAATATCTCCATTTCAGTAAATGGACAGGAAATACTTCTAAACCCGCCCACATAACTAACTCTAGAAGAAAAAACATCCGGGTGACCTATAACTGGTATATGCTGCTTTTTGAGTTCCAGTAAGCCTTTTAATCCACCAGTGTGATCATAATGCCCGTGGCTTAGAATAATTGTTTGAAGTAATAATTTTGCCGGTTCTATCCTATAAGCTTTTATATTATGAAGCAAGGTAGAATCACTTTTACCACAATCAAGTAAATGAATTTCTTCTCTTCCTTCTCCAACCATTTTTATTAAAATAGAAATACCATGTTCAGCCAAAAAAGGACTTTCCCCAACAATATTATTCACTAAAATACTTATAGTTATTTTCTTACTCATAAATGTCAACCTTTTAAAAAGTAAATATCACACCCACATAGCGGGTGGCTTTCAGAACCCCTGAAAGGGGTTTGACTTTTTTAATCTTTTTATGGTAAAACCATTTTATTTAACCATTACCATCTTTTTAGAAGGTGGTTTTTTATAGTTAAATAAATTTATTATTATATTAATATCTTAGAATGAACTTATTTTTGATATTTTATAATTTTACCTGATCATTCTTTCAGGTAACCAGGTAATTATACCCGGGAATATTGTACAAAGCAAAAGCGTAAACATGATGATAATAATAAATGGCATTACACCCTTTATGATATGTGACATTTTTATTCCAAGTTTGGGGTCAGCAGTTCCTTTCAACACAAAAATTGACATTGCCATTGGAGGTGTTTGAAAAGCCATTTGCATATTAATACACACCATCATCCCTGCCCATAAAGGGTCAAAACCTAATTGTACAATAATTGGAGAAAATATTGGAACAACTATAAAGACAATTCCAATCCATTCAATGAACATTCCCAGGAGAAATACAATAAGCATAATAACACCGAATGAACCCCATTTTCCCCCTGGAACAGACATAATCATATTTGTAACAACTCTACCACAACCAGCATTCATAAATATGCCCACAAAGGCATAACATAAAGCAGCAATAATAACCACAAAAGAGCTGACTCTTAATGTTTCTAGACAAGCAACTTTGAGTAGATTCCAACTAAACTTACGATAAGCAATTGCTAATAAAACAGCAGCCAGACTTCCCATAGCCGCCGCCTCTGTCGGCGGAGCCACGCCACTGAAAATAGTGCCAAGCACCGCTATAATTAATAATACTGGAGGAACTAATGATTTTATCAAACGAATAAGCTTTTCACTTGACGAAGACCTAGATAATTGTTCAATCGATACCGCTGGACCTAATTTTGGATTAAGAACACATCGGAGAACAATATATGATATATATAATCCTGATAGAATTAAACCCGGGAAAACAGCGCCCATAAACATCTGGCCAATCGACAAACCTGCTTGCGGACCATAAACTACCAGCATAATACTTGGCGGAATAAGGATTCCTAGAGTTCCTGCTGCAACAATTGTACCGGATGCCAGGGATTTGTCATACCCTCTATTGACCATTGGGCTTAGGGCAATTAATGTCAATATAGTAACTGATGCTGCAATAACTCCCAAACAGGCTGCAAGAATGGTACCAAAGATTACGGTCACGATGGCTAATCCTCCTTTTAAGCTTCCTAAAGATTCATATAAACTTTCATATAAATCTTTGGTAATTCCTGAATGCTGTAAAATGACTCCCATAAAAGTAAAAAGAGGAACAGCCAAATAAGGGTAATTCATAGAGAGGTCATAAAATCGTGAATATAATATATGATAGGTAATATGAGGCCCAAATGTGATTATCCCTACAAAAAACGCTACACTTCCAATAACAAAGGCAATGGGAAACCCTGTTAAAACAAGAATAAAAACGCCTCCCAACATGAGAGAAGTAATAACTTCAACACTTAATTCAATCAATTGGCTCACCTCTTATTACAAAATATAAATCCCGGATAAACCTGGCAATTCCTTGAAGGAGGAGAAGAAAAATTCCTATGGCGAAAACAGTTCGGTAAGGGCCAGCCGGAGGGTACCAGAAACTTTGAAACATAACTTCGTTAATCCGCCATGCTCTTAATGCCCATCTAACTGAGAGTTGCAACATAATGGTTATTAAAGGGAAAAAGAATAAAATAGTACAAATTAAGTTAACCAGGGCTTGCTTTCTGGGAGCAAGAGAGCTGTATATCACATCTACCCGAGTATGAGAATCATGCAAATAAACATATGAGGCTCCTAAAAGATAAATTGTACCCCCTGCCATACATAGGGTTTCATAGGCCCAAATGGTAGGCGCATTAAAAAAATGTCTAGAAATTGTTTCATATGCGCCTACCAAGACAAGGAGTAAAGCAAACCACTTACCGATAGAACCAGATAGAGTGCTTAGCCAATCAATTATTCTTAGTATTTTTTTTATAATGGTCATACTTTAAACTCCTATCCTAATTATATATTTTTGGCATTAATTATGAATTTTATACAAAGATACTATATACTTTACCAGAGGTCCCCATAGACTTCAGAATAGGCTTCTCCATAATCCTTCATTGAGTAATAAATCTCTCCGAATATGGGACTTTCTTTTGCAACCTTTTCCTCATAGAATTTTTCTGCCTCTGCTATAAGAGCGGCGTCAATTTCCTGTGGGACTCTTAAAACCTGGTTTCCTTCTTCTCTGAAATTATCAGCGGCTTTGATTCCTTCATAGATTAAATATTCCTGCTGTGCCTGTGTCCATTTATCAACCTGATCTCTTACTAACACCTTTAGGTCATCAGGCAATTTTTCCCAAGAATCCTTGTTAACAAAAAATACCTGTGGGTCAGCAGGGGAACGAGTGGGTGAAAGATAGACATATTCTGCAACTTCATGGAAATGCATTTTCCAGTTAGATGCTAATGTAGAATACTCAAAAGCATCAATGATACCCCGTTGCATGGCCTCATAGAGTTCTCCACCAGGAATAATAACGGTAGCAGCACCCATTCTAGCTAATATTTCTCCACCATCACCCATACATCTCGCTTTTAACCCTTTGATATCATCTAAGCTTTCAAGTTTAACCTTGGAATGGAAGAAAACCTCTTCTGGCAACGGTGATAAGGCACCCGGGAAGGTCATCACATTGTAACCTTCCATCATTTTATTCATTAATTCCGCACCACCACCATAATTGAACCAGGTTCTCAAGGCTTCACCAGGAAGTACACCTGGTCTTGAACTAATCAATCCTGCAGCTGGCCATTTATCCAGATTATACATTGGGCAAGTATAACACATATCAAGAACGCCCTCATTAACTGCATCTAATTCTTTATATGCCGGCACGATGGAACCACCTACAAACGGTATAACTTCTAATCTACCACCGCTAGCCTCGGTTATTGCCTCACAGCATAAGTCATGGTAAATCTGAGAAGGATCACTTGCTGGTCCATGACCGGAAGATCTCCACACTATTTTTTCTTGAGCTAAGCTTGCCATTGAGCTAATGAGTAAAACCACACTTACTATTAAAATAAGCAACATTGATTTTCTTTTAAAACTTAACATAACTAAACAAACCTCCTGTAATATTTTTAACATGAAATCTCGAACTACGATTTTCACTTTTTATAATATTTATTCATCACCTCTCTTTCTTTGAGATTTTTTCTTTATTTATTATAGTCTTAATATAAAGGAACAATGGTGATTTTTATACATTATACATTATTAAAAACCTAAAAAGATTAAAGCTGCAAATCACGGAGAATAATTTTTTCTGTTATACAAAACTTAATTAAAACTAATATATTAAGACAGAATATTTTAAGTATTCTATAATTAATACAATTAATATAATATAAACGACTGGTTATTTAAAATCACAATAATATTCAAAATGGTACATTTTAAATATTATTTGCTGCACAAACAAAAAAATAAATAAAAAATGTTGTTAGTTTTTGCAGTATATTTTGATGTAATTTATGGCTATATATTATTAAAACACTAATTAATAATTGTCTTAATTAAAAATTTACACATCCTTGTTCTTTATGAGAAATACTATTATTCTTCTTTAAAAAGGATGATACCGTCTTTGCTAATAATTCAATTTTTCTGGACTTTGGAAAATTGATGTCCATGGGTGGGTTTTCAGGTTTAATTAAATAGTCAATTCCATGCTCTTTAACTATCCAGCCAGAATCGTCTATTAGTGCACTCACAGAGAGTACAGGTATCTGATATTTTTTAGCTACCCTGGCCACTCCTATAGGAGTTTTGCCATAAATTGTGGACCCGTTTATTTCGCCTTCTCCGGTAATTACTAAATCGGCACCCTGCACTTTTTTATCCAATTGGACCGTATTTATTACTATATCAATCCCTGGTTTTAATTCTGCATCAAAAAAAGCCATTAAACCTGCACCCAGACCTCCAGCTGCACCTGCGCCGGGTATATCTTTAATGTCTTTTTTCAAATCCCGTTTAATTATGTCAGCATAATGAGACAATGCAGCATCAAGAGCAATAATCATTTCTTCTGTGGCACCTTTTTGGGGTCCATAAATACGTGAGGCTCCGGTATCGCCACATAAAGGGTTTTGGACATCAGAAGCAACTAACATTTTAACATCCTTAATTCGTGGGTCTATTTTAGAAATATCAATTTGAGCCAATTTTGCCAATTGTGCGCCGCCAAAATCTATTTCTTTTCCGCTCTTTTCTAATAGTTGAACTCCTAATGCCTGCAACATGCCTGCTCCACCATCATTGGTGGCACTTCCACCAATACCAATAATCATTTTTTGGCAACCATGGTCCAGTGCAGCCTTAATCAATTGTCCGGTACCATAAGTTGTGGTAATCATGGGATTTTTTCTGTTTAGCGGAACCAAAGGAAGCCCTGAGGCAGAAGCCATTTCTATAGCAGCAGTTGTTCGGTCTCCTAAAACTCCAAAAGAAGCAACCACGATTTCACCTAATGGCCCAACTACTTCTTTATTGTATATTGTGCCTTGTGTAGCATTTACCAGGCATTGTACAGTTCCTTCTCCTCCATCTGCCATTGGAATTTTTTCTACCGAAGAGCTGGGGTAAGCCTTTTTAACGCCAATTTCTATAGCATCAGAGACTTCTATTGCAGTTAAACTGCCTTTAAAAGAATCAGGGGCAACAATAATCTTCATTGTACCTCTTTTGCTTTCTTGTATGAAATGATGAAAATATACTTTAACTGAGCATTTAATTTATAGTACAATTATAAAATAGAATACTAATTTTTTCTTTGGATATTATAACAATAATATTAAAAAAAATATAATATTTTTTATAATTTTATACAAACTACAAATTTTAATTATTTTGGAGAAGCTTTAATTTTAGGGCAATATAAAGCTGTAAAGCATGGTCAAATTTTTGGGGATCCAAGCCGGTGTATTTTTTTATTTTTTCCAATCGATATAAAAGAGTATTCCGATGAACATAAATTTTTTTAGCTGTGTCAGTTACGTTCATGTTATTTTCAAAAAATGCTTGTAGTGTTTCCAAAAAAATTGGTTTTAATTTTTTGTTCGTATTATCTTTATAAATATAACTAATAAAATCATTACGTGTTTCCAGGCTAATCTCTGAAAAAAGGCGGCTAATACCCAGGTAAGCGATGTGGTGGATTCCTTTTTTATCTCCCATTTTGCTTCCTATTTCCATTGCGCGACAGGCTTCCTTATAGGAACGCATCATCCCCCTTATGCCGGAATGATATTCTCCTATACCAATGGATGCCTGAAATTTTCTTTGAGTTAAAATGGTATTTTTTATTTTTTGGCCGTTAACTACAGATTTTTCTCTAATTATTTCAGGCTTATCATAAATATTTATGGTTTTAAGAACTATAAAACGATCTCCTCCTATATAGGAGACAATATCCTGAGGTTGATTAATAAAGAGGTCTCTGAGTGTTCTTAAAACATCATTTTTAATCCTTTGTAAATAAATTTCACCTTCTTTTAAACCGCTAAACTTCTTTAAACTACTTTGAGCAGTTTTTTCAAAGCGATATATATTAATTAATATTGCCACCCTGGACAAAGTAATGTCATATCCTACAATTTGTCCTCGCGCAATAAATAAGTCATCGTCATTGCCAATTCTTCCTGATATAAGGTCATGTATAAAATTCTCTTTTGCCTGTTTTTCCAGGGCAACTTCTTTTAATAGGACTTCCTGTTGTAGCATCATTTCAACTGTCATTTTTATGACTTCTCCAAAAGGACCTACTTCATCTGGATTTCCTGTAATTCCCACTACTCCAATAATCTGTTTATTATCTTCAATGGGTAAATTGATTCCAGGTTTAACACCAATTAGATTTTTTTTATTCTCGGGATAAATAAATAACTTTTTTTTACTTTTTATTACAAGGGCAGCACCTTCATGGTATTGGTTTAGACGGTTTCTATCTCCGGTTCCAATTATATAGCCCTTTTCATTCATAATATTTATATTTTTCCCAATAATATTAATAGTTCTGTCAACTATTTGCTGGGCTAATTGATGAGTGATTTTCAAAATAGTATCCTCCAAATGTTACTCAGAAATATTTTGATAGATTAAACATTTTCTCTAATATTATAGATTTAAGATATTGTTTTACTTATTTATTTACTACATTAACCGGTGAACCCTCAACAAATTTTGTTAAATTATGTACAGCGATATCCATTAGTCTTTTCCTGCTTTCTCTCGGAGCCCAGGAAATATGTGGAGTAATAATACAATTTTTTGCCTTCAGCAAAGGGTTATCCCCTTTAATAGGTTCAGTACTTACAACATCTAATCCAGCAGCATATATTTTACCATCGTTTAGAGCATCTGCTAAATCTTGTTCAACTACCAGGGGACCACGGCTATTATTTAAAATTATTACACCGTCTTTCATCTTAGAAATAGTATCTTTGTTAATTATTCCTTTGGTTGAAGGAAGTAAAGGGCAATGTAAGGCAATTATATCAGATTTTTCAAACAATTCATCCAGCTCAACATAGGTACCTATTTCTCTTCCTGTTTCATTCTGAACAGTATCGTTAGCAAGAATAGTCATTCCTAATGCCCTGGCAATCACACCGGTTTTTTGTCCAATTTTTCCAAATCCAATAATACCTATCGTTTTCTCATCAAGTTCAATTAAGGGGTAATCCCAGAAGCACCAATCAGGACTTGACTCCCATCGTCCTTCATGAACAGCCTTATTATGGTGACCTATGTGATGGCATATTTCTAAAAGCAAAGCAATGGCAAACTGGCCTACTGAAGCTGTTCCATAAGTAGGAATATTAGAAACAGGAATACCTCTTTCTCTGGCTACATCAATATCAACAATATCATATCCGGTAGCCAGTACAGCAATAAATTTTATATTGGAGCATGCGTTTAAAGTATTCTTTCTTATTGGGGTTTTGTTTGTAAAAACTATTTGGGCATTACCAATGCGGGAGATAATCTCATTTTCATCTGTTAATGAGCTACGCTCGTATACTGTTAAGTCTCCAAAATTTTTAATTCCTTGCCAGTCCAAATCACCTGGGTTTAAGGTGTATCCATCTAAAACTACAATTTTCATTTTTCTGGCTCCTTTTTTTAGTAATTACAGATCAATTTATGTAAAACTGTTAAAATAAAATATTAATAAACATTATTCTTTAATATTCTGTAATATATACCTTATTATCTTTAACATGAATCCTTTTTTTAGCAAATAGTTGAATTGCCTGGGGCAAAAGCCTATGCTCATATTTTAATATTCTTTCAGAGAGGGTTTCTTCAGTATCATTCTCCTTTACCTCGACAGCTTCTTGCAGTATTATAGGGCCTGTATCCATTCCTTCATCAACAAAATGAACAGTACATCCACTTACCTTGACACCATAGTCTATTGCTTGTCTCTGTGCATGCAAGCCTGGAAAAGATGGCAACAAAGCAGGGTGAATATTTATAATGCGATGGTGGTAATTTCTTATAAGCATGGAGCTTAATAAACGCATATAACCTGCCAGGACAATAAGTTCAATTTGATTAGCAATAAGACATTTTAATATTTCCTGTTCGTATTCTGCTTTGCCTTTGAATTTTTTATAAGGAAATATCATTGTAGGTATTTTGTAATTTCGAGCCCTTTTCAGGGCATAGGCTTGTGGGTTATCACTAATTACTATTCTGATTTCTCCATCAATTTTACCTTCTTTAACAGCATCAATGATAGCCTGTAAATTTGTTCCCCTTCCAGAGGCTAATACTGCAATACTTATCATTTTTTCCCTTTAATGATTTCATATTAATTTAGATAAAACCCTTTTCATCGGTACCTGAAAATAATCAATCCAGTAATTTAATTATATTTTGCAATGCTATTTTATACTTACTATTTCTTTTTCTGCAGGAGCACGCCGTGGAATAACCTCACCAATACAATATGCTGATTCACCTGCTCCATTTAATATCTGCAAAACAGATGTTTTTTCTTCCGGTTCTACTACTATTACCAGGCCAATTCCCATATTAAAAGTATGGTACATTTCCTTATCAGATATTTGGCCTTTATCCTGAATAAGTTTATAAATAGGCAATTTGGGCCAATTACTGCAATATACATTAATGGCTACACCTTTTGGTAAAATGCGAGGAATATTATCATAAAACCCCCCACCGGTGATATGTGCAATTCCTTTAATTTCACATTTATCCATCAATGTTAGAATACTGTTTACATAAATTCTGGTAGGTTTTAGCAATTCTTCTCCCAGGCTAACGTTAAAACCTTCAAAAACTTCTTTTAAATTCATCTTTTCCTGCTCTAACAATATCTTCCGCACTAGAGAAAAACCATTGCTGTGTAAGCCGGAAGAAGCCAAACCAATTAGAATATCTCCCGGTTTAATATTTTCACCGGTAATAATTTTTTTTCTTTCTACAATTCCTACGGCAAATCCGGATAAATCATATTCCCCTTTTGGATAAAATCCGGGCATCTCTGCCGTTTCTCCCCCCAATAAGGAACAACCAGCTTCTTTACAGCCATCAGTTATCCCTTGTATAATTGCAACTATTTTATCCTTTTCCAGCTTACCGGTAGCCAAGTAATCCAGAAAAAAAATTGGCTTGGCACCACAGGTTAAAATATCATTTACGCACATTGCTACCAGGTCAATTCCTATTGTATCATGTTTTTTCATCAGATTGGCAATCATTAATTTTGTACCCACCCCATCAGTACCGGAAACTAAAACTGGCTCTTTGATTTTTTCTTGAGTAAGAGAAAATAGGCCTGCAAAATTTCCAATATCATTCATCACTCCGGGAATGTGAGTTGACTGAATCATCGGTTTGACACTATTTATAATAGTGTTAGCTAATTCAATATCTACTCCGGATTTTTTATAGGCATCGTTCATATTATGCACCCGTTCCTTCCTTTAATCGTAAGAATAAATGTTTGAACAAGTATCGAGTCGTGCGTATCGAGTATGTAGTCTAAAACAAAAAACCAATTATTTTTTTAATTAAATTATTTCATTCTTATATCTATAGATTCTTTCATTTTTTTGTGCTCTTTAGTCTACATCTATCTTACTCTTAAAAATAGACAAACATATACTACAAATTATAATATATAAATCAGAATCATTACAAAACAGACTTTTTACATTATCATATTATTGAATTTCATACTTTTATTATTAAAAGTAAATTAATTAATAGTTTTTATTCGTTAATTTACTGCTGAATGTTATTGGATCTGCCTTAATTGAATTAACAAAATATATTTGATAATTTCAAGCATTTACTCACTTTACTCACATTTATTCTCACAGTATTTTACTCAATACTATATACTCGATACCCGATACTATTTTTATATTGGATATTTCCCACTGAAACAGGCAGTACAAAAATCTGATGGTTTGTTTTTCTCAAAAACTCTGGTCAAGCTTTCCAGGCTAATGTAACCTAAAGTATCTGCTCCTATCCATTGCCTTATTTGGTCAATGGAACAACGATTTGCCCATAATTCTTCTATATTTGGGGTATCAATACCATAACGACAGGGGCAATTAACCGGGGGTGAGCTAATTCTGACATGTACTTCTCTCGCTCCGGCATCTTTTAATAGTTTTACCAGTTTTTTGCTGGTAGTTCCACGTACAATTGAATCATCAATCATCACTATCCTCTTGCCTTTTACAATCCCGGAAATAGGAGAAAGCTTGAGCTTAACAGTGTATTCTCTTAATGCCTGAACAGGTTGAATAAAAGTGCGCCCAATATAAGGGTTTTTCAAAAGACCTTCCTGATAGGAAATCCCGGACTCTCTGGCATAACCCAATGCAGCAAAACGTCCTGAATCAGGAACCGGAATAACTATATCTGCATCTACAGGATATTCCCGGGCTAATTTCTGACCAATTTTTTCCCTGATTACTGCCACATTTTCTCCAAAAACGTTGCTGTCAGGCCTGGCAAAGTAGATATGCTCAAAAACGCATAGACTCTTCTGTTTAAATGGAATTACCTGTTCTGATGTACAAGAATTTTTATCTATAACAACCATTTCCCCCGGTTTAATCTCCCTAATATATTCTGCATTAACCAGAGGAAAAGCACTGTCTTCTGAAGCGATGGCATATCCTTTTTCTAATTTCCCTAATACAAGTGGATGAAAACCATGTTCATCACGCAAACCTATTAATTTATCTTTAGTGAGAATTACCAGGCAAAATGCTCCTTTTATTTTTTGCACAACTTCTTTTAAAGCTTTTTCAATATCTTTATTTTTAGCTGTTCTTATTAATTGACAAAGCAAGTGACTATCTGTATCACAATTATTAGAAAATATCTGTTTACCGGAAAGAATTGTCTTTAATTCCTCCTGGTTAACAAGCTGGCCATTATGGGCAAGAGCAAACGTTCCACCCGGGTATTGGTTCAGAATTGGCTGACTATTCTCCCAATTATTATTACCAATAGTAGAATATCTCACATGGCCAATTGCAGCATTTCCCTGTAATGTATTCAAAATGCCCTCATTAAACACTTCTGATACCAATCCCAAATCACGATAAACCAATATATTCTTATTATTGGAAACAGCGATGCCAGAACTCTCCTGTCCCCGATGCTGTAGCGCAAAAATCCCCAAATGAGCCGATTTTGCCGCACCAAGTTTTTCTTCATTTTGGTTAAAAACACCAAAAACGCCACATTCTTCATTCATTGTCTATATTATTCTCCCATGCTATTTTAAGCTGTTTTATTTCTGTGTTAATCAAGCTATTAACCTTTAAACTGTCCCCTTCGACCTTTCCTAATACCTGTGCTGGAACTTCATATTTACTAACAATAGCCTTTAAATCGTCTAAATTTTCTTCTGAAAGCGACACCACTATTCGAGATTGACTCTCACCGAACAAAAGTGCGTCATTTCTTATCTTGTCAGCACTGAAATCTATCTTTACCCCCTTGTTGCCTGTTATACAGCATTCCGCCAATGTTACCAACAAGCCGCCATCAGAACAGTCATGTGCTGAAGATATTATTCCTGCTTGAATGCTTTCCCGACATGCATCCTGAACTGCTTTCTCCTGGTCTAAATCAAGATGTGGGGGCAGGCCTTTTTCTACATTATGAATAACCTTTAGGTATTCACTGCCACCCAATTCTTCTTTATTTTCACCTAAAAGAACAACTAGATCGCCGTCATTTTTGAATGGCATGGTACAGACCTGACTGGAATCTTTAATTATTCCCGCCATACCTATAATGGGAGAAGGATATATTGCTTCACCGTTACTTTCATTATTCAAACTGACATTCCCGCTGATTACCGGGATATCAAGTGCTTCACATGCTTCGCTTATCCCTTTAACTGACTCTTCCAGCTGCCAGAAGATTTCCTCTTTGGCCGGATTTCCAAAATTTAGATTATCAGTAATTGCCCTGGGCAGAGCTCCCTTACAGGAAAGATTCCGTGCTGCCTCAGCAACTGCGATTTTGCCCCCTAAAAATGGGTTTAGATAGCAATATCTTCCATTACCGTCTACTGTCAGGGCTATAGCTATTTCGCTGTCTTTAATCTTTAAAATACCAGCATCATCTCCGGGAAACAATACAGATTCAGTCCCCTCTGGACTTATCTGTTTGCTGTCCCTAAACATCCATTTTTTATCACAAATATTAGGAGAAGATAATATTTTTAACAATGTATCATTAAAATCTGCAGGCTGGTCTATATCTTCTAAATTCAATTTTTGTATTTCTTTGAGATCAGCAGGTTCTTTGCCTGTATAATATCGCAAAGGAACGTCTTCCGCTAAAGATTTGGCAGGTACTTCAGCTACTATTTTGTTTTTTTCCTTTAATCGCAAGATTCCATCTGAGGTTACTTTTCCTATAACAGTCTGTTCTATACCCCATTTATTAAAAATTTTTGCTATTTCTTTCTGTTTGTCAGTCTTAGCTACTAATAACATTCTTTCCTGGGTTTCTGAAAGCATAATCTCCCTGGGGAGCATGCCTTTTTCTTTTCGTGGAACCAGGGAGATGTCTAATTCTATACCGCAATTGCCCTTACTGGCCATTTCACAGCTGGAGCTTATTAAACCGGCTGCACCTAAATCCTGCATACCTAAAATAAGTTTTTTTTCTACCAATTCCAGGCATGCTTCGATAATCTTTTTTTCTAAATAAGGATTACCCTGGGGAATAGGCGGGTGCTCTATTGCTTCTTTTTCTCCTTCCAGTTCCCGCGATGCAAAACTGGCACTGCCTACTCCATCTCTGCCTGTTTTTTCTCCTGCCAAAATTACAACACTATCTTTTTCACCAGCTACGGCAACAACAATATCATCTTTCTTTACCAGGCCAACACACATGGCATTTACCAGGGGATTACCCTGGTAGCTGTCTAAAAAATATGTCTCCCCACCCATAGTAGGGACTTCAATATTGTTGCCATAAAAAGCTAACCCTTTTGCTACTTCTTTTGCTAAAAATTTTACATGGGAATCCTCTAATCTCCCAAATCGAAGAGAAGCTAACAAAGCAACAGGACGTGCCCCCATAGCCAGTATATCTCTTACCACTCCTCCTGAACCGGTAGCAGCTCCGTGAAAAGGCTCAACTGCTGAGGGATGATTATGACTCTCTATCTTCATCACCATAGCCAGATTATCCCCGATATCAATTACTCCAGCATTCTCTCCGGGACCAAAAATAACCCAGTCAGCTTCAGTAGGGAAAATACTTAATACAGGTTTTGAACTTTTATAACTGCAGTGTTCAGACCACATTGCAGAATAGAGCCCAAGTTCAGTATCATTAGGTTCTCTTTTTAAGGTTTCCACTATTTTTTGATACTCGGTTTTGGTAAGATGGTTCTCTTCTAAAATGCTATTTAAGACACTCTCTTTTTCATTTATATTTTTCATTATTAGCTCCCTATAAATAAATACTATTTTAAAATTAAATTATATTGTACTTTGTATATTTGTTATTTTACCCTAATATTATTCATTATTCAGTATAAAGTTTTTATCTTTAAAAACATAGCTATAATTTTCGCCATGCTTCGTTTATTATTGTGAGCGGGAGGTTTATCCATTTATTAATCTTTAAAATGTCTCCCCTGACATGTCCAATAAATTGTATAGGAATATCCATCTCCCGGGCAGATTCAGTTAGCTTTTGGGTATTATCAGGACTGACACTAATAACAATCCGTGATTGACTTTCTCCGAACAGGATACAATCAGAGCGAAAATCTGTTAGCAAATCAATTTCTGCACCCAGGCCACTACAGATACATGATTCTGATAATGAGATTGCCAGTCCCCCTATAGAGCAATCATGGGCAGAGGCAAATAATCCTTCTTCAATCATCTTCCGACAGAAAGAATGTAACTTCTTTTCTAATTTAATATCCAGAAATGGCGGGAGACCACATATTCGGTTATGGATTACTTCTAAATATTCACTGCCTCCCAGCTCATTATGATTTTCTCCCAATAAGAAAATCAGGTCATTTTCATTTTTAAAATCCAGGGTACAAATCTGGTTGTAATCATCAATAACACCAACCATACCAATCACTGGTGTCGGATCAATCGGTTTTCCATCGTTTTCATTATAAAGACTCACATTTCCACTTATCACCGGGGTATTAAAAAATTTACATGCCTCTGATAAACCTTTGATAGCTTGAACCAACTGCCAGTAACTATCACTATTTTCCGGTGCACCAAAATTGAGACAATCAGTAACCGCCCTTGGTAAAGCTCCTTTGCAGGATAAGTTTCTTGCTGCTTCGGCAACTACTATTTTAGCTCCCTGATAGGGGTCAAGAAAACAGTATCTTCCATTGCCCTCAGTGGTTAATGCTATGGCCTTTTTACTCCCTTTAAGCCTTAAGATAGCCGCATCATCTCCTGGTGGCACAATAGTATTAACCTGAACCATATGGTCATATTGTTGATAGATACCTTCTTTGCAAGCTACATTAGGAGAAGACAGCAACTTTAATAATATAGAGTTATAATTATCATATTCTTCCAATTCATCTAAATTCAACCGGGTTTTTTCTTTCTGCCATTCTGGCTCTTTTATATTTCTTTGAATTGCAGGTGCTCCTTCCGCCAGGGAAGAAACCGGAATATCAGCTATCACCTTTCCATTATCTTTAATGGTGAAATTTCTATCTCTGGTTACCTGACCTATTACAGAAGAATCCAGCTCCCACTTCTTTAAAGTTGACAGAACTCTTTCTTCCATACCTTTTTTAACAACTACAACCATTCTCTCCTGTGATTCAGAAAGCATAACTTCAAAGGGATTCATCTCAAGCTCCCTTTGGGGGACTTTTGATAATTCTATCTCCAGGCCACTATCACCTCTGAATGCCATTTCGCTTAAGGAACTTGTTAATCCGGCCGCACCGCAATCCTGCAAGCCAATCACTTCCTCAAATTGCACTATTTCCAGGCATGCTTCAATTAGCAGTTTTTCTGCAAAAGGATCTCCGATTTGCACTGCAGGGCGATCTTCTTCGGATTTTTTATTTAACTCAACAGAAGCAAAAGCTGCTCCACCTATCCCATCTCGCCCGGTTTTGGCACCAATCAATATGACAGAATTACCTTCTCCTTTTGCTATGGCTCGAACAATCCGTTCTCTTTTAACTAAACCTACACACATTACATTGACCAGGATATTTCCCTGGTAATCTTTAGAGAAAACAGTTTCCCCTCCAACAGTTGGAACTCCAACACAATTACCATAAAAAGAAATGCCACCAACAACACCATTGAATAAATATTTAGTGTGATTGTCATTATAGTCACCAAAGAATAGGGAATCCAAAAGGGCTATCGGACGGGCTCCCATAGTGAAAATATCTCGCAGGATTCCGCCCACTCCTGTTGCTGCTCCTTGAAAAGGTTCAATTGCAGATGGATGATTATGGCTTTCCATTTTCATAACAACTAATTCATCTTCACCTATATCAATTATACCTGCATTTTCTCCTGGCCCCTGGACTACCCAATTGGCTTTTGCAGGTAATGTTTTTAATAAAGAACGGGTATTTTTATAGCTGCAATGTTCACTCCACATAACTGAAAATATACCCAACTCTAGTTCATTGGGTTCGCGTCCAAGTATATGACAAATTGTTTTATATTCATTTGAAGTTAATTTCCATTTTTGCCAGAAATTTTTTTGTTGAAGTTTATTCATATTTAGCACCTGTTCTAATTATTCTGTAAGATTTTTTCTTTTTTTAAATACATTACAATGGATTCAAATATCAATTTGCCATCACCTGAACCAAGACAATCTTCAATATTTCTTTCAGGATGAGGCATAAGCCCCAGCACATTCCCCTTTTTGTTGCAAATTCCAGCAATATTAGATATTGATCCATTCGGATTTGCTTCTTTGCTGGTTTGGCCATTTACATCACTATATCTGAATATAATCTGATTGTTTTTTTCCATCTCATTAATTATTTCTTTATCAGCATAATAACAACCTTCGCCATGAGCAATCGGCATTTGTAATACCTGCCCTTTTTGACACATCCCGGTAAAAGGGGTATGTTTATTCTCAACTCTGATTAACTGTTTTTTACATATAAAATGAAGGCATTCATTTCTAATTAAAGTTCCCGGCAACAGTCTCGCTTCAGTTAAGACCTGAAATCCATTACAAATCCCAATCACTAATCCGCCTTTCCGGGCAAAATTAATAATTGCTTTCATAACGGGGGAATAGCGGGCAATAGCACCAACCCTTAAATAATCGCCATAGGTAAATCCACCGGGCAAAACAATACAATCAAAATCACTGAACTCGTTCTGTTTATGCCATATCCAGGCAGAAGGTATTTTAATAACATTTTGAATGGCATAATAACAGTCAAAATCACAATTTGAACCGGGAAATTGTACAATTCCAAATTTCATTTATTGTTCCTCGATTTTATAACTATAATCCTCAATTACCGGATTAGCTAAAAGTTTTTGGCACATATCTTGAACAGTTTTACTTACCTCTTCCCTGGAATTACCTTCAAGCTGAATTTCTATCAATTTACCTATTCTGACATCTCGTATATCTGAAAATCCCAGGGAATACAATGCGTTATGTGTAGCTTTACCCTGTGCATCCAGCACGCCTTTTTTTAATTTTATATCTATTCTTACAGACCACATATTAATTTCTCCTTAATGCATATGGTAAACATCGTACCCACAAAACGAGTGGTTTTAAGACCCCCTAAAAGGAGTTTGACTTTTTATTTACTTTTATGCTTTTAGTTTACTATATCTCGACAAAATCTTTTATTTCTTTTAAAACATCTTGAAAGGCGGGCATCTTTGTAAACCATTCTTTACCCGTAATTTCATTAGCAAAAGCTTTATATAGTTCTGATATTAGTTGTTTCAATTTCGGTGGCAATGGTTGTGGATTTAACTTTACAAATTTCTTCCAATGAGTAATATCCTTCTTTTTTGCCTCAATGATCTCTTGGTACCACTCACTTTTCCTATAATAAAGACGGGCAATTTCCTTGCTAACAGGCATTCCCTGGTAGGTAAAACGACATTCATCCATGGTACCCAATACATCCACCAGAACAATTTCTTGATTTTGAGCCAATGCAAATTCGAATTTTCCATCTTCATTTTTTAGACCTATTTTTTGTACTTCACTGCTAATAATATTATTAACCCTGAGTGTAATTTTTTTTATTTCTTCAATTTTTTCTTCAGATAACTGAGATATCTGTCTGGCTTCTTGCCAGCTTAGATAGCGATCGCTGGCTTCCAGTTTAGTGGAAACATCCAGATATGGGTGTTCTAGTGTTATTTCTTTCTCAGGAAAATTCTTTAAACCTAAATCTTCCGGTCTCAACTCGCCCTCCCTCAGGCGTTTAAATATGCTGGAACCCTGTGGTAGAGAATTACGATAGATGATTTCAAGGGGGATTAAATAATTCCCTTTTTCCTTTTGATATATCCTATAATCATACTCATTCTTATTGGTAATTTCCGGAGATAAAACTCTATATAGCCTGGTTTCAAAAATATCAACCGGCTGGTCTAATTGATAAAGAGATTTAACCTGCTCCTTTTCGACCAAACCCAGGTAGTGTGTTGATATCTGGCCTCTTTCCAATTTTTCAAAAAAATAAGCGGCTGTAATACATAATGCAGCTCCCTTTTGAGGGATATGGTCAGGCATTTCACCCCAATCAAAAATAGAATAACGGTCAGAAAAAACAAATCTTCCTTGACCGGGGCATTTTTTAGTGGGAGCAGCCAATATAACTAAATCTTTGACACTGCCCATACAAAATCTCCTTTCCCTGATTTTTTTATTCTATTCCTTTGTTGATATCCAGATTTCTAATCTTTTGTTCCATTTTATTTATATATGATAATAATTTTTCTTTTAACTGAGTGTTTTCTAGAGCCAGAATTCTTGCTGCCAGCAAAGCTGCATTAGCTGCATTGTTAATTCCTACAGTTGCGACAGGCACTCCTTTAGGCATCTGTACAATTGAAAGCAATGAGTCCAAACCTTCTAATGTTTGGGTCTTAATAGGCACACCAATTACGGGCAATATTGTTTTTCCTGCAATAACCCCCGGCAAATGTGCTGCCCCACCAGCACCGGAAATAACAACTTTAAATCCACGTTCAGGGAACTGTTTGATATATCGAAAGAGAAAATCCGGGGTACGATGAGCAGATATAGCCCTCATTTCATATTCAATTCCCAATTCTTGAAAAATTTCACTTGCCTTATCCATAATAGGCTTATCAGACGTGCTTCCCATTATAATAGTCACATCCATTTTAAATATCTCCTTTAAATAGATTTTTCTATAAAAAAATCCCAGACCAAGAGGTATTCCAAAATAGGAGTGGAACCTCTCCGTCTGGGATTTTAACCCTACGGTGTAGCATAACATATACTTTGCACCACTTGGTTCGAACCCTGTTTTATAACCTTCACAGGTGAATCCCTAAGGTGCACTTCCACTCGTAGCCATTTGTGATTTACGGTCACTTGGTAGAAACGTTTTCGCCCTATCCGAAAACTTATACGAGTTTTGTAAATTATAAAATATCTGCTGAAAATATAGCATTATTTTCACTGATTGTCAAATAAGAAATGGTTAATTTCCTATCAATCAAATCATACATTTTTTTGAAAAGACAAAATAGTGCAAGCATTTTTTACAAGCAATTAGAAAATAATTAAGCCTATGACTCCACATGTTAAGATTACTACAATAGGATGCAATATTTTTTCAAAGTAAACCAGAAATAGAAAAGCAATAATAGCAATTACTAGGTCTGAAAAGCCTTTAATGACTGCCGAACCATAGCTCCAGACAGCAAAAAAAATAAGGCTCAACACACCTAGCTGCATATTGTTTCTTAGTCTGCAGAAATGCTTGTTTTCCTTATATCGCGTAATTATTGGTGTTAATAATGTAAAAATTGATATTGAAGGTAAGATAACTGCTAATGTTGCAACTATTGCACCTAAGATGCCTGCTATACGAAAACCGGTGAATGTGGCAGAATTAATTGCAATTGGTCCCGGGGTCATCTGAGCAATGGCAAATATTTCTGCCATCTCATCAAGCAGAAGCCAATTGTTTTTGACAACAATTTCATGCTGTATCAATGGTATTGTAACCATTCCGCCTCCATAGGCACCTATACCTATAATCATAAAACTTATAAATAAACTTAATAATGATTCCAAAATATTATCTCCAGAACTTTTATTTTTATAAAGATTTTTTCACAAATTCTAAACTTTTTTCTCAGGAAAAAGCCAATAACCAACCAGGCTTACTACAATCAATGCAAATATTGGATGAAACTTAAACACTACCAGAATTAGTACTCCTAGAGCACATACAGCAAGATGTGACCACTTCCTTAGAGACCTTTTACTGAAAATATAGCTGGCGAAGGCTAATTGACCAACAACAGCAATTGCACAACCACGTAAAAAATTAACAACCATCGGGTTATAGAAATAGGGAAGCAACAGACTTACAATAAGAAGGATAATGAAAAACGAGGGCAATACTACTCCTAACACAGATAGTATTATTCCCTTCCACCCTCTTAGTCTTCTTCCTAACAGATAACCAACATTTACAGCAATAAGCCCTGGAACAGCTGTTGCCATAGCTACTATTGAGCAAAAATCGTCATCATCTAATAATTGTCTTTTATTTACAAGCTCATGCCTCATAACCATTGACATCGCTAATCCACCACCCAGGGTAAACATGCCTATTCTAAAAAATATCCAAAAAATTTCTAATAATGAAATATCTTGTTTGTTTTTTTCTGCTTCTTCATACTGCATATTATTTTTCCTAATCATTTCTTTTTTTAAAGTTTGAGCTCTTTTATTTTAGAATATTATTCTGTCAAATATATAATTTTAATACTCTCCAATAAAGGATAAATTCGGGCAATTTCCTCCCTTATTTATTTTTTTTATATCTTTATTAATTGTCTTTATGTAGGATTCTTTATAATAGCCGGAATATCTTAATACTTCCTTTTCAGCTGTTTAATTTTTATACTGTCTATAACTCCAGCTTTATTCATATGCCGATACCCGTAATTGCTAATCCAATAATCCTGATTTTATATGTGAATATTAATCTTTTAAAAATATAGAGAGTTAGTAAAAATATTTTGAAAATCATCATGTGAGGATAATTCAACATAGCAGACTTTTTTTGCTAATTCTTCAGCTTTATCCCTCAATTCTTCTGATAATAACAGTTTTTCCGCACCCTGTCCAGCAGCATTACCAATTGATTTTATTTTCCTGGCAGATATATCAGGAATAATGCCTATTTTTATTGCACTGTTAATATTAATAATGTTTCCAAATGCACCGGTAAGTACAATTTCATCGATATCATTATCTTCAATCTGCGCTTCTCTTAAAAGGATGCGGACACCAGCTGCTACTGCCCCTTTAGCCAGCTGAATTTCCCTAATATCTTTCTGAGTGATATAAACAGGCTGACCAGA
>Ga0334883_1002381_pt1 | contig 23304 bp, 20 predicted proteins | sample GraSluR1_MG_6_FD_207230 | JGI IMG/M metagenome (GOLD analysis project Ga0334883, IMG submission 207230) | Sludge microbial communities from methane-producing bioreactor in Wageningen University, Netherlands - Granular Sludge_09_05-R1 | ecosystem: Engineered > Bioreactor > Anaerobic >...
CGGGGTGGGCCGGCGTCGCGGGTGGCAATGGTTGAGAGGTGCGCCGTTGCGGCCGCCTGCGGGCGCGGCGCCAACTAGAATTGGATGGTGCGCAGGTCGTAGTCGGCTTCGGCCAGGTTCTGCCGTGTCTTGTAGAACTCGCGCCAGAGGTAGAGGTAGCCCTCTTGCAGCCGCTCGGGGCTCATCTGCTTGGGCTTGAAGACCACGTTGGCATCGTTGTACTTGGTCCAGCGGCGGTGGAGGATACGATCCTCAGCCACCAGCTTGTGCCACATGGGGGTGCCGGGGTAGGGCGTCGCCACGGCGAACTCGGCGATGCGCAGCTCCACCTTGTCGGAGAATTGCAGCATGCGGTCGAAGGTGCCCTCGTCATCGCCTTCGTTGCCGACCAGGAAGGAGACATAGGGCTCCACCCCGTATTCCTGGCAGAGGCGCACGCAGCGCTCGGCCTTCTCCAACATTTTCGGATCGCCAGGACCAAAGGCGCCTTGGGTGACGGGATCGAAACCGCCGACCAAATAGAAGCGGAAGACGCCGGCGCGCTGGATGTCGGCGATGATCTTGGGGTCCATGCCGAGCAAGAATGGCATGGAGGTGCCGATGTAGGAGAGCTTGACGTCCATGGTCTCCCGCATCTGAGCCAGATCATCCAGGAGCTTGCGGAAGCGGCGCCGGATCTTGGGCATGGGCATGAAGGAGGTGTCTTCCGTGAGGTTGCAACGCTTGCCGCGCGCCGAATAGCGCTCGACGGTGTGGCGCACGGTCTCTTCGGGGAAGAAACGGATTTCCTTGCCCATGCAGCCCGGCAGGACGCAGGCGTTACAAGCTGCGGGGCAGCCACGGGAGATCTGGAGTGGGTAGTCGTCCATGGGCACCTCGGGGGTCTCGGCGTCCATGTAGAGGTCGACGTTGGGCGGTGGCACCGTCGCCAGGTCGAGGGGCTCGCTCATCTGATAGCGCGGCTCGAGGGTGCCGCGCGCCGCATCGGCCACCAGCTCGGCCCACACGCCCTCGCCTTCGCCGACAATGACGGCGTCGAAGTGGGGGGCCACGACCTCGGGCATCATGGTGGGGAAGATGCCGCCAGCCACCACCTTCTTGCCCTGCTGGCGGAGGAGATCGGCGATGGCCATGGCGCGCTCTGCGGCGGGGGTGAAAAAGGAGAGAGCGTAGAGGTCCGCCTCGGGGAGGGTCGCCTCGGTCACGGGGTGAATGCGATCGTCCACGAAGGCGACGCTGTGCTCTGCAGGGGTGCAGGCGGCGACGCTGGCGATGCCCAGGCTGGGAGAGCCGACATACTCGTTGGCCGGGACGGATTCGCGCAGCTCAGGGTGCGATTGGGCGTGCCGTTCGAAGGCAGGGTAGATGAATTGAATCTTCATGTTTATCCGGTGGTTGCTTGAGTCTTTCTCAGGCGTTGTCTAGGTTGTGCCGCTGGGCGGAGCCGGCGATCGCGCGGAAAGAGCGAGGACGCTCGAGCGTCTCCGAGGCCGTTTGTCTATGGCTTTCGCCGGGTGGCGTCAAGATGACCGCGCCCTTGGGTGGCGTGCGCCGACGGTCGCGGCGGGGCCGCTAGCGCCGCCCAAAGCACTGCACCCAGCGGTTCTGATAGAAGCCGACGCCGATCTCGTTGCTGCCCGTGGCGAGGATGTTGGCCCGGTGGCCGCTGGAGTTCATCCAGGAGCTCATGACGGCTTCAGGGGTGCGCTGCCCCCAGGCGATATTTTCGCCGCGGGGGGAGCCGGTGTAACCGGCGGCGAGGATGCGTTCGGAGAATTTGCGCCCATCCAGCGAGGTGTGGCTGAAATAGTCGTTCTCGGCCATGTCGATGGCGTGGAGCTGGGCGGCGAGGGCGAGCTCGCGGTTGTAGGTGTAGGGCGGGACGCCAGCCGTGGCGCGCTCCTGATTGACCAACAAGAAGACCCGGCACGGTTCGTCCGTCGCCGTGGGCGGGCACTCGCCGCTGACGTCGACGTCTGGCGTGCTGGCGTCGGGCGTCACATGGAGGTCCGCGGGCACCCCATCGGTGTCGTCGGTAGCGTCGACGCCGAGCTCTTCACTGCCGTCCACCAGGTCGGCGCCAAGCTCGGCCTCTGCGCCCCCTTCCTCCTCGCAGGCGTTGAGCCCAACCAGCGCCAAGGCCAGGAGGAGCGCGGCGAGGGCGCAGGGGGTCCAGAGAGAGAGGCGGCGTTGGTTTGCTTGCATGGGTCGTCCTCGGCGAAGGGCGTCGGGTGGGCGGACACTTCCTCAACTATGGCAAAAGGAGGCTGGGATGCCAAGAGGGCGCCGGGGCCTTGCGCGGTCAAGGGCGCACCCTACCTTGACAGCCTCGCTGGGGCAGGGCACTGCCTTGGGTCGGCCCCGGTCTCGGGGCTGGAGCGCGGCGGGCGCTCGGTGTGGCTTTGGAGTATGAGTAGGAGGAAAAATGCGTTTTTTACACAGTATGGTTAGAGTGAAAAATCTAGAATCTTCTTTGCATTTCTACTGCGAGCTGTTGGGCTTGCGCGAGGTGCGCCGGATGGAGCATGAAGGGGGGCGTTTTACCTTGGTTTTCCTGGCGGCGCCCGATGACGGCGAGGGATTTCTGGAGCTGACCTACAACTGGGACAGCGAGGAGGATTACGGCAACGCGCGTAATTTTGGTCACTTGGCCTACGAGGTCGATAATATTTATGAATTTTGTGCGCGTCTGCAGGCGGCGGGCGTCACCATCAACCGTCCGCCCCGGGACGGGCGCATGGCCTTCGTCCAATCGCCGGACCACATCTCCATCGAGTTTTTGCAGCGCGGCGAGCCCCTGCCGGTGGCCGAACCCTGGGTGTCGATGGCGAACGTGGGCACGTGGTGAGGGTACGCCTCGACGGAGGTGGATCCCAAAAGGGGCTTGGTTTGCAGGGGAAACCACGCCTCGGGGGGCGTGCGCGCGCCTAGCGTTGGGTGAGGAAGCGCGCCAGGTCTTCTGAGTCCCCGATGTGTTGCCCGTCGAGGTAGACTTGGGGGGTGGCGGTCTTGCCGGTGACGGCGCGCATGGCGTGCACGCTGGCGCCTTGGCCGATGAGGATTTCTTCGAAGGGGAGGCCGGCCTCGCGGAGCATGTTCTTGGCGTTGGCGCAGTAGGGGCAGCCGGCTTTGGAGAAGAGGGTGAAGAAGTCCGGTGTTTTGGCCTCGGGGTTGAGGGCTTTGAGTACGGTGTCGGCGTCGGAGACTTCGAAGGGATCGCCGTCGCGCTCGGGTTCGATGAACATTTTCTGGATGACGCCGTTGTCGACGATCATGGCGTAGCGCCAGGAGCGTTTGCCGAAGCCGAGGTTCTCCTTGTCGACCAGCATGCCCATGCCGGCGCTGAAGTCGCCGTTGCCGTCGGGGAGCATCTGGATTTTGTCTGCTTTCTGGTCTTCGGCCCAGGCGTTCATGACGAAGGTGTCGTTGACGGAGAGGCAGTAGATGGCGTCGATGCCGTTGGCGAAGAAGGTGTCGGCCAGGTGGTTGTAGCGCGGGAGGTGGGCGCTGGAACAGGTGGGGGTGTAGGCGCCGGGCAGGGCGAAGAGGACCACCTTTTTATTGGCGAAGAGGTTTTCCGTGGTGATCTGCTTCCACTCGCCGTTCTCACGCACTTTGAACGTCACATTGGGGACTTTTTGGCCTTCACGATTCTCTAGCATGGCGTACTCCTGTGGTTGGAACTCGTCGAAGCGCAGGGCGCGGCGCGCTGCGTCTTTGGCGGTCAGTACGTGGATTGCCCGCAGACGGATCACTTCTGATCGCACTGGACGGGAGAGGCTTGCGCCGGGTGGCTGGGGCGGGTATGAGTGCAGCACTTGCACCCTTTCACCGACATCGGCGCGCCGCAGTGGCGTCGTCCCTGTGGGTGGAGTCGAGGCGGAGAGAGAGATGATTGAGCCGCAACGTGCCCTCGAGTTGCTGTTGGAGATGACCTGTGCCTTGCGCCCGCGAGCGGGGCTGGTGGAACAACTCCCGGTGGTGCCGGAGTTGGCCATGCGGGTCTTAGCGGGCGATCACGCGTCGATCAGGGTGGTGGACGTGGGCTCCCAGCGGGTCTTGTGTCGGGTGCGGGCCGGTGAGGGGCTCTTCCGCCAGCCCGTCCCCTTTGCGCCGGGTGAGGGGGTGCTGGGGTGGGTCATCGCCAACCGGGCCCCGGCGCGGGTCGAAGACACGGCGACGGATCCGCGCTTCGTGGAGAAGGGCAGCCAGGGCTTTGGGATCGGTTCCCTGGTGGCGGCGCCTCTGTGGTCCGGCGATGAAGTGATCGGGGTGCTCTCGGTCTCTGGCAAGGCCACCCACGTTTTCTACGACTGGGACTTGTGGATGTTGGAGCTGATCGCCAACACGGCGTCGCCGTACCTGGAGCGCCTGCGGCGGGAGTTGCTGGCGGCCGAGACGCGCCCTTGAGGGTCCGCGAGGGGCTCTTCCGGTTGGGGTGCGTCTAGGCTGGGCCTGGGTTGGGGCGTTGGTTGTGCGCGGCGCCCTTTCGCTCGACGGTCAACCTTGCGATCGAACGATTATCCTTGGTCGTTGCTTTCGTCGATCTTCGGTGCTTCCGTGGCGACCGGCTCCTCGTTGCTCAACCACCAGCTCCCGATATCCAATTCGACGGCATCGAAGGGGACGACGCGCGCGTCCTTTTCTTCGCTGTAGCTACCGCTCACCACCCAAGCGCCGTCGCGGGCCTGGTAGCTCTCGAGCGTTCGTTGGATAGGGTCGATGAGCCAGAGATAGGCGACGCCTGCTTGCAGGTAGATGGGTTGTTTGCGGACCCGGTCGACACCTGCTGACGACGGTGAGATGACTTCGCAAAGCCAATCGGGAGCGAGGGAAAAAAAGGTAAGATGGCGAAGCTGGGGCAGGCGCTCGCGTCTCCAGCCCGCGAGGTCGGGCACCAGGACGTGGGTGCCCAAGTGCAGCTCTGGTTCGTCGACGATCCACCAGCCTCCCGGGCCGCCGCGTCCGCGCTGAAAGGGAGCACCGATGTCCATTCCGACGATGGAGCTCACCAACAGGTGAGGCGCCGCAGGCCTCGGACTGAGGCTGAGTTCTCCGTCGATGATCTCGGCGCGCAGATGGCTTGGGGCCCGCAGGATGTCATCGTAGCTGGCGGGGCGTCGCTGTGCTTCGTCCATGTCTTGGTCTCTGTTCGTGGGCCGAGTCGAGCAGCAAGCGCTGCTGCTCCTTCGAAGCTAGGGGACGAGAGGCTGCAATGCAAGTCCGGGGCGCCCGATCCGCTCGAGCCGCGCCAAGTCTGCCCTCGACGGGGTGCTTCACGGCGGCATGGTGGTGCGCAAAGTCATGGCAGCAGTGAGCGCGACCGTGGCGGTGCCGACGCAGGCCGCGCTGACACCGAAGCGATCCCCCCCAGCCTGGGCACAAACGCCGCTTTGGAGCTGATCGCCAACACGGCGTCGCCGTAGCTGGAGCGGCTGCGGCGGGACTTGCTGGCGGCCGAGACGCGCCCTCGAGGGGGCGCGAGGGGCGGTTCCGGTTGGGGTGCGTCTAGGCAAGACGAGGGCCCTGGCAGGGCCGAGCGGCCAGGGTGGGCCGCTTTAGTTGCACTGCCCATCGCGGCTGGGTTCACGCCGGCAGCCCGAGGGGTCCATGGGGAACTGGGAGAGGCACTTGTCAGGGCAGTTCATGTCCATGAGGCCACAACGCATCATGCACGGTGCCAGCTCCGGGGGGACGCAGCGGCGCACGGCGTCGAGGCTGGGGCAGACGTAGAAGGCGCCGTTGACGCAGCAGGATTGCTCCGAGGTGGCCTCGGCTCCGGTGCCGCCGCCGCCACCCTGGACGTCCTTTCCTCCTGCGGGTGTTGGGGTAATGGCCGGCATCTGGATGATGGGCTGGGGCTGGGGTGCAGCGATAGGGGCGAACTGGAAGTGGAGGTCGCCGGGATCGAGGTGGTGCAGGGTGCCCAAGGCGAGATCGACCACCAGGGGGACGAGACCGAAGAGGACGTCCAGGACCAAGTAGCCAACGCTCAGGGATTTCTGGATATCCCGGCTCTGGGCTGGGTAGCCCGCGGCCTCGACGGCGACCCGGTAGCTCTTGTCCACGGGCAAGCGCAGCTCGAGGGGGGTGGTGCCGCGATCTTCACCGTTGACGGTGACCCGCGCGCCGGCCGGATCGGAGGTGATGCGCACATTTTGCGGGTTAGAGCCAAAGAGGGCGCCACAGCCAGCGAGCACCAAGAGGCTCCCAAACAACCACGGCAAGACGGTCAACTTTTGCTTCATGATATTCCTCAACGATTACAGGGGTAAAGGCAACGATTGAGACGAGAGACATAGCGAACTAGGGGATGGATACCATAGCCTCTGGGCTATCACAAGGGCCGTCGCCGCTGCCCGCACCGAAGCATCGGTCACCGCTTTGCCTTTCACCGCCCCAGGCTCCTTGCTATGATGGTCGAGGTCGTCGCCGTAGGTGGACGACGCGGCCAAGTGTCCCCAATGGCCTGGGTGGGCGTGGCCGAGGGGAGTCGAGATGAACACGAGACGACGTTTTCTTCAAGGCGCGTTGGCGCTCGGCGGTTGGGGTTGGTGGTCTTTGGGCTGCGAGTCGGCCCCAGCATCGGAGCCGCGTCCACCGTCAGCGCCGCCAGTGGATGGGGAGATGGGCCCGACGCAGCCTGCCTATGTGGCCTTGGAGAATAGCGGGCGCTTGGCCGAGGTCGAGGCCGAGCTGTGGCGCCGCTTCTCGCCCTGCCAGCTCTGTCCGCGCCGTTGCAACGCCAAGCGGGCCGAAGGCGAACGCGGCGAGTGTGGGCTGGCGGCAGAGCTCAAGGTCGCTTCTTTTGGTCAGCACTACGGTGAAGAGAAGCCTCTGGTGGGGCGCAAGGGCTCAGGGACCATTTTCTTTGCCCACTGCAACCTCCTGTGCATCTTCTGTCAGAACTGGGAGATCGCCCACAAAGGCGAGGGCTTGACCGTTGAAGTCGAGAAATTGGCTGAGATCATGTTGCGCTTACAGGAGCGCGGCGCCCACAACATCAACCTGGTGAGCCCGAGCCACGTGCTGCCGGCCATCGTCGCGGCGTTGCGCCTGGCGATCCACGACGGGCTCCGGTTGCCGCTGGTCTACAACACTGGCGGCTATGACGCGGTGGAGGTGGTGGCGCTGTTGGAGGGGGTCATCGACATCTACATGCCTGACTGCAAGTTTCAAGACGCGGCTTGGGCGGCGCGGCTCACCCATGGCGCTGACGACTACCCTGAGCAGGCGCGGGCGGCCATCGTCGAGATGCACCGCCAGGTGGGTGATCTGGTGGTGCGCGACGGTCTGGCGACCCGCGGTCTGCTGTTGCGCCACCTGGTCATGCCCCACAACGCGGGCGGCACGGATCGCTTCGTGCGCTGGGTGGCCGAGACGCTGGGCCCCAACACCTATGTCAACCTCATGGCCCAGTATAGGCCGGTCTATCGCGCCAGCGAGGTGGCGGAGATCGCCCACGCCCTGCCGCGCAAGGATTTCGAGCAGGCCGTCGCCTGGGCACGGGAGTCAGGCTTGCAGCGCCTCGATGGCGTAGACTGAGGCCGGTTCGGCCCTTTTACCTTACCAAGAGGGCCGCGAAGGAGCGCCGAGAGAGATGCTGCAACGCGATTACATCATGCGCCTCATTGCCCAGGTCGGCGACCTGATGCGCAAAATCGCGGCGGCCAAGAAGGCGGGCCGCGAGGACGAGAGCCAAGAGGCCGCCGCGGCAGCCCTGGCCTTGATCTTCGACTTGGACCCGCGCCTCAGTGATCTCATGCCGGCGCCGAGCTTGCTCGCCTTGCTGCGGGAAGAGGGACGCTTAGACACGGCGCGGGCCCTGCTGGCAGGCGAAGTCTATGCGCAGCGGGCGCGCCACCTGTACGCCGCAGGGGCCGGGGCGGCGGCGGAAGAGACTTGGCAGCGGGCGGTGTGCTTCTTCAGCGCCGTGGAGGCCGAGGGCGACCCGACGGAGAGGGCGGCTGCCCATGAGGCTAGCCGCCGCGGCTTGGCGCCCGAGGCGCTTTAGCTCTTGATGAAGGTGCCTTGGCGCAGCTCGGCGAAGGCCAAGTCGAGCTCGGCTTGGGTGTTCATGACGATGGGGCCGCCCCAGGCGATGGGCTCGTTCAAGGGGGGGCCCGAGAGGAGAATGAAGCGCATGGCTTGGTCGCTGGTCTGCACCTGGACGGCATCGCCCGGGCCGAAGAGGTTGACCGTCTTGGCGCCAGTGGGCTTCTCTTGGGCAGGGGTCATGCGGCCCGCACCGGAGAAGACATAGGTGTAGACCGTGTGCTCGGGCGGCGTGGCCAAGGTCCAGGTGCATTGCGCCGGGAGGGTGACGTCGACGAAGAGGGGCTGGACATAGCGCCCGTGGAAGGCGCCGGCGACGCCCTCGTAGTGGCCGGCGATGACCCGCACCGTGGCGCCGTCTTTTTCGACCACGGGGACCTGCGCCGCCAGGATGTCGCCGTAGGCGGGTGGCGCCATCTTGTCTTTGGCCGGCAGGTTGAGCCAGAGCTGGACCCCGAGCATGTGGCCCGGAGGCTGGGGCATCTCCTGGTGGATGATGCCGCTGCCGGCGGTCATCCACTGGCAGTCGCCGTCGCCAATGGTGCCGCTGTTGCCGAGGGAGTCGCCGTGCTCGACGCGGCCCGTGATGAGGTAGGTGACCGTCTCGATCCCGCGGTGGGGGTGCCAAGGAAAGCCCTTGCGGTAGTCCTCGGGGTTGTGATTGTCGAAGGCATCCATCATCAGGAAGGGATCGAAGCCTGGGTTGCCCGTGGCGCTGAAGAGACGGACGAGCCTGACGCCGGCGCCGTCGTAGGTTTCGCGGCCTCGGACCACTTGGGCGATGTCGCGGAAGCTAGGCATGGTTGACCTCGGGGGTGATGGGTTGAGGTGAGGCGCGTAGAGGGGCCGGCAAGCGGGCGGGTGAGCCGCGGCACGGCTCACCCGGGGGATTCAGGGGCGAAGCACGGTGATCTCCGGGCGCTGACCTGCCGTCGCCAAGGCGCGCCAAGGGCCGAGATCGGCGGGGAGGGCCAAGGGCGCACCGCTGGTGCAGTCGTGGGTGGCGAAGGCGCTGGGATCGACGGCTTCGCCGAGGAGGATCGCCGTGGCGTGCGCCGGGATGGGGGCATAGTCGATGCGCGCCACATCGGGGCTGGTCGCGAAGTGCACCGCCTGCGCGGAGGTGGAAAGCAGAGAATCGGTCCACTGGACCGCGGCGAGGGGCGAGTTGAGGTAGAGCCAAGCGTCGGTGATGTGGGGCTCGGCGATGAAGGTGTGGCTCAGGGTGACTTGGCGGGTGAACCACGGCTGCAGGCCCCAGCGGCTGTGGTTGCCCGCCATGAGGCAGCGCTCGCAGCGGAGGCTTTGGAGGTAGGTGCGGCCGGTGCGCGGCGTGGCGATGAGGGCGGCGTGGCCTTCGACGCGGTTGCCGAGGAGCCAGAGGTCGCGCAGGGTGACGTCGGAAGGCTGATTCTTGGCGCCAGCGGCGGCGATCTGGATCAGGGGCTCCGTGCTACTGCTGTCGTGGCGGAGGTTGTCCAGGAAGGCCAGGCCTTCGCCGAGGAAGGTGTTGGCGACCTGGACGTCGAGGGTGGCGACGGGGGCTTGGGCGCCGCGGAAGACCAGGTTGCGCAGGGTGATGTCGCGGCCGCTGAGCTTGAGGGTGATGCCGTCGAGGATGACCGGGGTCTCGCCTTCACCTTCGATGAGGAGGTCCAGGTCGCGGGTGCTGGCGAGGCTGACGGCGAAGTCGCGGTAGTCACCCGGGGCGAAGACGAGGTGAAAGCGTGTTTGGCCCTCTTCGATGGCGGCGGCGTAGGCTTGCTGGAGGGGGGCGGCCAGGTGGTCCGTGGTGGTGGCGCGAAAATCAGGTGTGCGTTCCAAAGCGGTCTCCTGGGGCGGCGCCGCGGGCATGAGCTCGGGCGCGGCAGTGGTGGCGATTGCTGGGGTCTGGCTGGGCTCAGCGCGGGCCGGGGGTGGCTCGCTGCGGGCGGGCTCGCAGCCGGTGGTGAGGATGAGCAGCGCGGCGGTGACGAGGGCCGAGGCCCATGGTTGGCTACGCAAGGCAGGTCCTCACGGGAGAAGGGGCGCGGCTCAGTGGTCGACCGCGGCGAGGCGCAAGAGGTCGGTGTTGCGCAGGAAGGAGTCCAAGGTCAGGGTGAAGCGCCCTTCGTTGACGGCGTCGATGGGCCCGTTCATGTTGGGTTCGTTGCGGGCGTGGGGGTTCTCGAGGACGACGGAGGAGCGGACCCCGTCGATTTCGGCCAGGCGGCGCGGGACCTCGGCGGGTTGCATGGTGAGGGCTGCGCCCTGGGCGTTGCACAGGGCGACGCTCATGATGTTGTAGGCGTGGGCGGCGTAGACCATGCGACGCCCGGGGCCGTTGTCCGTGCCGAGGTTGATGACGACGCCGAGGTTCTCCAAGAGGTCGTGGTAGACCTTGGCGGCGTCGGGATCGCGGAGGAGGTCGTGGGCGCCGATGGCCTCGATGGCCTGGGCTTGGGTCACCAGGGCGGTCTTGTTGGCCTGGGTGCGGTCGGCGAGGTAGGTGTCGATGGCAGCGATGAAGGTGCCCAAGGCGGTGGCGATGTTGGCGCGGGCCGCCGTGACGTTGGCGTCAGGGGTCTTGCCGCGCAGCTTGTTGATGAAGCGGCGGAAGGCGCCGGGCTCGGTCTTGGTTTGATGGCGCAGGACCGCCTCGGCGAGGAGCTTGGCGCGGCGAATGGCCCCATCGGGGGAGATGCGCGCCTGGGCGTATTGTTGGGTCTGGCCGTCTTGGGCTTGCTTGTTGAGTTCGAAGGTGAGCAAGCGCTGGATGGCGTCGGCGTTGAGCTGGACCGAGTCGGTGCGGCCGTCGAAGTTCACCGCCTGGGTGCTCTCGTCGGCCACGTCTTCGCCGTAGAACATGCGGTAACAGGCTTGGGACATGCCGCCGCTACCGATGATGTCGTAGCCGCCTTTGCCCTCGTCGCCGTTCATGCCGTTGCCGTAGCGCCCGAACTGTTGGGCGAAGAAGGCGTAGGTTTTCTCGATGAGCGGTCCCCACAGGGCGACCTCGTAGAGGTTCTTTTGGAAGACCTTGAGGGTGTTGCCGTCGATGTGGGCCCACCACTCGGAGCGTTGGGCATCGTTGGCGACCCGGAAGCGGGCGCCCTTGACGTTGGTGCCGACGGAGCCATCCGTGCGGTTGCGGGTCTGGATTTCGGCGTTGGTCGAGATGACCTGTTCCACCCACTCGCCGGCGGCGTTGTCGAGGCGGTGGAAGGTGGTGCTGACGTTGCCACCGGCCAGGGCCATCATCTGGATGAGTTTGGCCGGATCGCCGTTGACGATGCCCAAGAGGACGGCCATGAAGTAGCAGTCGCCGAGGCCGCCCTGGCGCACGTCGGCGGCGGCCGGCTGTCCCCCGATGAAGAGGGAGTCGGGGAGCATGTCGTTGCGGAGGTTGGGCGCCGTGGGCGTGCCTTGGATCTGAGAGATCTCGGCGCCGTCAGGTGCGGTGGCGACCAGGTCCTCGATGCGCGGCGTCTGCCCGGGCGCAATGGGGATGGGGTTGGCAGCCGTGGCGAGGAGCTTGACCTTGCGCTTGTCCGTGGCTTCCGTCTGTTGGGCGTCGACTCTGGCGGCGAGGTTCGTCGTCTCGCCGTTGCTTTGGACCTGGACGCCCATGGGGAGGGTGGCGCGGGTGTGTTGGGAGTCGCTCGAGCTGCGCAGGGTCGGCGGCGGTGGGGGGGCGGCGCCTCCTCTTCTGCTGCTGGGGCGTTGCCCGCGGCCGCCACGGCCTTCTGGGCCTTGTCGCTGCCGCCCTTGGCGGCGGCGGCGAGGGTGTTGGTGCCCATGGCCGGCGCTGGGGTCGCGGCGGGCGCCGTGGCAGGGTCTAGGTCGAAGAGCGCCGCTGCGGGTTGGCGCTTCTGGTCGATCTCACCGTCCAGTTTTTCTACGGCAAACTCTTGCATCTTCTTCCATGTCCTCTGCGGTGGCCCACTGATGGTGCGCGTCGTGTGCAGCTCGGCTGGCGTTGTGGTTCTCCTTGGCAAGCAAGCACACGAGGCCTTCAATTTAGCAAAATGGGCGGGTGACGCAATGGATTCATGGGTGGCGCGTGATCCTTGCGCCTCATGTGTCCTGGCAGGGCAGCTCGAGGCAGACTGCGAGGCCACGGCCATCGAGGTTCTCGGCCCAAATGCGCCCGTTATGGCGCCGGACGGCGCTCTCTGCGATGGCCAGGCCGATGCCCACGCCGCCCGAGTGGCGGTCACGGGCGGCTTCGACCCGCACGAAGGGGCGGAAGATCTCTGTCAGCGATGCCGGTGGGACACCCGGGCCTTGGTCGCTGATGCAGAGCCTCACTTTGTTGCTGCCGGGATCCACCTCCACTCGGACCGTGACGGCGCTGTGGGTGGGGGTGTGGCGCAGGGCGTTGCGCAGGACATTGTCGATGGCGCGGCGTAGGAGAGCAGGGGCGCCGTACAGCTCCACTTCAGGCAAGGCGTCGACCGTGACCCTTTTGTCCCGCGCCTGGCCTTCGAAATCGGCGTCGGCGGCGACCTCGCGGACCAGATCGCTGAGGCTGAAGGCGGTCATCGGGTAAGGCTGACCCAAGTTGTCGACTTGGGTCAGGGTCAGGATCTCGCCGATCAAGCTGGCCAGCCGCTCGGATTCTTTCTCAATCCGATCGAGCATGGACTCGGCCTCGGGGCCTGACTTCTGGCGCGCCAAGGCGAGGGCGACGTTGAGGCGCGCCAAGGGCGAGCGCAGCTCGTGCGAGACGTCGCCGAGGAGCTGCTTTTGGGCCGCGAGGAGGGCGTCGATGCGTTGGGCCATGGCGTCGAAGTCCTGCCCCAGGGCGCCGATCTCGTCGTTGCGTTTGCTCAGGGCCGGGCCGACGCGGGTGTCGGTCTCACCGCTGGCCAGGCGGCGGGTCGCGTCGCGCAGGAGGGTGATGGGCTGGGTGAAGTGCCGGGCCAGGGCCCAGCACACCAAGCCCGAGACGCCGACGACGATGAGGAGGCGCAACAGCAGCGGTGTCGGGTTGCCGAGGAAGGACCACCAGGCCGGACGGGGGAGCTGTACCACCAGGAGGTGAGTCGGGGCCTGGCGGGGCAGCACGTCGACATAGGCGTGGTAGCGCTCGAAGCTCTGCCAACTCGGCTCGCGCTTGTGGAGTACGCTCTGTGCCAGGGGCTGGAGCTCGGTTGCGATCGCCGCTGGGGCCGTGGCCAGCTCTTGCAGCGGCAGCAGTTGGGTGTTGAGGAGGAGCTTCTCTTCGAGGGCGCGCCAATGCTGGTGCGCTTGCGCTACTTCGCCGCGCTCCAGGAAGAGAGCCGAGCGTTCCGCTTCGTGTTGCAGAGCTTGTGAGGCGAGGAACTCGAAGCGCTCGCGGCGGGCGCTGTGGTCGTCACTGGCGGCGACCAGGACGAAGCCCGCGCCTATGAGGGTCATGGCGGCCCAGAAGGAAAAGAAGATGCGGAAAAAAAAGCTGCGCATGGCGGGAGGGAGGGCGACGCTAAGGGACGTAGGCGTAGCCGACGCTGCGGACGGCGATGATGCGTTCGCCGCCGTCGCTACGCGGCCCGAGTTTCTTTCGCAGATTGCTGACGTGGGTGTCGATGCTGCGGTCCAGCGGTGAGTAGGGGCGGCCGAGGGCCGCGCTGCAGAGCGCATCCCGCGACAGCGCTTGTGGGGCGGCGCGCAGCAGTTGCTCTAGGAGCACCAGCTCGACGCCAGTGAGGTTGAGAGGCTGCCCGGCGCAGTGCACCGTGCGACGCTCGCTGTGCAGCTCGACGTCGCCGACGCAGAGCGCTTCTGAGGGCAGGTTGGGCGCAGCAGCGCGGCGCTGGATGGCGCGGATGCGGGCCACGAGCTCCCTGGGGTTGAAGGGCTTGGCGAGGTAGTCGTCGGCGCCCATCTCGAGCCCGACGATGCGATCGATGTCGTCGCCGCGCGCCGTGAGCATCAGGATGGGGACGAAAGAGTGCTGGCGCAGGGTGCGCAAGAGCTCGAAGCCGTTGAGGTGGGGCAGCATGACGTCGAGGACGATGAGGCCATGTTGCCCGCTGCGCGCGCGTTCGAGGCCAAGCTGGCCGTCGTGGACGCTTTCAACGGTGAAGCCGTCGTTGGCGAGGTAGTCCACGAGCAGCTCGCAGAGATCCGTGTCGTCGTCGATGAGCAGGATGTCCTGTTGGCTCATGATCCCCTCCTGGGCGAAGAGTAGCAGAAAGGGCGAGGCGTGTTTTGTAAAGAAATGCCAGCAAAGGAGAGGGGCGCCTTGACGGTATTAGGCAATTGTGCGGGCGACAGGGGAGCTGGGTTGTTTTAGGGTGGAGGTGGTTCGCCAACTTTTGAGGTGCAAAGTGGCAAGTCGAGGGTGGAGAAAGGCGATGCGCTGGGGGGTGACGCTGCTCATCCTGGCGGCAGTGGGCGCTTACTTGTACCGCAAGTACAGCGATGGCGCAGTGCAACCCGTGACCTACGAGAGCGTCGAGGTGAAGCGCGGGACGGTGATCAACCGGGTGAGCGCCACGGGGGTGCTCTCGGCGCTGGTGACGGTGCAGGTGGGCAGCCAGGTCTCGGGGCGCATCTCCGAGCTGATGGTGGACTTCAACTCCGAGGTCCAGGCGGGCCAGGTGTTGGCGCGCATCGACCCCGAACCCTTCGAGGCCGATCTGGCCCGGGCCGAAGCCGACGTGGCGGCGGCGCGCGCCTCCGTCACCGAGGCGCGCGCTTCAGCGAACGACGCCGAGCGCACGGCCAAACGGGCCCGCGCCTTGGCCGACAAGGCGCTCATCGCCGTCGCCGAGGCCGAGAGCGCCGAGTCCCAGGCCGAGGTGGCGCGGGCCCGGGTGGAGTCGGCCCGGGCGCGCCTGCGCCAGAGCGAGGCGGCCCTCGACAAGGCCAAGTCCAGTCTGGCCTACACCACCATCGTCTCGCCCATCGACGGCGTGGTCATCTCCCGCGACGTCGACGCCGGCCAGACCGTGGCCGCCTCGCTGCAAGCCCCGACCCTCTTCCTCATCGCCGAAGACATGAAGCGGATGCAGGTCAACACCTCGGTCTCCGAAGCCGACGTGGGCAAGATGCGCGATGGGATGCGCGCCACCTTCCGCGTAGATGCCTACCCGGATGACGTCTTCGTTGGCCAGGTGCGCCAGATCCGCAACGCGCCCGTGACCGTGCAGAACGTGGTGACCTATGACGCGGTGATCGACGTGGAGAACCCCGACCTCAAGCTGCGCCCTGGGATGACGGCCAACGTCAGCTTCGAGGTGGCCGTGCGGGAGGACGTCATCACCGTGTCGAACGCCGCCCTGCGCTTTCGTCCCACCGATGACATGGTGTGTGAAGCCGCCGAGGCCCCCACCGCCGAGAAGAACGACAGCGGCAGCGCGGCTGAGCCGGCGCGCGCCCAACGCCGCCCTGGCGGGGGTGGTGCCGGTAGCGGGCGCGGGCGTCCGGGCGGCGGCGGCGCTGCCAGTGCCAGAAGTGGCCCGCGCCAGTTGTGGCTGCTGCGCGACGGCAAGCCACACTGCGTCATGGTCGTGACTGGGCTGAGCGACGGCTCGGTCACCGAAATCAGCGGCCCCGTCCAGCCGGGCGATGTGGCCATCACCGTCGTCAACGATCCCAACGTCGAACCTGACGCTGCCGCTGGCGCCCCTGGTGCAGGGGGCAGCCGCCGCGGTGTCCGCCTCTTCTGACCCCCATGAAGCCCCAAGCCAAGCCCCAAGCCAGCCCGGTTCTGATTCGCCTCGAAGACGTGCGCAAGCGCTACGACATGGGCGATGTGGTGGTGCACGCCATGGCCGGGGTGAGCCTGGAGATCGATCGCGGTGATTTCGTCGCCATCATGGGCTCCTCAGGCTCGGGCAAGTCCACCATGATGAACATCCTCGGCTGCCTCGCCCAACCGACCTCGGGGCGCTACTTCCTCGCCGGGCGCGAGGTCTCGCGCTTGAACGCCAACGCCCTGGCCATGCTGCGCAACGAGACCATCGGCTTCGTCTTCCAGAGCTTCAACCTGCTGCCCCGCACCAGCGCCCTGGAGAACGTCGAGCTGCCCCTGCTCTACGGCGGCGTCGGCGGGCGCGAGCGCCGCCGCCGGGCCAAGGCCGCCCTGGAGAAAGTGGGGCTGGGCGATCGCATCCACCACGGACCCAACGAGATGTCGGGCGGCCAACAACAGCGGGTGGCCATCGCCCGCGCCTTGGTCTCGCGGCCCAGCCTCCTCTTGGCCGACGAACCCACGGGCAACCTCGACTCCCGTACCACCCAAGAAGTACTGGCCCTGCTCGCCGAGCTCAGCAGCACAGGGATCACCATCGTCATGGTCACCCACGAGGATGAGGTCGCGGCGTGTGCGCGGCGCATCATCGTCATGCGCGACGGCCAGATCGAGAGTGACCGCCGCCAGCCCGCCGCCGAGGTGGCCCCATGAGTCTGCTGCAGGTCTTTCGCATCGCCATCTTGTCGATTCTGCGCAACGCCATGCGCTCCTTTCTCACCGTCCTGGGCATCATCATCGGCGTCGGCGCGGTGATCACCATGGTCGCCCTCGGCGAGGGGGCGCAGAAACGGGTGGCGGAGACCTTCGCCGCCATGGGCACGGACCTGCTCATCATCCGCGGTGGTGCCGCGCGCCAAGGCGGCGTCCGCGGCGGCGCCGGCTCCAGCCTCACCCTGACTTGGGAGGATCTGGAGGCCATTCAAGAGCAGGTGCGCACCGTGCGCTATGCCGCGGCCTACCTCCGGGTCAACACCCAGATCCTCTCGGAGGATCAGAACTGGGCCTGCACCGTGGTGGGCACCAGCCCGGATTTCTTGCCCATCCGCGAGTGGGCCATGGGCAAAGGCGAAGCCTTCACCCATCAGGACGTGGCCAACGGCACCCAGGTCGCCATCCTCGGCCAGACCGTGGTGGACAGCCTCTTTGGCCACCAAGCCGATCCCGTGGGCCAGTCCATCCGCATCCGCAACGTCCCCTTCACCGTCGTGGGCGTCCTCGAAGAGAAGGGCCAGTCGGCCATGGGCCAGAACGCCGACGACGTGGTCATCATCCCCCATAGCACCTTCCTGGCCCGCATCTCCGGCGGCTTCAACCAGTTCATCGCCGGTGAGATCTACGTCAAGACGACGCCAGGGACGACGGCGGCCACGGCCGAAGCCATCGCCGAGTTGTTGCGAGAGCGGCACCGCATCCAGCCCGGCGGCGAGGACGACTTCAATATCCGCGACCTGGCGGAGATCGCCGCGGCCAGCAACGAAGGGGTGCAGACCTTCTCCATGCTCCTGGCGAGCATCGCCTTGGTGTCGCTGCTGGTGGGCGGCATCGGCATCATGAACATCATGCTGGTCAGCGTCACCGAGCGCACCCGGGAGATCGGCCTGCGCATGGCCGTTGGCGCCCGCCCCATGGACATCCTGTCCCAGTTCCTGGTGGAGTCGGTGGTCCTCTCTCTAACCGGCGGTCTCCTGGGCGTCGGTCTCGGCCGCCTCGCCTCGGACCAGCTCGCCCAGCGCTTCGAGTGGAGCATGGCGCTGAACCCGGACATCATCGGCCTCGCCATGGCTTTCAGCGCCGTCGTCGGGGTCATCTTCGGCCTCTATCCGGCATGGAAGGCGTCCCGTCTGGATCCCATCGAGGCGCTGCGCCACGAATAGCCGCCGCGCCGTGCAGGCGCCGCACGTCTCAACGCAGGTGGAAACCGTGCAAAATCGCTCAAGTCTCAACGATAATAGGCAGCGCAGAGGCCCTGGCCGCCGCCCCGGTCATGGGGGTTGGCGTTGGTTTTGTTTTCTGGGATCCACGTCCCTGGTTTTGGCGGCGCAGGTGGCGCTGAGTGAAGAGATACCATCGCCGCTGACCTTGGAGCTGGCCTTGACCTACGCCGAGCAGCATCCAGAGCTGCGTCTGACCGAGGCCCAACGCGCCAGCACGGCGTGGCGCATCGAGGGCATCGCGTCCGGGCGCTATCCCCAGGTCGGGGCCTCGGCCGGCTATTCAGCGTCGCTGCGCGGCAACACCTCGCCGCCGCCGCGGGTGGATGGCGGGCCGCACTTCGACCATGGCCTCGACGCCGGGGTGAGCGCGCGGCAATTGGTCTATGATTTCGGGCGCATCGACGGGAGAGTGGCCGTGCAGGAGGCCCAGGTCGAGGTGCTGGAGCGCGACTGGGAGGTGAGCGTGCGCCAGCGGCGCCTGGCCATCGAGGGGGCCTACTGGCAAGCCTTGGCCACGCGCGCGTTGATTGAGGTGGCCGAGCAGAGCGTCGAGAACCGAGAGCGGCATCTGCGCCGCATCGAGGCGCTGGTCAGTCTGGACGCGCGGCCCCCCATCGACCTGGTCCAGGCCCAAGGCGAACTGGCCGGGGCGCAGAGCAGCCTGGCGCAGGCCAAGGCCACCCACGGGCTGGCCAAGTTGCGCTTGACCCAGGCCATGGGGGTGGCCTGGGGGGGGGACTTCGCCCTCGCCGATGCGGAGGACAGGGCGGTCCCCGGCGAGGACGCCACGGTGGAGGAGTTGTGGGCCTTGGCCCTGGAGGCGCGGCCCGAGTTGGCGGCGCAGGCGGCGCGGCGGGTGCAGCAAGAGCGGGCCGTGGAGCTGGCGCGGCTGGGCAACAAGCCGTCGATTTCCGCCTCGGCGTCGCTGCGCGATAGCCTGGCGCTTTTTGACTTCGCGGCGCATTCCCTGAGCCTGAGCGCCGGGATCAGCATCGACTGGACCCTCTACGATGGCGGCGCGACGCGGGCCGCCGTGGGCGAGGCCGAGGTCGCCCTGTGGGAGCTGGAGACGCGCTTGGAGTTGCTGGCCCTGAGCCTGCAGCAAGAGGTGGCGTCGGCGCGCTTGGAGGTGGCCTCGGCCAAGGCGCTGTTGGTCTCGACGGCGGCGGAGGTCGCCAGCGCCGCGCAACGTCTGGAATTGGCCGAAGGGCGCTACGAGCACAACGTCGGGACGCTGCTGGAGCTGAGCGACGCCACCCTCTCCTTGGCCAACGCGCAGGCCCAACATGTGCGGGGTGCTTTCAGCCTGGCCTTGGCTCGGGCCCAGTTGCGCGCCGCCATCGGGGCGCCGTGAGGGGCCGGAGGCGATGGGGCGGCGCTCGCTGGCGGCGGCTGCTGCCGGGGATCGGCGCGCTCTGCCTCTTGGCTTGTACGCCTGCCGCTCCGGTGGAGCCCAGCGCCGTGGCGGCGCCGGAGGTGGCCAAGGAGGGGGAGACGCGCGCCGTGCGGGTGGCCCTCGGCGGCGACCTCAGCTTGGGGCGGTGGCGCGACGGGCGCTACCGGGCCATCCCGCCGCCGCCGCAGTGGGACGAGATCGCGGCGCAGATGGCGGCGGCCGATGTGCGGGTGGTCAACCTGGAGAGCGGCGTGTGTACGGCGGAAGAGGCGGCGGCCAGCGCCGACGCGGTGGCCTTGCAGCAGGTGCGTTTGACCTCGGATCCGGAGGCGCTGGTGGCGTGGTTGGCGGCGCACGCCGTGGATGTGGCGGTCGTGGCCAACAACCATGCCCTGGACTGTGGCGGCCAGGGCCTGGACCGCACCTTGGAGGTGCTGGCCGCGGCGGGGGTGGTGGCCGTGGGGGCGCGGCCGCGGGGGACTCAGGCGTGGTCGACGGCGGTGTTGGAGCGCGCAGGCCTCACGGTGGTGTTGAGCGCCGTGTCTTTCCATCCCGCCCCAGTGGCGGCGCGGGGTGCTTGGGCGCCGGTGTGGTTGCGCTGGCAGGATGCGGAGCAGTTGGTGGCGCACGTGGCGTCTTTGCGGGAGGCGCATCCGGTGGCGGCGATCATCGTCTCCATCCACTGGGGCGAGGCGTATGCCGCCGCGCCAGCGCCAAGGCAGCAGGCGTTGGCGCGGCGGCTGGTGGGGGTGGGGGCCGACGTGGTCTTCGGGCACGGCGCCCACACGCCGCAGGCCAGCGAGGCGTGGCACGGGGCCACCATCATTTATTCGGCGGGTGATCTCCATTTTGGTGGTCCGGGCGGGGCCCAGGTCCAGGTGGTGGAGATTCCGCGGCCGAGCGGCGTGGCCACGCCCTGAGGCGCGTTCGCTCGGCCCGCGCCCGCGGACGCCCACGCGCCAGTGGATCCAAGGGCGAGAGCGACGCCTGGAATCATGTGAAAAAAAGCTGTCGACTATGGTTGACATGCAGTGATGAAGATACACAACAAAGGGACAGGAGGGCGCTGCGTCGTGAGCGCGGTGCCGTGGGTAGAACGCGATCGGTGCATGCCGGTTCAATAACGATAAAGTGAGCGTGACATGTCTGCGAAAAAGTTGATCAGAATAATCTCGGTGGCTTTCATGGCGGTGGTGCTGTTGGGGGTGACGGCTTGTGACGATGAATCGTCGGATCCGAAGCCGGACATGATGACCGATGTGGTGGAATTGCCCGATGTCAGCCCTGACACGGTGGATCCCGACGTGCCCGATGTGGTCGAGCCCAATGCGTCGCTGCGTTTCGTCCACTTGTCGCCCGACGCGCCGGCTGTCGACATTTTCGCGAACGCGACCGCGCCGGCGCTGGTGAGCGATCTGGCTTTCGCCGAGGGAACGCCCTACTTGCAAGTTCCGGCGGCGACTTACAGTGTCGAGATTGCGGCGGCTGGGACTTCGCCAGACGCGGCGGTGCTGACCATCCCGGCGCTGACCTTGGAGGGTGACACCCAATACAGCGCCGTGGCTTATGGCAAGCTGGCGAACCTGAGTGTGCTGCCGCTGATCGATGGCGCCGCAGATCCAGGTGGCATTGCGGTGCGTGCCGTGCACGTGGCGGCCGATGTGGGCACGGTGGATATCTGGGCCCTGGGTGATAGCCCGGCCAAGGTGGTGTCGAGCCTAGGCTTTGGTGTGGCCTCTGAGATCTTGGATTTGCCAGCAGCGGCGCTGGAGATCGGGATCGATGTGGACGCCGACGCCGTGCCTGATCTGGTCTTCGCGATTCCGGCGTTGCCGGCGGGGACCTTTGTCAATCTCTTCGCGGTGCAGGACAATGACGGCGAGGTCTTCCTCTTGGCCCAGCTCCCCAACGGGACCCTGGTGCGCATCGATGCCGAGGAGGAGGTGATCCCCGATCCCGAGATGGCCATGCTGCGCGTGCTGCACCTCTCGCCCGACGCTCCGGCCGTGGACATTTTCATCGACGCCGCGACGCCGGCTGCGGTGAGCGGTCTGGCCTTTGGCGAAGGAATCGACTACGTCTCCCTGCCCGTGGGGACCTACAGCGTTCAGGTCGCAGCGGCTGGCGGGACGCCTGATGCGGCGGTGTTGACCGTCGACGCGTTGACCCTGGAGAAGGACGCCAAGCTGACGGCCGTGGCTTACGGCGAGCTGGCTTCCATTGGCGCGCTGGCCCTGGTGGATGCGCAGGAGACCTCGTCTCCGGACCACATCTCGGTGCGGGCCATTCACACGGCGGCTGGGGTTGGCACGGTGGACATTTGGCACCTGCCGCGGGTGGGTACGCCAGCGATGCTTTATGAAGACGTGCCTTTTGGTGGCGTGGGTGAGTACCTCGACCTCCCAGCGGGCGCCTACACCATCGGCTTCGATGTGAACAAGGACGCGAACCCTGACCTGGTCTTCTCTCTGCCGGCGCTACCTGGCGGGACCATCGCCAATGTCTTCGCGGTGAACGACAGTGACGGGGCGGTCTTCCTCTTGGCTCAGCTTGGCGACAGCAGCCTGGTGCGGATTGATCCCGACACGGCAGCGATCTCCGTGATTCATCTCTCCCCTGATGCACCGTCGGTGGACATCTTCGTCAACGGCGGCGTGAGCCCAGCCGTGTCGGCCTTGGCCTACGGCGAGAGCACGGGCTACATCGACTTGGCGCCGGGCTCTTATGACTTCGACGTGTCCGTGAGCGGTCAGCCGGCCTCGGCGGCGGTGATCTCCATCGAAGACGCGGCCCTCGCCTCGGGGCGCAAGTACAGCGCCGTGGCTTACAACGAGGTGGCGTCCCTGTCCCATCTGGTCCTGGTCTCCAACCTCTGGGGCTTGGCCGAGGGCGAAATCCGGGTGCGGGCGATTCACGCGGCTGCCGGCGTGGGCCAGGTCGACATTTGGGAGGTGAGTGGCACGCCAGCGGCGCTCTTGCCTGACTTCGACTTCGGCGCGGTGAGCGACTACCTCGACTTGCCGGCCCAGGCTTACCAGCTCGGCTTCGATCTTGACAACGATGGCACGCCCGAGCTGATCTTCGACATCCCGGCCCTGCCGGCGGGGACGGTGGCTGACATCTTCGCCGTGGCCGATAGCGGTGGCGCCTACCTTTGGGTGCAGCTCGACGACGGCGTCGGCGTGCGCATCGACCCGAACTGAGCTAGGGCGTGTGGGCTAGGGCGCCGCTTCGCCTCGGGTGAGGCGGCGCTTTGTCGTAGATGGTCGACATTTTCGTAGATTGTGATTTGGGATCCACTTGGACAGTGAACAGCGGCGCAGCGAGGACCGTGTGATGGCAACCGAGACCCACAGCCTGATGGAGCAGATGTTCAAGGCGCTGCGCGCGGGAGACGAGGCGCAGGCGGTCACGCTGGTGGGCGAGGCGCTGCGGCGCGGGGTGGGGGCGTTGGAGTTGAGCGAGGGGGTGATCGCGCCGGCTTTGGCGCGCGTCGGTGCGGAGTGGGCCGAGGGCCGCTTGAGCGTGGCGCATGAACACTGGGCGACCCAGACCTGTGTGCGCTGTGTGCACGGCTTTCGCTCGGAAGTGGTGCGGGCCACGCCGCTGGGGTTGCGGGCGGTGGTGGCGTGCTTGCCTGGCGAGGCGCACGACTTGGGGGGGCGTATTTTCAGCGAGCTGTTGTATTTGCAGGGTTGGGAGGTCCACTTCCTGGGGGCCAACACGCCGGCAGAGGATCTCTTGGCCTACGTGGATCCGCAGCGCGCCCCGATGGCGCCGGTGAAGCCCGTGGACTTGCTGGTCTTGGCGGGCAAGGGTCTGGCCGAAGCGTCAGGGCGGCGCGAGCTGGCTTCGTTGTTGGCGGCGGTGCAGGGCCTCGCGCCGCGACCGGCGGTGTTGGTGGGGGGGCAAGTGGCCACTTGGGTCGAGGCGCAGGGGGCGGATGGGCAGGCGGTGAGCTTCAGCGAAGGTTTGCGCTTTGCTTGCCAAGTGAGCGAGGAGCGGGCCGAGCGGACCTCTTTGCCAGAGCACCTGGCGGGTATTGGCAAGCGTCTGCACCAGCTCCGGCGGCAACGCGGGTGGAGTCAAGCGGCCCTCGCCGAGGCATCGCAGTTGGACCGGACCTACATCAGCGCCCTGGAGCGGGGCAAGCAGAACCCGACCTTGGGAGCGCTGGTGCGGGTGGCCGAGGCGCC
>Ga0334883_1002382_pt1 | contig 23292 bp, 15 predicted proteins | sample GraSluR1_MG_6_FD_207230 | JGI IMG/M metagenome (GOLD analysis project Ga0334883, IMG submission 207230) | Sludge microbial communities from methane-producing bioreactor in Wageningen University, Netherlands - Granular Sludge_09_05-R1 | ecosystem: Engineered > Bioreactor > Anaerobic >...
AGTTCCGCGAGCGCGGCATGATGATAGGCAGCGGCCCCGCAGAAGCCGGATGCAAGGTCGTCGTCGGCCAACGCCTCAAGGGGGCAGGCATGCGCTGGTCAGAAAAAGGCGCAGACGCGGCACTGGCAGTCCGCGCCGCGCTGCTCAGCGGCGACACCGCGCAGATAGCAGACGCTGCAAGAGCGGCATGAGACGTGAAAACCACCTACTCAACCAAGGTGCACCCTGGCGAGGCGGCGAGGCGGGGGAGAAGCGGGGGCAACGGCGGGGGCAGCGGCGGGGGCAGCGGCGGGGGCAACGGCGGGGGCAACGGCGGGGGCAACGGCGGGGGCAACGGCGGCCGCGCCGTGGGACACCCGCGCAGGTCGGGCCTTCCAGCCCGACTCGGCCGATCCGCGGGATCGGTCGTCGGCTGTCTGCGCAGACCGAGGCAGGACGTACTCGTCGGGTGAGCTCGGCCGGTTGGCCGTCCTGCCCGGCGCCCGCCGGCCGTCAATCGCCTTCATACGGATCGTTTGGCGGCGGGCCGTGCTGTGCTATAATCGCCTGTGCCGCGGCTGCTTTGCCGTGTCCGCCTATCCGCCGGAGCAAGGGGGCCTGCATCTGTCTGGCACCATGGATTACAGGGCCAAATGGCGTGCTGAACGAGAGCGTCGGACGCGCCGGAGAGTGCTCATCGCGGCGGGCATCTGCGGGGCGCTCCTGGTGGTGGCCGTGCTCTGCCTGCGAACGGGGGCGACGGCTGAGGTCTGGCACAGGGACATGGAGGACGAATGCCCCCCCGAGTTCGCCATTGCCGGTGAGCGGGTGGTGTGCGCTCTCTCACGTGGACGGGTGATGGCCCTGCACCTGGACAACGGCGATCCCGCCTGGCAGGAGCCCTTCGAGGGCTCCATCGGCTTTCATGAGGCGCCCGTGGTGGCGAACCGAGCGGTGATCGCCGCCGGCGACGGAGGCTTCGTGCACGCCCTCTCGCTGACCACAGGCCGGCCGCTGTGGAAGGTAGAGACCGGGGATGCCATGAGATGCCCGCCCCTGGTGGAGCGCGGCGTGGTGTATGTCGGCACGGATGGGGGACGTTTCCTGGCCCTGGAGGTGGCCGACGGCCGCGAGCGCTGGCGCCACGAGATCGGAGCCGCCATCAGCAGCGGCAGCGTCCTGGTGGGCAAGACCGTGGTCCTGGGCACCACCGACGGCCGCATTGTCGGGCTCAATGTGAGTGACGGAACACCACGCTGGCTGCGGACCGTGAGCATGCCGGTGGTCGCCCGGCCGGTGGGCGTCGGGCGCCGGGTGCTCATCGGTACCGATGGGGGGAGCCTGTACTCCCTGGATGCGGCCACCGGCCTGTCCACGGCCTCGGCCCGCCTACCCGGTGGCGGTCTGATCCGCGCCGATCTCATCGCCGACGCAAACCTGGTGTTCGCCGCCACCACCTGTGGCTGGGTAGCGGCCTACGATGCCCGGACGCTGGAGCAGCGGTGGGCCCGCAAGATCGGCCCCGAGCTATCGGCGGGCCCCGTGTCCGAGGGCGAGCACCTGCTGTGCGCCGCCGGAGACGATGGCATTCTCGCCCTGGACAAGAGCGACGGAAAAGTCAGGCGCCGTTTCAGATGCCCGGGGAAGGTACGCGGGCGCATCGCGACGGGTTCCGGGATGATCGTCGCCGCCACGGACGACGCCGTCCTGTTCGCCCTCCACACTCCGGAGTGAAAGAGGCCGCACCCGGAACCCACGAGGAGGAGAGTGTCTCGGGCCCGGCATGCGCGGCGCCCATGGTCCCCGCCGGCCGGGCTTCTCGACGGGACTCCCGTAACCTCGGGCCCGCAAACCTGCAGGCAAAAAAAAGCCCGTTGGTCCATGCAGATGCTGTTCCCGACCATCTGCATTTCACAACGGGTGCCTCTCCCAGGGTTCACATCCGAAAACCCCCTGGGTGACGCTAGGTTCACCCTGATCGAGCTGTCTTAGTTGTAAACACGCCCGCCGGGCCGGGGTTCCCCGAAATCGCGAATTCTGACTATTAGGTTGCGTTCATCTTTAGCGTGGCTTCGGCTTGTGAGCAGAAACCCCGCTTCATTGCCGGGCGGCGATGAAGGCCTCGACGTCCGCCCGGAACTCGGCGCCCTCCATCGGCCCCTTCTTCGTCGCCCCCAGTGCTCCGCAGGCATTGGCCAGGCGCCCGGCCTCCGGCAGCGGCAGCTCCTCGAGCAATCCCACCACCATCCCGGCGTCGAAGCAGTCGCCGGCTCCGGTGGGGTCGACCGCGTCCACCAAGAAGGCGGGGACATCCACACTCTCACCGGCCGTGATGATACGGCAGCCATCGGCGCCGCGCTTGAGCGCCACCACTTCCGCCCCGCCGTCGAGCAGTGCCCGGCAGGCTTCCTCGGCGCCGCTGCGGCCTGTGAGCAGCTCGGCCTCGGTGGAGCTGGGGAGCACCAGGGCGGCCCGTTCCATCACCGGCCTGCACACCCGGCGCAGGGCCTCCTCGCCCCCCAATAGCTCGGGGCGCAGGTTGGGGTCGAACGAGACCCTCCCTCCGGCCTGCACGGTGAGCTCGCAGGCCCTGTAGCACGCCTCCCGCATGGCCTCGCCCGCCGATAGGGTGGAGCCGCAGATATGCAGCCACTTGGTGCCCTGGAACATCTCGGCGGTGGGCTCGGGCATGCGGCCTGCGGCGCTATTGGCGATGTGGAAGATGAACCTGCGCTCCCCGTCGGAGAAGTACGTCACAAAGGCGCAGCCCGTGGCGACGCCCTCTACTCTGGCAACCCATGTCGGGTCGACGCCGTCGGCCCGGAAGCGAGAGACGAGGCACTCGCCGAAGTCGTCGGCCCCGCAGGCTCCGACGAAACCCACGGAGTGTCCGAGCCGGGCGGCCTGATCGGCGAAGATCGCCGGGGCGCCGCTGGGGAAGGGCCCCACGAAGTCGCCGGCCTCGCTGAGGGCCACATCCACCTCCTTGCGCATGATCTCGACGATCAACTCGCCAATGGACATGATCTCGTTTGCGGGCATTTCGTCCTCCTTATCGGGATTCGCGGAGTCTACGCAGGTAGCGTGGGACCGGGAGGTGGCACGCCCCCGCCGCTACGCGGGCCGGGCCTTGGGGCTCCGGGTGGGCGGGCGACGGCACGGACTTCGCCGCACCCCCGTCGCCTCCTGTTCGCGGTACGACGGTCCTGCGGAGGGCGGCGGATGCGGTTACAGGCGGGGGGCGCATCACGGGCGCCCCGCCATCCAGCGGTCAGAGGGTGGTATTCCACGGGCGCCACAACCTTGCCTCCCGGACGTTCGGCACCTCTACGCGCGAGGCAAGCATTGGAGTATAATGCCCAGGCGCGGGCATCGCCATCCATCACCCCCTGCGGCCGTGTGCCAGACAGGAGACTGGGGCGCCGCTCAAGGGCCAACGGCGACGGGCCGGAGCCTCAGACTATGCAGGTTCTGGGCGGGCGCCGACTCACGTCGCCTCACCCCCCCAGCCCCGCCTCTCGGCGTCTCTCCGAGCCGCTTGTACTCGCCGATACGACCGGCGAGACGGGAGGAGGGGGAGAACGGCACTGTTGCGAGCGATAGGGGCTTTAATGCGGCGGGATGTGGCATCAATGCGTTCATGCATAATGTGAGTGGAGAGCCCGCCTCCCGCACGTCGGCGCCCCGTCAGGCAGAAAGGCCGGCTTACCGGTATGTGCAAGTTCTGCACCCAGCACGGAGACGGCAAGAAGTGGTACCTGCGGGCCGAGAACTACTCGGCCGACCTGCGAAGCGATCTGCACCGGCGCCGGATGATGCTGGGCTTCGTGGACGATTTCGGGCGCACCACCTCCCGGGGATTCGCGGGACTGGAGGTGCTCAAGAGGCTGCCGGGGCCCCTGCGGCGCATGATCTGCTCGGTCGCGGAACGCCGGCAGCAGGCCGAGCACTACGGCCAGCCCGTGCCTATCGAGGACTGCGCCCTCATCCTCGACATCGCAACCAGCATCGTGCTCTTGCCCTGCATCTGCCGGGAGCACTCCGGTGGGCCGGAGCGGGCCTGCTGCCTGGCCATCTCCGTGGGCCCGCCCGACGACGAGCTGACGGGGATGATGATCCGGACCCTGGCCGGTCCCGACACCGACGGCCTGCAGCGGTTGAGCAAGGAGGAGGCTCTCGCGCTCATGCGGCAATGGGAGCACGAGGGGCTCCTGCACTCCGTGTGGACCTTCGTCACACCCTTCATCGGGGCCATCTGCAACTGCAGCGACCCCTCGGGCTGCCTGGCCATGCGCGCCATCCGTCGCTACGACTTCCGGATGATGTGGAGGGGCGAGTACGTGGCGACGGTGGACCCGGACCTGTGCGTGGGATGCGGCAAGTGTGTGCGCCTGTGCCCCTTTGAGGCCATTGAGATGGGCCGCGCGGACAGCAAGGCCCAGGTGCGATGGGAGCGCTGCTACGGCTGCGGCATCTGCCGCGCCGAATGTCCGACGCAAGGCATCACTCTGTCACCCCGGGCCGGTCACCCGGAGACGGCGGACCTGTGGTAGCCGCACACCCCTGACAAGGAGAAACAGCCATGCAGAGCAACATCATGTACCAGCCGTCGTTCTCGCTTCTGCAGCTCATCATGGAGGAGGGGGAGAGTGTCCTGGCCGAGGCGGGGGCGATGGTCTCGATGACCCCCAACGTGCAGATGCAGACCCAGGCCCGAGGGGGCATTCTCGGGGGCCTCAAGCGCGCCGTGCTCGGGGGTGAGAGTTTCTTCATCAACACCTTCGAGTGCACCGGGGGCCAGGGAGAGATGACGCTGGCGCCGTCGCTGCCGGGAGACATGATCCATGTGCCCATGAGCGGGGGCACCCTGTTCGTGCAGTCCGGCTCGTACGTCGCCGGCTCGGCCGGCATCAACGTGGATACCCAGTGGGGCGGGGCGAAGACCTTCTTCTCCAAGGAGGGCCTGTTCTTGCTCAAGTGCGAGGGCGCCGGTGACCTCTATCTGTCCTCGTATGGCGCCGTACACGCCGTGCAACTGGTCCAGGGGCAGAGCTACATCGTGGACACGGGCCACATGGTGGCCTTCGAGAGTACCGTGCAGTACAACGTCAAGGCCGTCGGCGGGATGAAGGAGACCTTCCTCTCGGGCGAGGGCCTCGTCTGCCACCTGACCGGGCCGGGCCGGATCTACCTGCAGACTCGAAGCATGGAGGCGTTTCTCAAGTTCCTTATCCCGCGGCTGCCGAACAAGGGCTGATCTCACAATATGAGAAGCCGTGGCAAGGCGGGGTAGACGGACCAACGCAGAGAGCCGATGGAAGACGAGGAGTGGGGCACGGCGGTGTGAGGGCCCTGGACGGTCCCTCACCCCCCACCGCCCGAGATTGCAGGGAGTCCCGGGGATGGGGGGCCGTCCTCCTCGGCCCGGAGCGTGGGGGGCGGTGGCCTGCGGGCGAGCTCCCGCGCCTGGGGCGGTTGGGCGGCCGCCGCCGGTCGCCACTGAGCGTAACCACCGGATGACCACAGGAGCATAGGGCAGATGGTTCACCTAGGCGGGCATGGCCGGCACCGACACCGAGACGCGGGACCGCAGGACGGTGTGGAGGCCCTCCGCATCAGCGACCGGCGGATGCTGGCGTGGTTCTACACCAACCTGGGCCCCCACTGGCACAAGGTGTCTGTCGGCGTCGTGGGCATGCTGGGAAGCACCGCGGCGAACCTGGCCGTGCCTCTGGTCATGCGTGGCCTCTTCGATGACGTCATCGTCGGCCACAACCTGGAACTGCTCCTCCCCCTGTCCCTCCAGCTTCTGTTTTACACCCTCGCCGGTCAGGTCCTGGGCGCCATCCGGACCACCACCATGCACCTGCTGGGCCAGCGCTTCGTCTACACGCTGCGGGGCCAGTGCTACCATCACCTGATGAACCTGGACCTGGCGTACTTCGAGCGCGAGCGCACCGGGGACATCATGTCCCGGGTCAGCAATGATGTGGGCGCGGTGGAGGACATGGTCGTCCACGGCACCGACACCATCATCAGCAACAGCCTGCAGGTGATCGGCAGCATCGTCGTCATGTTCTACATGAGCTGGCAGATGGCTGTGGTGGCGCTGGTGCCGCTCCCGGTCTTCGTCTTCGGCCTGGTGGCGTTCAGCGTTTGGATCCGCCCGGTGTTCCGCAAGATCCGCGAGCAACTGGGGGAGATCAACACCACCTTGCAGGAACGCATGTCGGGGATCCATGTGATCAAGTCCTTCGCCCGGGAGAAGCCGGAGGTCGAGTTCTTCGATGACAGCAACCGCGAATACTGGCGCCAGAGCGCCCGCAGCACATGGATGTGGAGCACGTTCTTCCCCGCCATCGGCCTGGTGACGTCGGCCGGGATGGTGGTCCTGATCTGGTACGGGGCCAAGCTCACCGCCGAGGGCAGCGCCTTCGCCTCGGCCGGGACCGTCGTGGCCTTCATCGCCTACCTGCAGCAGTTCTACCAGCCCATCGGCTCGCTGGTCCGCGTCTACAGCACCCTCAATCAGGCCCTGGCCTCCATGGCCCGCATCTTCGAGGTGCTCGACACGCGTCCCGACGTGGTCGAGAAGCCGGATGCTATCGAGCTGGGGCGGCTCGAGGGCCGCGTGGACATCGAGCACGTGAGCTTCAAGTACGATACCGGCGAGACCGTGCTCAGCGACGTGTCCGTCTCCGCCGCTCCCGGCGAGACGGTGGCAGTCGTCGGCCGCAGCGGAGCGGGCAAGACCACGCTGGTGAACCTGATCCCGCGCTTCTACGATCCCTTCGCCGGCCGAGTGCTGGTGGACGGAGTCGATGTGCGCGATGTCACCAAGGAATCACTGCGCCGGAACATCGCGATCGTCCTGCAGGAGACGTTTCTGTTCAACGCCTCCGTCAAGGAGAACCTGCGCTACGCCAGGCCCGACGCCACGGACGAGCAGATCGCGCAGGCCGCCCGGGCCGCCCATGCCCACGATTTCATCGAAGACCTTGATGAAGGCTACGACACTCCGGTCGGCGAGCGCGGAGTGCGACTCTCCGGCGGCCAGAAGCAGCGTCTCAGCATCGCCCGGGCACTCCTGGCCGATCCCGGTATCCTGATCCTGGACGAGGCCACCTCGCTGATCGACACCGAGGCCGAGCAGATCATCCAGAAGGCGCTGGCCAACCTGATGCAGGGCCGCACGACCTTCGTCATCGCCCACCGGCTCTCGACCATCCGCAGCGCCGACAAGATCATCGTCATCGACGACGGACAGATCGTGGAGCAGGACCATCACGAGGCGCTGATGGCCAGAGGCGGCGTGTACGCCGAGATGTACAACCGGCAGTTCCAGATCGAGGAGGATTGGGGCCTAGGCCCGGGTCTGGGAGGCGGAATGCCCACCGGACCGGGCGGGGAGCCGGGGAGCTGAAGTCCCCGACCGGGGACGGGTGTCCGTCGGCCCGCCCCACAGCGAACCGCACGGGCGCTGTCTTCTGTCACACGCTCATGCACCTGCCACCCTCCCTGCGGCGACGACTTCTCGCCCTCAGTTGCGGTCTGCGTCTGCTCCGCGCGGCCCGCGGCCTCGCCCTATGGGTGGCCGGGTGCGCCGCATCGGTGGCTCTCGTCGTGCTCGCCCTGGGTTTCTGCACCCCGTCGGCGCAGGCCCATGCCTGGCTGACGCGGGGGCTGTGGGTCGTGGGCTCCACGAGCCTGGTGGCCGTGTTGCTGTGGTCCGTGCTGGCGCCGGCCGGGCTCGTGAGCGTCGGGCGCGAGCTGGAACGCCGGTTCCCCGACCTTCAAGACGGTCTGCTGGCCCTGCTCCACCCTGCGCCGAGCCACCGCTCCGTGGCCTCCTTGGCACTGGGGAAGGCCCTCCTGCAGCAGGTCTGTACGCGCCTGGCGGATGAGCGGCTGGTGTCGGCGCTGAACCTGGGCGCTTTGCGTCGCGCCGCCGCGGCGGCGCTGGGCGCCGTACTGGTGGCCGGCCTCACCGTCGTCTTCTCCCCGCAGGGCGTGGCCCGCCTGCTGTCGCCCCCGGCCCGCGTCCTGCAGCCGCCGGCCCCGATGCGGGCGGTCGAGCAGGCTCCCCGGAGGGCGGCGCAGGCCGGCATCTACGACCTCAGCGTTACCCTTACACCGCCTGAGTACTCGGGCCAGGCCGGGCAGACGCTGACTCACGGCTTTGAGAAGCTCAGCGTGCTGCGGGGCACCGTGGTGGCCATCAGGGCCCGGGTGACCGAGGGGGCACGGGCAACGCTCAGCTCCGACAGCGCGGAAGCGCAGGTGTTGCGCGTCGAGCGAGGGAGCATTCAGTACACCTTCACCGCAACCGTCACCACAGACTGGACCCTCTCGGCGCGCCTGGGCGAAAGCAGCGCCGTCACCGGGCCGCACCGGGTGACCGTGGTCGCCGACCGCAGCCCGGTGGTGCGGATCGTGCGTCCCGGGCGCGACCTGTCTGTCGACGAGCTGGGCCCGATAGGTCTGGCCGTGGTCGCCTCCGACGACTTCGGGCTCGGGGCCGTCTCGTTGCTCTACCGCCGACAGGGCGACGGGACATGGCGCTCGTTGCCTCTGGGCGAGGGCGGGCGAGAGCTGGCGACAAGCTCGGAGTGGGACCTGGGCCCGATGGGTCTGCGGCCCGGCGATGCCGTGGAGTACCGGGCCGTCGCCACGGACAACGACACCGTCGGCGGCCCGAAGACCTCGGTCTCCCGCACTTACACCATCTTGCTGCGCAGGCCGGAAGTCCGGGCCCCGGGACCGCGGGCCGTGGCGGAGGCGCAGGCCCAGACGCAGGGCGCGCTGGAGCGGCTCCAGGCCGAGGCGGAGGCCTTTGACCGTCAGATCGAGGACCTCCTCCGCGCGGCCCGGGAAGCGCAGGCCTCCGGGGAGGCGCCGCAGGTCCCCAGGGGTGCCCTGCAGGAGGCGCAGGAGCGGTTGCAGGCCCGGGCGCAGGACGCCAGGGAGGCCATGGTCGAGGCCGAGCAGTCACTGGCCCAAAACCCGCTGGTCTCCGACGACATGCTGCAGAAGGTCCAGGAGCTGCACCGGCTCATGGCCGAGGTGCTGGACAAGGACATGCAGGCGGTGATGGACAGGCTCAATCAGGCCATCGAGAAGCTGGGCACACCGGACTTCTCCCAGAGCATGGAGGAGCTCCGGCGGGCCCAGCAGGCCTTCAAAGACAAGCTGGACCGCACGTTGTCCTTGCTGCGGAAGGCCAAGCTCGAGGCCGAGCTGCAGGCCCTGGGGAGGCACGCGCAGAAGCTGGCGGATCGTCAGGACGAGCTGGGCAGGCGTACGGAGAAGCTGGCGGAGGGCGAGCGCGTCGACGCCGACATCCGGCGGCAGCGTGATCTGGCGCAGGAGGCCGGAGAGCTGCCGGAGCAGATTCGCAAGGTCGCCGCGGACATGGAGCCGGAGAGCTCCGCGCTCGCGGCGGACCTGCGCAATCTGGCGGCCGACCTGGAGGCCGCGGACGTGCCGGCGGAGATGCGTCGGGCGGCGGCGGGGATGGATCAGGGCAAGCCGTCCTCGGCACGACCGCCCCAGAGCGCCGCGGCGGCGGAGCTGCGGGATGCCGCCGGGCGCCTGGCCGGCGCCGCCGCCGATCTCACGGCCGAGGAGCGCAAGGCCCTGACCGGCGCGGCTCAGAAGCTGGCCCGTGACGCGCTCTCCCTCTCCCGCGACCAGGAGCAGTTGGCGGGCAAGTCGCTGGCCGCGGCGGGGCAGTACCCGCCGGACCTCATCGGCCAAAAGGACCTGCTCACAGACCTGAAGCGACGGCAGGAGGCGGTGCGCAGGGGAACGGAGGCTCTGGCCGGGCAGCTCTGGACCCTGGCGCGCCAGACGCCGACCGTGGACCCCGAGCTGCCCCGGCGGACCCTGGAACTGGCGCAGCGCATGGCCCGGACGGCTCACCAGATCGAGGCGGGTCAGACCGTGGTGGCCGCCGGCGCGGCCACCGACGCCATGGCCGGCCTCAACGACCTGGCCGAAGACCTGATGAAGCTCGCCGCGCAGATGGACAAGACCACCGCGCAGATGGCGCTCCAGGAGCACCTGCAGCGCCTGGAGCAGTTGGCCCAGCGGCAGCAGAGGCTCAATGAGCAGAGCGGTGGCGAGCAGGCGGCGGGGGAGCAGGCCGGGGGCCAGCAGTCCGGCGGGCAGGGCCAGGGCGCGCAGGCGGGGGCGCAGCCGGCTCCCGGCGGGGCCTCCGCGGCACAACTCGCCATGGAGCAGGCCATGATTCGCCAGGCCCTGGAGAAGCTGATGCAGGGCAAGGGGGGTGGGAAGCTGGCGGACCAGCTCGGGGGCGTGCCGGGGGCGATGGAGAAGGTCGAGGATGCCCTCAAGGGCGCGAAGGTCACCACGGAGACCAGACAGCAGCAGCGGGAGATACTCCACAAGATGCTGGATGCGCAGAGGTCACTGTACTCCAAGCAGAAGGAGAGCAAGGAGCGCAAGGCCGAGGTCCCGCAGGCCTACAAGCCTCCCAAGGCCCCTCCCGTCCTGCGCCCGGACCAAACGCGTCCGCCGAAGACCGACCGCCGGCGCCGCGAGACGGGCACACCGGAGCTGCCGCTGGACTTCGAAGCGGTGACCAGGGAGTATCTGGAGAGGGTGAGGAGGTAGTCCCCGCCGCCCTTCGCCCGCCGTTGCCGTCGCCGTCTGGCCGTCGCTGTTGCCGCCTGGATAGGCCGAGTGTGCAGTCGATGCGACGCGTGGCGTCGCCCGCACACCCGGCCCCGCCGTTCGCCGTTCCCGTCGTTCGCCGTTCCCGTCGTTCGCCGTTCCCGTCGTTCGTCGTTCCCGTCGTTCGCCGCTCCCGCCGTTCCCCCGCCGTTGCCCCGCCGTTGCCACCGCCGTCCCCCGCCGTTGCCCCCGCCGTCACCCCCGCCGTCCCCTACAGCCGGTTCAGCGCCGCCGACGTCCCTGCGACCATGGGCTGGTTTTGGAACTCACCGAACTTGTACTGCTTGGTGAGGTCGGTCAGGTACTGGATGTCCGCCGGGTCAACCTCCATGTCCACCACCTCGTACAGCGGGTCGAAGTGTTCCGGCTTGCCCCCGCCCACCAGCGGGAACACGCAGAAGGGCTGCTCCAGGATCCACTTGATCGCGAGCTGGTTCATGCCCATGCCGTACTTGTCGGCCACGGCCTGGATCTTGTCCAGGATGTCGAAGCACTCATCGGTGAGCTTCTCCTGCATGGACTTGATCATGCCCACTCGCGACTTGGGGTCGATGGGCTCTCCGCGCTTGTAGCGACCGGTGAGGACCCCGCCGTCCTGGGGCCCGTAGGCCATCATGGCGATGTTGAACCTCTGGCAGAAGGGGACCATCTCGGTCTCGACCACGCGGTCCAGCAGGTTGTAGCGGGCCTGGATGGAGACGATGGGCTCCCAATTGTGCAGGGCGCTGACCCCCAGCAGGTGCGCCATCTGCCAGGCGAAATGGTTGCTGACGCCGATGTAGAGGACCTTGCCCTGCTTGACGAGGTTGTCCAGGGTGGACAGGATCTCCTCGGCGCTGACCATGGGGTCGGGATGGTGGAGCTGGAGCAGGTCGATGCGGTCGGTCTTGAGCCGCTGCAGGGAGGCGTCCACGGCCTTGACGATGTGGAACCGGGAGCAGCCGCCCCCATTGCGGCGCTTGGGCCACATCTTCACCCAGAACTTGGTGGCCAGGAAGATGTCATCGCGAATGCCGTCCAGGGCCTTGGCCAGGAACTCCTCGGACGCACCGCGGCCGTAGGCGTCGGCGGTGTCGATGAAGTTGATGCCCTTGTCGAAGGCCTTGCGCACGATGTCGATGGAGGTCTGCTCGTCGCAGCGCTCGTAGAACGTCATGGCTCCCAGGCAGAGGGACGACAGCTCCACGCCTGCGTTCCCGAACTTCCGGTACTTCATGGCTATCACTTCCCGATTGGTTTTCGGACTTGGGGCCGCCTATCGCGGCCGGCAACTTCGGAGATTGACCCGGGCGGGATCATGCATGGATGGGGCGCGTGCATAACGTGGCCTCGCCGCCGGAGGATGCCGGCGGCGGCTTGCGGGCGAGGTGCCGGCGGTCCTCCGGAAACAGCGGCCCTTGGCAACTGCCAACGGCGTGCGGGCCTGGAGCCCCGCGGGCACGGAGGCCTGCGCGTGTGTGTACCGACGGCAGAGACGGTGCTTTCCCTGACGGCTCACGACGGCAGGATGGCCGTGATGCTCTCGGCGACGAAGCCCAGGCCGGCCCAGAAGCGCGCGGCGGCCTGGTTTTGGATGAGAAACTGCAGCTCGACGTGCGCGGCACCCACTGCTCTCAGGGCCGAGATGGCGTGCTGCGCCAGCGCGCGACCCACGCCCTGCCGCCTGACCGATGGCACCACATACAGGTTCGCGATCCTCCCCGTCAGACGCTCGGAGCCGGGAATCGGGCTGCCGTGGAGAGTGACGGAGACGAAGCCCACCGGCGTACCGTTGGCCAGAGCCAGCCAGGCCAGGAACTGCTCGCGCTCCATGATGCTACGGATCAGGTAGGCGATGTTGTGGGGGACGAGGGTCTCCTCCGGGTAGCAGCGGGCATACCGGACCATCTCACGGTTGAGGGCCAGGTGGAGCTCCGCGAGGACCTCGATGTCGTCAGTCGTTGCGCGGACGAGCTCGAGCTCAGGCATGTGCGCAGACTCCGTGATGCCGACGCGCCCGTCGGAGGAAGGCGGCCGCCGCGCGCGCGGTGAATAGCCGTGATACGCCCGGACTGGCACGGGAGGTTCGGCGGTCTTGCGGCCCTGACCTCCGCCTGCGGGCCACAGGAGGAAACCCACATGCACCTGGACCTGCTCATCCGCGGCGGCACCCTGGCCGACGGCACCAAAGCCCCTGCATCCCGTGCCGACCTGGGGATTGCCGGCGACCGCATCGCGGCCATCGGGGACCTTTCAGAGGCCAAAGCGGCCCGCACTATCGACGCCACCGGCCTGATCGTCAGCCCCGGCTTCATCGATCCCCACAACCACGCCAATAACGAAGCCGCCGGCGGTGCCCTGAACATACCCGCCGCCGACAACTCCCTGCGGCAGGGCGTGACGACGCTGGTGACCGGCAACTGCGGCGGCTGCAGTTGGCCGGTGGAGGAGTATTTCGCCGAGCTTGAGCAGGTTCCTATCCGCCAGAACCACGCCATGCTCATGGGCATGGGGACCCTGCGCTCGCAGGCCGGTGTCCCCTCCGCGCGCACCGCGACGCCTGAGGAAGTCGCGGCGATGCAGGCCCTCGCCGCCCGCGCCATGGACGAGGGCGCCCTGGGGATCTCCACCGGGTACTTCCCGGCCCACGTCACGATCGATGAGATCTGCGACGTGGCCGAACCCGTGGCCAGGGCCGGCGGCATCTACGCCAGCCACATCCGCAATGAGGGCGACGGCCTGCTGGGCTCGATCGAGGAGATCATACAGATCGGCGTCCGCTGCCAGATGCCCGTGCAGGTGTCGCACATCAAGACCTACGGGCAGCGGAACTGGCACAAGATCGACGCGGCACTGAGCCTGCTGGAGCACGGCCTGCAGCGGGGCGTCGACATCATGGCCGACCGCTATCCGTACCCCGCCTGCTTCACCGGGATCGGGTCCTTGCTGCCCATGTGGGCCCGCAGCGCGACCCACGCCCGGGGCGGCTGGGAGGCGCTGTCCGACCCCGACTGGAACCAGAGGGTCAGGACGGCCGTCGCCGACCAGTTCCACCTCATCGGCGGGCCCCAGAACGTCCTGTTTGCTCCCCTCACTCCCGACCCCGAGCTGGACGGCAAGCGCCTTGGCGACTACGCCGCCGAGATCGGCGAAGACCCCATCGATGCCGCCATCGCCCTGATCCAGCGCACCGGAGTCTCCTGCATCTACTTCGTCATGAGCGAGGACAACATCGAGACCTTCTACCGCCACCCCCAGGTGATGGGCGGCTCCGACGGCCATCTGCGCGTCTTTGGCGAGGGCGTCTCGCATCCGCGAAACTACGGCACCTTTCCGCGCATCATCGGGCACTATGGGCGAGACAGGGGGCTGTTTGGGGTGGAGGAGGCCGTACGCAAGTGCACCTCCATGGCCGCCGAGCGCTTCGGCCTGCGCGACCGCGGAGTGCTGGCGGAGGGCCAGATCGCCGACATCGTCGTCTTCGACTGGGACAGGATCATCGACAGGGCGACCTTCGAGGACCAGCACCGCTATCCCGAGGGCATGGAGTGGGTGATCGTGAACGGGGGCATTGCGGTGGACAGAGGCGAGACCGCGAACAGGAGCTACGGGCGGGTGCTGAGAAGGGGAGAGTGAGGGAGGAAACGTCAGACCACGGAGACACGGAGAGCACGGAGCTCCACGGAGGACGGCGAGAGGGGCAACGACTGACCACAGAGACGCAGAGACACCGAGAACGGCGGAGTACGGCTGAGACGGATGCGAGCGGCGGAGGGCCCGGGGAAAGGTAGGCCCCTCCCGGCGCCGAGGGCCGGGAGAGGCTCCATGCTTGTCTTGCTAGAGCTCGATGAACGGTAGCCCGAGGATCTCGGCGAGTTTCTCCACCTTCCCGAGGTGGTTGCCCGGCGACATGGCCAGGTGGTGGGAGCCGCCGGCCAGGGCGTAGCCGTCCAGGAAGGCCCACAACTCGCCATCGGGGCTGAACTTGCAGTGGGGTGTATCGATCTGGGGCAGGAAGAAGTCTTCGATGCAGCCCTGGGCGCAGATGAGTCTGGGCATGCCCTCGGGGCCGATAGTGAGATTGGTGAGCGTCACCGGCCCCGGCTCCATGGCGTAGGCTAAGGAGGTCGAGACGCCGCCGGAGCCCACCCAGCCCTCGCGCCGCACCATGCGGATCTTGCGGCCCTTCGCGGCCATGTTGGGGTTGGCCTCGGCGTAGTGGGCCATGTAGATGGCATCGCCCTCGAAGTCCATGGTGAACATCTCGCCGAAGGTGGAGATACCGCACAGGTGCTTCATGGCCACCACGCAGGCGGCGGAGATGATATCGCCCTCGCCGCCGAACCCGTAGCCCTCGCCGATGAGCTTGCTGGCCGCGGCGAAGGGCAGGGCGCCGAACCGCGGGTCGGCGGCCAGGGCCTCGTAGTGCACGGAGACGGCGTCCAGGTTGAGGTCCTGCAGGGTCTTGCGGAAGGCCCATTCGGTCCGGGCCGACTGCAGGTGCTCCTCCTGAGTGAGGCTCTCGTCGATGTCGAAAGTCTCGCGGTCCGCGGCGACGATGGCGCGGAGCTCCTCCTCCGGCGCCGCCTGCAGGGCATCGGCGATCAGGCCGAGATTGACCTTCACCACATGCGGCCCCACGATGCCCATGAAGGTCGTCTCATCCACGCCGAAGTCGCCCATGTCCTGGAACACGAACCCCACCTGTCCCAGGCGGGCCTTGCCCAGAGCCCTGGCGGTGTAGGCCGCCCTCGCCCAGTCCGCCAGTTCACTGAGCGTGAACTCGTCCTGGTAGTGCCCGGTGACGACGCCGAAGCTGCGGCCTACACGGTTGAGCGTATTGGCCAGGTCCTGCACCCCGTGCATGCCGTGGTTGCGGGTCATGTCCGCGGGCTGGAAGGACGCGGTGACGGCCTTGAGCTCCTGGGTGTTCCACAGCACCAGCGGCCCCGGGTAGCGCATGAGCTCGCGCAGCGAGATGAGACTGGGGGAATAGGAGAAGTGGACGGTGATGACGATATCCACATCCTCGGCGATGAACCGATCCACCGCCTCCGCCACGCCCTCCCGGGTGTTCTTGATCCCCGGGAAGACCACCTCGCCGGCGTCACCAAGCACATCGACGACCTTCTTGGCGAACTTCTCCCGATCGGGGCGCAGCTCAGGGTTGGACTTGTCGTAAAGCTCGAGCATCAAACCGAGCAGGCCGATCTTGGGCTGTCGGGTCTGGACCATGTGAAGCCTCCTGCCAGGGATTGGCCGCGTTCGAAGCGCTGCTTGGCTCGGGCCGCGTCGGACCTCGGACGGCCGCCACGGACCCTGTACTCCACACCTATGCCCGTGGCCGTTCGCTCAGTGCTCTCGGCCTGACGGACGGTTCCGTCCCGTCTTGCTCGTGATCATCTCCCGGTACAGCGCCTCCGTCTGGTCCACCATGTGCCGGAGGGTGAAGACCTCCAGCACCCGTCGTCGCCCGGCCTCTCCCATGCGGCGGCGCAGCTCCGGATCGCCGATGAGCCGGTCCATCGCCTCCGCCAGCGCCTGAGCATTGGCGGGCTGGACGAGGACCCCTGTCTCTCCATCCGCGATGACCTCATTGATGCCGGGCGCATTGCTGCCGATGACGGGCTTGCCCACGGCCCCGGCCTCGACCAGGCACACGCCCAGGCCTTCCTTGGCGACGGAGGGCAGGATCACGATATCCATGGCCTGCATCAGGTCCTGGGCGTCCGGGCGGTAGCCGGTGAAGCGGATCCGATCGCTCACTCCGAGGCTCTCCGCCAGACTTCGGAGTTCCTCGTACTGGTCGCCCTCGCCTACCAGGTAGCACAGCAGGTCGGGGCGCTTCTGGGTCAACAGGGCGGCGGCCTCGATCACATAGCGCTGGCCCTTCTTGGGGGTCAGGTGGGCCGCGACCCCGACCACAGGCTCACCGTCGGTGAGCCCGAGGTCGGCCCGGACATCGGGGATGGGGCGTAGATCGCTGAGGCGCCCGGCGTCGATGCCGTTGTAGATAACCCGGACGCGTTCCTCCGGCACCCCCTGGGAGACCATGTGGTCCTTGACCCCACGAGAGCAGGCGGCCAGCATGTCGGCGTAGACGAAGCAGGTCTTGGTGTTGAGCGCGTGCACGTGGGCCAGGACGGGGATGCCCAGCAGGCGGCCGGCGAAGCTGCCCCACCACGCCCCGGTCGAAAGGTGGGTGTGGATGATGTCGGCCTTTACATCGCGGGCGATCCGGGCGACACGGTAGAGCGAAGCCGGGCTGACCTTGCCCGAGATGCGCGTGGAAGCGCACTCGAGCCCGCGGCGCGTCATCTCCGCCACGAACTGCTCCTGGTGCTTGCAGGCAAACACCACGCGATGGCCGCGGTCGCTGAGGCCCTCGGCAAGGGTGACGGCAATGCGCTCGGCACCCGAATAGCGGTGGGGCGCGATGACCGTAAGGATCGTCAGCGGCCGCTGACCGGCCGCGTCTGCTTGGGCAGGCAAGGTAGGGCTCCGAAAACGGCCGGGCATACCGGCCGGGCGGTGTTCAGTCCAGCAGCTCCCCGCGCAGGATCTCTCTGTCCGCGCCTGTGATCCTGACCGTCCGGATCGTGCCCTGCAGCGCGTGGGGACCGGCGAGCTCCACCCGCAGGTAGTTGTCGCACATGCCCTGCAAGAGCCCGCATGGATCCGGCGCCGGGCGCTCGATCACGGCCGGCAGAATGACACCAATCATACTATTCGCGAAGGCGCGGCGCTTGGCCTCCGAAAGGTCGCCAAGCACGTGGTTGCGGGCGAGCTTCACCTCCGGCGCAACCTGCCCGGGCATCACGGCGGCGGGGGTGTCGGGGCGGGGCGAATAGGAAAAGACGTGCAGATAGCTCAGGGGCGCCTCGCGGACGAACTGCTCGGTCTGGGCGAACTCCTCCTCCGTCTCACCGGGGAAGCCCACCATCACATCCGCTCCCTGGCCGGCGAGTGGGGCGGCCTGCTTTACCCGGTCAACGAGATCGCGATAGTAGCGCGCATCGTAGGGACGCCCCATACGGGCAAGGACCGAGTCGCAGCCACTTTGCAGAGGGATGTGCAGATGTCGGCAGACTCGGGGGTGATGGGCGACCAGATCGATGAGGGCCTCATCCACCTCGCGCGGCTCGATGGAGCTCAGACGAATGCGGCCGAGGCCGGGAAGCTCGCACAACTCGGCCACGAGGGCACTCAGCGACATGGGCTCAGGCAGATCCTCCCCGTACTTGCCCAGATGGATGCCGATGAGCACCACCTCGGGATGGCCGGCATCAATGAGGCGCTGAACCTGCTGCACCACCTCAGGCTTGGGCACGCTGCGGCCGGCGCCCCGGGCCCGGGGGATGATGCAGTAGGTACAGTGGGCGTCACAGCCCTCCTGGACCTTCACGAAGGCCCGGGTATGGTCGGAGAAGTCATCGATCATCTCACCCCGGCCACCGTAGGTGGGTTGAGAGGACAAGAGCTCCGGGGCCGCCAGTCCCAGGCGGTCGCCCACGCGCCGGGCGATGAGGCGCACAAGGTCGCCCTTCTGCCGGTTTCCGGCCACCAGGTCGGCCTCGGGGATGGCCTCCAGGACCTCGGGGCTGACTTCGGCGTAGCAGCCGGTGACGGCCACAAAGGCCTCGGGGTTGAGTCTCTTGGCGTGGCGGATGAGTCGCCGACAGTCGCGGTCCGTGCGGGCCGTGACGGTGCAGCTATTGATGACATAGATGTCGGCGGGGCTCTCGAAGGGGACGATACGACAACCCAGGGCACAGAGCTGCTGGCGAATCTGCTCGCTCTCGAACTGGTTGAGTTTGCACCCCAGGGTCTTGATGGCCGCTGTGGGCGTGGCCGCGTCAGTCATGGCAACATCCGCTATCAGCTAGAAACAGACGATCGGCCGCTCGGCGGCACTGAGCCCGGACGCATCCGTGCCGGCCGCAGGCAGCGGCCCGGCGGCGTCTGCAGTGGCACTTCATCATCCGAAGAGCGCCGTGAGACCTGGCCGACCCGCGTCCCGCACGCAATGTCACCACACAAGGCACAACGGCCGGGCTCGGCCCGGCCGTCTTGACGTACTCACGCGGTCGACAGGATGCGCCCGGTTACTCTACCCGGCCTTGCGGACCTTGCCGGCCTTGATGCACGATGTGCACACGCGCACATGGCGGGTGCCGGCATCGGTAAGGATGCGCACGCGCTGCAGGTTGGGCAGCCAGCGGCGCTTGGTGTGCCGGTACGAGTTACTGACGTTGTGACCCGTGCCGGGCTTCTTCCCACACACATAGCAGACTTTGGACACGAAACCCATTCCCTCCGTAAGGCGCACGCAGCGGCACGCCGCATGTAGCGAGACGATAGAATAACACAACGGCCCGGAGGGTGCAAGGGCACAAAATGGACGCTAGATCCTTCGCTATCTCGCTGCGCGAGATGGACGCTCGGGATGACATCCTCACGGGGGAACCGGCCTTTGGGCCGAACCTCCATACGCCTACATGGGCGTCAAGTCGTGGGCAACTCCGCGCAGCCCCCAATGCCCTCGCACACCTTCCGCCCCTCAGCCCAGCAGCAACTGCGGCGCCGCGAGTAGCCCGCCGGCGGGATAGACCGGCGGCCTCGACCCAGCGTATGCCTCTGTGATCAGGTTCCCCAGTGTATTGCCGACGCGGATCTCCAGCTCGCACTCGCCTTCGCCAAGCATCTCGGTCAGCTCGAATACGTAGGGCGGCCAGGCCGTCCTTCCCGCCGACTGTCCGTCGACGAGAACCTCGATGGCGTCCGTCGTCTCCGGCAGGCGCAGCCAGAGCCGCGCCCCCCGCTTGGCCGCAATGCGCCGCCGGTAGACCCCCACCCCTCCGAAGTGCGGCATGCCCTGCGCCTCCCACGGCCGGTCGACCCGTACCTGCGCACAGGGCTGCAGGAGCGTCTGCCCGTCCACTCGGAAGTCTCCCAGGATCACCACGGGCTGCAGGAGGCGGTCCACGCCGCCGGAGAGTGCCCCGATGCGCGGATCGTTGTACTTGCTCGTCAGCGCGCGCACGTGGAGGGTGTTTTCGCCCTCACAAAACAGCCCCGCCACCTCGTAGTGCACGTTCTCCTCCGCCCATACCGGTGGCCCCGCCACCTGCCGGGCGGGTCGGCCGTTGACGAAGACCTCCAGAAAGTCCGGGCTGTCCACCACGACGGCCCTGGGGCACGCCCCCTTCTCGCAACGCACGCGGCCGCGCAGCCAGTACCAGGGGGCGTCGCCGGGACGAATCGGCTCGGGCAGCCAATTGCCGTCGGCCGTCATCCAGCCGGCCTCACCGGTGTCGTGTTGCCACCCCTCCGCCGCACCGGCGTTGCCCGGGTCGGGCCTGGCCTGCAGCGCCGGCCGGAGCATGTTGCCCGGAAGAAGCTCGAAGTCCCATTCCCCGTCCAGCTCAACCGCGCTCTTGGGGGCCCACCACCCGGGCAGTGTCGGCGGCCGGTCCCCCAATGCCTCGGCCGCCGGACCGCTCAGCAGCAGGTACGCCTGCCACGGCGCAAAGCGCCAGCGGAACGTGCCCGCCTCCACCTGCGGCCGGTAGGCCTGTAGGCTCGAGGGGTCCACGACCGCCAGCGGGGCCTGCACAGTGGTGTGGATCGTGACCTCTGTCTCCCGGCAGGCCATGTTGGCGAGGAAGACCACGTCGCTTCCGGCGATCCGCCGCCACGAGCTCACAAACTCCCGGCGCCCCTCGCCCTCCAGCACCACCGGCGGGCCGAAGTCGTGCGCCAGAGCCGCGCGTACCTGCTCCCCAGTGGGCCCGGCCTGCAAAACGGTGGCTTGCTCCGTCAACCTCCGCACCTCGTCTTGCAGATCGGCCCCGGTGTCGGCCTCCTGCTGGGGCAGCGCGCCGCTGAGGACGACCCGCCCACCTGCGGCGGCGAACTGCTCCAGCACCTGCAGGCACGATGCGGGCAGCCACCGCGCCGAGGGCACCACGATGGCGCGATACCGGCAGTGCTCGGTGACAAGCTCATCGCCCTCCACCCGCGCCCCGGCCAGCACGGGCTCGAAGATGAAGTCGAAGCTCCACTGCTCCCGGATCAGGTCATCGAGGATGTCGTAGATCTGCTCCTGCAGCGGCTCCAGGGGATGCCCGGCGTCCAGCGTGTGCCACGCCTTGCCAAACAGCGCGCCGTCCGTCTGGGCCCACAGGCTCGAGCGCGGGTACAGCAGGGCCACCTGGGCCACCGGTTCACCCTCGGCGTGCAGCGCCGCCAGCCGGGCGTTGTAGTCCGCATACTGCCGGTAGTGTTGCCACCAGGGCTGGGTGAAATGCTTGCCGGAATTGGAGTACTTGCGGAAGTCGGCCACCGAGCAGATCAGCGAGTTGTCGTTGAGCAGGGTGACGCCGAGGGCCACCTGGTAATGGAAGCCGCGCTTCTGGCGAAACAGGTTCATCCCCCAGTCGCACACACCGTAGGCCTCGCTCATCATCTCCCGCGAGCCGTTGTGGCGGCAGATGCCGTGCACGTACTTGCACGTCAGATGGAACGCGCGGCGGTCCAGGTCGCCGTAGAAGCTCATCCGCTCCGGATAGGTGAAGCCGTCGGCATTGACCAGAAGGTCGATACCCGGAATGGTGTAGTGCTTCATGGCCTCCCACAGGTCGGCCTCCATCCGCACGTGCACCGGGAGGGTCTCCTCTCCCAGACAGTGCCCCGTCAGCGCCACGCCGTGCTCGTCGCACCAGCGGCGGAGCGTGCCCCCATAGGCCTCGCTGTAGCGCTCGGCCACCAGGCGCCAGTAGTGGCACCGGGTCTGTGGCGCGGTGGCCGTGTCGTGCAGCAGGTCCCCCAGGCGGTCTCTCAGGTCGTAGCCGTACCGGGCCTGGAAGTCGTCGAACAGGCCGTGGGTGTACGGCAGCGGGAGCCAGCCCTCCACCGTTCGGTAGTGGGCAAAGCCCGGCTCGTCGGTGAAGAAGCCCGGAATCGTCTCGGGGAACATCTCGGGGGCGTAGGCGTAGTAACGCCGGTGGGTGCTGTCGAGGAACCGCTCGCAGGCCTCGACGCTCAGCATGTCCAGGTAGCCGGGCATGTTGGTGGCCCAGGCGCTGTGGCAGGCGCTGGTGCGCCGCGCCACCCCCTCGCCCGTCGCCCACTCGGCACCGCCGCTGTGACGGCTCTGCGCGACGCTCGGCGGCAGGTCCGTCGCGACCTCCCCATGGGCCTCATAGCGGAGCCAGAGCAAATGCTCGCGGGCCTCGGGATAGTCGCGGATGACGGTGCCGCCGCAGATGCCGCTGGGCCAATTGTACTCATCGTAGATCCAGCACTTCATGCCCGTCGCCCGGCAATGCTCCAGGGTCTGCCGGACGCGCTCCCAGTACTGCAGCGACATGTACGCAAACTCCATGCCGTAGACCGGGAAGAGGAAGAACTCCATGATGCCCTTGGCGCGCAGGTCGTCCAGTTGCGCCCGCAGGCCCTCCCAGTCCAAAGCTCCCGTCCAGGACAGCCAGGGCACGGGTCGGTAGCGGTCCGGCGGGTCGGCGAGAGCGGGCATCAAGTCTTCAGGCGTCAGGCTACTCCACAGCGGCGGGCGCAGGTCACTCATCGGGTGGTCCCCCTCTGGTTGCCCATCATCCTACGCATTGCCCGTCGGAAGGGCCGTTGGCCGTCGGAAGGGCCGTTGGCCGTTGCCCGTCGGCTGGGCCGCATGGGCGGGCGTCGTGTGCCCGACCATGCGGCCCAGCCGTTGGCCGCTGGCCGTCGTCGTCAGGCCCGAAGGGCCGTGCGGCGGTCCCGCTGCGCGGCGCCGATGGCTCCCGCCCTGCGGGACCATCGCTGGTGTGCACTGCCCCTTGCGGGGCATACGGCAAGGGCACGGCCCCCAACCCCACCCCTCCGGAGGCACGCTCTCATTGGGCCAAGCGAATCTCCCCCAGGCGCGAGGGCTCATGGAAGGGGCCGAACGTCGGGGACCACGCCAGCGCCCGGCCCATCCGGGTCGCCCGCAGCGCGTTGAAGTACAGCGTCTCGCCGGGCTTGGCGCCGTCGGGCACCAGCTTGTCCAGGGGCAACGCCATCCGCACCGTCCAGCGGTCCGGGACCGAGACGTCGGAGTGCAGCACCACGCCGCTTTCCCACTCCGAGGTGGGTTCGTCGTAGGCCAGGTCGTGATGGACGCCGGCGGCATTGAGGCCCATCTGCCGGTAGCGCGGGCCGCGCTCCCTGGCGAAGAAGACCTCCCACTCGTCCTCATTCCACACCGTGATGTCGCCCCCCAGCACCAGCTTGGAGGGGTCGATCCCGGTCTCCTGCAGCTCTACGTACAGGTACTGACCATCGTGCACCATGCGCGCCGTCACCTGCCGCTGCGTCGCGTCGCCTCTCAGGCCGCGCCAGCCCCCCAGCTCCGCGGCGCTGCGCCAGTCTACCCGCTCGAGGTCGCCCCCGGCGGCGGGCACGCGCGGCACGTCGGCGTCCGGCATTGAGGTCTCCGCCAGCGCCTGGACGCGCACGAAGCTCTCCTTGCCCTACCGCATCCAGCGGTAGATCCCACGGTCAAACAGGCGCACGCGCTCCTGGTGGGCTGGGGTCCCCCGGCGCGCCAGAGACCGCGCCCTCAGCATCAGCCGGCCATATTCGCGCATCCGCTCCTCAGTG
>Ga0334883_1002383_pt1 | contig 23289 bp, 12 predicted proteins | sample GraSluR1_MG_6_FD_207230 | JGI IMG/M metagenome (GOLD analysis project Ga0334883, IMG submission 207230) | Sludge microbial communities from methane-producing bioreactor in Wageningen University, Netherlands - Granular Sludge_09_05-R1 | ecosystem: Engineered > Bioreactor > Anaerobic >...
AATGCGTGAAGTATATGGTCTCAACAAATTGCTTAGTGAGTAAAAGGTTATCAAGTGCGGTTCCCAGTTCCGGACAGGCGGTTTCCAAATCTCCGGAACTGCGGCTTCGCCGCACCAGAATATTCATGGATACTAATATGCGGGCTGAACTATGCGTAGAGGCATTTGAGCGAGCTTGTAGAAGCGATTGTGCAGGTGGCATGGTTCTCCACAGTGATCGTGGCAGTCAATTCACTAGCCACGCAAAACCCAGTTAAAAACTGGGGCAAATTTTTTACGGGGACCGGTTTACTGAGGCAGACATAGCCTAATTAACAGGGGCTCTGCCCCTGACCCCGGAGTTTAACGCTTTTAGTCTGCCTTACCGGATGTAAAATAAAATAAGGACAGCATCGGCAGCTGCCCTCATCCGTATAAGCAGAACTTTATGTGGCGCTCAGGTCGGTCTCCACCGGAGCCCTATCCTCCACATGAAGAAGAGTATTTTCAGTATTACCAAATAAATGGTGGGTTATTCCATTTACACAGAAGGATTTACATTCCCATTAATAATTTTTATAATATGAATAAACCCTTTTAATTATTGTCAATGCCAAACCCCGTTTAGTAGGAAAACACAGGTCATCTAGCTTTCCTCATGCAATTCCAACTCTTGCATTTCCTTAATGATCTCGTTTAATGGATTGAACTTATCTGCATTCTCCCTAACCAACTATAATGCTCCCAGGCACTATACAATCGTTATTAATTAAAAGGTAACTAATTATCAGCGGCCGTTCGCTAATGCCGAGCGGCCGCTGATAAACGCATTACTGGCCGCCAGAAGGCGCAGAATACATCCTTTCCTGCTGCCGCTTTTTCTTCATGATGTACATACGTTTATTTACTTAATTTATATGCTGTCATCTCATAATTACTTATATTTCAGTATCAATAGGAATTGGTCTTTATACCCCATAATGTGTGTAAAGCATAGAAATAACTGTGTTTTGATTATCCTCTAACTCCTTCGGGGTCCATTGTGGATATTTATTTAAAACCCTTAATGAATTAGGGCAAGTATCAATATTTTTTTTGAAATAGTTTTCTTTCTTTGTTATGTAATCTTGCCTTCCCTGGGAAGTGTTCTTGCGGCGGGTAATTATCACTAGATTACCCAATTTATGAGTCATAGCAAGTCTTTGATCCTGGCTAAAATCCTTCATCCACATACTATTGTCTGCTGGGTTTTGCGGCAGTATATGTTCAATAGATATGGTTTCCAGATTCATTTTTTGGTCATGGTTCTGATAGAAATAATCAAGCTTAAGAAGAAGATAACGAGCGAAAGGCCGTGAATAAACTGAGCCTTCTACTATCCTCTTGAACCCATCACTATCAAAATTAAAACAATCTGATTTAAATAGCTTCTGATTGTCTCTAGTTTCGTCAATCTGTCTTATAATCCGATTCATTGCTTCTACCCTTTTAGTCGCTGTATCTTGAACTATCCAATCCGTTGAAAATTTGTTATCTAACTTGGTTAAAAAAACAAATATATCGTCAGGTCCATACTTATCGTAATACCTCAATAATGGAGCAACCCAATCTGTTGAAGGCAATCCGTTTTTCATAACCTGTATTAGATTGTGAAACTGAAAGTTGTTAGTAAATCTATCTTGTCCATTCATAATGTCATTATAGTGTTCCAAGTAGCGTTCAATTAACAAAAACGTATTTGCACCTTTGCTCAGCAGTGGTTTCTTAGGTTTTCCTGTCGATTGATCGGTTTCTTTCGGATGATATATCCGTTCTTCAAACTCTTTTAAAAGCGAAGCCCGCGCTTTTTCTTTTAGCAGTATCGTTCTAAGGTAATTCAAGAACCTTTCAAAATCCTCTCCTAGTTCACCTTCTGCATCTTCCCACATCTTAGCGTATTTTTCTTTTTCTTTGCTGCTACTCACGTTACCCAGGTTTATAGACTTAAGTATATCGCTGTTTCTAAGCGGAATACCTCTATTATTTAATATTGTAAATAGTCTGAATGCATCCTCCATGTCTTCAGTCGCAACATATATTAAAAGAACATAGTTTAGTATAAATAAGAGTAAATCTTCTGGTTGGTAATTTGGATTGTCTTCAAAGTATTTTTTTATTTCTAGGACTGCATTAGCCATATTTTCGACGGACACATCATGTTTATCACTTAATTTGTCAATTTCCTTTTCAATGTCCTTTAAACCACTCTCAGAATTAATATATTTTTCAATAAACTCCTGTGCTTGCTTTCTGATAGAGAAAACAATGCGTGTTCGTTCCGGGATCCTTTGATATTTATTGGCTTTCTGAAAAATTAACTGTTGACAGTTACTCTTTGCATCCGGATCAGTACTAAGACTCCTAATAACCGAAAAGATTAACAGTAAAGTAGTTAAACGCTGTTGCCCATCCAGCAAATCCTTTTCTTCAAACGGCTGACCCTCAGTAGGATTAGCAGGCTTAGTTTGAAATACTAATGAACCCAGAAAATACTCCGAGTCGGGTTTATTTTGCATAGCATAACTCAAATCATCAAGAAGATCATTGATTTGATCTCTGCCCCATAAATAAGGCCGCTGGTATTCAGGTATCCTAAACCACATGTTTTCAAAAAGGTTCTTAACAAGTATTTTGTCTGTTTTTATTTCTGACATACCAATATCCTCCCTTCTCGCACTAAATAATTCTTACTTCCCCGCATCATCCACTTTAAACACATCCACCTTGGTTTCCAAACACTTGCGCAAAGATAAATCGTTAGCTCCTATCTCGAACCAACCCTGCGGTTTTTGATAAAAATCCAGGCCGCGTCCTATTTTAATAATCCAGCCGTTATCGAGTCGGATCTCACGATCATGCAGCTTTGCTCTTATTTTGATATCCAAAACTACATCGATCTCTAATAAGCTCTGTTTGACCTCATCCAGCCGTTCTTTCACGTCATTAATATTGGTTCTGTCGTCATAGCTGGTGATCAGATTAATTTGTTGTATATTGGAAAGCTTAACGATAGCCTCACAGAAGCGTACGAAATTCTGAATTTGGTGGTTAATCCGGATATATGGGTCTTCCACAGTGATAGTTTTGGCGCCTTGTAAATATGGCCCGATTATTGACTCATAACTATAACCGGTATCTCCATAAAGAATGGTATAATGTTGTTCCTTTAGTTCATTGTCAGGAGCTTGGGATAATTCTACTGCGATTTCTGTATTGGGAGACGCTTCTTCAGGTGTCTTTTCCTTAACGACCGCTTTTGCATTCTGCTTCTTCTTTTCGGATGTCGGCAGGGTTGTCCCTTCCAGTTCTTTACGAACAGGGCGCTGAGTAGCCGGCGCGTTTTTAGATTCCGGACAAAATACGACTATTTCCTGCCCTTCATGATCAAAAAATGAAAGGTTAATCCGGGCAAACTCTTCATCCGGTTTGCGTTTGTTCATCTGCTCTTTGACCCGGCGGCGCCCTTCTACGGCATAGGCCACATATTCATCAAATTCTCGAGTACTAGGCTTTCCCATGGGATGCAGTATTTTCAGAAATGCGCAGACGGTCTTCTTGATGCCTTTTTCGTCGCGGCCCTCCACTGAACTCCCTAACTTTATACGCTTATTGACTTCTTCATAACGGTTAGAATGCTTTAGCTGGTAATGAAAGGCTTCCGCTAGGTAATCAGTGATAAACCCATAATTCTCGGTTAAGAACTCACTGCTGTTTTTAGGCATCTCCCACCCCGGCAAGTAACAGGTAAAACGATCTAATATAGCCAGGTCAAATTCCTTGGGAAGGGGCATAAACAAATCATAATCGGTTGAATAAACCAGTTGTTCAATGGAATGATCAATATTACCAACAAAAGCCATGCTGGCATCGGCTATAACTTCCACCCCGCGGGAGAATCTTCCATTGGCCATATAATCCTTCATAATTTGAATAGTATCGGCATCCTTTATCTTAATACCTGCTACCTCATCAAATGCTACCGTATCCCAGAATCCAACCAGTCCTACCTTACCCCGGGCATTATTATAAAACAAGGTGGCTTTGGTGGCCTGCCCTCCGCTGATCAATGTTGCGTAGGGAGAAAATTCACTAAAAAAGTATGATTTACCTGTACCGCGCGGTCCTAACTCGATAAAATTGAAGTTGGCTTCAACCAGAGGAGCCAGGCGCGCTATATAGTGAAATTTCATCCGCTTGCTCAGTTTAGCCGGCTCCAGTCCTACCGAACGCAATATAGCATCCAACCATTCATCCCGGGTGAATTCCTGCCGGCCTACTCCATAACGCTCAAAATCAAAACGGCTGAGCTGTATAGGCATCAAATCTTCTATTAGAAATGCATAATTATCCTGGTCCAGGTCATTGTAGGCAATGTTTACCTCGGCCCAGATGCCTCCTTCCAGCAGACGGTCATTGTCCCGGTAGAAACGCTCGCTGATGGCAATTCTCTTGGAGTTGAAGTTTTCTAACTCAGCCCAGTGTCTTTTCTCTTTTTCCACGTAGCGCACATGCACCTTGTCAATTAAACGGTGTTTCCCTTTGGTAGCAACTTTTGATTGAGCTGCATTAGCCTCATCTGGCCGCACATAATTGTCCTGCAGGGTGGCCAGAACAGCTTCCATGCCGGCCTGAATCTCCGCCGGATTGTCACTGGCACAATAGCGGGCCAGCAGGAATTCCAACACAAATGTGGGTACATTGGTACCTTTCTTAATACGGTGCAGAAGATCCTTACGTACCACCCGCCCTTCGAATATTGTGTTTAGTTTAATATCTAATTTATCCATATCTTTACACCACGTAGTCAGTTTCTAAATCGACTTTGCAATAAGCAGTCAAGGTGGTTGGATTTAAAGCCTTGACTGTAAACTTCCCTTCATATTCAGCATGCATCTTCATTGTAACCTGCACCCTTTCTCCTGCCTGCAGAGTAATAGTTCCGGTGGCCGGGTTAACTCTTCCCGCGCTCCTGGCCTCTCCTACAACATTACCCTTGGCATCGTGAACTTCTAGCAATATCTCCAAATCACTATCCTGACCGAATAATCCCAACCCCTGCAGGCTGACATCTAAAACCGGCAGCCGGGTAGTAATCTTTTTGGCCCCATTCTTATAGGAAAGCAGCAGGGTAGGAGTCCGGTTATCCGCCGGTTCTTCTTCCAAACGCAACACAATAACCGGTACAATAAGTTCCTGTAGGGATACCCCGCCATGGAAATATACCATACCAGAGCGATATGGAACCAAGCCCCGCGGCCCTGCTAAATGAGGTATGTCACCTCGGATACCAGCCATCTGTGCCGGCATCATAAAGTTAGAAAGGTCTCCGGTTCCCTGTCCCAATAGCAAGCGCTGATGTTCATTAACCCAATCACCGGGCGGTTTACTGCATACGCCTCCCGCTTGACCTTCCAGATTAAAAACAAAACCGTGATCGGTAGCAATAATAAGCTCATTAAATCCTCGGGCCTGCAAACGGTGAATTGCCACTCGGATACGTTTTAGCATATCTTGGATCAAACTGGGTGCCAACTCCGGATTGTTTTCGAATTGAATGTCAATTTCGGTACTGCGCAAAACTAAAAGATCAACATCTTCACTGATCTTTTTTTTATAATTCAGAAACTCATTTAAGGTTATTTCCGCAAATCTCTGGCCATATCGCTTGTGCAGTACATCCATCCTCTGGCTGACATTACTCACCGGTGTATCACCCAGGTAGGGAATAATTTCTCCCTCTTTGCTCCGCTTTATATTAAGGTTATCTCCCGCCCCGGGCAACAGGCTGGCCATACCCACTCTGGTGGTACTCGGTAATTGGGCCAGGGCAGCATATATCTCAACCCTTCCATCTTCTTTTAATTGTTTTTCCAGTTCTAACCCCAGTTCATAACGCAGGGCATCAACCATAATAAATGCCGTTCGCTGTCCCTTCTCCTTTAACCTGGGTTCAATAAAACGTTCAAATACATCTGTATTACTTATCTTGCCTGCCACTGGCCAGCCTGACTTTTCAAAATGCCTAATAAATAAATCATGTACCTGTTCACTGAAACGATGATAATGTGTACGACCTATATCAATCAATTCATTCAAGGTAGCCCTAGTTTCCAGGTAATCGCCCGCGGCCTGTTCGAATTCGCGGTGTAAACGGTCACACTGGCGCAGGCTCTTTACATAAAAATCAATCAATGAGGCCAGGCTCTTGCTATGATCGGGAAGCAGCCGCTGGTAATCGGCACAGGCCTCAACCAAGTCAAGTACTGCTTTGACCAATCCCCATTGCACCTGACTTTCACCGATACTGCTCCAAACCGAAGTTTCACGCCCTCGCAAGATCTCACGGACGATATCAGTATCGTTCTCTACCATGCACTTAACCGCTCGTGCAAGAAACCACCGTTCTTCGAAGGGAAAGGTATCTCTTCTTCCCATATCTTTCAGTCCCGAGCAATGAAGGACCAAACCCAAGTCCTGTTCAATCTTCTCAGCTCGAGAAATATATATATTCTGGCTTCTCCGGTCACTGCGCAATGTATCACAGAGGTAATCCACCAGAGACCTGGCTTCGATTGGTGCCCGGGGTACCTGGCTAAGACTATCCGGTACTTCCTCCGGAAGATCGAAGACAAATTCACTGAATAAGGTAAAACGCCATAATTCATCGGCAATAAAAGACCAGCTTTTTCCTTTGGTTATCAACTTCATCCCCAGGCTTACCCGCAATAATTCTTTAGCTTCGGAGACCCAACCTTCCTGTCCTTTAAGCGCAGTTTGCTGATTAGAAGAAGGGCATAAAAGGGCCAGCAATATATCCCGGGCTGATTCAACTTTCAGCAGGGCTTGCAGGGTAGGCCAACCTAACCCGCCGCCTATAGCATCGATTACAGCAAAGGGTGGGCTAGGGTTTTCAGCAAAAACCTGGCGTATTTCGGCAACACAATCAGGCTTAAATCTAAGACAGATACTCAGGTAATCATCCCCATCACCATCTGGGAATACTGCTCCACATGCGCCATAAATGGCAAAGGGGTCTTGCTGCTTCTCTTCTTCACTGATAGGCCTGCGGGCTGGGACATAGACTATCATTCCCTTCAAACGGGCTGAAGCCAGCTCACGCAGAGCAGTTATAGCCAACTCCCGGCTAAGAATGCTGCTTTCGCTTGCATCTATTACCCGTATCTCCTCGCTATCCAGCTCCAGGCAAAGATCTCGATAGCATCTCTGGGGATCATACACCGTAAGTATTTCTTTCCTATTAAGCCGCGGCATTAATATTTCTTGTTTAATAAATTCTCCAATCGAGTTCATGCCTCGCACTCCCGTTATATATTTTTCTTGCCTCGACGGCCCTTTTTCTTAGCCCGGGCAGGAGGCTCCACATATAGTTCCTCCAGGTCATGGGCAATAGCCAGTGACTTGTCATTTCTGCATTTTTCCTTTACCCGCTCCGGCCATATACTATAGGCTAAATGAGCCCAATCATAGTCTCCCTTCTCCAGCTTCTCCCAGGTTTCTTTCAATTTCTTGCGCCAATTGGGCAGACGGAACAGCTTCCAGAGCGGCGCAGCGGTAATCTGTACTCCATCATTTAGATTTGGTTTCCAAAAAGCGGCCACCCATAACAGCTCATCCCTGAATTCCCGTAACTCCAGTTCCAGGTTTCCCAGTTCCTCCAGTTTCTCCTCTTCCTGGCGGCTGCGCCCGCTCTTCTGGCGCAGCTGCCGGGTTGATTCACCCACCTGCTTCAACTTGGGTTCGACATAGTCATTTACGCACCTGTACAAGGTTTGATCACTGAGACGCTGGTAGTATAGCCAGATAGTGTAGGAACCAGAGGTAGTTGACAAAGGCCAGTAAATCGGAGCCTGGCGGCGGCTTTTAGAGTAGCGCTTCAAATGTTCGGCAAAGAAGTTACCCGGCTTGCGGAAATAATCCCTTAAAGAGACAACTCCCAATATTTCACAAGCCTCCAGTTCGATGTCCCCGGCTTTATCCTTCCATATTACCTCAATGGCTTCCCGGACCCGGGCTACGATATCATCCGCTTGTCCTTCATCATCAAGCAGGATACCACTCCAAGTGATCTGCAAAGGGTAATAATCCGGCACATCCTGAGGACTAGCAGGCAAACCCTCTTCATTTTGCAGCATGCCCGGAGGACAGACAGGGAGAGGGGCAAAAGGATCGGGGAGTTCAGGAGGTTCCTTTTCTCCTGTGGTGTAACGGATGTCCCAACGGCCAAAAATGCAACCAAATAAGTATCCAATAATGGTATGGGAATACCATCGGTTTTCAACTACTCCATTAGGGGTTGTAATTAATTCACTTATCGGTTGAAGCTCGGCTCTGCCCTTAGATATTTGGGTTATTTCAACTTTTTCTTTCTCAGTAATATTCAACAAAGCATATACCGAACTTTCTATTTGATTATCTTGATAATGTATTTCGTTCTTTTGATTAGCATATACATTAGCAAAGTCCTTTAATGAAGCTTTAAATAATACAAATTTTCCTAAAAGTCGCGGAGAAATAAACAAGGGAGTGGTCTCTAAACAGGTACGAATCCCCTGCAATGTATTAAATAGGCTTTTTGTCTTTTCACCAATCTCTTGTGCTTGACTACAATATAATGGCATTGGTAGCTTATTTACATAACCTACTCCTTTATGTTGTCCACAGAAATAATTCAAAGCTATTTGTACAGCTCGAGAATTAAGATAACCTAATAGGAACCATGTTTCCAATTCATCTTTAAAAGGTCCACCAAACCCTTCATTAGTAAGCACGTGTCCCTCAGGGAGTATTTGAACATCCAAATAATCGCCTCGCTTGCCATAACACAAACCTGATTTCCTATTTTTGTCTGGATTTCTTATTATCGTTGATGAGTGGTTTTCGACTCCTCCTGCATATTCTTCCCACAGCACTGCTTCGTGCGAGGAAACGTGATAAGGTGAATACTCTGATCCGTTCCACATGGGTCTCCATTTAGATGCATAAGAAAGTTCCCATCTAAGTCTTTTGAACACGTCGCTTTTTATCGTATGCCCATTATAAAATTGTCCTATCTTAGTTATTATTGGATAGTTTTTGAGGGCGCTCTTTAAATATGTTGGTAAGTTAAAATTAATTACAGAAAAGGGCATATTACTGAATACCTTTAAGCCCATCCAAAATGGATACTTTATTCCCTCTAGCAGTGACTTCTCCTTATCAATTTCGTTTAAAAGTTCGGTTCCGCATACATGCTTATTATTGGATGAAAGTATTAGAAGAGATACTTCAACATTAGCATCTAAAACGTTCCATCCTAAATCAACAACACTGCGTAACATACAATTGTCAAGCAGAGCAGATTTTCTGAAATTTTCATAGCTATTACGCATCAATATGCTGCGATCAATTACCACTCCAATAAATCCATTAGTATATAGTCCTGCTTGGTTAATAAAGGAACATATTATATTCTTTGAGTCGGAATAATATTTATTAAAATAGTCTTGACACTTAATGCCTATTTCCCCAAACGGCGGATTCATTAATACCACATCATATTTCTTCCTGAATAAATCAATAAAAGCAAACCCCCGGGCGGCATCCTGGGCAAAAAGTCTTTTTTGAACAGCCTCGGTGCCTTCTGCCTCTTCGGCATATTTCCTTAAAGCCTCCAGCAGTTTCTCTTCAGCGTAGTTCCAAAACCTGGTCTTGTCCACTAAGTCAGTAAAATCGAAGATACTCCCCTGACGAGGCGGGAGCATGTCGGGGAATAATGTCTGGCTCTCTTCCTGGCGAAGCTGTAGTTCCTTTTGAAACTCCTCCCGGGCCAGGTTGAGGGCTTCTTCAATCTCTTCTTCTATCTTTAGGAGAGAACCAGCCTCTCCAGCCAGCTGCATCTTTTCAAAGATAATTTTCACCAACTGTCCCAGGACTTTAGGTTTCAATTTGCTGGCAAACTCCTCCAGCATGGTTTTTTCTCCTGGCATGGGCTCAGCACAAACTACGTTGGATTTTCGGATCCGGGGTCTTTGCTGGGCTTTGATGCCTTGATCGAGCCAGCTTCGCTGGGCTCGCAACCATAGAGATAGGCCGGCTATTTGCACCGCCCGGGGATCGATATCCACCCCGTGAATATTGTATTCTATTATTAAACGGGGCACATACCGCATAAATTCTTCTCTACTTGCGTAGCTTTGCTGCAGGGGCTGCAGATTCTCACTGCGCTCAAATACCTGAGGCCCTAGCTGTGTTTCCAGCTCCCAGGCTTCCTGGTAAATTCTTTCATAAATATCAAAGGCATATAGTCCGAAATGCATGGAACCACAGGCCGGGTCCAACATCAATATATCCCGGGGGTCTTTTAAAGGTCGGTGGGGTATATAAACTGGCTGCTGCAGTAGCTCTTCCTGGCTCAAATCATCGGTGGAATTTTCCTGTTCAGGAGCTTCCTCTCCTGAGGCCAGGAAGATTTCCTGAGGCCTGCGAACCAGATAGGAACAGCTATGCTTAAGCCGGGTCTCTCCCCGGGTCATCTCATACCACAGTCTTCCCAGGGTATTATCAGTTAGGAATTCCACCACGTACCGGGGAGTAAAGAACTGGTTACGCACAGCCAGTTCCCTGCTATTACGCGGAGCTTGAGATTCAGCTCTCATCTGCCGTCTTTCATCCTGGGTATTAAAATACTGGTATATCCAACCAATAGTTTCATCCTCAACCCACAAGGGGATTAAATCTGCTTCATTCATTAAAGCCAAGAGTTGTAATAATGCCCCTTCACCGGGGAATAGCTGCCCCTGTGGACTGAAGCGATCAAATAGTACCGGCAGGTCCAGGGCCAATTCATCAAACAAACTGAAGAGGTAGATCCGGTAAGCATCTCCGGTTTCTCCCATAGCCGTACCGCTCAAGTGAGCATAGAGCTGAAAACCTTTGGAGTTATAGGTCCTGGCCAGCGATTCAATGATTATTTCTCTTGCTTCAGCCATGCGTAGAGCGCACAGCCGGTTTAAGACCGTAAAAGCTTGTTCTCTTATCATTCGTTCCAGGCAGTCCCTTTGTCCGGCAGAAGGACTGGAAGCCAAATAGTGCGCCAGGGTGTCCCTTAGCATGCTGGCAATCTCTAACTCTCGGTCATCCAAGTGAAGCAGTCTTTCCATTTCGCTGACTTCCCCGGAAACGGGATCCATACCATATTTCTGCTGAAACTGGCGGGTAAATTCTCCACTCAGCAGATTTCGGGCATCATTTACGAATCTTTGCAAACGATTGCGGGTATTTTGGTCATAAGCCATATTCTCAATCCTCAATGTTTAATGTTACTTCAATTTCACTATAGAGGGCGATCTGGGTTTTTAAGTCCTGTAGCCGCTTTATCAGCGTATCCAGGTCATCGGGGCTGTTTAAAGCCCGGGGGAATTTGAAATCTGTTTGTATCTTTCTCTTGCCCTCAATAACAACAATTTCTTTTTGTTCTTCCAGGCGCTTGCGCTGCCTCTCCCGGCCTTCCTTAACTATAGAGTCCTTCATTTCCCGCACCCGGGAATGAATCACAAATTCCTGGTTTATTAACTCCTTGAGACCGTACAAATCAGCTGAAGCTTCTTTTTGCAGGCTATCAACCCTGGTTAGCATATCGTACTGTTCTTCCTGAGTAAACTCTTGCCAGGCAGGTAATTCAGTAAGTTCACGGGTGGCTGATTTGATTGAGTTCTGCTGAATATCAGCCATTTTCAAGGCAGCTTCTCGGCTAGCGGCCTTTAAAGATGTCAACAGAGTATTTAAATCTGCAGCATGCTGGTAAAAATCCTCTTGTTCCAGGCGCTGGGACAGGTTATCGAACTCCTCAGCCAAGTCTTTGCGCAGCTGTCCGGGTACACCCGAATCAGGCAGGGCCAGGATTTCATTACGATGCCTCACCAGCTCCCTAATGGTTGTTTCCAGACCCTGTTCTAAAGCCTGGGCCAGGTCTGCCGCCCACTTCAGCGCCTCAAACAGAGATGATTCTTCCCCACCCAGGCGCTGTGGAGCATCGGAAGCATCTGTATATAAGAGATCCCCAATCTCCCGGCTCATTGATTGCAGCCGTTCGGTCCCGGTTAAACCCAGCGATGCTAACTTGCCTTCCAGAGGGGCATAGCGAGCCTGAAACTGGGGCAGTCGCTTGGCTGCCATTTTACTGATCTCATCTTCCAACGGCAGCACCTGTTCACCTAAAAGCTCTGTTAAACGTGTTGCCGCACGGGCCAGAACCTCCATAGGAGGTCTTTCTTCTCTCAATGCCACACCTATATTTTTAAATGCATTATTGTTCTTGAGGGCTTCAATAGCGTGTTGCCCGTTGACTTTTATTTCTCTCCCGGATACCTTTAGCTTGATCTCACCTGCTACTAATAAAGCGGCTACCAGGTAACGCAAGGTATCCTGTGACCATCCGTAGGGAGTTCCACTGAAGCGTTCCAACAGGCGCTTACCTTCCACATTCCCGGATCGGTCTATATAGTCACGAATACTGATAAGTGCTTTATGATCAGTTTTTATAGACGGATTTCCTGCTTTAAGCTCTACGAGGCCTAACGGATCAATTTTGCTGGTAATCGCAGTAAGGTTTCCTGCCCGCAGGAAATGTTCCGCCAGTGCAGTATCCACCCGTACCGGTGCCTCGGCGTAATGATCAAAAACCTGGGCGGCGGCTTCTGACAGGTGTTTTTTGCTGGATTCCAGCAGATCCTGATCCAGACTTTCTACCGCTGTGGTTTGGCCCCTGAATATAAATGAACCACTACCCAGACTGCGTTTTAAAACCTGCTTTAATTCTTCAATTAAGCGGGCAGCTCTATCCGTCTGGGCTGAACAATATTTTTTAACATCCTGATCCGGATCATTGATATATTTTCTGCAGATTTCCTGGCAGCGAAAGATTTCTTCGGTTTTGGCTGATATCTCAGGTACTAAGCGTCCCAGGTGATAAATGACATCCCTGGAAGAGTTGGCTCTTGATTCATCTATTAACCGGCTGCGTGCAGTATCGTAATCAGCCGGCTCTACCATTTCTACCACCGTCTGGATAGCTTCCCGGTCACCAGCCAGATTAATTATTCTTCCTGAGCTCTGGACTTTTAGTCCTGTGCTTACTACCAGGCTTCCATTCAGCCGGGCAGAGGGAAGGGGACTGTACATTTCTCGCAAAGCCTCATTTTGAATCTTTCTTAAATCGACTGATCGTAAGGCCAGATGGCTTCTTTCCTGTTCGATGTCGTTCAGCTTTTCACTGAAAAAGCATAAATTGCCATCCTGTTCACCAAAAGGTACCCTGGTTTCGTTCAAGAGTTCAGTGACCGCTTTCTCAATTTCTTCTCGTTTTGATGGGGCATTTACTTCAGGATGCAATAAGCTGGCTATATTAGGAACACTTACCGGCATGTTGCCCAGGATCTGCAACACCGCTACTGTCTTGGCTATATCCAGGTGAATCTTGGATCCCGGAAAAATAATAGCTACTTTCCCCAATGCATGGTGAATGGATTGAAAAGCCCTGCGAATATCCTTTTCCAGGGCATCATACAAGGTAACTGTATTAACCAGCCAACCAACTTTTTGTTCAGCTGCCGGTGGATTCCCATCGCCGGTCTCTATTAATATGTCTTGAACCACCTTAATGGCAGAACGTAAACCAATGCCCCCGGTAGACTTGGCCAGGGCACCCAGTAAATGCAGTAATATGTCAAAATGGGAAGGCAGAAACGGATAGAGGTTTATAAAAGTTTCCCGAGAAAAATCAGAGTCATAATATTTGGCATCCTGCAAGCGGGTGTTGAACCTCAAACTCTGCCCATGCTGCTCAAAAAGGGCACCAAGTACAGCTTCTCCTTCAGGAGATTTACCTAAGAGACGCCTATAACATATTTCTCTAATATCACTGGACTCCAAATCCATCTGGATAGGGAAACGGTCTTTTAGCTTGTATAATTCAGGTGAGTTAAGAGCTGCACGGGGATCATCCTCGGTAAGAGTCTGCTGGGCGGTCCCGATAATCCACACCTTGCCATCCCCAATATTTTTCAAATTTTTAGCCAGGCCGTCTAAATTAAGGATTAATGATGGTTTCGATCCGATATATTGTCCAACCTCGTCAATTACAAAGATGATATATTCCTTGCCCGAGGCTTGTCTAACAATATCTATCATTTCCTGAACCCGTTCGTTCTCAAAAGTAATGAATTCACTGGTTTCAGTAGAAAAGGCATGGGAGGTTTTAAATAATTCAGGATACATCCTATGAGCAATATCCGGTATTATGCTATCCACTACCAGCGGGTCATTTCGAACCACTGACCACTCGACTCCCAGTTGTTCAATTACGATATCATTGAACTCTTCATATCTGTCATCTTGCTGCATCTTTCTTTCCAATGCTGCAACTTTAATGTTGCGAGAATAACCCGCCCACTGTAAAACCTTAAAATATAGAACGGTAGATACATCTTCCATGGTTGCTCCGGCTAACATTTCACTGGCTAGATCCAAAAATACTACCGCTGCCGGAAATCTTTTGGCCACCGTACTCAACAAAGCCCGGGTCTGAGGTTTACGTAAGCGATCTTGCAGGTATTGAATAAAGGGGATTCCATCTATGTTTGCTTTTTGATCCAATGCCATACCCAGGTACTTGGTAAATGAACTCTTACCTGATCCATAGAATCCAGATACCCATACCCCCACCTCATTCTGTCCCCCAGATTCCATGGCCAACTGCATTTTACCCAGCAGTTTCTCAAACTGTTCTTCAATATTATCAGTCACAATATATTCAGAAATCTCTGCCTTTAACCGTTTTTCCTGCAGTGCATTGTATGAAATAACCTTTTCTATGCTACGGTAGATGTCTTTATTTTTATCAAAAAGGTTCGTGATTTTATCCATTATGCTCACCTCGATAATTCCAATATCTAACCACCCACATGGACCGAGCGGTAGTTGCCGTCTTCAGAGTAAAAGCCAAGAAATTTCAGCTGTGTTTTGCCGGTTCGCTGGCCAGGATAAAGAAAAACCGTAGGGCTGCTGAATTTCCCATGCAGCTGGTTCTCGATAGCTCCAATGCGTAAATAGGGATGAAGTGCTTCCAAATCAGTTACTAACAAGATCCCCTTATGCTTAGACTCCAGTTTTTCCAGACATTCTTCCAGACGCATCTGTAAAGAACCATTGTTCAGCGCGTTGGCTAAAGAATCACTGGTCCTTTTCCAATCCAGTGGAGCCCTTTTATCACCTTCCAACCATATTTTACGCAGTGGGCTGTTGGTCAATATTTCCTCAATATTCCGGGCAATGGAGAAGGTTTCAACCTGCCAGCCCTCATTGCGCAGCCGTGCTATCCATGCCGGCATCTGCCGTTTAACTTCTAATATTTGCTGGGGATCAAAAATAAGATAATAGACCGGCTCAAAACTAGCCGGACCTAACTCTCGACCCTGCCGGATACGTTCCATCAGTTCGTTAAAATTATCCTTGAGAGATGACATGGATCAGCTCCTCCCAATCTTTATATTTCCAACTAATACGGGTAAGATCACCTGCAGATTGGACGATAAAATACCCGCGCAGCGACAGCTGTTTCAGAACCTCTATTACATCGCTGGTCTCCATTCCGAACAGAGCCCAGTCACGGTGCGAGATGACTGCATTGTCTCCCAGACCTGCAAAATGAAGGTCATAGGCCAGAAATAAGGCTGCTCTTGGTTCCAGGCGAAAAGGCAGTATTCTCCTTCTACGTCGTTTACCTGATTCCAGCAGGCCAAAATCAGCACAGCAACCAGTCACATAACCAGCCACATTTTGGATAGTCTTAGGTGACCATTTGTTAACCGTTCTACCCTGCTCGATAGCACGCAGCACAAATTCCCGTGCATCATCATTATTAATACTGTTTAATCCTCCCATATAGCGAGGCCAATATTCTTCGGTAATAAAGTCATTCATAACTGCATGGACCCGACAAGTATATATAAAAAGCAGTTGAGTAAATTCCCGATAGGTTAATAGCGGTAGCATTTGCTTCAAAATACCGGCCGGATAATTACCATCGGTCAGATAACGTGCAAAAAATAATTCCTTAATGATATTATTTAAGCGTCGAGCCGAGATATTCGGCATACTGCCGCTGTTTAAAGCAGCGTTGTACAGGTCGACTGACTTCATACCGGGCTGCCAAATTTCCAGCAATATACGGGTTTCATCAATTGCGCCGAGCCCTACTCCCAGGCTAGTGGTATAGGGCTTTAAGCTACTCATCGTCCCCCCGAAAAATATGGGTATACTGGACTCTGGGATGCAAATGCCTGCTGATAATAATTTGCCACTGCCCGCCAACTGTCTTTCTTGTTTAGATCTGACCGGCTGCCAACCCTTACCGGACCAACATCATTCCTATCCTTATGGTTGCTGAAGGAAGCTAATGCCTCCTGCGCATCAGTTATAATGCTAAGATCTTTAAAATACTGCTCTGGGTCCTCACTATCACTTATCAGTTGATGCAGTTCCCGTTCCATAACGCTAGGAAGCCGAAAAAGATGAAACACTCCTGCGCCTATTCCGATACGCTCATCATGAATCCTGCACGCGGCTTCCTTCACCCCGTGATATTGGACAAGTGTAGTCGTTTTAGAGAATATCGGTGCAAGAAACATGGTACTGCCTGGTGCAAAGAAAGAGCTATTCCACCAGGCCGGTTGAAGCTGTTCCCCCAAATATCCGACTATGAATCTTAAGCGGATTAGATCTGCAGTAATTGATTTTTTCATTCTCTTATGCCGCCTCTTGTATTTTTTTGTTGTAATACCTTAATATTTCTGGTTAATATGTCATAATCCTGCCATAGTTATCCAAATATTAAAATTACTCTATTAAAAGCTCTGTGAATACATCAATTTATATATACTACAGTCTTTTTGCCGTCACTCTGCACTACGGCAAATTTATCCGGGTACAGATCCGGGTCATGTAGTATATATAACAAATAGCGAGCCCTGGAGCCCACCGGCCATTCCTTGATCTTGCTTTTTCCTGCCATACAGCTTTTATGCAACACATGAGGAGATAAGATAGTGATACCTTTTAACTGCACCCCCTGGCTGACCAGCCGGCCGATTTCCTTTTCTAACACCCTATTTTGTTCTTCTTCCCGGTAGGGTATGGATACTACCGGAAGCCCCTGGTTGTTGAGGCAAACCCTAGGAGATAAGCCTGCATCCAATCATTGATTGTCTGAGTATTACGCAGGTTGCGGGTCAATCGATGCCGGGAGATCTCAATTCCGGGTTTTTTTCTATTTCATCACAAAATATGGTCTGAGCCGGATCAGCAAAAATATATAGTTCATCTCCCGGTTTCAGCATGGCACCTATACAGACAAATCAGTCCTCCATAAAATCCTGGACTTCGTCAAGTTGCGGTGAAACGGCCAAGGAGTCACTCTCACCTTTTACCGCAGGGTAAATTTAAAAGGATAACCGTACAAGGTATTAACACAAGAATTTTAAGTATTACCAAATACAACCCGATGATAGCACTAGGGGAAATATGTTGCAGTGTAGTTTCTCATTAATGCATTGGACAGGCTCATTGCTGAACTAAATTTGCTGGAGGTTGATGAAGATGAAAGGTAGAAGAACCTGGGGTGTAAGTGGAACGGGGATATCAAGCAGATTGTCATTTCAAAATAAATTTTGCGTATACCCAAAAATAATAAAAGCCAGCGACAATACCTTGTCGCGATAGGATGGTAATATGAATCCAAAAGGGGCTAAGGAGAAGGTGTTTATCAATCCGGTGACAGGAAAACCATTTCTCTGGGATGAATACTATGCTTTTCATGATACACTAATCGCTTTTGGCCTGGGCCAGGAGTACGAGCAAAGACTACGGGAAATGGCAAGAAGTATAAAAATGAAGTTCTGTTTTACTAATGACATTACTGATCTATACGGGATACCGGCTTGCTCTATTATCATAAACACCGCCCAATTAAGTGATGGTGAGATAAGTGAATTATTTGAATTCTACTCTGACATAAAAGACCTCAAGGTGATACTGCTGCAGCCTGCAACCGTGCTGAAAAATAGCCAGATGAAATGCCAAGCGGATGTGAATCCCTTAACAGATATCGGTAAGCTGCGCCTTGATATCCTCAAGCACAAGAAAAGCCTGGAGAATAAGCAAAACAACGCTGAAAAATATGGTAATCGTGTCCTGCGCATTCTGGCGATTTTAAAGTTTTTAAAGTCTAACCGGACCATTACCAGCGCAGCACTGGCTAAACAAATGGATGTCTCGGTGCGAACCATACAAAGAGACCTTGTATTGCTTGAAGCGCTGGGAGAACCACTCGGTTATGATCCTCAAAGCAAAGGCTATTTCCTACTTACGGGAAAGAGCTTTCTCTGGGAAGACTAAAAATACTTAGGGGTGATATAAATGGCACTTAGTCCGGAAAGAAAGGAATTTTATTTAAATATTACCCGTGATCCTAAATCTGTTTATGTGCTTACAGACCCGGATGCACCTTTAGACGATTTTCTCCATCTAATCGGGATTAAGCGCATGATGCATATTGATACGGATAGAGCTGGCAAACCTTATGTGCTTAGCTATTTAAAGCAATTTGCCGGTAAACGGGATCTTGACTACGAGGTATTTGACGCCTCACAAGCCAGCGTTGATGATATCCGTGGAGAACTTGAGTTTGTTTTTATAGACGGCAAACCTTATAGCCAACGCAAACCACCAAAATACTGGCCCCAGCAAAGAAAAAAACTTATTGTAGTTGAAGGTGTTAATCAAGGAACAGATATGGAAGTCCTGCGGGCATTTGTTTACGTTGCCTCTACCGTTATGCCGGGAGAAGAATGTTTGCTGGATGCCTTACCTAAAGGTTCGGGATTTGTCTTTTTAGCCAACGGCGATTTCCCGATACAAAAACTGGCTTCATTCAAAGGTTCTTTTACAAGTGAATACTTAAATTTAACATGGCCTGCAGCCCCTCCTCATACCAGCCAACGCACAATTTATGAAACAAGAGTGGCGCTAAGAACCATCGCTGAACTATACGATAAAAGATTAATAAACCGGAGAGGTAAAACAAAAGACTCCCCTCCAGAATGGTATACCGAAGTCATCGCCGGCGAACTGTTACAGGCCCATATCGATACAAAATTACAGAGTCTAGCGCCTATAGAGCGTGAAAACTATAATGCCAACCACGATGGGCAAACCCTAGGCAACAGACGTGAAGAAGAAATGCTGGCTAAAGAATTGTTCGGCCTTCAATTTGACTATTTGGGTCGGGTTTTCGATTACCAGGTGCCCTTAAAAAGGGAAAGAAGCGACAAGGCCGGCAAAATTGACTTGGTTTCCTACAACAAGAATGAAAATATCGTATGGCTGCTGGAGTTAAAGGCTTGTGAGAACAAAGAAACATTACTGCGCTGTATATTGGAAATAGCTACCTATTACCAGCTGCTTCATAAAGAAAATTTTATCGCCTCATACAGCCTGCTAACCGGGGTGACACCGGAGCGCATCCGCAAAGGCGTGCTGGTTACTAAAGATTCTTATCAGCATCAGGAATTAAAGGATTTAAAGAACCGGCCCAATGTAGCCCAACTGGCCAGGCTCCTGGAAATTTCCTTCTTCCTGCTTAAAAAGTCGAGCAATGGCTATACAGTGAAGGAGTTTTATTATTAAACTAACCATACACCGGGGAGCTGAAGAAATTGGCGGCTCCTGCGTAGAACTGTGCAGCCAGGACAGCAGGATCATCCTGGATATGGGGATGCCCTTGACCAGTATCGAGAACACTGGCGCGGACGATGGAAGTCCAATAAGCGAAAGTCCCGGCGTACTTTTGCCTGGTATATCCGGCCTGTACGAAAGTGATCCCAGGCAGGACCTGCCGGATGGGGTAATCATTTCTCATGCCCATATCGACCATTATGGCCTTATATCATTTATAAGACCGGAACTGCCTGTTTATAGCGGTGCGGCCACGAAGCATCTGATTGAACAGACTGCTTTATTTACCGGCAAATCCTACCGATCCCCAAAATGGATTTCGTTTAAACATGGTGTCAGCTTTGAGTGCGGTAAATTTAGCATTACCCCTTATTTGGTTGATCATTCTGCTTTTGACGCCTATGCTTTCCTCATCGAAGTAGAAGACAAGAGAATAGTATATACGGGGGATTTCCGCGATCACGGCCGCAAAGCTATGGCCTTAAACCGCCTGCTGGAAAGCATAAAGCCAGGGATTGACGCACTCTTAATGGAAGGCACTGTTCTGGGCAGGACAAAAGAACATTCCATTCGTGAAGAAGAACTCGAAGATCAAATCGTTGCTATTATCCAGGATAACCCGGGTATGACCTTCTTTCAATGCTCCGGGCAGAATATCGACCGGCTGGTCTCTTTCTACAAGGCATCCCTAAGACTTGAAAAACATTTCGTTATTGACGTGTATACCGCTTCCATTCTTGACACTGTGAAAGATTACGCCAAGATTCCGTATCCTTCCAAACACTATCCCAATATGAAAGTATTCTATCCTTACTGGCTGTGCCAGCGAATTGAAAAACTGGGCCGCCGTGACATTCTGTACCATTACAAGCAATTTCGAATAAGCCGGGAAGAGCTGAGCAGGGTATACCCTCAAGTGACAATGCTGGTCAGGCCTTCTATGTTAAGCGACTTAAAAAAGATGTCCTTTATAAAGGGAGCCAATTATATTTATTCCATGTGGCAGGGTTACCTAAAAGAGCATTCCATGCAGGGCATGCTGCAGCTGATAACTGATTCCCAGATGTGTTTTCACACCGTACATAGCAGCGGGCATGGATCAACAGCAACATTGCAGAAAGTTGTTGATTCACTTAAGCTGGAAAAGCTTATCCCCATACATACCCTGCATCCCGAACTATACAAAGGCTTTGGGGCATACACAATCACCCTCAAAGACCGGGAAACGATTACACTTTAACTTTAAGATACAGTCCAAATGCTAGCACAAAGTTAGCATTAGATAGAATGGAGATGAGAATATTTGAACAAGGCAGGCAGGTACAAAAACCTGATGAGGCAAAAACCCAGGTGTTATGTATCTTGTTTCGAATACAAATGCAAACACTGCGAGATAGAGGAACTAGTAGAATGGATGGAAAACCACCCGGACGAAGTGTATAGCTTGACCGGAGTAAACAGCGGAATATGGATAGGAACTATGATTACCGAATCGTATTATAACATGGAGGGGTATGAGTTTATGTTAGACGATGCGTTGCATTCTTATGATGATAATTACGCAAGTATGAAATTAAAAGAAGCTATGGTTTATCAGAGAAAACTCATAGATGTAATGAGGAAGGAATGCAAGGCCAGTAAGCGCGGCCTTAAACCGGTGCCAAATGCTATCGACAAAATAGATTTTGATGTGGATACTAGCAGTGACAATGCTAAAAAGCCGCAGCCTACCGGCGATCCCGACGCACCGCTCTATGCCTTTCTAAATTATGCCCGAATTAAGCCCATACTGATTATACATACCGATATCCTCGGCAAACAGCATGTCCTGCGTGCCGTAAGGGAATTCATCCAGGATACCCAACTGCAGTATGTGGACTTTGATGCTTCTGCAGCTGCTATAGATAATATACATAAGCAGATAGAATTTCTTCAGACCAATGCAATAAGCTATCCTGAGACTGCGGAATGCGCTTCTCAAACAAGAACAATGATAGTAGTGGAAGGGCTGAATCAGGAAACAGACAGCAAAATTTTGCAGGAATTTTTAAAGAATGCTGCTACTCCTGGCCAGATGCTAAAGGGGTCTGCTTTTGTGTTTATAACCGAGGGTGCTTTCTTGCAAGAAGCCCTTGTTTTCTTAAACAAGGGTATCGGGGCCAAGTTTGCTAGCATTTACTGGCCTCCACGGCTCGATACAGATGATCGCGTGATATACGAAACAACAATTGCAGCAAAAGACGTTAAAAACCTATATAATTCTACATTTATCAAATGGTATGACTCTAGTACAAGCTTCTTGACTAGCGAACTTATTGCCGAGTATTTACTTATCATGGATGTCGATAAGGAAATTAGAGCTATCAGCCCTATCGAATCCGAGAATAGCGGAGTATTATATAAAGGCGATGAAAAAAGAAAACCCGGCACCAGAAGCAGAGCAGAAATAGTGGCCAAAGAATTGTATAAATATTGCAAAAGAGGACAGCAATTAGGAATCCTGGGAACAGTGTTTGATTGGAAGGTTCCTCTAAAGGGAGCGGGCAGTGATGAAAGCATCCCCTTGGTTTCGTTTAATCCCGAAATGTGCCAGCTTTGGCTTTTGAATATAAGGAACACGCGGAACAAGGATACATTGCTGTGTTGTATGCTGGAAATATCGACTTATTATCAATTACTTGATAAAGATAGGTTTATAGAATCATATTCTATGTTACAGGAAACGAATATTAAAGGCATTAGAAAAGGAATACTCTTATTTCAAGGGTCATCTCAGACCGGCCAGACAGTGTGGATGAGATTGGGAGCTATGCCCAATCTCAAAGAGTTTGCCCAGGCACTGGAAGTATCCATTTTGATTTTAAAAAAAGATGATACCGGTTATACAATAGAAGAGTTCGATTATAACAGTAGTTGGCAGTTTGAAGATTTAACCTAGCAGCAATTTCGAGAGCGTATGCACGACTGTGTAAATGGTAATAATCTCCATAAATAAAAATTAAGGAGATGTTATCATGAGACAGTTGAGTGACAAAGAAAAGGAGCTAGTAGCCCTGATAAGCAATGAATGTACCACCCCGGGAGACGTAACGGCAAGACTCAAAAACCTATTTGCTGGAGTGCTGGAAAAGATGCTGGAAGGAGAAATGGACGAGCATCTTGGGTATGAAAAAAACAGCGTGGCCGGCAACAACTCAGGCAACTCACGCAACGGATACTACCCTCCAAAGACTATCAAAAGCGAATGGGGCGAAGCCGAGATTTGTGTTCCCCGAGACCGCAATGGTACGTTTGAACCGAAAGCAATCGAGAAATGGCAAACCCGTACTGACGAAGTGGAGAAACGGGTTTTAGCCATGTACGCTAAAGGGATGAGTACCCGCGATATAGAAGATCACTTGCGGGATATATACGGCATAGACGCATCCGCGAGTCTCATCAGCCGGATAACAGACAAAATCATGCCAGAAGTGGCAGAATGGC
>Ga0334883_1002384_pt1 | contig 23273 bp, 18 predicted proteins | sample GraSluR1_MG_6_FD_207230 | JGI IMG/M metagenome (GOLD analysis project Ga0334883, IMG submission 207230) | Sludge microbial communities from methane-producing bioreactor in Wageningen University, Netherlands - Granular Sludge_09_05-R1 | ecosystem: Engineered > Bioreactor > Anaerobic >...
CCCTCTGAAATGGGTAATCTGTGTTCCACATGGCCGTTGTGGGGAAACGGTTGGGGCACGCGAGAATGATCGTCGTGTTTTCCGCCGGAAATCACGGTCCGTTTCCTTTGCCTCTCCACCCCAGCGATGACAGGGCCCCCTCGGTCGTTGGGTTCGCGGTGCCGGGTGCGCGTACGTGAGCAAGCCATGGACCACGATTCGCGACGGTCGGTTCTCAGGGTATCGCGAGGTCGCAGGGCCAGAGAACCCCCCGCTTTCGCGCGCTTCCGGCATGGGCTATACTTCTGGGTTTCAGTCTCAGTTGATCGCCGTTGTTCTGGGAAGGATTGGCGGATGGCTCACACGGTGCAGTCCTTTATCGACACGTTGCGGGCGGACGGCGTGGAGGCCGGGCGCAAGGCCGCCGAGGAGATTCGCCGCGAGGCGGAGAGGCAGTCCGAGCAACTCATCCGCGAGGCCGAGGCCAAGGCGAGCCGGATCGTCGAGGAAGCCGAGCGGCAGCGGCAGGAGACGGTCGAGCGAACCCGGATCGACCTGGAATTGGCCGCTCGCGACACCGTGGCCAAACTGCGCGATGCCCTGAGCCAAGCGGTCAATCGAGTGCTGGGGCGCGCGGTTTCGGAGGCGTTCGACGACGTGGATTTCCTGAAGGACCTCATTCGCGAAATCGCGTGCAACTACGCTCAGTCGGACGCGGCGGGCGAGCAAAGGATCGAGTTGAGGGTCTCGGAGCCCATGCGGCGGAAACTGGCCGACTGGGCCATCGCCACGTTCCACACGCCCTGCGACGACCGCCGGCTGTCGCTCGAGCTGCACGGCGCCCTCTCGACGGCCGGATTCGAGTACAAGGTTTCAGGCGGGACGGTCGAGGTGACGCCCGATTCGGTGGTCCAGGTGCTCTCCGAGATCGTCACGCCCCAACTCCAGCAACTGCTCGCTTCGAGCCAGGAGGGCCAGGCCAGCGAACCGACGTGAAGTGCACCGAGCACGACTCGGCAAGAAAGGAGGGGAGCCGCGGCCAGGCTCGTCGTGGACCGGTAGCGAGGGCCAACCGAACTGCGGCACCCCGCAGCCTCTCTCGCCGCGATCGCTTGGCAAGCACGGCACCCATTCGAAACCACCTTGCGAAATCACTCCACCAGCGCTGCCGACGGGCGCTTCGACACGCCGCGACTTCCTCTCATGCCAACCGCCCGACATTTCCACATTACGACGCTTCCGGCACTCGGTGAGCTTGGCAGTGTGCCCCCGATGGGACTGGTCGATTTGATCGAACACATCGGCGAGCACGGGCAGTGGCGGGAGCAGGTCGAAGCGATCGTCCTGCTCGATGATCTGTTGCAGCGCGAGTCGCTGCTGGCCGGCGAGATCGAGGAGGTCGAACCGGCCGTGCTCACGGTGCAGCAGGCGCGAGGCGAGGCGCCGCTACCCGACCGGCTGTTCCCGGCGGTCGAGCACGAACGGGCGCCGTCCGTCGAGGCCGACCGGCTTTGGGAGGGCTATTTTCGCTACGTGCACGGCTTGGGGCGCGCGAGGGGTAGCCGGTTTCTCGTCCATTGGGTGGGGTTCGAGGTCGCGCTGCGCAACGCCCTGGCCGCGTCGCGCGCCCGACGGTTGGGCCTTGAGGAGGCGGGCTATTTGGTCGCCCCCGACCTCGCCGAGGCGGGCGAAGACCTGGCGCCCGCGCTGGGCGAGTGGGAGGCGGCGCCGACGCCGCTGGCGGGCCTGCGCGCGGTGATCCGGGCGCGTTGGTCGTGGATTGACCGGCACGACGCCTGGTTTTCGTTCTCCCTCGACGAGCTGCTGGCTTACGCCGCCCGCGTCATGCTGCTCGAGCAGTGGCGCCGCTCGGCCGAAAAGGACGACCGTGCCTCGTGAGAGGGTCCGCCAGGAGCGAAACAAGTCACGTAAGCAACGAGCCACTCAATAAGGAATCGACGCGTGAATGCGAAGATCGCCGCGGTCTTTGGAAACCTCGTCATCGCCGAGACGGAGGGTCGCGTTATTCAGAACTCGCTGGCCTATTGTGTGCGCTCCGACGGCGTGCGGCTGATGAGCGAGGTGATCCGCGTTCGGGGCCACCTGGCCGACTTGCAGGTGTTCGAGGAAACGCGCGGCTTGCGGGTCGGCGATCCCGTCGAGTTGCAGGACGAGATGCTCTCGGTCGTGGTGGGCCCGGGGCTGCTCGGCAAGATCTACGACGGCTTGCAGAACCCGCTGCCCGAGTTGGCCGAACAGGTCGGATTCTTCCTCCAGCCGGGGCTTTACATCCACGGCCTGTCGCTCGACGACAGGTGGGATTTCACCCCGGTGGCGAAGCCGGGCGACGTGGTCGCGGCGGGCGACACCCTGGGTACGGTGCCCGAGGGCCTGTTCACCCACCACGTCATGGTGCCGCTGGCCTGGCGCGGCGAGTACACGGTCGAGACGATCGTCCCGGCCGGTCCGTACCCCGTCGACCACGAGGTGGCCGTGCTGGTCGACGCCGAAGGCCAGAAGCACGTGGCCAGCATGCAGCAGAGCTGGCCGGTCAAGCGGGCGTTGAACGTTTCGCGGCGGCGCCTGTTGCCCGTCGAGCCCCTGGTCACGCGCGTGCGGATCATCGACTCGATGTTCCCCATCGTCCGCGGCGGCACGTACTGCATCCCGGGGCCGTTCGGGGCGGGCAAGACCGTGTTGCAGCAGATCACGGCCCGGCACGCCGAGATCGACATCGTCGTCATCGCGGCGTGCGGCGAGCGGGCCGGCGAGATCGTCGAGACGCTGCGCGACTTCCCCGAGCTGACCGACCCGCGCACCGGGCGCAGCCTCATGGAACGAACGATCATCATCGCGAACACGTCGGCCATGCCGGTGGCCGCGCGCGAGGCCTCGGTCTACACGGCCACGACGCTGGGGGAGTATTATCGCCAGATGGGCTTGAACGTGCTGCTTCTGGCCGACAGCACGTCGCGCTGGGCGCAGGCGATGCGGGAGCTGTCGGGCCGGCTCGAAGAGATCCCCGGCGAAGAGGCGTTTCCCGCCTACCTGGAAAGCCGGATCGCCGCGTTTTACGAGCGGGCCGGAGCGATCGAGCTGCGCGACGGGCGCGTCGGATCGTTGACGATCGGCGGCACGGTCAGTCCGGCGGGCGGGAACTTCGAGGAGCCGGTCACCCAGGGCACGTTGAAGGTGGTCGGCGCGTTCCACGGCCTTTCCCGTGCCCGCAGCGACGCCCGCCGCTACCCGGCCATCGATCCCCTCGATTCATGGAGCAAGTACGACGGGATCATCGAGCCGGAGACGGTCATCCGGTTGCGCCGGCTTCTGCGCCACGGCAGCGACGTGCAGCAGATGATGACGGTGGTCGGCGAGGAAGGCACGTCGATCGACGACTTCACGGTGGCGTTGAAGGCCGACTTCTTCGACAACTGCTACCTGCAGCAGAACGCCTTCGACGAGGTCGACGCCGCCACGCCCGCCGAGCGCCAGAAGTTCGTCTTCGCCAAGGTCGTCGAGGTGATCGACACCGAATTCCATTTCTCCGACAAGTCGGAGGCTCGCCGGAAGATGTTCGAGGTGACCGACCTGTTCCGCAACTGGAACTACGCGGCGACCGACTCCGACGAGTACCGCGACTGGCTCGGAAAGATCGACCAGTTTATTGCGTTGGCCAAACAGCCCGCAAGCGCGTGAAAGGGCCGCATTGATGAGGAAATACTTCGACGAGATTCGCCAGATCGCCGGGAACGTGGTGACCGTGAACGCCACGGGCGTGGGCTACGACGAGTTGGGGGTCATTCAGTCGAGGCATGGCGAATCGCTCGCGCAGGTGATCCGGCTCGAGGGGCAGCGCGTGAGCCTGCAGGTGTTTGCCGGGTCGCAAGGCGTGTCGAACAACGACCGGGTGCGCTTTTTCCAGCGGCCCATGCAAGTGCCCTTCTCCGACGCGCTGCTGGGCCGGGTGCTCGACGGGTCGGGGCGGCCGCGCGACGGGCGCAGCGAGGTGACCGGCGAGATGATCGACATCGGCACCCCCGCGGCCAATCCCGTGCGGCGCCGCATGCCCGACCAGATGGTTCATACGGGCATCCCGATGATCGACGTGTTCAACTCGCTGGTCGAATCGCAGAAGCTGCCGATCTTTTCCGTGGCCGGCGAGCCCTACAACGAATTGCTGGCGCGGGTCGGGCTTCAGGCCGACGCCGAGGTGATCATCCTCGGGGGCATGGGGCTGCGGCACGACGACTACCTGAAGTTTCGCCATGCCTTCGAGTCGGGGGGCGTGCTGGGCCGGGCGATCATGTTCATCCACACGGCGGCCGACCCGGTGGTCGAGTGCCTTCTCGTTCCCGACCTTTGCCTGGCCGTGGGCGAGAAGTTCGCCCTCCAGGGGAAGCGGGTGCTCGTGTTGCTGACCGACATGACGGCCTTCGCCGACGCCCTGAAGGAAATCTCGATCGTCATGGAGCAGATTCCCTCGAACCGCGGATATCCCGGCGACTTGTATACCCAGATGGCGCGGCGATACGAGAAGGCGATCGACTTCGACGGCGCCGGCTCGATGACCGTGCTCGCCTGCGTGACCATGCCGGGCGACGACGTGACCCACCCCGTGCCCGACAACACCGGATACATCACCGAGGGGCAGTTCTACCTGCGCGGCGGGCGGATCGAGCCCTTCGGTTCGCTCTCGCGGCTGAAGCAGCAGGTCAACGGCAAGACGCGCGACGACCACCGCGCGATCATGGACGGCTGCATCCAGCTCTATGCCCTCTGCCGCGAGAGCCGCGAGAAGCGCGACATGGGCTTCGAGATGTCCGACTGGGACCACAAGCTGCTCAAGTACGGCGTGCTGTTCGAGCAGCGCATCATGGACCTGTCGGTGAACATTCACCTGTTCGACGCGTTGGACCGCTGCTGGGAGATCCTGGCCGAGTGCTTCGAGCCGGCCGAGACCGGCATCCGCCGCTCGATCATCGACAAGCACTGGCCGAAACGGGAGGCGGCGGGCCAGCCGGAGCCCGAGACCGCCCGAGCCGAAGCATGAGCGCGGCCCTGTAAAAGACGTTGGCCGTTTACCCTTGAGTTGACCCGTGGCCAAGAAGATCAAACTTACCCGTCCCGAACTGAAGCGCTATCGCGAGGCGCTGTCGCGTTACGAGCGCTATCTGCCGATGCTGAAGCTCAAGCAGCAGCGGCTTCAGGTGATGCTGCGCGAGGTGATCCGCGAGCGCCGCCAGGCGGAGCGGGCGCGCGACGAAATCGACGCGACGCTGGCGCGCTATCGAAGCGTGCTGGCCGACCGCGCCGGGGTTCCGCTCGAGGCATGGTCGCGTCCCCGCGAGGTTCGCGTCGACGAGAAGAACGTCGCCGGAGTGTCGGTGCCCGTGTTTCGCGACGCCGCGTTTCCCGAGGCCCGGTACAGCCTCTTCGGCACGCCGCCGTGGGTCGATCGGGCGCTGGCCGACCTCCGCGAGCGCAGCCGCCGGCACGCCGTCGTCGAGGTCCTCCAGCGTCAGGAGCAACTGCTCGAGCGCGAGCTGACGCGCATCATCCAGCGGGTCAACCTGTTCGAGAAGATCATGATTCCCGATGCCCGCGAAGCCATTCGTCGCATTCGCATCAAGCTGGGCGACGAGATGACCGACGCCGTCGGGCGCTCGAAGATCGCCAAGAAGAAGCTGGCCGAGACGATGGAGGCCCAGCCGAGCACCGCGACGTCGCCGGCCGGACCCGAGGATCGAGAGCCCAACCCACCCGACGCGGATCGCAAGGAGGAACGGCCATGATCGTGCCCATGCGCAAGATCTACCTCGTCGCCCGCCAGACCGACCGCGAGCAACTGCTGGCGATGTTGGGGGAATTGGGCATCGTCCACCTGGTGCCGGTCGACCCCAACCTGGCCGTGCCCGACGAGGCGACCAGCCGGCAGGTCGACGCGATCCAGCAGGCGCTGCAGATCCTCACGGGCGTTCCGCCGCAGGGCCCGACGCCCGAGATTCCTGCGGCCGAGGCCGCCCACGAGGTGCTCGAGATTCGCAGGCGGGCGGCCGAGGGGCGAAATCATCTGGCTACGCTCTACCACCAGTTGGAGCAGATCGCCGTCTGGGACGATTTGCGATTGGAGCACGTGGCGGAGCTGCGTCGGGCGGGGGTTCAGGTCGAGTTCTTCGCCGTTCCGGCCGTCGCCTTCCCGCGCATCGAGGCCGAGTGCGTGGTGGAGGTCGCCGAGCTCCCCGGCCGCCAGATCATGGTGGCCGTGGCCGGTCGAACGGGAGAGTTCACCCTGCCCGACGAGTCGACGCCGATGCGTCTGCCATCGCGCGACGCGGCCTCGATTCGGGCCGAGGCGAAGCAGATCGACGGGGCGCTGCGGCGCGACGTCGCACGCCTGCACGAGCTCGCCCGGCTGATCCCGGCCATGGAGGCCGAGTTGTTGCGCCTGACCCAGCAGGTCGAAGAGACGGTTGCGATTCGCGGCGCCGCGGCCGACGACGCCCTGTTTGCCGTGCAGGGCTGGCTGCCCGCCGAGAACGCGTCGACGTTGGGCGAGCGGCTTGCCGGGCAGGGGCTGCCCGCCGTGCTCGAAGTCATGGAGCCCGCCGAGGATGAGCAGCCTCCCACGCTCGTGCGCCCGCCCGCCTGGGCCCGGCCGATCGAGGGCCTGTTCAACATCCTGGGCACCGTGCCGGGCTATCGCGAGTTCGACGTGTCGACGCCCTTCCTGATCGCCCTGCCGATCTTCACGGCCATGCTCATCAGCGACGGCGGGTACGGCGCGCTGTTGCTGCTGGGGCCCGCGCTGGCTTACCCCCGGGTCGCCAAGGCCCTGGGCGCCCGCTTCACGCAACTGCTGATGCTCGTCGGCGCCGTGTCGGTGATCTGGGGCGTTTTGACGAATACCTTCTTCGGTTTCCCCCTGCTGCCGGTGACCCTGATTCCGATCGAGCTGACCGAGGCTTCGCGCGTGTTCATGATGAAGCTGAGCTTCGTCATCGGGGCGACGCACCTGAGCCTGGCGCAGCTCTGGCAGGCGGTGCGTTACTGTCCCGACCTCCGCGCGCTGAACAAGCTGGGCTGGGCGTTGTTCATCTGGGGCATGTTCGGCGTCGTGAACATGTTCGTGCTGCAAGGCCCCATGACCTGGCAGACGCCGTGGCCCTACCTGCTGATCGCCGGCGCCACCTTGGCGATTTTGTTTGCCAGCCCCAGCCGGAACCTTTTGCGGGCGATCGGCATGGGGGTGGCCCAGTTCCCTCTTTCCATGCTGTCGGCGTTTTCCGACGTGATCAGCTACGTGCGTCTGATGGCGGTGGGGCTGGCCAGCAGCGTGCTGGCCGTGAGCTTCAACGAGATGGCCTTCGAGCTCGGGTTCTGGCCGCTGACCGTCGTGGTGCTGGTGCTCGGCCACGGCTTGAACCTGGGTCTGGCGATGATCGCGATGTTCGCGCACGGGGTTCGCTTGAACATGCTCGAATTCTGCAGCAACCTGGGGATGGAATGGGCGGGATACCCGTACCGGCCCTTTGCACGCCATCCCCGATAACCTGACCGATCTGGAAACACCCTTTCTCCAACGCGTGCCCGAGGAGCCCAACCCATGATGCAAGACGTGGTCGTTACTTACGTTGCCAACTCCCTGCCGGTTCTGCTGGCCGCGGCCGACACGATCTGGCGATTCCTAGGCGAGTCGGGCAGTGTGATGAGCCTGGGCATGGCCGGCCTGGGTAGCGCGGTCGGCATCGGTATTGCCGGGCAGGCGGCCGCCGGGGCCTGGGCCAAGGAAGCCCGGGCCGGCCGGAACCTGAGCTTCACGTACATCATCCTCGTCGGCATGCCGATCAGCCAGACGCTCTACGCCATGATCGTCATGGTGAATATGCGCGGCGTTTTCGATAACCTCGAGGTCGCCATTGCCGACTCCGGGCTGTTGATGGGCGTGGGCATGGCCACCGGCCTGGCCGAGATGCTCTCGGCCTGGATGCAGGGGATGATCGGGGCCGCCGGCATCCGGGCCCTCAGCGACAGCGAGGGCAAGGGCCTGGCCTTCATCATCATCGCCATGGGCATCGTCGAGACGGTTGGCATCTTCGCGATGGTCTTTCTGCTGGGCATGATTCCCTCGGCGTAAGCCTTGTTGACCCGAGAACTCGCCATCGCCGACTACGAAGGCGGCCGGATCGTACCCGACCGGTTGACTCGAAAGCGCCATCCCCAGTACCTGCACCACGCCGAACGGATGCTCCACGTCTACCGGACGGGCGTCGGGCGCACGCGCCGCGACCTGCATCGGGCCGTCTGGAACGTCCTTGCCGCCGAAGGCGACTGCCCGGCCCGGCGGATCGACGCGTTCTGCAAGCTGCTGGACGATCGGGCCACCTACCAGCGTGATCCCCGAGGGCGGGCCGCCAAGCTCCGCCGCGAGGTCTTCCGGCAGGCGGCCGCCCGGCACCCCCTGGTCCGCAGGCCCGATCGACTCTTCGAGGCGGCCGAGACCGAAGTCAAGGCCGAGATCGCCCGGAGGCTCGGGCGGCCTTGGGCCGAGATCGACCGCGACCTGTTCGCCGACGTGATCGACTTCCACCGCTTGGCGGCTTTCGAGGGCTACCCCGACGCGGCGGCGTTGCTGGCCCGATACAACGTCGCCCAGGTGCAGGCGGCCTTGTTTCGGGCCGTGTCGATGACCGTCTGGGCCGGCGACGACTTCAAAACGATCCTCCGCTACGCCAAGTTGGCCCGGCTGATGCACACCATCGCTCGAACCGGCGAGGGATACTGCTTTCGCTTCGACGGGCCGGCCTCGATGCTGCGAGAGACCCGGCGCTACGGGGTGGCCATGGCCCGGTTCCTGCCCGCCCTTCTTGCCTGCCGGCATTGGCGGATGCACGCGGTCGTGCGCACGCGCCGGCCCGGCTGGAACGTGAGCCTCGATCTCGCCGCCGAGGACGGCCTGAACAGCCACCTGCCCCGACCCGACGAGTTCGATTCGTCGGTCGAGCAGGCCTTCGCCGACAAATGGGGAAGCGACAAACGCGACGGCTGGGAGCTGATTCGCGAAGGCGAAGTCCTCGACCAGGGCCAGAAAGTCTTCGTGCCCGACTTCCTCTTCCGTCACGACGACGGGCGCAGGGTGCTGCTGGAGGTGGTCGGTTTCTGGACTCCCGAGTACATCGAGGCCAAGCTCAAGACCCTGCACGCCTTCCGCGACCATCGGATCCTCCTTGCGGTGGCCGACGCGGCGCGCAAGGACCTGCCCGACCTGCCCTCCGAGACGATCGCGTTCAAATCGGCGTTGTCGATCAAAGACGTGCTCAAGCGGCTCGAGTCGGCCTGACGTGGGGCAGGAGGCTCGGGCCCGCCCTTGCCTCGCGGATGCTTGGGTCCCCCTTGCCGCTTTTCGCCGCGGATTCGTCTTGCCGGCGGCGTGGCGGTGTCCTACAATCGGTACGCATGCGTAAAGTCTCTTGCCGTCTTGAGATACGAGGAGCGGGATGGCCAGGAAGGTAATCCTTGACGTCGATCCGGGAATCGACGACGCCATGGCCTTGGGCATGGCGATGTTCCATCCGGAGCTCGAAGTGGTGGCCGTGACCGCCGTGGCGGGCAACGTGCCTGCCGATCAGGCCACGCGGAACGTCCAGGCGATTATCGAGCAGTTGGACCCGCCCCGTTGGCCCCGCGTGGGAGTCGCCTCGCCGCCCGATCACGGGCTGCCCGTCGACGGACGTCGTGTGCACGGGATCGACGGGCTGGGTGGGGCCAACTTCGAGGTTGCCGAGCTGCGAACGCGGCATCCGGCCGAGAAGATCATCATCGACGAAGTCCGGGCCGCGCCGGAGGCCGTGACGCTCGTGGCTTTGGGGCCGTTGACCAACGTTGCCCGAGCCTTCCAGCGCGACCCCGAGTTGCCCTCGCTGGTGGGGCAGATCGTGATGATGGGCGGGGCGGTCAAGGCGCCGGGGAACATCACGCCGGCCGCCGAATTCAACATCTATTGCGATCCCCAGTCGGCGCGGGCGGTGTTTCGCGCTCCCTCGACCAAGACGCTCATCCCGCTGGACGTGACGAATCGGGTGATGTTGACCTTCGATCTGTTCAATCAGCTTCCCGACGAGACGACGAAGGTGGGGGCTTTTTTGCGGACGATTCTTCCGCCCGCCTTCCGCGCGTACCGGCAGCAGTTCGGGCTGGAGGGGATCCACGTGCACGACAGCGTGGCCCTGACCTCGCTCATCGCCCCGGAGCTGTTCACCTTGGAGGAGATGGCCGGCGACGTGGAGACGATGGGAGAGTTGACCGTCGGCCAGACGGTCTTCGACCGGCGTCGCGTGCCCGCCTGGCGGCACAACATGGCCGTGGCCGTCGACATGGAGGCTTCCCGGGTCATCGATACGATCATCCGCAGCCTTATCGACGCGGCCGACCGGGCCGGTCCGGCCGGCACGCAGAGCTGAGCCTCGGATCTCACGAGTCGGCACTGCCGAGCCGGACCTTGCGAACGAGTTGCTTCCCGCCTCGAAGCACGACGATCGAGATTTCTTTGTCGACCTCGGTCAGCTTCACGACGTTGACCAGGTGATCGTCGTCGTCGATGGGAGTGCCGTCGATTTGCAGAATCACGTCGTCGACTTGCAGATCGGCGGCGGCGGCCGGCGAGTTGGGGCGGATCTCGATGATCCTGGCCCCCAACCTCCGCGGCAACCCAAGCTGGGCCGCCTGCGTGGGGCCGAAATGGCGGTCGAGGGTCACGCCCAGGTACGCTCGGCTCGCCTTCCCTTCCCGGATCAACTGGCGGGCGACGTGCATGAACATGTTGATGGGGATGGCGAAGCCGATCCCTTCGCTTCCCCCTGAGTTGCTGGCGATCGCCGTATTGATTCCGATCACCTCGCCTCGCAGATTGACCAGCGGCCCGCCGCTGTTGCCGGGATTGATGGCGGCGTCGGTCTGGATGAAGTCTTGAAGGCCCACGCCCGACTGGCCCAACTCGAGACCCCGTCGCCCTTTCGCGCTGATGATTCCGTAGGTGACCGAGTAACTCAGCCCGAACGGGCTTCCCACCGCGAGGACGAAATCGCCGATCGCCATGGCGTCGCTATCGCCGACGCGGGCGGCGACGAGGTCGGGCGCCGCGATTTCCAGCACGGCGACGTCGGTCTCGACGTCTTCCCAAACCCGGCCGCGCGCCGGATGGACCTGCCTTCCGTCGGCCAGGTTGACTTCGATTTTTTCTGGCGGGGCCCCGTGGACGACATGCCGGTTGGTCAGGACGTAGAACTTGGCGTCGACTTCGACAATGACTCCCGAGCCGGCTTCCTCGACGTGCCGGCCCGATCCGTGCAGCAGGGCGGTTCGAGCGGTCACGTCGGCCTCGATGTGCACGACCGTTGGGCCGACGAGCTTCGAAACCGTTTTGACGACGGCGGCGTGCGCTTCGAGGATTTCGGCTTGCTGCCTCAACTGCGCGTAGAGTTGCTCCCGCGCCTCCGCGGAGATGGGTCCGCGGCGTTCGAGGGCGGCCTGGACGGCGTCCTGCGCGCGCGCCGCGCGCGCCGCGAGCACGACGCCCAGCGCAACGAGAGCGGCGGCAAGGCCGAACCGGCCGGTCGGGCGAACACGTGCGAGTCTTCGCGACATCGAAGGCTCCTCAGGACACGTCCAACTCGATGTCGTTGATCGAGACTTCGGTGTCCTGGGGACTGACGTCGATCAGACGGCTCCAGTCGACGTCGAGACGCCCGCCGGCGCCTTCCCGCTCGGCCTCCCGCTGGCAGTTGATACAGAGGGTGGCATACGGGAGGGCGTTGAGTCGAGCCATGGGGATATTGCACGAGCAGACCTCACAAAGCCCGTACTCGCCGTCGCGCATCCGCTGCAAGGCGTTTTCGATTCGGGCCAGCTCACGGCTTTCGACCTCAGCGAGCTGCGAATTGATTTCATCCTGGACCGAATCGAGGGCGGCATCGACCACGTCGCCGCTGGTCTGCGAGTTGAGTTCCCTCAGCATGCTCAGGTCGCCCGCCAGAGCCTTGCGCAAGGCATCGCGCCGCTTGATCAAGACCTTGTGCATGTTCAGGATCGCTTCTTTGCGGTTCTTCATAGCTGCACCTTGGTGTCCGATCCCGGGCCGGACGGAAGGACGAGCCCCCCTCAGACGAGCCGGTATCGAATTCCCCCTCTCTGTGTGTCTCGTTGGCTAGTGGAAAGGATTTGGCCTGTCACTCACTTGTCGGATGGTTGGCGTCGAAGATGGGGTTCCCCGGTCGCAACCAAACTATAGTACGCATCTGGGACATTGGGGGTCTAAAAAAACGGGAAATCCGCCACCCACGTCGCCGGCCCCGTGCGGTCGACATGGCGAAAGCTTTTGCCAAATAATGACTTAAGACAACATCCTCACGTCAAGGGGAGAGGGCTTCCCAGCCCGTTTTTCTCCCCGTAGACACGACGGTCTCCGATTCGGGGCCCGTTGGCCGACGCCCGTTTGTTGCTATCGGATAATCGACAAAACCCACAAATATATGCAGATGTTTTTCGTATTCCAAGGGGGTGCCACCCGGGGACGACCGGCACGTTGACCCCCCGGCCACCGCAAGCTAAATGCTCGGAGAGGCTTCCGCGATGGGGCGGGCATCGGGTCGCGTCCCGTTCCGGCCAGATTCACCCAACACGGGGAAACACCATGGTGACGGCGAACCCTTCCTCCATCTTGGACTGCGCCCGTGGCGACTTGGTTCTCCGGGTTTGCGGTCCCTCGCGATGCGGGCAGGTCGTACGGCTCAAGTCGCACAAGTGCACCGTCGGCTCCGGCGATCAATGCACCCTGCGGATTCGGGCTCGCCACGTGCGACCGCTCCATTGCCTCATTCTGCGGGGATCGTCGGTTACGGTGATTCGCCGCTGGGCACCGGATACCCTGCTCAACGGCCGCGGCTTCACCGACGCCCCTCTCACGCCAGGCGACCGCATCCGCATCGGCCCCGTCGAGCTCGAGGTGCTGGCATGCACGCCCCCCTCCAGCGAGGTAAATACGAGCTTCGCCGAGTCGGGGGGGCCCCCGCCGCAGGCCGGAGTCGCGCTTCGCCAGGACATCGAGAAGCTGAACCGCCGGGTGGACGCCACGCGGCGTCATGCGCGCACCCGCGCCCGACGACTGCTCGCCGAACTGCGTGCGGCGCGCGACGAGGTGGCCCGGCTTCAAGATCGTGTCCGGAGCGATGATCGCGAGTCGGGCTCCGCCGAACACGGCGGCGCGTCCCGCCACGCGCGAAAAGAGGCTATCGACCAGGAGCTTGCGCAATTCGAGCAGCACCGGCTCTCGTTCCGCAAGGAGCGCGAGAAATGGGAGGCCCAGGCCGAGTTGCTCGAAAGCCGGCGAGCCGATGCCGAACGCGAGCTGACCGAGCGTCTGGAACAGTTCAATGCCCGCGCCAACTCGCTGCGAGCCCAGGAGGCCGACTTGGAGGCCGCGCGCCGGGCGTTCGAAGCCGAGCGAACCGAGTTCGAGCGCCGTTTGGCCGAGCGCTCTGGGGAACTCGATGCCCGCGAGGAACGGTTGCGGGATGTGGAGGCCCGTTTCGAAGCCCGACGACAAGTCGAGGCGGATCGTTCGGACGCGGCGCGAACCTTGTCGTTTCGTCGCGACGACGAGCCGGAAGTCCGCTTCGAGGAGCCCGATGGGGGGGCACCCGAGAGCAGTGCAGAGATCTTCCGGCGGATGGGGATCGCCGCCTCCTCCGCCGAGGAAGAGGCACCCGCCGTACCCCGGCCGGGCGAGGGCGACGCCGATTCCTGCCGGGTCACGGCGCCCATCGCGGCGAGCGCGGCGCCGGACTCTGTGAGGATCCGCTCCGACGAGGAGGACGAATCGATCGACGCCTACATGGCCCGTCTGCTCAAGCGGGTCCAGAAGACGAGCGGCGGTCAGCCCGTGCCGGCCCACGCGGCACCGCCCGGGCCGCCGAAATCGGAGCCGTTGCCGAGCGGGCAATCGGTCGACTCACCGCTTCCGTCGGGCGAGCCGCCGGGCACCCCGACGGGCCATGCCGCGTTGTCGCCCCGGGCCGTCGCGCCGGAGAAACTGGTCGATCTGGCCTCGCTTCGAGATCTGGCCAATTTCTCGGCCCAGTCGGCCATCGACGCCCATGCCCGAAGAACAATGGCCAAATCCTCGATCGGCAAGTCTCTCGTGATGCTCGTCAGCCTCTTGGCGGGGGCCTCGCTCACCTGGGTCTGGTGGGCGAGGTGCCCCGACGCGCGCATCCTCTACGCCGCCGGCGTCAGCTTTGTGATCGCCGTGCTTTGGGGGATTCATAACGCGATGCTGGTCCGCATCCTGCTGCGGAGCCAACCGCGACGGCAGCAGGCGCGGTCGGCCAATTCGGAGCAGAAGGGCGCGCCTTGATCGCTCGGCCTGCACGACGCGCACGTGGCTTAGCACGACCAAGCGCGGGCAGCTTGCCCGCACCGTGCGGCCGAGACGGGCGCGCTGCGGGGCCGCGCACGGTCGTTCAGAATCCTCGGGCCGCCTTGATGTCGTCGAAATCGCGGAGATGGTACTCGATGCCCACGTAGTCGAGCACTCGGCAGAGGGCCCGCTGGGCCACCCCCATCCCGTCGGGGCCGCTGAATCCACCGAACTGACCGCCTCCCTTGACGTGCGGCTCGAGGTCGAGAAACACGCCCGGAATGCCCCGACGGCGGAGCTTCTTCTCCAGTTTGGGCAGGATCGTGGCCAGGTCGCGCAGGATCGCTTCGTGACCGCTGTCGCCGCGGTCGCAAGGCACGAAATTCGCCAGGGCCTCTTCGTCGATCGGCGTGCCTTTGGCCACCGGCTTGGGGTTGTGGTAGTCCTTGATGTGCAGCCAGCCCAGCCCCGGCTTCATCGCCTGGTACTGCTCGAATAGCTCGCTGGGCGAGTAGCCCTGCACCACGATGTTCGCCGCGTCGAAGATCAACACCATGGCCGGGTGGTTCACTTGCCGGTAGATGTCGGCCAGAAGATGCCCGGTCTCGCCCACCAGGTTCGCCTCGACCTCCAAGCCGAACGTCAGGTCCGACCGGTGGCACACCTCGGCGATCTGGCCCAGTTGATCGACCACTTGGGGAAGGTGCTCCCGGGGATCGGTTCCGCGCGGATGGTAGAAGGAGAAGCCTCGAATCAGCTTGGTCTCGAAGGCGTGGGCGATCTCGCAGACCTTGTTCACGTCGCCGTTGAGATACTTCTTGAACGGAATGTAGACGTTATGGGTCCCGTCGTCGACGTCGAGCAGCTTCACCTTGCCGATCGGCGAGCCGATCGACGAGACGTTCAGCCCGTACTCATCCTGAAGGCGGCGGATCTTCTGGATCTCGGACCGCGTCAGCTTCATGACGTTCTTGGTGCCATCGCCCAAGTCCACGAAGCGGATGCTGTAGTACTGCATTCCCAACGCCGCAAACGCGGTGAACTGCTGGACGACGCTCTTGTCCTTCTTGTCGGCGGCTTCGTCGGCAAAGCCGGACAGGATCACGCGGGCTGGATCGGGCATGGCGTCATCTTCCTTTGGCAAGAAGTGCGAATCGTGACACGCGGGCCCGCGCCACGGCACGAGCCCGTCGGGTCCCTATTCTCGGGTGAGGTCGGGCCGATGGCAAGTGGGGCGCCGTGCCGCTGCCGCACCCCATGCGGCAACGGCGCCCCCCTTGCAAAGCGCGACGCGCCGCTTATAATTGGGCGATTGCGGCGGGCTCCGCATCATCGAAAGGGCCGGCCGCACCAGACAATCAGGCGCTCGCCGGCATCCGTAGCGGCACTGCCGGCCTTGTACGAGTACTCCGAGTCAGACTGGGTTCCCGAAATACCGGGTCAGTCGACTCCGGAGTTTTTTTATTGGCTGAAGTCGACTGTCGAGGAGTTCCAAACCATGTCCGGCCATGATCTTACACCCCGCAAGGTCCCCCCGGTCCAGACCAAGTACCGCACGATCGCCACCGAGATCCCTGCCCCCGAGTCGGTTCCCATCCTGCAGCGGCTCCGCCAGTTCGAGCCCCGCTCGATGGGCGGGCAACCCCCAGTCATCTGGGATCGGGCCGACGGCATCCAAGTCTACGACCGCTGGGGAAATCGCTGGCTCGACTGGTCGTCCGGGGTGCTCGTCACCAACGCCGGGCACAACCACCCCAAGATCCGCCGGGCGATCCAGCAGCAGATCGACCACGGGCTGGTCCACAACTACTGCTTCCCCTCGGAAATCCGGGCCCAACTCACCGAAGCCCTCGCCCGAGTCGCCCCCGAGGGGCTCGACAAGGTCTTTCTGCTTACCACCGGCGCCGAGGCCATCGAGTGCGCGATGAAGCTCACCCGCACCTGGGGCCAACGGATCGACGAGAAGAAGATCGCGATGGTCTCGTTCGACAACGCCTTCCACGGACGGACCCTCGGCGCGCAGATGGCCGGCGGCATCCCCGCCCTGAAAAAGTGGATCGTCAACCTCGACCCCGACCTGATCCAGGTGCCGTTTCCCGACGGGTTTCGTTGCCCCGACGTCGGCTTCGACTTGTTCCTCCAGTCGCTCGACGAGCAGGGAATGACGCCCGACCGGGTTGCGGGCGTCATGACCGAGACCTACCAGGGGGGCAACGCCAGCTTCGCGCCTCCCGAGTACGTCCAGAAGCTCCGCGCCTGGTGCGACGAGCACGGCGCGCTGCTGATCTTCGACGAGGTGCAGGCCGGATTCGGACGGACCGGCACCTACTGGGGCTTTGAGCACTATGGGACCGTGCCCGACCTGATCGTCTGCGGCAAAGGCATCACCAGCGGCATGCCCCTGTCGGCCGTGATTGGCCGCAACGAAATTCTCGATCTCTATCCGCCCGGCTCGATGACCTCGACCCATACGGGCAATCCCCTTTGCGCGGCGGCGTCGCTGGCCAACCTGGCGGTGATCGACGAAGAAAACCTGGTCGAGAACGCCCGGCGCATGGGCGCGATCCTCCTGCCCGAACTGCGCCGCATCGGCAAGCGCTTTTCCGATCGCGTCGGAGCGGTCCACGGCAAGGGGCTCGTGGCGTCGCTGCACATGGTCAAGCCGGGCGGCATCGAGCCCGACGCCCCGACGGCCTCGAGCGTGGTCTGGCGCTGCGTCGAGAAGGGGCTCATGCTCTTTGCCCCGGTGGGCTACGCCGGGGCCTCGGTCAAGATCTCGCCCCCCCTGGTCATCGGAGAGGAGGCCCTGCGCGAAGGCATTTCTGTTCTTGAAGAAGCCCTTGAGGAGGTGCTCGCATGACCACTCCCGCCGATCGAGTCGACGTCGTCATCGTGGGCGGAGGGATGATCACCCACGATCAGATTCTCCCTTCGATCTACCATCTTCAGCGGATCGGGCGGGTGGGCACGATCCGCGTCTGCGCGCTGAACTCGGCGCCGCTTCGCGATCTGGCCGAGGAAACGCGGTTCGAGGAGGCGTTTCCCGGCCAGAGGTTCGAGCCTTCTCCCTCCCTGGACACCCCACCCGACGCGATGCATCCCGACCTGTTCAAGGAAGTGATCGCCTCGCTCGCGCCCCACAACCTGGTCGTGGTGGCCGTGCCCGACCACTTCCACGATGCGGTCATTCGCGTGGCCCTGGAGCACGACCAGCACGTGCTCTGCGTGAAGCCGCTCGTGCCGACCTATGCCCAATCGGTCGAGATCGAGAGGCTGGCCCGCGCCAAGGGGCTTCTGGTGGGCGTCGAGTACCACAAGCGGTTCGATCGCCGTTCGCTCGATGGGCGGCGGCAGTACCGGGCGGGCCGATTCGGCCGGTTCCGTTGCGGCGAGGCCAAGATGATCGAGCCGTACTACTATCGGCACTCGAACTTCCAGAACTGGTTCACCAAAGAAAACAGCGATCCGTTCACCTACGTGGGCTGCCACTACGTCGACCTGGTGTACTTCATCACGGGGCTGCGTCCCGTCGAAGTGTCGGTCCGCGGCGTCGAAGGGGCCTTCCCCAACGGCAAGGTGGGCTACCTGTGGTCGGCCGGACGGGTCGTCTGGGAGAACGGCGCCGTGATGAGCATCACCGACGGGCTGGGCTACCCCGACGAGGGCGCGGGCACGAACGACCAGTGCCTGGTCATGTACTGCGAGGGCGACGACTGCGGCGCGGTGCTCGAGCACGACGACCAGTTTCGCGGCGTGAGCCACGGCTACGTCGACCGCCAGGCCGGGGCCATGTTCCGCTACGTCAGCCCCGACTACTTCCGCATGGTGCCCTGGGAGGGCGAGGGGCTCAAGCCCGTCGGTTACGGTTACGACTCGATCGAAGCGATCACGCTGTCGGCAATGCGGGTGAACCGGGCCGCCGAGGGGTTGGCGGGCGACGCGGCGCGGGCGGCCCGGCAGAAGGTGCTTTGCGAGATCGACGACCGCGGCATCCTCGCTACGCCGGCCAACAGCAGCATCAACGAGCTGGTCACCGAAGCGGCCCGGCTTTCGATCGCCCGCGACGGCCTGCCCGCGGTCATCGCCTACGAGCCCGAGCCCAAGGTGGCGTTGCGTTAGCGGGCCGAGCTCCGCCCGACTCCAGCGACCGCGCTCGGCGATCCGGCGCTGCCGGTCGACTGGAATGACGCGCAGGGGGTCGGCACGATGGAAGAGCGGCCCCTCGCGTCGCCGCGGGGCGGGTGCGGCGCCGGTGGATGCCGCCTGAATGGGCGCTTGACGAGGGGGCACCCGTCTGGTAGCCTCAAGTTGAGACACGTTCTCAACTACAGCGGCGCCCCTTCGCCGTACCGCCCCGCCCGCCCGAAATCCCGCCATGCCCGTTCCTTCCCGAGCTACGACGACCTGGGCCCTTGCGCTTGGTTTCCTGCTGGTGACGGGCGTGGGCGAGGGGTGGCATCTGGTCCCGGGCAACGGCCACTTCATCGCGTTGCCCGGCGGCTGCCTCTGTGTGGGGATCGAGCTCTCCGCGTCCGACCCCGGCTGGTCGGGCCGGGGATCGGTTCTGACCGGCGCCGCCCGCAACCCGATTCGCCGGGCCGACGAGAGCGACTGCCTGATTTGCCGGCTGTTGGGGCAGGGGCAATCGCGGGCGGAGGGTTCCGATTGGGCGGCGGCTGCGCCGTTCCGGCAGGACGTGCGCCCGTTGGCCTGTCCGGCCCTCTCCGCGCCCATTCTCGCGCCCTTTCGACCGAGGGCACCTCCCCGCGTCTGACGCCTCGACTTTTCGCCGATGCGGCGCGCCGCACCCGCGGCAGCAAGCCGCCGCCTTCGTCGGCGCCCACGGTGGCGGGCTTTGCGCCCCGCCGTCGCCAGGCGTCTTTCTGCATCGTTGCGCGGTCCGGCGACCGCACGTCATACGTCAACAGCAACGGGAGGTTCCCATGAACTGCGTACGAAAACGCAATGCTTTTACCCTGGTCGAGCTGCTCGTGGTGATCGCCATCATCGGGCTGCTGGTCGGGCTGTTGCTCCCCGCCGTGCAGGCGGCTCGGGAAAGCGCCCGCCGGGCGCAATGCACGAACAATCTGAAGCAGCTCGGCCTGGCGCTGCACAATTACCACGACGCGCACAAGGTGTTTCCACCCGCCTACGTGAGTCAGTCCGGCGGGGGAGGGCTCAACGGCGAACCCGATCCGTTGACCCGCGACGCCGGGCCCGGCTGGGCCTGGGGCGCCCTGCTCCTGCCCCAACTCGAGCAGGGCCCGCTGCACCAGGCGCTTGACTTCCAGCGCCCGTGCTGGGATCCCGTGAACGCCGCGGCGGCCCAGACGCAACTCGGCGTGTTCCTCTGCCCGTCGGCAACGGACACCACCGATCCCCTCCAGGTCGTCTCCGAGAGCGGCAGCGTGCTTGCCGTGTTCGGCCGATCGTGCTACGTGGTCAACGCCGGCCAGGAAGAGCCCTGGTGGTACACCGTCGACCGCTACCAGGGAATTGCCGACGGCCCGTTCTATCGCAACTCGGCTACGCGCACCGCCGACGTGAGCGACGGGCTTTCGAACACGGTCTTCGCCGGCGAGCACCATCCCGTGTTGAGCGACAAGACGTGGCTGGGCGTGGTGCCCGGCGCGATCGTTTGCCCCACGCCCCGATTCGCGTTCGGCGGCTGCGAGCCGGCCGCCATTCTGGTCAATTGTCACAGCGGCCCCTGCAGCTACCAGGATCCCCCGATCATTCACCCTCCCAACAGCCCCATCTGCGCTCCCTGCCAGATGTACGCGCAACATCCCGGCGGCTGCAACGTGCTGCTGGGCGACGGCAGCGTGCGTTTCGTATCCGAAACGGTCAACCAGCTCACGTGGGCGGCTCTGTCGAGCATGGCCAAGGGAGAAGTCGTGGGCTCGTTCTGACCCGGCGCCGCCGGCCATCGCGATCCGAAACGCCCGACAAGTCCGAAGGAAGTCCAGAAAGGAGGAACCCACGATGACCATCTCCCGCAACATGTGCGCTGCGGCAATCGTGCTCGCCGCGGTCTTCGCGCTCGGCATGCTCGCCGGGTGCGGCAAGCCGCAAACGGCGCCCGAGAATCGGGACCTGATCTCGTCGCTGCGCACCGCCGTCAACACGCGAAACGCCGAGTGGCTGGAAAAGAACGCCGACCTGGTCGACGAGCGCCGCAACGCCGGCCAAATGGCCGACCCCGAATACGAGGAATTCCAGGCGATCCTCGCCCTGGCGCGAGCCGGCCAATGGGAGCGGGCCGAGCGCGAAACCATCGCCTTTCAGAAGGCGCAGCGACCCACCCGCGACGAGGTCCAAGGCGAACGGCGACTCCGCCGATAGCCGTCGGCGACTGCCGCGCGGCCCCCGGGCGCGGCCGGCGCAAGACCGTCCCGCGCGCCGGGGCCGTTGTGCGTCCGCCGTATCCGTTCGATCGAAGAAGATGCGATGATCCGCCTCGAGGGACGCCGGTTCTCGTCGGGCGTTGGACGTCGGAGGCCGTGGGCGTCGAGCGGCTTCGGGCCGAGTGGGACCGCTGACACCGCGAGACCCGGCCGAGCGGGCCGGGTTGAAGCGTGGCCGACTCGCCGGCCCGTTTCGACGAAGCGCGAACTCAGTCGGCCGAGTAGAGGAACGAATCCCAATACGCCTGATCCGTTGCGTACACGTCGATCGGGTCGTCGAGGTCCAACTCGGCCGGCAGGATGCCGTACCGCTGCATGATGCGCACGTAGTAGACGTTCGGGCGGAAGCCGGGCATGTCGAACCGCTTTTCTTCGCGGTGCTTCTCGCTCGACGCGACGATGTTCGCCCGGATCGCCCGGTAATCGGGGTCGTCGACGCCGGCGAACACGGTCGGCCGGCAGAGGCCGAGCCCGCCCGCCTCGCGGGCCAGGGGCGCTCGCAGCAGGATCGACTTGTCGGGCCGCGTCAGGTTGCAGAGCGACTGGGGCGGCCGGGCGTTGCCGAACTTGTAGTAGCCGATCGAGCCGCGAATCTGCTGAAGCTCGGTGAACTCGTGCACCAGGGGCAGGTAGGGTCCCGCATCGCCAAAGCGGAAGTAGCGGCCGGTGCCGATCGGACGCGGCGGCGGATCGCTGCCGTGGCAGGCGCCGCACCGCTTTTCCATGACTTCGACGGGGAACTTCACCGGGTGCATGCCCGACCCCAGGGCCGCGTAGGTTCCCGCGTAGACCGCGCTCGTTTCGATCCAGAGCCGAACGGTCTTTCGTTCGAGCTCCGAAAGCTCGGCGTCGTAGTGGCTGCCGTCGATGAGCTGCATAAGCCGGCTGGCCGAGCTGCCGATGGTTCGCGGCGGGCGGTTGCCGTAGTCCTCGTTGCGCCCGTCGGCGATCAGGCCGCGGTGCATGATCGTCCAGAAGCTCTGCGAGAAAAGCGGCGTGTGGTCGCCGCTCAGGTCGACGCGGCCTTCCATGCGGTCGGGGTTGTGGCACTCGACGCAGTGCTTGTCGAGAATCGGCTGCACGTCGCGCGGGAAATCGAGCACCTCGGGCACGTCGGCGATGGGTTCGATGCGGCTCGGCGTGCGCCCCAGGATGCCGGCGGTCTCGGCCAGGGCGGCCAGCGGCGTGGTGGCCCGCTGCTCGTGGCATCCCACGCAGCCGGTCACCTCGCCCGGCTCGAGGCTGACGAAGCTCTGCATCCGCTTGACCGACAGATCGTTTTCGTCGAGGGCCACGAAGAAGAGCGACCGCATGGCGGGCAGCTCCATGAACGCCGACCCGTCGGGCTCGACCGGCACGGTGCCCAACACGCGCGACAGGGTAAACGTGCCGCCGGCGCTGATGGGCCACATTCCGCCCGAAAAGCTGATCGGCTTGGGAAGCTGTTCGAGGACCAGCAGCTTCTTGATCTCGCCCCGCTCGACGCCGTCCATGTTGCGGCCCTTGTAGATGTCGGCCAGGGCCAATCGCCCCGTCTCCTGGGCGAGATTCACGCGGGGCGGGATGACGCGCTCTCGCCGGCGCGGAACCAGCGGCCTCGGCTCGTTGCAGGTCCGGGGCGCCTCGCCCTCGGGCAGCCGGTAGACGAGCTCCGTGTCGCCGAACCCATTCATCACGTGAATGCCCCGATCGTCGGCCACGAGGAAGCACTCTTCGGAGAACGCGTAGGGGTCGCGGTAGAACTCGTTGCCCGCGCTGATCTGCAGCGCCGCGGCGCGGTGGTCGGGGCCCGTCTTGGGGTCGATGACCACGATGCGGCCCATGTGCCCGGTCCGCCCGTGGCCCGGCGAAAACGACGCCACCACCTTGTTCGTGCCGGGGATCGGCTTGGCGTCGAGCATGGCCGTGTCGGGAAACTGGTTGCCGAAGAAGACCATCTGGCCCGTGCCGTCGGGATTGGTCGACCAGAGGTGGTGGAAGCAGAACTGGCTGCGATCGACGTACTCCCATCGCATGTAGATGATCCGCCCGTCGTCGAGCACCCAGGGCGTGTTGTCGTGCTCGATGTTCGTCGAGATCATGCGGATGTTCCGCCCGTCGCCGTCGCAACGGTAGAGCGTGGCCACGGGCGTGCGGTAACAATTGACGAACCGGTTGCAGCGACTCGAGCAGAACATGATCCCCCCGTCGGGCAGATAGGTCGGCTCGATGTCGTCGTAGGGTCCGTCGGTCAATTGGACCAGCCCGGTGCCGTCGGCCCGGATTTCGTAGAGGTGGAAGTACGGCTGCCCTCCCCTTCGGTACGAGAAGAGGATCGTCGTTCCGTCGTAGTGCACCTGGGGATCGCGGATGCTGCCCTTCGGGTCGTCGAGCAAGACCTTGAGGTCCTTGGTGCGGAGGTGGTAGCGGCACAATCGCGCGCCGTCGCCGAACAGCGGCGGGATGTCTTCGCCCTCGATGCCCTGCTGCGGCGGATA
>Ga0334883_1002394_pt1 | contig 23235 bp, 19 predicted proteins | sample GraSluR1_MG_6_FD_207230 | JGI IMG/M metagenome (GOLD analysis project Ga0334883, IMG submission 207230) | Sludge microbial communities from methane-producing bioreactor in Wageningen University, Netherlands - Granular Sludge_09_05-R1 | ecosystem: Engineered > Bioreactor > Anaerobic >...
GGTGCTAGTGGATCAGCGCTTCTTAGTGTTTACCCCATGCCAGTAAATAATTACTATATGTTAGTTCTTGGAAATAATAATGGTATTGGGAACTACGTAAAAATGCATGAGTATGGACACGCCCTTTGGGGTGGTGAGCATGAGGATCAAGTGCCGAACCCAGTATTGTATCGTCGTGCCTACTTGGGTACAGATGCTACATGGGGGCAGTATGCCACTGTGATGGCTCAAGGGAACTTCGGTGGAGGGGTACGAGTGTATCGTTTCTCTGATTCCGATCCATCCGCCGGATGGTACGAGCCAAGCATTAATCACACATTCTCTCCTGTTGGCAATGCCGATAGGGATATGTGTAGACGTATCACTGAGGAGTGGAACAGACCTGGAATTGTTCAGGTGGTGACCATTCCTTCTCCAACGGTTACGACTCATCCATCGGATGAGACTGTATGCGAAGGAGCTTCCTTTACGCTTACCTCCGCTGGCAATAACGTTGATAGTTACCAGTGGTACAAAAATGGAACAGCAATATCTGGCGCTACAAGCGCAAGCTATAGTGTTTCATCAGCTTCGGCTGGGGATGCAGGAGATTATTACTGTGAACTGAGTAATAGTTGCGATGTTGTTAATACCAACACTGCAGCGGTTACCGTGAACTTGCAGGCTGTTGTAACCACACATCCACAGGATGTTACGGTATTTGTGGGAAACCCCTTTACCCTAACTTCCGCCGGAAATAATGTAGATAGTTACCAGTGGTACAAAAATGGAACAGCAATATCTGGCGCCACAAGCGCAAGCTATAGTGTTTCATCAGCTTCGGCTGGGGATGCAGGAGATTATTACTGCGAACTGAGTAATAGTTGTGGTTCGGTGAATACCAATACGGCAACAGTTACAGTTGAATCATATAGTTTAACTATTGATCCAACATCAGTAACTGTTTCAGCTAATGCGGGAAACACGAGTTTCGATATCATCTCCAACGAAAGTTGGACGATTGTGACCAGCGACAACCTCGTGATAGCTACGCCGTCTTCTGGAACTGGAAACTCAACAATAAATGTTTCATATCCCGCCATTAATACAATGGCTGGAGAAACTTATACTGCAACCGTCACAAGCGGGAGTGGGATTGTTGAAATTTTCACCATAAACCAGGACGGAGTGAGCGCATTTATTACGCTGATCCGGACAATGCAAACGTACCAGCAAATGCTGGCAGTCTTCAGTTTTCTGTTGATTGTCCCAGCGATTTGATCTGGGATGTGACAGGATTGGCCGGATGGCTATCTGCTGCGCCTTTGTCTGGAATGGGACAGGGAACGGTGACCCTCAATTATGAGGAAAACACAGATCCTGATTCCCGTTCGGATGACTTGAGTGTTTCTGGTTCAGGAGCGACAGATGTTTTCTCGATCACCCAGGTTGGAGCCAATGCGCCACTTGTGGCTTCGGCTTCAAGTGACAAATCTGTTTACACCTTAGGTCAGACCATACAGTTGTACGGAAGTGCGACTGGAGGAACGGGGAACTACTCTTACGAATGGACTGGGACGGGAGGTTTTACTTCCACGCTGCAAAATCCGATCGTGACTCCTTCTTCGGAAGGATCGTACACTTATACCCTCATTGTCAACGATGGTAGCAATACTGACACGGACAATGTTGTTGTAGGAGTATGGGAGGTTTCATTTTATTTGGAGGCAACTCCAATGAATGGAACAACGGATGATGAATATTTCTTTCATTCAGAGGTTATACAAAATGCCAACGACCCCAGAACCGTTGACTATCATTCAATTGAATTTGGAGATGGAGAAATGTTCGAAGGGGCAGGAAATATTGTTGAAACCTCGCACCTGTATTTGCTTGCTGGTACATACGACATTGAACAATCATATGTTCTTTCTGACGGAAGCAGCGATAGCAAAACAAATCTCAATTTCATCGGCGTTATAACCGATGTAACAGAGACGGAAATTGATAAAATAAAAATTTTTCCTAATCCAACGAGCGGGAATTTGTTTATTGATACTCAGGAAAGACTCGAAAGAGTGAGTATCATAAATATTTCTGGTCGCGAGGTTTTCCAGCAGGAAAATCTCGGGGAAATGACTCAAGTTAGCTTGAGTTCCTTACCTTCTGGATTGTACTTCGTTCGCATTTATGCGGATGGGGTATTCACTACTCAAAAGGTAGTGAAGAGGTAAACCCATCTTTCCCTCACTTTCTCAAATTAGCAAACATTTGAGAAGAAATGAGGATAACATCAGCAGCATGTACGTGAAATCTTTAGAATTTGAATCAATCGGAAAATTTCACGCCTTTGCTAAAGAAGGTCTTTAAATCCCCCTTACCAAGAAGGAAAAGATTTGAACAGAAAAATGAACGGATTTCACCACTTCTTATTCAAATCAGATAAAGATTCTGATTAAAATACTAACACCAGCCTTCAACAGACAGTCAAGATTTACTTAACATCCAATCAAAACGAACTACTCCAAAAATCTCTAATTTTACCTACTTTTGGCGCATCAAGAAACCATAATGAAATCAAGTCTGATTTTAGTTATCTTACTGTATATTAGCCTGCTAACATTCGCACAAACAGCATGTATGCCAGAGGCCAAACATTTTGTGGCTGGCGAAAAGCTTACCTATACTGTTTCGTATAACTGGGGAATAATCTGGATAAATGCCGGCGAGGTTGGTTTTGATGCCTCACTCACAAATTATAATGCGGATACGGTTTTTCATTTTTTCAGCACCGGACATTCCTTTAAGCGTTGGGACTGGCTTTTTAAAGTGCGCGACACCTTTGAAGCCTTTAGTCATTACAAAAATCTTCAACCTTTGTATTCGCGCAGGCATACACTCGAAGGAGGTTTTCGAATCAATAATCAATATCATTTCCATCCGGATGAACCAGGCGTTTTTGCTGAACTGGAAGAAACCAGAAAACCCTATAACACCCGTGAAATAAGCCTGCCACAGTGTACCTATGACGTATTAACAGCCACCTATGTGGCACGCTCGCTTCCTTTTTCTAACTATTCGCAGGGTGATACGATCAAGCTAAGTCTGCTCCTTGATGGCAAAACCTTCGAACTACCCATCGTATTTAAAGGGGAAGAACGTATAAAAAACCGTGAAGGCAAAAAGTGGGATTGTATCCTGTTTTCTGCTGTACTCGATCGCGGAAGCATGTTTCGGGCTGGTGAAGAACTTCTGGTTTGGGTTAGTAAGGACGAGGCAAGATTACCAATAATGATGGAAGCTAAGATAACTGTTGGAAGCATCAAAATTTATCTCTCCGAAGCCGAAATATATAAAACAAACCGGTAAAACATGTCATGCTTCGCCGGTTTGTTTAATGTACTGTAGCTTCTATAATTTCTTCACGGTAGTTGCCCCGGATGCATTCACATTCAATGTTTTAGGCTCTCCTTTATAGCGAACATCAGAGGCTCCGCTTCCATCAACGTTCAGGCTCTCTGTAACCCAAAATTTGGCCGTTGATGCCCCGCTACTCTCAAAATCAATGTGGGTTGCTTTTAGCTCAGACAGAAAAAGCTCGGAGGCGCCAGAACAGTCTGCCTTAATGCCTTCAACAATACCGGTAAGACTTAATTTGCTGGCACCACTCAGGTCAAGATCAATATGTTGAGCTTCTATATCAAAAGCAACATCACAGGCACCTGACAATTCGAGATCGAGCTTGTTGAATTGCATCAGATTGCCTCCCCTAAGCTTTACAGCACCACTCAACTCAATCTCGTCTATTTCCTCAAAAGTTAAATAAATATTCATCTTTTTATACGAACGTAACGGACTTCGCATATAAATTTCGAGTTTGCTGCCACTTACTTTTGTTATCACGCGATCAATAATATCTTCATCAGCTTCAATTACAAGTTCTTGGGTATTTCCCTGAACAAGAAAAACCTCAAAAGCTCCGCTTACATCAAGCTTTGTAAAATTGTCCACACTACGTGTTTGTTTAACTGATGATGCCGGTAAAACAGCTGCATAAGTATGCGACAACAAACTGGCTATAAGCATTATACCAAGCCAGATCATCAAGGAATTTAGCAATGCATTTCTTTTCATATTCTTGGATTTGAAAATGGATAAATAAAACCTAACGATTCACTTTTGATCGTTTTCGTGGTTAGACGCCAGGCTGGTATAAAAAGTTACATTGCCTCTAAATTTCCTTTATCAAATTTAATCGTACGATAAAACAGCTCCCCTTGCCAGGTTCGCTTTGAATAGATAAACTTCCTTTGTTTATTTGTATGAATTCCTTCACAATTTTCAATCCCAGACCAACACCGGTTTCCTTATTCGTCCCGGCTGTTGATCTAAGCGTATTACCCTGAAGTATTTGCTCAATCGTGGTTGCATCCATGCCGATACCACTATCACAAAACAATATAGAAACCTCTTTTTCAGTTACTTCTGACGAAATTGTGATCTTACCACTGTCTGGTGTAAACTTGATGGCATTATTAATAATATTTCTGAAAACGGTGTGCATCATATTGCGATCACAGAAAGCAACAACTTTTTGCGGAACATTATTTTGTATGCCTATTCCTTTGATCTCGGCTCTTGAATTCAGAAAACTGATTTCATCTTTCAATAACTGATTAAGGTTGGTAGCCTCGGGCTGATAGCTGATTTCTCCTTTTTGCTGTAACGCCCATTGCAATAAATTTTCAACCAGATTATAAAGGTCGATACTTTTCTTGTAAAACTCATTCAGCACCGTTTTTTGTTCTTCTTTTTCAAAGGAATCAAAATCCTCGACCATCAGATTGAGAAATCCCAGCATACTATTGAAGGGTGAGCGGAGATCGTGGCCAATGATTGAAAATAATTTGTCCTTGGTAGCAACGGTTTCTTCAAGCAGTATATTCTGCTTATGAATTTCGTGATTCAACTTGTTAATTTGATCATTAACCTTACGCAAACGACGCTGAGTGCGCACAAGAAAAAACACTAAAATCAATACAAAACCAAGTGCCGAACTTACAATCAGCGTAATAAGCCGCTGATCGCGAATGATGTGTTCCTGCTTCTCATTTCTAAGCTTTAAAGCTTGATTTTCAAGTATCTGTCGTTCCGAATCATACTTAGTCTGGAGTTCGAGAATCAAATCCTTTTGATTTTGAGCTTTAACTGTGTCCTCAGCCTGATGATACTTTTTGTACAATTCGAGTGCTTTACCATAGTTATTCTTCTTTTCGTTTATGTTGGATAAAATACGATAGGCATTTCTAATGGATGGATAATGCTTAAAATCGAGTCCTAACTGGATTGCCTGGTCAGCAAAGTATTCGCATTGCTCCCAGTTTTCTGTCTTCGCATAAATCTCCGAAAGTCCAATGTAATTCAGCATCACACCAAATTTGATATCGTTATCGGAGCATATCTTCAACGAACGCAAATGGCTCTTCTTGGCCAGGTCGAAATTTTCAAGTTTTTTGTAGATATTAGCCAGGTTGTATTCGGCTCTGGCTTCGTCATGAACACTTCCGGTTTGTCGTGCCAGTTCAAGGGATTGTTCGTAGGCAGCGAGTGCTTCATCATGCCTGCCAAGTTCCTTATAGGAAATGCCGATATTATTGTAATTCATCCCAAGATTGATCCGGTTATTAAGGCTTTTGTTTATCTCGATCGCCTGATTCAGGTATTCAAGAGATTTTTCGTATTCTCCCAATGTTTGATTGATGTCTGCCAGGTTGTTATAAGCCACCGCTACACTTTCCTGATCGCCAAGATACTCAAAAAGCACAAGAGCTTTCATGTAACTTTCATAGGCTGCCAAACGGTTTCCAAGCTCGTCCTCCACCATCGCTTTGTTATTATAGTATGTGGCCAATAGGGTTGTATCCTGGAGCTGAAAAGCAATTTTGCCCATCAATTCAAAATAATACATGGCAGAATCGGGCAAATTCAGAATGTCGAAAATTCGGCCATGCGTGTTGTAAATTTCAAAATGCTGCGAAAGATCGTCTGTTTTATCAAGCTCTGTGAGGCAAATCCTGTTGTAGGCCAGGGCTGAATCGGTCACTGAAATTTCGGTGTAAAGCAGGGCTAAAGTGTTAAAGTAAATCAGCCTTTCGGGGTATTTTAACTCACTGGCATAGGGCAAAAAATCAAGCAACTCCTTTTTAACGCTGGCCGGATCCTTTGACCTGTTTTTCCTGAGTGCTGCTAATCGATCTGCATCCAATTGATTTCCATCTGCATTGGCATGCAAGGAACAGAACAACAAAAGTACAAGTACTAATTTAACAACAATTGGATTGATCGATCTACCTCCGGCTATATTATTAATCCCCAACATAATCAGCGATGTTTACTTAGTGCAAATATAAAGCATGGGGCTTTAATTGTCCAAACTAACTTAAAAGTCTTTTGTGTTGATATTCAATATTTTAGAAATTATTCCCAATAAACACTTAAAAAACCTAACTTTGCCGCTGCAAAATTCTACTGCTATGGCGCTTATCCATTCCTTCGAAAAAAGTGGTAACTGGCTTTTCAAACATCGTGGTGAACTACCTGTTGTATTGTTTTTGATAGCCGTTCCTGTGGTTTATTTCACCGAGATTAGTTGGCTTACAACAACCAATCAGCATCTCATCAGCTGGCTTGCAGCCTTTTTAAGTATGTTGGGATTTGTGATTCGGGCCATCAGCATTGGCACCACACCAAAAGGCACTTCGGGGCGAAACACCAAGGAAGGTCAGGTGGCCGAAAGTTTGAATACCACCGGAATATATAGTTTGATGCGGCATCCGCTTTACGTTGGAAATTATTTTATGTGGATCGGAATCGTGTTATTTAGCTTTAATTTTAGTTTTGTAGTGCTCATCTCACTGGCATTCTGGCTTTATTATGAGCGCATAATGTTTGCCGAAGAACGATTTCTGGAAAAGAAATTCGGACAGCCGTATTTGGATTGGTCGCTTACTACACCAGCATTTATCCCTTCGTTTAAAAACTACAAAAAAAACCAGATTCCTTTTAGCCTGAAAAGCGTTTTACGTCGCGAATATTCAGGTATGTTAGCCACCGTTTTTGGCTTTATGTTTATTGATTTATTGCGTTACTATTTTAGCACTGGTACAATCACTTACCAACGCAATTCTGTTTATATCTTCGGAATAGCACTCTTGATAGCACTTATTCTAAGAAGCTTAAAACATTACACAAATCTTCTACAGGAAGAAGGCCGCTCCTAGTTTTGGGTTGGTTTGTTGGTGATTCTTTTATCTATATAATTGGAATTTAGAATCTTAAGTACCCCCATATAGTCCAAATTGAAAGCCAGCAAATCGCCAACTTTGTAACCACCCTTGTTTTTTCCCAGGTCAACTGCCAGCATATCAGAACTGGCTCCGGTTATTTCAATTCCATTTTTAATGGGTTTCAGGTGGTGCGGATCCACATCAAGCAAACCAATATCCAGTAAGGCACGGCAAGTTGATTTGCCATAATCAGCCTCGTTTACTTCAAATTTTTCACCGGCCACGTTGGTGCCCAGCTCACCAATCGGAACGATGGGTTTTTCCATCAACTCAACTATTTCGGCATAAAGTGTAAACACATTGGATTTCATTCCACTGATGGTATTGTTGGTTACCAGGTTATTTCCAAAATACAGCGTCTCGCCCACCCTGAAATGATTTATCCCTTTCGGAAGCATCCGCTTCAGCAAAAGCGGAATCGTAACTGAGCTCCCTCCGCTAACAAAAGGTATTTTTACTTTGAAAGTGGCATCAATCAATTGCTTATACAAGCTGAGCTGAATAAGCTTATCATGGCTGGGCATCACTCCGTTCAGGCAATTCAGATTAGTTCCCAATCCCACAATTTCAATGTTAGGCAATTCAAAAATGGAGGAATAGAAGTCGATCAGGTTATCACCCAACACACCTTCGCGAAGGTCGCCCATCTCAATCATAATAATGATTTTATGCTTTTTGTTTTGCCTCACGGCCTCTTCCGAGATGAGTCGGATGGTTTCGTACTCTGTATTGAAACTCACATCTGCATAGCGTACCAGGCTCTTAACAACACGACGGGCAGGCGGTTTGATATAAACTGTTTGCACCTTCGGATTGATCTTTTTTATCACCTTCAGATTACTGATACGGCTGTCGTGCACCTCCCTGATGCCCATTTCGATCAATTCGCGGATATACATTTCATTTCCGCATAATAATTTTGAAACAGCACCCCAATGGATATTTCTCTTCGAAAAAAATTCATCCAGATACTTGAAATTATGATGCAATTTTTGATGGTCTAATTCTATAAATGCCATTTTATTAAGGTGTTAATCGGCGCATAATTCCTTCGGGAAGCCGTGTTAATAATTCATAATTCAATTGATTACTCAACTCGCTAAACGAGGCTACACTGATGACTTGATCGTCTTGCTGACCAATCAGTACTACCTCGTCGCCCACCACAACATCATTCAGAAATGTAACATCAGCTATTAGCATATTCATATTGATCATGCCAATTACCGAAACCCGCTGACCATGAATCAGGATGCGGCCTGAATTGGAAAGCGATCTGCTATAGCCATGCGAATAGCCTGTTGGCACAATGGCGATGGTTTTATCTTCAGTGGCCAGATAGGTAGTTCCATAGCTTACGAACTCACCCTGGCGAACTTTTTTAACTGCCATAACACAGCTCTTCCAGCTGATGATACGATCCAAGGGATCATGTTTCTTCTTGCGACGGCTCACATAATGGATAAAGGTTTCTTTGCTTGGCCAGTATCCGTATTGTAATATGCCAACGCGCACCATATCAAACTGAAAAGCGGGATAAACAATCGTTGCCGCCGAGCTGGCAGCATGAAGTGTCCTGGCCTGAAAACCGTGCTCTTTGAAAAGCCCTGTCATCAATCTGAAACGTTTGATCTGACGTTGAATACGCACATGATTGGCAATACTTTCGGCTCCTGCCAAATGCGTACACAATCCTTCCAGCACATAGGCATGTTTGTATTCGTGCATCAAAGTCCATATTTCATTCAACTCAAAAGGACCAAGTCCGGTTCGGTTCATACCGGTTTCGAGCTCGATATGAATACGGGCTTTAACTCCCAACAAATCTGCCAGTTGCAAGGCCTCCCGCAGTCGTTCGGCTTCAAAAACCCAAAATTCAATTTCGTTTTCCAACACCCACCTCAAGCTTTCCACAGGAATCCAACCCATGATCATAACACTGGTTTCTGTTTTTTTTACAGCCAATACACGTGCAGCCTCATCCAGGCTAAAGACCGAAAAATGATCTATCCCACACTTCTCGGCTGCAGGCACATACAGCTCAATACCATGACCATAAGCATTCCCTTTGACAACGGAAGATATCCGCACATTTTTCCTCACAAATCTTTTAATAAAACGCAGGTTATGTGCGATGGCCTCAGAACTCAACTCAATCACTGAAGGTGTATGCGAAGCTGTTGCTGTCATTAGCTTTTAATCAAGCGATACTCCAGGTATTTATTTGTGAAACCAACTTTTTCGTATAAAAACCTGGCAGGATTATTGGGTTCAACATGCAAGGCTACATTGCCTTTCGAAAATTCAATCGCTTTATGCATAAGTTGCTTGCCAATTCCTTTTCCGCGCAAGGCAGCATCCACTGCAATATAAACAAGGATATTTTCCGGAATATAATCCTCCATCCCTGTCCGGTTGACAACTACAGCACCTGCCATTTTTTCATCAATACTCCCAACAATAACGTAACCAGCCACTACGGATGTTTCGCCCACTGCATAATCAATCGCCTTTCGGATGGCCTCTTTCGAATCGCCAAACTCGTCCAGGTGCTGATGCAAAAAGTCAACAATTTTTCTTTTTTCTAAAGTCCCCATTGGGAGATAACTGTCATAAATTTGTATTTCCATGTTTCAAAAGCTTATGTGAATTAAAAAAGATTATATACGTTAATAAAGAAGTTAATATACCAAAAACATTGGCATCCAGTCCATAAGGAAGTTTTGCTTCAGTAATCAATAGCGAAATTGTTGTCCCGCCACCAGCAATCATGGCTCCCAGGGCAGCCAGCTCGTTGCGCTGGTTCAGAAAAACTGCTGCCAACAAGGGAATGAGCAGACCACTCACCATAAAAGCATAGGAATACAGCATCAACGAAAGCACTTCAGTAAGCTGCATCGCGATGATAACAGCTAAAATTCCCAATACCAAGGTCATAATTTTTGAGGCTTTCATTGCAATCTGTTGGTTAATGGCATTTGGGAAAATGCGCTGCAAAAGATCGTGCATGATATTGGATGACGAAGCCATCAAACAACTGTCAGCAGTGGAAAGTATAGCTGAAAAATAAGCCGACAAAATAAGCCCCATCAATCCGACAGGCATTACGGTACGGAGCAATAAGGGCAAACCCATCTCGGCATCCATACTACTCCCTGCTGCAAAACCATGTATATCGAACATCCCGTTTAGGTATGCAACCCGGCTGATCAATCCTAAGCCAACCCCCATAAATGCCATCACAGGCCATTCAAACAAGCCTGCTATCATCCAGGCTTTACGGGCTTCTGACACTGATCTGCTGGCATATATCCGTTGATACAAAGTCATCCCAACAAACCAAATGGGCAAAATGGTTACCATCCAGTTCAGAAACTGCTGCCAACTTAGATTACTAAACGAGAAAAACTCGGACGGTAAAGTTGCCTGTACTGTTTCCCATCCTCCCACAGCTACCCACGACAACGGAATTCCCAGAAAAATCAAACCTAACATCAAAAGAATCCATTGAACCGTATCGGTGTAAATAACAGCTTTGATGCCACCCAAAACCGTATAAACCACCGCCACAAATCCCATTATTATCAGCGCATAGGTAAGGTTTAAATCAATAAAAGCCGCTGACGCCAATTTGGCTCCTGCCAGCAATTGCGAACTCGTAAATCCCAGGTAACCAATGCCTGAGATCAAACCTGCGATGAGTGCAGCTCGTTTGCCAAAAAAATGCCGAAAGACTTCCGGGAAAGTGAAAAACTGCTTTTTATCTGCCAGGCGTTTTATTCGGGGGATCAAAAAAACACCACTTAACCAGGCACCTAATAATCCTGTGAACAACATCCAGCTTCCCGAAACGCCGATCAAAAATCCTAATCCACCCAAACCGATCGAGAAACCACCACCAACATCGGTTGCAACCACCGATAATCCGATATGCCAGCGCCCCATGCCACGGCCACCTACATAATAATCTTCAACATCTTTATTCCGTAGATGAAAATAAAAACCCACGCCAAGCATGGCCAGCATATACACTATGAAAATCAGGAAATCAATCCAGTTCATCTAGTCTGCAGTCTTGCATGTTTTATTGTGCGGTTGCCTTCCGCGGACTCACCCTGATTATGCCTACACCTTCGAGCTGATGCGCATTCAGAAACTGTATCACACCATCACTTTGCTTAAGAGGTACCAACAGTTTCAGCACTTGTTTTTGATTCTTATTTCTGATAAAGCTCTTGAAATCTTTTACCAGGTCAGAAGCGTCCTGCCTACCTTCCAGGTATTTATAGTAGTAACGAACTCCTTCATTCTCGGCTGTGATATCAGGCTCAAAATTGATTTCTTCACCTACTAATATATCAGAACTGGTATCAGACCTATTCTCTGCCAACCGCTTCACCTGCCTGAATCCATTGTTTCTAAGATATTTACCAAAAGCTGTTATTATTTCATCTTTCATTTGCAGTAAAAAAATTTAAGTAAAAGTATAATTAGTTTGTACAGAAACAAAATTACAACATTTTCGTCCAACCACCAAACCCATTGGATTCATTCCTTCCATAAATCGATATAATAGTTTGAATATTAGGTTTTTAACTACGCAAGTTAAATAACCATAAAAAGAATGACTACTGGAGAATAAACTAACGATTAAAAGTTTCCAGACAAAGTTATAAACTGGCTATAAACTAAATTTCTCTGCTAATATTGAAAATCGTCAATGGTGATCATTGGCGAAGCCGATTCCTCTTCAATTTTAAAGCAACTGATAAGCAACCCAAGTGAGTTTTTTAGCTGTACAAGTTCCTCAGCAGGCAGAGCAGCCAGCTTATGCGATAGTTGTTGATGCATCAGTTCAGGCGATTGGTCGAGTAGTTTTTTTCCGGTGGAAGTAAGGCTGACAAACGTAATTCTTTTATCGCCCGATTTAGGCAAGCGGGCAACCAGATGTTTCTTTTCGAGACGACTAACAATGCCTGTTACTGTACTTAAATTCAAATTCAGGTAGGAGGCAATGCCCGAAACTGATGATTGAAATCCTGGGCTAGAGGCCAAATAATGCAGGCATAACAGCTGTGGTATGCTGATCCCGAATTCCTTTTGTATGCGCTTGGATTCTAAATTGATTGATCGAACAATTTTTCTCAGGTTGATCAAAACTTCCGTAAAATCATTCATGACTAGTTTGTGTACAAAGTAAATAACACAGCAAAGAAAGCAAATTTCAGCTACATTTGCACGCTTATTGCCAAATAATTTTGAAATCGAATACACTTACTCCACATCTTTTCACCTTATTTGCCATGCTGATATGGGGTATCTCTTATATCTGGTCGAAACAGGTGTTTGTGTTTTTGCAACCGGCCACTACAGTCTGGTTCAGGTTGATTGTTTCTGTTCCCTTTCTGGCGATTATAATCAAACTCAGAGGTAAAAGCTTTCGTTTTCAAAAAGCTCATTGGCCACTTTTATTAGGCGTTTCGTTTTTCAATCCATTTCTTTATTTCATTGGCGAAAGTTTTGGGCTCAACCTCGTATCTCCTACCCTAAGTGCCGTGATCATAGCAACGATTCCGGTGTTTACACCCATCCTGGCTTTTATATTTTTGAGGGAGCGAATCAAAGCAATCAATATTTTAGGGCTATTTATCTCATTTGCAGGAATTTTAATCATGCTCATCGACAGGGAAACCGGAATTACTGCTCCTCTTACCGGACTGATGTTTCTGTTTTTAGCTGTTTTTTCTGCTATTATATATGGTGTATTACTCAAAAAGCTGACTAAATCCTACGGTCCGATTCAAATCGTTTTCATTCAAAACCTGATTGGAATATTTTATTTCATACCAGTGGTATTCGGCCTGGAACATGGCGGCTTTGACTTACTCGATTTTAACGCATCATGGTTGGTCCCGCTTGTGCTTTTGGGCGTTTTTGCCAGCTCACTGGCATTTGTAATGTTTACCTATGGTGTCGAAAAACTTGGCATCGCTTATGCCAACAGTTACACCAATACGATTCCTGTTTTTACGGCTTTTTTCAGTTTTATGCTTTGGGGAGAAAGTCTTACCTTTGACAAAATGCTCGGTATTTTACTTGTGATTGCAGGTGTTTTTCTAAGTCAACGGGTGAAATTCAAAATCAAAAAATCATTGTGATGAACCAACAAAAATCTGTACTTGTTTTAGGGGCAGGCCTGGTAGGGCTTCCGATTGCCAGAGACCTCTTAAAAAATAAAGCGTTCAACGTAAGTATTGCTGATCTTAGCCAGGAACGATTAGCACTGGCCGAGGACTGTGGCATTCAAACACTTAATCGAAATTTAAAAAATTTTGATCCCACAGAGGATTGGTGCAACCAACACGATTATTATGTGAATGCTGTGCCGGGATCGATCGGTTATTCGGTTTTGGAAAAGCTTATCAGACTTGGAAAACCCATTGTTGACATTGCTTTTTATCCTGAGAACCCTTTGGTATTAAATGATTTAGCTTTACAATCCGGTAGTTGTGTGATCTGTGATATGGGTGTGGCTCCCGGAATGAGTCATCTGCTCAGTGGTTATGCCAGTTCGCAGCTCGACAAAACCACCAGCATCCTCATCTATGTTGGAGGTCTGCCAGCTTTACGCACACAACCCTGGGAATATAAAGCAGTATTTTCACCTGCTGATGTGATTGAAGAATACACCCGGCCTGCCCGATTGATTGAATACGGCCGAATGGTTGAAAAACCTGCCCTTTCGGATATTGAGCAGCTGCAGTTCGAAGGCATTGGAACCCTGGAGGCATTCAATAGCGACGGACTTCGCTCACTTATTACTACTCTGAAAGCCGACTTCATGGCTGAAAAAACCCTTCGTTATCCCGGCCATGCCGAAAAAGTGAAGCTGTTGCGCGACAGCGGTTTTTTGGACAACAATATTCAACACAGCAATACTGGATCCTTGTCGCCACTAAATTTCACCCAACAAATCCTTTTCAAAAACTGGCAGCTGCAAGCAGGCGAGGTTGATTTCACAGTGATGCGTATTCAGGTGGAAGGTTTTCATGCTAAAAAAGGCAAATTGCGATATACGTACGAACTTTTTGATCAATATGACACCGAAACCAAGACTCATTCGATGGCACGAACAACAGGTTATGCTGCAACAGCAGCTTTGCGATTGATTGATGCGGGATTGCACACAAAACCCGGCATACATTTTCCCGAAGAAGTGGGACATAATGAAGCCGCTGTAAAATTTATGCTCGAACACCTGGCCGAACGCTCTGTTTACTATGAAGAAAGCATTCAGGAATTGCCATGATCACCAGCAAAACCAATCCCCGCATTAAAGCACTGGTCAGATTGCAGAAATCATCCGAACGCCGGAAAACAAATCGCTTTCTGATCGAAGGTTACCGCGAAATTGAACGGGCTGTAGCCAATGGGATTAAAATTGAAACATTATTTCATTGCCCTGATTTAGCTCCAAAGCTTCCTGAATGGACTGTTTATGAACATGTTGCAGTAAGCAGGGAAATATTCAAAAAAATTGCCTACCGAGGCGATAGCGATGGTTTGCTAGCCCTTGCCATCACTCCACAGAACAGCTTTGAGAATCTCCAACTCTCTCAAAATCCTTTGCTTATCATACTCGAAGCGGTTGAAAAACCCGGTAACCTTGGAGCCATTCTGCGAACTGCCGATGCTGCCGGCATTGATGCCCTGTTGGTATGCGATCCACTTACCGACATCTACAATCCAAACACCATACGTTCCAGCCTGGGATGTGTTTTTAGTGTGCCGGTAGTAGCCTGCAACAGCACCGATGCCATCAAATGGCTAAAAGCAAATACGATAAAGATTTTTGCCACTTATCTGGAAGCATCCATCAATTATCTCGATGCAGATTTTAGTGGACGCACGGCTATCGTGATGGGAACCGAAGCCACAGGATTATCCTCGCAATGGGTGAATGCTGCCAATCAAAATCTTATCATCCCGATGCGGGGAATAGCTGATTCGTTGAATGTTTCGGTTAGTACGGCCATTGTGCTTTTTGAGGCACTGAGGCAAAGACGGAAATGAACGCGCAAATAGTGATTCTCAGCTTTAGTTTCCGCTCATTCATATCTTTTCGGGCATATGAAAGATCATATCAATATGGTTAGAGGTTTGATGCAACCGGCGAAGGTATTCATTGAGCTTTTCTGCATAATCTAATCTGAAATCTTCATGGAGATTTTTTGTAACAAGGGTTATCAGGCGTTTCACCAGCAAGCCCACTTTGTAATCGAATTGTGTGAAACAGGTTCCGAATGTGTTTTCGGGCATCGAGAAAGGCACCTCCAGCACATACATCAACAATTCTGCTTCATGAATCTTATTGCCGGAAACCTTGGTGAATTCGTTAACTCTTTTTATGCAAGCCGACAGCATATTTGCCATTCGCAACTGCTCAGAGAAACCCTTATATCCTTTCCAAAAAAGATAGTCCAGATCAGCTTTTGCAGCTTCTAATAAATCTGTTTCTCCTGTTTCCTTATCAAGATAGTTGGCCAACACAAAATCATAAACCATTTTATCTTTCGAAGCAAGCTTTGTAACAATCTCCCTAAGCGTAGCAACATCCAATGCTTTTATCTGTTCTTTTGTAGTTTTATCCAAACGTGGCATAATTCTGATTTTAGCTTTTCTTTTTATAACTTTCCCGTAAAAGTACAAATAAACCATAAGGCATATAATGCCAGGCTACAAGTTCAATAGCCATCGTGAAGGTCTTCTCCCTTCAAATTTTATCCTTGTATTTTTCAATCCGGGCCAAACCTGTTTTGGTTAGTTTTGCCTGCGAAAAATATAGTGCATATCCCCGTTGCCGGCCTGGTATAAGTGAATAGAATGCTTTCTTTAGCAAAGGATCCAACTCAAAAGTCTGCAACAATTCATTTGGAATAGAAATAGCATTATCAGCGACCTCAATCTTTAAACCTGCCCGCTCAATTGCAATAGCTCGTTTCATAAAGTCATGAATATCATCCTCATGTGCAACAATTTGTGAAATACTTGTAAATTTCATCAATCGCGTAAATCTTAAATTCTCCCCAGGTTTTTCAAGCCTGTTCTTTTCATCCTTAATCAAAGCTCCCTTAAAAAAAACAATCACTGCAAAATGTTTTAGGACACTGATATTCAATACATTTTTTCCCTTCAACGTATAGCAGGGCATACCCCACTTCCGCTCTTCAACCAGGCCGCTTTTCAAAACAATATCACGCAACAAATATAGTTCAGCTGTCCAGTTGTGCACTTTGCATTGTGGCTTACTACCCAGCTCACAACTCATACATCCATTCACAAAATATTGATCTACAAGTGGATTCATTCTTAAAAACGATTTTTCTTCTGTCCAATAAGAAATATGCAAAATCAAAATTAAAACTTCAAGGACTATTTCAAAAATCAAAAGCCGATTTCGAAGTCATTTAACACAACATCAGCAATTCCTAATCCATTTTTTGTTTAAGTTAATTGCAAACGTTTGAATTGCCTCATTTATCTCAATTCCCTTAAGTAACTAATTGATATACTGATCTATAAAATTTCGCAATTTCCTCTTCAATATCATTAATATAATCCATAACATATTGAATATCATATTATTGATTATTCAGTAAATTTCCACTCACCGAATAAGACGGGTCATCACTTTGCAAAATCAATCTTTTGTTATCTTTGCAGCTTCAAAAGGGAATTGCCTACTAGAATTCCTTTACAAAACTGATTGTAAATTATTAACAATCAAGAGTATAAACGCTTTGAGTATTCATTAACACCTTAAACATTGGAAACTAAAATCACTGAAATTAACGGGTTGCAGCTGTATCACAGTTTCATGGCCGGTGCTCAGCGAATTTTTGAAAACCAGAAACTGCTCAACAAAATCAACGTATTTCCGGTAGCAGATGCCGATACAGGCACCAATCTGGCCTCCACGATGAGAAGTATAGTTAATACGGCACAACCACACCCTAACCTCAAGACCACAGCAGTTGCACTTGCAGATGCGGCTTTGGTGGGGGCACGGGGTAATTCAGGAATTATTTTCGCTCAGTTTCTTTACGGTTTCAGCAACGAAATCCGTGAAGAAGAAACCCTTACCGTTAGTGCATTTGCGGAGTATATGAAAAGTGCTGTTCGCTATGCTTACGAGGCTATTGCCAATCCCGTGGAGGGCACGATGATTTCGGTTATCAAAGACTGGGCAGAGTACATTTATCAGCTGAAGGACAAATTTGATGATTTCCTGAGACTTTTGCTTGATGGGCTGAAAAAGGCCATAGAATCACTCAACATGACAACCGAAAATCTGGCCATCCTTGCCAAACGTAACGTGGTGGATGCTGGTGCCAAAGGTTTTGTCGTATTCCTGGAAGGAATGTTTGACTACTTCAAAAACGGACAGATTGCCGTTAGTTTCGAAAATCAAAAAATTGAGATAGCGGAGGCAATGGATGCGATCGACCACGAAGAGATAAACTTTCGCTATTGCACCGAAGCCATGATTACCGGAACAAACATGAAACGCAGTGATTTTAATGCAATCATGGAATCTTATGGCGATTCGATGGTTGTAGCCGGATCCGACAAAAAAATGCGTATTCATATCCATACGGACGAACCCTGGAAACTCTTTCAGGATATTGCCCCTTTGGGAACCATTACCTATAAAAAGGTAGATGATATGGTGCTGCAAAATGATCTGGCAAGCAATCGGAAGTTCAACATCGGTCTGATCACCGACTCCACCTGCGACCTGCCCATGGAGCTCATCGAAAAATACCAGATACAGGTGATCCCGTTGACTGTACATTTTGGCCAGGATTTTTATCTGGACAGGTTAACCATTCAGCCTCAGCAGTTTTTTGATAAACTGCGAAAGTCTGATGTCTATCCTACCACAGCACAACCTGCCATCAGCGAATTTTTCAATCGCTACAATTATCTGGCCACACATTATCAAAGCATCATCAGTGCCCATATCAGCTCGGGTATGAGTGGAACCTGGCAAAACAGCTACAATGCTGCCAGAAAAATAAAGAATGAATCAGGAAAGAGTATTGATGTAATCGACAGCAAAAAACTAAGTAGTGGTCTGGGTTTGATTATATTACGCACGGCCAAAGCCATCGAAGGCGGGCTCACACATGATGAAATCGTAAAGTCAATTCCAAACTGGTCCGACAACACCAGAATGTTGGTTACTTCGCGTTCCATGAAATACATGGTTAAAAGCGGCAGGGTAAGTCATTCAAAAGGTTTACTTGGTAAACTTCTTGGCATCAAACCTATCGTGGAAGTTAAAAATCATGGTAAAACGGAAGTTTTTGGCAAGCCAATGTCGGAAAAAGCCAGCATGAAAATGGTGATGGATGAAATGAAGCGTTTTGTCGGTGATAAAAAAGTATGGGGTTATGCCATCTCACATGCCGATAATCTGGAAACTGCCAATTGGTATGCCGACCAAATGAAAACCTTAAGCGGTGGTCAGGAAGCTGTATTTATTCAGGAAGCCTCACCAGTGCTGGTAACCAACACAGGCCCGGGTGTTGTGGCACTGTCCGTTATGCTGGAATAAAATTAAGAACAAGGTCATTAGAAAGGCAGGTTGATTATTCAGTCTGCCTTTTTGTATTCATTCTAAATACTGCAGACAACAACAGAAATCAGGTTCAATTTGCTACTTTTGTACTTTGACTTGTTAATTAATAAACAGTAAGTTTTTTATGATCAATAAAGCTCTGACACATCCTGAAAGCATCGTGGTTGTAGGCGCATCCAACGACATTACAAAACCAGGCGGCAAGGTTTTAAAAAATATCATCGACGGAGGTTTCTCAGGAAACCTCTATGTAATGAATCCAAAAGAAAAAATAATACAAGGCATCACCTGCTATGCGGATAACAAGGCAATGCCACCGGCAGACCTGGCAATCATTGCGATCGCTGCACGTTTTGTGCCGGATCTGGTTGATTCGCTGATCGCCGAAAACAAAACCAGAGCTTTCATCATTCTCTCAGCTGGATTTAGCGAAGAAAGTGCTGAAGGAAAACTGCTGGAAGACCGCATAGTGAAAAGCATCAATGCAGTAGATGGTGCCTTGATTGGTCCAAATTGCGTTGGGATCTTAACCCCGCAGCATCACAGTATTTTCACCTATCCAATTCCAAAACTCGACCCAAAAGGATGCGATTTTATTTCCGGTTCTGGTGCCACAGCCTGCTTCATTATGGAAGCTGGAATCCCAAATGGACTGCGTTTTGCCAATGTTTACAGCCTTGGAAATTCTGCTCAGATGGGCGTTGAGGAAGTCCTGCAGCATATGGATGAAAGCTTTGACGCGGAGAAGGATAGCAAAGTAAAATTACTTTATATCGAGAATATTGACAAACCTGACAAATTATTAAAACATGCCCGTTCGCTTATTAGGAAAGGTTGCAGGATAGCAGCCATCAAGGCAGGTGGAAGCGAAGCCGGAAGCCGGGCAGCATCTTCACATACCGGTGCTTTGGCCAGCTCAGATACTGCCGTTGAAGCACTATTTCGTAAAGCCGGAATAGTTCGTTGCCACAGTCGCGAGGAATTGATCACCGTTGCCAGTGTTTTTGTACATCCTGAACTAAACGGGAAACGTATCGCCATAATCACCCATGCCGGCGGTCCGGCTGTAATGCTTACCGATGCGCTCTCGAACAACGGATTGGAAGTGCCTGCCATCAGTGGTGAAGCTGCTGAAAACCTGAAAGAACAGTTATTTCCAGGTTCATCAGTAGGCAATCCTATCGATTTTCTGGCTACCGGAACAGCAGAACAATTGGGCAAGATTATCACTGCCTGTGATAAAGATTTTGATCAGATTGATGCCATGATTGTTATCTTTGGAACACCTGGCTTATTTGAGATTTTCGATGTGTATGAGGTTTTGAACCAAAAAATGAATGAAATCGCAAAACCGCTTTTTCCTGTTTTGCCTTCTACCCTCACAGCCGCCAAAGAAGTTGAATTCTTTCTCAACAAAGGTCGTGTCAACTTTCCCGATGAGGTGAGTCTTGGCCGCGCATTGGCTAAGATTTACCACACTCCCAAACCTGCTGAGGAACCAACTGATTTTAATGATATCGACATCCCTGCAATACGAAAAATCATCGACACCATACAGGATGGCTACCTCGATCCGAAGTATGTAAGTCAGTTGCTGGATGCAGCAAAAATCAAGCGTGCCGGCGAGGTTGTTACAGATCAGTTGAGCAAAGCCCTAAAGGCAGCTGAAGAACTTGGATATCCGCTGGTAATGAAAGTTGTTGGCCCTGTACACAAGTCTGATGTAGGGGGTGTGGTGCTTAATGTTGACAGTCCCGAAAAAGTTGCCAGGGAGTTTGAACGAATGATGCAAATTCCCGGAACTAAAGCAATCCTGATGCAACCTATGCTTAAGGGAACCGAGCTTTTTGCCGGTGCCACCCGTGAAGATAAATTTGGTCATCTGGTGTTTTTTGGACTTGGAGGTATCTTTATTGAGGTTCTCAAAGATGTGGCTTCAGCACTTGTGCCTGTGAATAAGGACGAGGCAAGCCAAATGATTCAATCCATCAAAAGTTATCCCATTATCAAAGGTGTAAGAGGCAGCGAAGGCATCAACGAAAAGGCACTTCAGGAGATTATCATTCGTTTGTCGGCTCTTCTGCAGGCAGCACCCGAGATTGCCGAGATGGACCTTAATCCGCTATTGGGCAATTCAAAACAGGTGGTTGCTGTTGATGCCAGAATCAGGATTCAAAAATAACCGACATGAAAAAAAGCGATTGGATTATCATTTTTGTAGTTCTGTTAATTCTTGCTACTTTTTTTTGGGTTCCGAGCCTGACTGCGGCATATGAAAACCTTAATCAGAAACATGGATTGTGGATGAGTTTTGCCAAATTTGCCTTGCTCTCAACCTTTGGTGAATGTCTGGCATTGCGTATCAAAACAGGCAAATATAACCGCAAAGGTTTTGGAATTCTTCCAAGAGCCATCGTCTGGGGTTTCTTAGGGATTACAATCAAAATGGCTTTTGTGATTTATGCAGCCGGAACGCCACAATTGCTAATGTATCTGGGCTGGCCCGAAGCAGTATCAGCACTCACCGGACCATTCAGCGTCACTGCTTTGCTCACTGCCTTCAGCATCAGCGTGGCAATGAATCTGACCTATGCTCCGGTGATGATGACAATACACAAAATCACAGATACTCACATACTCGAAAACGAAGGAACAATACGCGGACTTTTTAAACCGATTGCCCTGCAACGTATTTTTGCAAACCTTGATTGGAAAACGCAATGGAACTTTGTCTTCAAGAAAACAATCCCGTTCTTCTGGATCCCGGCCCATACAATAACTTTCTTACTACCAGTTGATTATCAAGTATTGTTTGCTGCCAGCCTGGGTATTGCCCTCGGCCTCATCCTTAGTTTGGCAGCCCAGCAATAAGCCTTTTGCTGATTGAGTTTTGATCCAATAATTGGTCATCACTTCCTACCTTTTTTTATTAAACATATAAGCTGTTCATTTTGCATGGAATTATTTAAAATTCCTATACAAAGATCAACAGGTTTCATAATTCTAAATTCATTATAAATAACACACAAAACACAAACGTTTGCGGTAAGAATTGGTAAAATCCTTACCTTTGACAAGGTCATATAAAGCAAGCTGTGAAGCACTCTGACGCGCTTTCTGCTTTCAGGATTTTCGTAGCATGAGCCCTGGCAGTGCTGCAATATTTTTTTTTTGAATCACTTTTTTAAAACAAACGATATGCATCAAACACCTGTTCCGTCAGAAATAGTAAAAGCAAAAATTAAAGAAAACGGGCTTCAAAAAGTTGGTACAGCCTCTATTCGTGAAATCAAAAAACTGGTCGATACCATTGAAAATGCCAGTGGAGTAAAGTTTATCCGCATGGAAATGGGTATCCCGGGTTTGCCCCCCTCAAAAATTGGTGTTGAAGCCCAGGTTGAAGCACTACGCAAGGGTGTGGCTGCCAAGTACCCCGATATTCAAGGCATACCTGAATTGAAAGAACAAATTTCAAGTTTTGTCAAAAACTTTATGAACATCCAGATAAGCCCCAATAGCTGTTTGCCTACAGTCGGGTCGATGCAGGGCGGCTTTGCCTCATTTTTAACCCTTAGCCGCATCCATAAAGAAAGAGACACCACACTTTTTATCGATCCTGGTTTTCCGGTTCACAAACAGCAGCACAAAGTGCTGAACCTGAAAATGGAAACTTTCGATGTATATGACTTCAGAGGCGAAAAGCTACGCGAAAAACTGGAAAGTTATTTTAGCAAAGGGCATATTCATTCGGTGCTGTATTCTAATCCAAATAACCCCAGTTGGATTTGTTTTACTGAAAAAGAACTTCAAATTATTGGAGAGCTGGCTAACAAATACGATGTTGTCATCATGGAAGACCTGGCCTATTTTGGCATGGACTTCCGAAAAGATTTCAGCAAGCCCGGGCAGCCACCCTATCAGCCCTCTGTGGCAAACTATACGGATAATTTCATCTTGTTTATTTCCAGTTCAAAAGCCTTTAGCTATGCCGGCGAACGGATTGGAATGATGGTGATCTCTGACAAACTCTTCAATCAGCGTTTTCCGGATTTGAAACGCTATTATGCAAACGATCTTTTTGGCCACACGATGGTTTTCGGTACCTTGTATCCATTGAGTTCCGGGACCTCTCATTCGGCACAATATGCACTGGCTGCCATACTAAAAGCTGCCAATGAAGGGAAATTTAACTTTTTGGATGAGGTTAAGGTTTATGGCGAAAAAGCAGCCATTATGAAGCGTATTTTCACCGACAACGGTTTTAGG
>Ga0334883_1002396_pt1 | contig 23231 bp, 18 predicted proteins | sample GraSluR1_MG_6_FD_207230 | JGI IMG/M metagenome (GOLD analysis project Ga0334883, IMG submission 207230) | Sludge microbial communities from methane-producing bioreactor in Wageningen University, Netherlands - Granular Sludge_09_05-R1 | ecosystem: Engineered > Bioreactor > Anaerobic >...
AAACGGACCACCTGGCTCACTGTCTTCAATAAGAATTATTTCTGTGTCAGGCATGTCGGGGGCATTTATCAGATGATATTTGTCAAAATTACGAGCTTTAGGCATACCATTACTGTCAAATGGCAATTCTTCACAAAGGGCCATTCCTATTCCCATTTGGACACCACCAAATATCTGTCCTCTTACAAAACTCTCGTTTATTGCCTGGCCGATATCGTGAACAGCAAGATATCGGTTGATCTTAACCAAGCCTGTCAGCTTATCCACCGTCACTTCCGTAAAATGAGCCCCAAACGAGGCAGGGTTCATTACAGGCCTGTGTTCATAATGAGCCTCGATCGATACCCTCCTTTTTTCCATTATCTCCCTTACAGTCTCTCCAATTTCTAGTATTTTCCCTTCACAAATAAGACTTCCTTCAGAAAAACGGACTGGCTTGTCCAAAAGTTTTGATGCCTCCTGACTAAGCATTTTTACTGCTGCTTCCGAAACCAGTCTTGCACACTCTCCACATACGTATATGACCCTGCTTGCCTGGCAGCCCGAATCATATGAAGTAAACTGAGTATCAGTCTCGGTAACCGTTATCTTTGAGACATCGATCCCTGTGACCTCGGCTACTATCTGTGCAAGCGCTGTTGTCGCACCGCTTCCCAGCTCCTGGATCGATGCCCGGAGGATCGCCGAACCGTCTTCAAGTATCCTTAGAGACATATTCGAGAAGTCATGATATTTCGTCTTGTAGTAACCGTTACCATGTGTGCAGCAGGCAAAACCGGAGCCAGTGAAGAATCTTCCTCTGCTTACCTTTGGAGTTTTGCTTTTTTCCCATCCAAAAGCCTCAGATCCTTTTTTCAGACACTTGATCACTCTAGCCTTGCCTATATTTGCTCCACCGGAAAGATCTTCTTCAAATTCATTAAGAAGGTTTTTTATTCTGAATTCTAATGGATCAAAACCAAGTCTGCTGCATAGAAGGTCAGTATGTATTTCGGTAATCGTGTGTATCTGAGGGGAACCGTAGCCTCGGCAAGCCCCTGCTGGAGTCGTTGATGTCCTCAGAGTTCTCCCTCTGTAGTCAAGCGCAGGAATCCTATATAGTCTTGAAACCTTTTTTCCCATGGCCATCATTACTTTCTTTGTACCTGTAAGGTATGCTCCCGCGTCAACAGTGATATCAAAACGTCTTCCAAGTATTACTCCCTGCGTATCGATAGCTGTCTCTACCCTGCCTTTAGTTGCAGCCCTGGTTCGGGTCGAAATTATGGTTTCTTCTCTTGTGGTGTTTATAAAAACAGGCCTTTTAAGTTTATTTGCCGCCCAAGCACACAAAACTTCAAATACGACCTCCTGTTTCCCTCCAAAGGTGCCTCCCATGTTTGTCTTGATCACTCTTATCTTTGATAATGGCAGCTTCAACACCTGGGCAACAGAATGCTGCACTCCGAATGTGATCTGGCATGGTGTTCTGACTTCTATCACATCTCCGGGACGTGGTATCGCAAGCACCGAGTGAGTTTCCATAGCTGCATGATGGACCTTTGGTGTAGTCACAGTGTCTGATTCAATATAAGTGGCCTGAGAAAACGCGTTTTCTATATCCCCATAGCATACACTTCCATCAAAGCTTTTCTGCCCATCTTCATGCAGTATTCCTGCCATTTCACCAGCGGTGTCAAGAGAGACCACAGCAGGCATAATTTTATATTCCACCCTAACAAGATCTCTGGCCTTTCTTGCTTTTTCTTCCGTCTCTGCCATTACCAGCGCAATACGATCACCTACGTGTCTAGGATGACCGGTAAGGATAGTTTCATCGGGAAAATCCCCTTGACCGGGAAACCACTCACCGCTGTTGTACTTTATTGAAGGAGCATCAAAATATGTAAATATCTCAACGCCTTCGATCTTGATCGCTTCAGAAACGTCAATCGATTTTACTGTTGCATTGGCATGGGGGCTCATAAGAATTACGCCAAAAAGCGCGTTTGGAAAAGGCTCGTCCAGCAGATAAAGGAACCGGCCCTGCACTTTGTCAACAGCGTCACATCTTATGATATTTTTACCAATATAATTGTATGATTTTTTATCCATGGCTCTCTTCCCCACTTTTTTCTGACACCCTTACCCTCTCCTCAAGCATTCCCAGAAGGTCTTCTGCAAGTGCCTTTAGTACTGACTTCTTATAAGACAGAGTACTCCTTCCGGGAATCATCTGCTCCGCAAATTCGCAAAGGGCCTCTTTAAAACTTTGTTCACGCAAGGAAGGATCCAGAGCTAGCGTATTTTCTGCCCCAAGACATCTTTTTGCCGCGCTGCCTAGAGTACCCACAAAAACTCTGGCATCACTAAACGTCTCACCCTCATATTTTGCCGAAACAGCCATGTTGACCCGTGCTATGCTAACTTCGCTCCTGCTTCCTATCTTTTTAAACGCCGAGACATACCCTTTTCTTACCGGAACACAAAATTCCATGATGATCTCGTTGGGAAGCAATGTATTTGTATTTGGACAGGAGCCAAGTACTTCTTCAATCGAGAGAACTTTGCGCCCGGAAATTGAAAAAACGATTACAGAGGCGCCAAGGGCAGCAAGTGCACAGGGGGTGTCGGCAGCAGGCGAAGCATTGGCTAAATTGCCTCCAACCGTAGCTCTGTTTCTTATCTGGACCGAACCCATCGATGAGGCAGCATCAGAAAGCGCTGTTGCATTAAGCATTACTGCCATGTTGGAATGGATCGAAGTCATCGTTTCCATTGCCCCTAACCTCAGAGAAGAATCTATGATCTCTATTCCTCTGAGTTCGGGCATCTTTGACATATCAAATACTGCGGCTTCATCGGATATATTCCCACGGGTTTTTATTAGCCAATCCGTTCCTCCGGCTACAAAGTGTTTCTTTCGTTCCCCACATTCAACCAGTAATGCTGAAAATTCATTTACACTTTTAGGCGCAAACAATGCTGTCACCGGTGACACCTTCCAATGCGCTTAGCTGCGGTCTCTACTGCGTCTATTATCTGAGTGTAACCTGTGCACCTGCATATATTCCCAGCAAGGGCAGTCCTGATCTCTTCTCTTGAAGGGGATGGATTTTTTAATAGCAGTGCCTTAGCAGACATTATCATTCCGGGCGTGCAAAAACCGCACTGCACTGCATCGCAGTCAATAAATGACTGTTGTATCACATCCAACTCTCCGTTTTCTTCAAGACCTTCAACCGTAAGGATATCGTGTCCATCTGCCTGAAAAGTCGGAACTGCGCATGAACAGACTGCCTCGCCATCCATAAGGACCGTGCATGCACCACACTCTCCTGCGCCACATCCCTCTTTGACGCTGACAAGACCGAAAATTTCTCTGAGAGTATCTATAAGCCTGTCTGATGCTTTTACTTCAGCAACCCGAATCTTGCCGTTGATCATTAGCTCTATTTTCAGATCCATCACCTCAATAAGTTGGTCTTTTCCTTTTTGCTTTGTTTGAAGCACTCTTTTGCATATAAAAGTCTATACTTGATACATAAATGAACCGTCAAAATATTCAGTTCTTATTTAATATAGACATTTACCGGTTTTTTGACGTTTTATTGACGCTTTGGAATCAGTATTTTTTCAATCCAGGGAGTATCTTGATATAATTTGATATTAATAGTATTAACAAAGGCAGGGCTTGGACATGACCCTCTTTCTTCATTTTCTGGGAAATCCGTATATTGAGCTTAACAACAGAAAACTCTCTTTTTCTCTGAAAAAAGCAGAGTACATGGTAATTTTCCTGGCGCTTAATGGCCCAGCCACCAGAAGTCAACTGAAAACACTTTTTTGGGCAGACATGGAAACTCCTAAGGCTTCAGCCAATCTTAGAAACGCTCTATATATAATTCGAAATACGATCCCTAAATACATAGACATAGACAGAAACAGGATCTCCCTGAAAGAGTTCGGGGATGATCTTACTTTCCTTGATAGGATCTCTGATCCGGATATGCCGATCCCGGAATACATTGCTGATGAACCACTGAGGACATTTGGACCTGAAGGTTCTGAAGAATTCGATGAATGGGCAGCAATGACAAAGCAGTCAGTGAGAAAGAGGATAGCTTCTATGCTCAGAAAGAGGGTCTCAAACTGCTATGAAAAAATGATGTATGAGGAAATGAGCAGCTCCCTTGAAACCCTTCTTACAATAGATCCATATGATGAAGATTCTGTGCTTGAATTGATGGAAATATACTGTAATATGGGGCAATCAACGAAAGCCCTTATTTTTTTTAAAGAATACTCATCAAAAATAGAAAACAAGTTGGGAATTGCACCCTCTGAAAGAAGCAGAGAGTATTTCAGAAAAATTATAAATAACTGGTCCGAACGAGATGATTCCAGCGAAAACGGAGAAAAATTCTGGTGCAGAAAAAATGAACTTGCCCTGCTGATAGGAGCTCTTACAGTTACGGGCGAACAAAGTACCGCAGTTTACATACACGGAGAGGCCGGTATTGGCAAAACAGCACTGATAAACAAAGCCGTATCTATACTTAACGGCGGAAGCAGAATTGTCCTCTCTTCGAGGTCGTGCCCTGTGGGGGAAGGTTATCCTTATTCTTCATGGAACAACATCATGATACAGCTTGGCAGGTTAATCGAAATCGAAAATGATTATCCTGACATCAATACAAAGTCTGTCTTATCAGGTATTTTCCCGGGATTCCTCAACAGCAAGGGACTTAATTACAACGTAGACGTAGGGCTTATGACAAAAAGGAATCCCATCGTCATCAGCGGTATGATAAACGACATTTTACATCGCATCAGCAAAAAAAAGACAATAATAATGATATTCGAGGATATACACTGGTTTGATACACAGTCAATACAGCTTCTTGCGGCTTTCATGAGTACCGTTGACCTTGACTTGAATATTATTTTATCAGGGAGACCAGAATCTTCCAGGATCACCCTGACAATGCTACAAAACCTGAATCCCTCTGCAAAATGGAAAATTGTCCCCCTAAAACTAGACCCTCTTCGTAATGATGAAATAATTAATATCTGCAGGCACTCACTTTCAGAAGAACTACTGCGTCAAAAAGGGGATGAATACTTTATTCGTGAAAGTGAAGGCATTCCTCTTCTACTTTTTGAGATGCTGCGGGCAGCGGCAGAAAACCCTGATTCGGACCTCACAAACGGATTGGGAGGATTGATAATGGCAAGGATTGGAGAACTTTCTGTACTTCAGCAAAGCGTACTCTCCGTACTATCTGTTTTTGCAGTTGGAGCCGACACCGAACAAATCGCAGAAGCAACATCCCACCAGCACAATGAAGTACTTTCTGCAGGTGAGACCTTGCTTTCAAAAGGTTTACTGAATGAACGGCAGGAAGGCGGAAGAGTGATGTGGGATTTTACACATGTAAAGGTCAGGGAGTGCATTTACGAATCGATATCTCTGTCGAAAAGACAGGAACTGCACGGAAGGGCCGCTGAAGTATTGAATAAAAGATACTCCCCTCAAAAATGGGACCCTGAGCTTAGCAGCATGCTGTGTCATCATTACCTGAAATCCGGACAGCGTTCAATGGAGCTGAAGCAGCATTTAAGGGAACTGATTTTTGACATAACACTTAACCATGACCTTTTTCCTGTTGTTTCGGACAAGGTACTCTTATCCTGCTCAACTCCTTTCAGCAGCAGGGAGGAAACTGAACAAAAAATCAGCCAGGCGCTGGCTTTGCTCGATGAGATCCGAACCGACAAGAATATTGATCACGGAGAACTGAAAAGATTGGAAGCTTCATGTTTTGAGCTTGCAGGTGGATACCATATTAGCTGGGGTGAATATGAGAAGGGGCTCGTTTTTATCAATGAGGCGATAAACATTTCAAAGAAGTTTGGGTTCTCTGACACACACATACACTGTCTGAAGCATATATGTTACATGCACCTTCAGACCGAAGACCCCGCACGCCTTTTTTCAACGGCAAGAGAACTAATACTCCTTTCACGACCGGATAATTATCGTCACTACATGGCGACAGCAGTTAGATTCGTTGGAGTTTCGATGTTTTTATCAGGTAAATATAACCAGGCAGAAAAAACCTTCAAACATTCCATCAAGCTTTTTGAAAGCCTTAAGCTAACAGGCAAATCCTATACTCTGAGCATCTTGATCGCAAAATGCTATATCGGTGAGATATTCCAGTTTAAAGGAGATCATATAAGCGCACTGGCTTACTTTGAATACGCAACTGATACCTCTGAAAATATTGGCCTTTACTGGGGAAGAAGTTATTTTCACACACATGCAGCAAGCTTGGCACTGGATATGAATGATATGCAGCTTCTTTCACACCACATAGACAAAGCAGTCTCCCTTTTTGAAAGCTGCAGAGGCGGCCGATGCGGATCAATGCTTTACAGCATCAAAGCAATAGCCGATGCGGAGCGTGTTCAACCAGAACAGGCAGAAAGGTCTATCGAACGTGCAGAAATTTTTCTAAAAGATGTTTCAAGAAAGCAATGGACTGCAACTCAATACCTGGCAAAGGCCTGGCTTTTGTCAAAATTATCAAAAAATAAAAAGATTCTGCTTAAAAATAAGATCAGATCCTGGGGATCGTCTGAAGAGTTGGGGTTGAGATCTGCGACACTGTATGAGGAATGTGGTTTTTGGCATAGAGGGGAATGGATCAGAAAAAAGTTCAATTGCGGATGCCTGTAAGAATTCCTCTTTACTGTACCGGAGCCATCAGACGGCTCACGTTCACGGCCAGGCGGAAGAGAAAATTTGCCTGGGTGTATTCTGTTGCGCTGACTTGGGTACATCTTGAAAGATCGTCCTGAAGCATCTTTTCTGTTTTTTTCGCAAAATCTTTGTCACACATGATCATCGTTATCTCAAAATTCAGCCTGAACGACCGGTTGTCGAAGTTTGCAGTCCCGACAGCCGAAGTGTCATCATCGACCAACATTACTTTCTGATGCATGAAGCCTTCGTTGTATTTGTAGACTTTAACTCCCGCCTTCTCAAGTTCCGGTAGATACGAATAGGCGGAAAGGCCGACTAAGATGTTGTCCGGATTTCTAGGTATGATGACCCTGACATCTACGCCTTTAAGCGCTGCGTTCTGCAAGGCAGAGACGATTTGCTCGTCAGGCACAAAGTACGGGCTTGCGACCCAGAAACGCCTTTTCGCTGCATTGATCATGTCAAGAAAGAAGAGGGCTGCCGTCTCAAATTCATCAGCGGGTCCGGATGGCAGGCTAAGTGCGGTCACCGTACCTCCCGCAACCTGTTTCGGCGACCAGTTGAGCTCAGGAATTGCCTCTTTTGAAGCCCAGTACCAGTCCTCGGCAAAAGACAGCTGGACAGCCTGAACGACCGGCCCTCTTAACTCTACGTAAGTATCTCTCCATGGCGACATGCTGGGATCAAGACCAAGGTATTCGTTACCGACGTTAAGTCCACCAACATAAGCAAGCTCTCCATCTGCAACCACGATCTTTCTATGGTTTCTGAAGTTGATCTGAAAACGGTTTCCCCTGCCCTGCCTTGTGTTGAAGGCATGTATTCTGATTCCGGCGTCTTCAAAGGCCCTAAGGTAATTTTTGCTCAAACGGCTGCCCACCTCATCATAAATAACGAGGCAGGTCACTCCCTCTTTCGCTTTTTTGATAAGGGCATCCTGAAGTTTTATCCCCAGTTCATCATCTCTCAGGATGTAATACTGTACCAGTACATATTTTTTTGCTGACTCTATGCCCCTGAATATGGCATCGAAAGTCTCTTCACCGTCTATAAGGAGCTTTGCCGCGTTTCCTTTAGTGAAAGGCATCTTTGCCAGGCGCTGTATAAGGAGAGCCCTCGAAGTGTTCTCTTCTTCCTTCAGTCCATATTTTATAAAGTCATCCAGTAACTGCCGCATTATAGGTTTGGCTTCGACCACCTCTGTCCTGCGCGCTGTAACGTAACCGGAAAATTTGCTGTTTCCCAGTATCCAATAGGCCGGCAGTGATACAGATGGAAAGGTATTCAGAGAAATAGCCCAGGCGACAGCTCCCTGTGAAGTGCGCACATCCATTATCGCCCTGACAGATGTAAGGAAACCTGCAATGTGAAGTATTATGAAAAGGATAAAGAAAAATTTAGATTTTCTTCTCATATTGCTATTTTATCAGTAGTTCGTAACATACTCGAACCTCTCCCGGAATTCCTCCGGGGACATGTGAGCCGCCACTGCAAGCTGCACAAATTCCAGCCCCGGCTCAAAATCCTTCTTTTCAAGTCTTATCATGTACTGCCTCGCGATCCTATACTGGATAGACTCAGTGTTGACCCTGCGAACACGTGTTTTGCCGGTTTCCGGATCCTTTATATCCTCAAAGGGTATTGGCACTATCATATTGTTCTGTATCGAAATGAGAGCGTTCGTACCCCCCTCTTTGAGGAATTCTATCGCGGCAAACCCAAGGTTTCGCGTGTATTCGACATCGAACGCGTTTGGCGTGGCACATCGGACCTCGTACCCTATCTCTTTGTTGGTTATGTCCATTTTTATTCCAAGAGAAGTCAGGTTTGCCTGGACCTCCCGTTTGAGAACGCTTGAAAAGCTGATCTCCGCATAGCGGACATGTCCGTGATCATCATGTTCGATACAGCTGAGAGCTTCAAGATCTTCCTCCCTTATCCTCTCAAGCAATCCCTCTGCAACTACTGCGACACCGTATTTCCTTTCTGAAGCGAGTCTTTTTATGATCGCTCCTGTAAGAATATCCACTATCAGCGACATAGGGATAAGTTCCTTGCCCAAGAACTCCTCCGGTATGACGGTGACTGTTGCACCGGCACTTTTGCCAATGCCAAGCGCGAGATGTCCGGCCGTCCTGCCCATCGCTACTGCTATGAACCAGCGTCCGGTCGTCTTGGCATCTTCCATGAGGTTGGATACGAGTTGTGTGCCCAGCGACCTTGCTGTCTCAAAGCCAAATGTCGGTATACCTTCAGGCAGGGGGAGGTCATTATCTATTGTTTTCGGTATGTGGACGAAGCTTATGGTAAGTCCGCGCTTGTTCATTGCGTAATCCGCAACACATGAAGCCGTGTAGGCCGTATCGTCGCCGCCTATGGTTATTAGGTGAGTCACACCAAGTTCTATAAGGGAATCGACGACTTTGCGGAGGTCTTCCTCCTTTTTCGTCGGATTGTACCTTGAGGTACGTATCACGCTTCCGCCGTCCGAGTGTATACGGCTGACCATCTCTATGGTCAGAGGTACGACGTTCTTATCGCCCTTTGCCAGACCGGAGAAACCGTCATATACGCCATATACATCCCAGCCTGATTTTTTTGCTTCGATAACTGCGGAACTGATAACGCTGTTGATCCCGGGAGCAGGTCCGCCTCCGCATACTATAGCGAGTGTTTTCTGTGCGATATCGGTCATATGGCAACGCCCCTTCCTATTTCTTCCTTTCGCGGCAAAACCAGTTACTGCTGCTGTTATACCTTAGCAAGACCGGCTATTTTTACACGTCGGAAAACATGGCCCGCCTCCATGAAGACAACAGAGGCAAGGTTTAGTAAATATTATTCTACACGATAACAAGATGAATCGATAATATCAAGAACCGGCCATCACAAGGCAAAATCTTCGGAATGGTTCTGAAAACGCAGGCCATCCGGCAGGGGAGAATCTTTTTTGCGCCCTCCTTCCGACTTGAACTCTGATCTGGGAGCCCACTTCTTTTCATGTTCCGGCGCTTCGAAGAGGGCAGCGGGTTTTATTATGCCCTGTTTGAATTCCCTGTTGATGGAGTCCACAGCTGAGGCTACCCTGAGTTTTTTTTCATCTGTTCCGTTTTCTTCTTCGAAGAGAGCAGCCTGTCTTCCCGCGGAAATATCTGAAAAATTGGAGAGTATAACACCGCACTTTTTATATTTGTATCCCGGGATGAAAATCTCTTTCAGCATCTGCTCCGCGCTGCTCATGAGATCTGAGTCAAGGGATACCGGCCTTATAAAAGACGTCTCACGGCCGTTGGCATAATATTTTTCCGCATCGAACCTGCTTGTTGATATGAAAACAGACATTTTTCCCGCAGTCTGTCTGGCTTTTCGCAGCTGTTTCGCCGCCGAGACTGTAAAACATAGAAGGGGATCAAGCATCTCTTCGTATGTGGTTATTGGATTTCCGAACGAACGCGAGACCATTATAGACTTTGGAGGCTTGCCTCCAATATCCAGGGCATATGCCTGGTGGCCTTTGAGTTCCCATGATGTGTAGAGACTCATTATTCCGAAAGTCTTTTTGATCCACATCTCATCTTTTTTGATAAAGTCCGCTGCTGTTTTTATTCCCGATTTGGCCAATTTCGCGCTTATCTTGCGGCCTATCCCCCATATGTCGGCGCATTCAAACTGTGACATGAAACCCATATCCATGTACCTCGCCCTGTCCATCCAGAAGACTCCCCCCGTCTCCCCGTTTTTTTTGGCATATTCAGTTGCCAGCTTAGAAAGGGTCTTTGTGGGGGCTATGCCTACAGATACGGGAATACGGCATTTGTCCCATATGTCTTTCTTTATCATGCGGCAGTAGGATACGGGGTCTTTTACGTTCGATATCCCTATGTTGAAAAAGGATTCATCTATAGAGTATATCTCGACTGCATCTGTATAGAGTTTGATCCGGGACATAACTTCGGCGGATATCTCCTGGTATAAAGACATGTTTGTGGACCTTACCGCAACACCGTTAAACGCAAGCATATTCCTTATTTTGAAATAGGGATCTCCCATTTTTACTCCCATTTTTTTGACTTCGTTGGAACGGGAGATCACACAGCCGTCATTGGATGAAAGCACTACGACGGGCCGGCTGTCGAGACCGTTGTCGACCCGACGTTCGCATGAAACAAAGAAGTTGTTGCAGTCGGCGAGGGCTATAGACCTCTCGTGCATAAGATCAGAAGCTTTCATATTGTCATCTCCGCCTAATATATAGTCTGACAGTATATATATCATTCAGCTATCTATATGTCAACATACAGGATAAATTGATAATAAAAATGAACAATTCTGAAAACTATTTTAACAAAAGCCTTTAATGGTCTCCGCTATTTCATTCCTGTAATATTGGGGCAAAAGTGATAACATTAATAAATTATGACCGCATGACCCAAGGAGGCATCAGGTTGATGAGCGACACAAGGCTTGAGTTTCTTATCGTTGACCCGCAGAACGATTTCTGTGACCCTAAGGGACAGCTCTATGTACCGGGGGCGGAAGAAGATTCGAAGAGGCTTGCGTATACGATAAGCAGGCTCAGGGATAAGATCAGCCATATAAACGTTACCCTTGACACCCATCGTCTTATTGACATCGCACATCCCATCTTCTGGGTGGATAATGAGGGCAGGCATCCGGCTCCTTTTACACTCATCACGAAGGAGGATCTCAAAAAGGGGCTATGGAGGACCACTCTCCCTGATCACATGGACAGGGCTGTACGCTACGTTGATGAGCTGGCAAAAAACGATAGATACGTGCTCTGCATATGGCCTCCTCACTGCCTGATAGGATCCTGGGGACACTCTGTAACAAAGCCTGTCTGCGATGCACTGCTCGAGTGGGAAAAGAATTTTTCTTTCGTCGACTACACCTTAAAGGGACTCAACATGTGGACCGAGCATTATTCCGCACTCAAAGCCGATGTTGAGGATCCGGAAGATCCGGCCACCTGGCTCAATAAAAAACTTATAAAGAGGCTCCGCGAGGCAGACATCATAGCCATATCGGGACAGGCGCTTTCGCACTGCGTAGCAAACAGCGTCAGGGACCTGGCAGACAATTCGACAGAAGAAGACATCAAAAAATTGGTCCTGCTGACAGACACCACAAGTTCCGTAAAAGGCTTTGAAAAATTAGGTGAAGATTTCGTCCGCGAGATGACCGGGCGCGGAATGCAGATATGTACGGCAGATGAATTTGGGAGGAACTTCTAATGGGGAAATTTTTTCGTGAGCCGGCAAGCGGGTTCAGTCACCTTGTGGGGGCAGTTCTCTCTGTAGCGGGACTGATCTCCCTTCTTTATGTAGCCATAAGCAACAGGGACATCTGGCAGATAGTCTCCTTTTCGATATTCGGAGCAAGCATGATACTCCTTTATTCTGCAAGCGCGACATATCATCTGGTCAACGCTTCCGACAAAGTCGTTAAGATACTTCAGAAGATAGACCACAGCATGATATTCGTCCTCATCGCGGGCACATACACACCGATATGCCTGACCCTGCTGAGGGGTCGGCTCGGATACTGGCTTCTTGCCCTTATATGGTCCTGTGCCGCCGCCGGAATAGTAATGAAGATGTTCTTCTTTGATATACCAAGACTGCTTTACACCGGGGTATACCTGATAATGGGCTGGATCGCGGTCTTCGTCATAGTACCCCTTTACAGGGCAGGCGGCCCTCTTCCTCTCATCTGGCTGCTTGCCGGAGGACTTTTCTACACAGCGGGAGGGATCATATATGCTATTGAAAAACCAAACATCCTTCCGGGCTGGCTTGGCTTCCACGAACTCTTCCATATTTTTGTAATACTTGGAAGTACCGCTCACTATGTGATGATCCTCAGGTTCTGCTGATACGGTAATATTAAAGAGGCCGGGCTTCCTGCCCGGCCTCTTTTTATCTTATCTCTCCCTCTTCCTCGGAACTTTTGATTTCCAGGATCGCATTGCCACTTCCAACAAATATTATTTTAGGGGAGTGGTTTTCAGCCTCTTCGGAATCGACCTGGCAGTAAGCAAGTATTATCACCTTATCACCGGGCTGCACCAGGCGGGCAGCCGCACCGTTCACGCATATGACCCCGCTGCCGCAGCCCCCCTCGATCACATAGGTATCAAACCTGCTGCCGTTGTCTATGTCAACTACGCTGACCTTTTCATATTCAAGTATGCCTGACGCCTCCATCAGGTCCCTGTCTATCGTTATGCTGCCAACGTAATTGAGGTTTGATTCTGTTACTGTTGCCCTGTGTATCTTTGCTTTAAGCATAGTGAGTATCATTTTGCTGCTCCTTCGAAGGTAAAGTTATCTATCAGCCTGGTCTTGCCAAAATAGACAGCAACTGCAGCAAGCACAGGCTTCTCTATCCTTTGGACAGGGCTTAGATCAGCTGAATCAACTATTTCTGCATAATCTATCCTTGCAAGTGGCTCTGCAGAGATTCCGGCGACTATCGTCTCTCTTATCTTTAGAGCATCTTTTTCACCCTTGCGCATAAGTTCCTTTGCTGCGCTCAGGCTTCGGGAAATCGAGAGCGCGGCCTTTCTCTCCTCAGGCGAAAGGTAGAGGTTCCTCGAACTCATCGCCAGTCCGTCAGCCTCACGGACTATGGGACAGGAAACGATCTCTGTCCCGATGTTGAGATCCTTGACCATCCTCCTTATTATCGCGAGCTGCTGGGCGTCCTTCTCTCCGAAATACGCTCTGTTGGGCAGGACGATGTTGAAAAACTTAGAGACTACCGTGCATACACCGCGAAAATGACCCGGTCTTTTTGCTCCGCAAAGTCCGTCACCGAGTTCTTTTATGTCTACGAAGGCAAAGTTCTCAGAGGGATACATCTCTGACGGCTGAGGCGCGAAGATGAGCTCTGCTCCGGCTTTTTCACAGACTTCCCTGTCATGCGTCATATCGCGGGGATATGTGTCCAGATCTTCATTTGGACCGAACTGGATCGGGTTTACAAAAATACTGACTACGACCATATCATTTTCTTTTCTGGCCCTCTCTATAAGACTAATATGCCCGGGGTGCAGATACCCCATGGTAGGTACCAGACCGACGGAGAAACCTCGCTTTTTCCAGTTCCCTATTACCTCCCTGACTTCCTTGATACTGCCTGATATTATCATCTGATCCTGTTTCACACCTTTCATTGCTTACAGTTTAGTTTTTCAATATTAAAAAAGCTGATCTATAGTTTTTCAATTATTTCAGGATCTATGGTGAAGGAGTGCTCATCCGTCGGAAAAGCTCCGTTTCTGACCTCTTCAGAGTATTTTCTTATTCCCTCTCTCATCGACTCTCCGGCATCGGAGAAAACTTTTACAAACTTCGGCCTGAAGTCTGAAAACATTCCCAGCATGTCGTGAAAGACAAGAACCTGACCGTCGCAAGAAGGTCCGGCTCCTATGCCTATAGTGGGGATGGAGACAGCTTCGGTTATCTTCTCCGACAGTGCTGCCGGCACACATTCCAGCGTGATGGAAAATGCCCCCGCATCTTCCAGGCGCCTGGCGTCATCGATCAGCTTCTTCGCTGCCTCAAACTGGCGTCCCTGAACTTTGAACCCGCCGAAAATGTTGACTGACTGCGGGGTAAGGCCTATGTGGCCCATGACAGGGATCTGAGCCCTGACGATCGCCTTCACGTGATCAAGGACATCAGTTCCACCTTCGAGTTTTATAGCCTCGGCATATCCTTCCTGAACAAGCCTGCCTGCATTTCTGACGGCTTCTTCGACAGAGACCTGATATGACATAAATGGCATGTCTGCTATAAGGAGAGCATCCTTAGTCCCTCTCGATACAGCCTTTGTGTGGTGTATCATATCCTCCATCGTCACTCTGAGCGTGTCCCTGTATCCAAGACAGACCATTCCCAGCGAGTCCCCGACCAATATCGCATCTATTCCACACGAGTCGGCAAGTCTGGCCATTGAGTAATCGTAGGCTGTCATGACTACCAGCCTCTCTCCCTTTGATGCGGCTTCAATAAATGTAGCTGCTGTTCTTTTCATCTTTTCTGTCCTCTCACCTTTGTCTTCATTATTTTTTCACCTGTTATCCTTTAAGAGGGTCAGGAGCTCCGAGTAGTCTCTTTCCGGATGTTTTTCACCGGCCAGTTCAGCAAGTTTTTCTGTAAGAAGAATGTATACGGCTCTTTCTTTCCCGTCCATTACATCAAGGTGTTTTCTGACCGTGTTGACATCATTGCGCTCGACAGGTCCTGTCAGGGCTCCGGCAAGACCCTTTGCCGAGATATTCTGAATGTTGCACTTTATGAGCGGAAGCAGTGCTGCAAGAGGATCTGCCCCCAATACGCCACATTTTTCAAAAGAACGGCATCCCGCGCTGATTAGTGCTACAACAAGGTTTGAGACCATGACATTGGATGCGTGGTAGAGGGTTTTATGCTCCTTTTCGATGACAAGTGTTCTGTTGCCAGTTATCTTAAAGAGATCCATCACTTCCCCGATCCTCTCTTCCGGACCCTCAAGTGTAAAAGAGGCGTCCTGAAGACCCTCAAAGCTGCCGTCAGTGTTGCTGAAGGCAAAAATAGGATGCACAGAGTATCCTGATGCTCCCTTTTGTCCGATGCCCTCGAAAATATCTGAGGAAAGTGATCCGCTGAGATGAACTACGATCCTGCCTTCCAGATCCAGCGTCCGCAGTTCTTTCCAGACAGCAGTTAAGGCATCATCAGGAGTTGAGATAACAATTATTTCTGAATGGTCTGTAAGTTGTTTGAGAGAGGAAAATGCTTCCGAGGCTGTTATCCGGGCTGCCGAGAGGGCACTATCCATTGTGCGGCTGGAATATCCTGATATAACCAGTCTTTTTGAGGCAAAATAGGAACCAAGCGAAACTCCTGCTTTACCGGCGCCAATAAATCCGATGCGCGGCCTGCTGAGGTTTTCCAACCGGACCATCACTCCTTCCGGCTTTTTTCAAAAATGACCTGCCCTGTTGATTTGCAAACGATAGCACAGATCGTGCCGGATAGGCAACGTTTATGTTCAATGCAGAATGTAAATATATAAAGTGGGCGGACCCCTGCGGATCCGCCCCTTGCATTATTTATTATCTGATGTGCCTGACCTTTATGCTCTGCGCTTCTCCGGCATGAGCCATGCTATGGCCATTAAAACTACTCCCATGACAAGAAGTCCGACATATCCTATCTCCGTTACAGAGGGATACTTGTCTGATATCTTAAAGAGTGTCAGCTTGCCTAGATTCATTGCCTTAAAGATCCCCATGGCTTCAAAACTTCCGTACATGAGGGAGAATATCAGGGCTCCGATTATACCTCCGACCGCGATCATAAGCGCCTGCTTGTATACATTGGTGCCTATGGCGGCAAATGACGTTCCCGGACATGAACCGACCATGCCAAAACCTACCCCGAAGATAAGTCCCCCGATGATCACCCCAAGATGCATAGTCTTAACGCTGAGGTTAGAGAGGTCAAGTATTCCGGCCATGTTGAAAACGAAAAGGAGTACATTCGAGAATCCTATTGCAAAGAGTATTATCTTAAAGACTGTTAGGTCTTCCAGTCTGAGCATCTGGCGCATTTTAACAGGACTTGCGGCATCAGCCAGATACAAAGCGGCTCCAAATAGCGCTCCTGTTACAAGACCGATAAAAAGATCCATTCTGATACCTCCTATCCCAGTTTCTTCAGCGATTTGGCTACTGGTATCGCCACAGCAAAGGCGCATGCCGCAAAGACAAAACCGCTTATGCTTCCCTGCATGATCCCGCTCATCATATGTCCGCTTGTACAGCCGTCGGCAAGCCTTGCTCCGAAGACGAAGATAAAGCCTCCTACGATCTCACGGATGTAATACTTCTCAAATGCAGACTTTGGTCCCGGTGCCCTCAGCGCATCCTGTGCCATCTTGTTCCTCTTGTTAGGATCCATGCTCCACGCTATGAATCCTCCAAGAGGAATGGCAAGCAAAAACACCATCGCGAAGTTGAGCGGGTTTTTAATGTTTTTTGCAAGGGACCCTTCGCTTTTGTCGTAATAAGCATTTGTGCTGCGATAGCCGCTTTTGCGCGCACTGTCCTCAGTAATTACAGATGGATCGATCGTGCTGTGGATCATTCCTCCGATCATCGAAAACTGGGTCGAGACTCCGACCGGTTTGATGACAAGGACTGAAACAGCAAAAACAAGACCTAGAAAGATCGCTTTAAATAACCAACTATGGGAATTTCCATTCATCTCCATTTTCCGCCTCCTTTGTAATGGTGTAAATTTATAGAATATTTATTTACTCAAATATTATATACTATGATTATATACTATGCTGGTATCACTGTGTGTGATCTAGTCACACAAACGTTGGCCTTAAAATAGGTAAAAACACCTAGTTTGGCGTTTTCCCTCAACTTTTAGCATATCGGCCTGAAATTGATCTTAAATAAGAGCTGGTGGCGGGAAAATGAAGTAAAATCTTTTTGATAAGATTTCATGAAAAAATAAAATTTTGGGAGTGATCCTATGATTACGAAAAAAAGGATCTTTGAGATAATCCAGGTCGGAGGTGATAACGACCGGAAAAGCAGGATGTTCGATTTCGTTCTTGTTGCAGCTATAGTAATAAATCTCTTTATTGCTCTCTTTTCGACATTTGAAGCATCTGCCGGATATAAAAAAGCCATGTATTTCGTTGAACTCACGACAGTAATATTTTTTACTGTGGAATTTGCACTCAGACTTTGGACTGCCGACTATCTTTATCCTGATAAAAAGGATGGGTACCTTGCGGCTGTCGCCTTCTTTTTTTCTCCTTCGGGGATAGTTGATTTCCTGGCCTTTTTTCCCTTTTATCTGCCCGATGTTTTGCCTTTTGGTATAGTCGCATTCCGCATTTTCAGAGTCATCAGGATATTCAAGCTTTTCAGGGTCACAAAGTACCAGGACTCTCTTAATGTCATTACCGAAGTTGTAGCCAGAAGAAAAAACCAGCTTATTTCATCAGTGTTTCTTGTTCTGATACTCATGATCTCAGCCTCGATACTGATGTACGGGATCGAACATGAAGCGCAGCCTGATGTCTTCAAAAACGCATTTTCCGGGTTTTGGTGGGCTACATCAACACTTCTCACTGTCGGATATGGTGATATCTATCCTATAACCACTCTCGGCAAAGTTATAGGCATAATCCTGACCTTTCTTGGAGTAGGGATGGTCGCTGTCCCTACAGGCATACTTTCAGCAGGGTTCATCGAACATTTAAGCGAAATAGAAGAACCCGAAAACAAAAAACAGCCTGAATACTGTCCCCATTGCGGACACAAGTTATAACAGCCAAAGAAAGGCAACGGGCTGTCCCGCTACGCAAGACCGTAGACTTTGCTGACCTCCTGGACAAAAATTATCCCCTTTCCCGGTTGCTCGATATCCAGTTTTTCCCTGATCGAGGAGATTATCGCTTCTGCATCTTTTTTCTCTGAGAGGATCATAACTATTTCTTTTTCCGGTTCTACGTCCATGAAAAATAGTTTGCTTGTTTCGTGAATTCCTGAGCCCCTGGCGTTGATTATCGTGCCTCCCCTTGACCCTGCGGCAGTAGCTGCATCAATGACATCTTCCGCCTTGCCTTTGTCTACCACTGCTGTTATAGCACAGTGCATTGCTTCTTCACCGCCTTCCTCCCTGTCTGCCTCTGTTGCCTTACATCCGACAGAACCGATAACTTCACTTACACCCGTTGTAAATGCAATTCCATGGTTTGGCTTTTTGAAATTGAATTTTTTATCAAGCCTGTCAAGTGCGCTTCTTGTCATTTTTTTATTGGAGACCATAAGCACTATCTCCTTACGGATGTCCGACAGCCCAAGAAAATCGGCAAACTTGTCGTTTGCGGTACCTTTTGCAAGGATTATCGTCCCTCCGGTCACCCCGCATTTTTTTGCAGCATGCATAACCTTGCTGCCCTTTCCAAAATTGACTATCACCCATATCAGTTCAAAGCAAACCCTTTCGTGATCATTCTTCATATCCTTCAATGCCCCCCTTCTTTGATTTGATCTGAAAGGCTGCCCCTAGTATCTGGAGCGCAATTATTGGCGTAAGTGCCACCATAGCGATAAGTCCAAAACCATCCGCGAGAACGCTGGCGTTCTCTGCCGCATCCGCCGCCCCGTGGGCGAAAGCCAGAATAAATGTTGCAGTCATAGGCCCTGAGGCTACTCCTCCGGAGTCAAAAGCAATACCCACAAAGAGCCTGGGGACATAGTAAGACATAGCGATAGACAGTACGTATCCGGGAAGAAGAAAGTGCCAAAGCTTTATCTGTGGGCTCAAGATATTCACCATTGCAAGAGCTACAGCCACTCCCACTCCAATGCTTAGGGTTCCCATTACAAGGCTCCTTCTGACGTAACCGCTTGTTACTTCTTCGACCTGATGCGTCAGTACATAGACTGCCGGTTCGGCAAGTATGGTCACCAGCCCAAGTATAAAACCGACTGAGACAAGATAGAGATCGCTGTCAAAGAGAGCGAGCCTGCGCCCAATAAGGCTTCCAACCTCCATAAAGCCCCCGTTTACGCCTGTTAGGAAAAGGACAAGGCCGACAAAAGCAAAAATAAGACCTGTAACTATCCTTCTTACCGCTTTTTTTGAAAGTTTAAAGGATATTTTCTGGAATATTGCGAAAATAACTACTACAGGCAAAAGTGCCAGGATGACTTCTGCTGCAATGACCGGTATTTTCTCTGCAAATGGGCCCATTATTGAGAGGGATGAGGTGTCTGCCGCAGGGAGACTTCCCGTGAGTCTCTCTGTTTTTGAGAATATGCCCATCAGCATCACCGCTATTATCGCCCCGGCAGATGCTATCGCTACCATTCCGAAGCTGTCGATCTCAGATGCTTTACTGTCTTTTTTCAGAGCTGAGACGCCTATTGCCAGGGCAAGTATAAATGGCACCGTTACCGCTCCGGTCGTAGCTCCGGAGGAATCAAAGGATATCGCCAGAAATTCTTTTGGGGTGAAATAGGCAAGAAGAAATACTATGGTATAAAGGCACGTAAGTATCTTGTTAAGCGGCACATTGTAGACTATCCTTACGAACCCGAGAGAGAGCATCAGCGCTATACCTGCTGAGACTACAACAACAAGGCTCAATTTTTCTATACTTGCAGACGTAATGTTCTCCACCTGCTGTGCAAGTATGTGCAGGTCAGGTTCAGCTACAGATATTGCAAAGCCGAGCACCAGTCCGGCAATGACCACTATCCATAGTTTGTTTGTCTTTGCAATTGAGGCTCCCATCTGGTTGCCTATCGGTGTTATCCCTATGTCTACCCCGAGGAGGAATATGGAAAGCCCGACAACTATAAAAAGAGCTCCGGCGAGGAATCTTATGAAAAGATGTGTTCCAAGGGGAGTCAGGGTAAAGTTCAGTACGGAAACTATGAGAGTGATCGGCAGGACCGCAAGCACAACCTCCCTGAACTTTTCTCTAAGGACTTCCAAAGCAGCAAAACTCCCCTCTTCGACATCTGGTTTGATATAAGCATAAGACTTTGGCCTTCGGCAACAGACGAAGCCTTCCTTGATTATAACAAAGAATTCTTTGTTTAGATCTTAGTAGGTGCGGAATAGAATTGGTTGATTTTGGACATCAACGCAGACTATTCTGTAAATTACGAAATGACTGTATAATCAATCGAGATCATGTAAATTATCATAGAAGACTGAGAATGACGATTTTTGCTCTCCTTGGTCATCCTTCACAGGTGATGAGATGAACAAACCGTTCAGTTTTACAGAAAGACATTACAGGGAATTTATTGAAAACACTTCCGAATTGATCCTTTGCATGGATGCAAAGGGCTGTTTTGTCTATGTCAACAGGTCGTGGAAAGAAAAAATAGGATACAGCGAAGAAGAAGCCTATGCCATGACCATATGGGACATAATACATCCGGATCATATAGCAAGGTGCAAGGATCATTTCAGAAAGATCAGCGAAGGAGATAGTCCTGACGGCTGTACAGGATCGATCCAAACTGCTTTTGTCAGCAAAGATAAAAAAGTTATCTTCGCCGAAATAAACAGCAGCTGCAGGATCGAAAAATGTAATGAGGAAAAATTCGTCATGTGCTCTTTCAGCGACATCACTTTCCGTAAAAATGCGGAAGAACAGATCACCTCACTTGCCACTCTCGTTGAACAGAGCGATGACATGATCGCTTTCAAAAACACAGACCTTCAGGTCACTGCTGCGAACGTTTCATACGCAAGACTTGCCGGATATGATTCAGTCAAAGATATCCTGGGAAAGAACTGCGCAGAGATATTCGGCATATCTCCGCACAATGCTCCCGGAAAATTCTACCTGGATCAGGACCGAAAGGCCCAGAAACTTAAACCGGGAGATTACTTGCTCGTGGAGAATATCATCGACCTGCCTAAATTCAAAGACAGGAATATCATTTCTAAAAAATTTCCGATATTTGACTCTGCCGGCGAGCTGATAGGTACCGGAGACATAATAAGGGAGACCACTGAGTTCAAAAAAGCACAGACAAAACTCTACGAAAGCCAGCAGCATTTCAAGCTTCTGGTCGATCAGATGCTCCATGGGCTTGCCGTACACGAGATCATCTGCAATGAAGACAACGTGCCGATAGATTACAGGTTCATAAGCGTAAATAAAAAATTTGAAGAGCAGACAGGCCTAAAAGAAAAGAATATCGTCGGCAAGACTGTACTTGAGGTGCTCCCAAATACTGAGAGCGTATGGATAGAAAGGTACGGAAAGGTTGCACTGACAGGCAAACCTATTCAGTTCGACAGTTACTCTGTCCATTTTGACAAGTGGTACCGGGTCTCTTCCTATTCGCCAAAATTAGGACAGTTTGTCGTGGTTATGGATGACATTACTGAGAGAAAAAAACTTGAGGAGGCCCTCTACCTTGAAAAGGAACAGATAGAAAAGACCCTTCTCTCTGTAGGCGACGGTGTTATATCCACCGACAAAAACGGACAGATAAGACTGATGAACAAAGTCGCAGAAAGCCTCACCGGATGGAAATTGAAAAACGCTTCCGGAATGATGATAGATGACATTTACGATGTAAGAGACGAGACAACTAAGGAAAAACTGATTTATCATTTTGAAAAAGTACTCCAAAAAGGGGAGCAGATGAACGGATCCAACCACAAGCTGCTTATCTCAAAGAATGGGATCGAGCTCTTCATAGAAGATTCCGCAGCTCCCATAAAGGACAGCAGGGGAAATGTAACCGGGATGATCCTGGTTTTCCGTGACAGCACAGAAAAGATAGAGAGGCTCAAACAGGTAGAATACCTCAGCCTTCACGATCACATGACCAGTCTCTACAACAGGAAATACATGCAGGATTCGATAAAGAGGCTAGACACAAAACGCAACCTTCCTTTCTCCGTTATATACATGGACGTAAACGGTCTAAAGCTGGTCAACGACTCTTTGGGACACGATATGGGCGACAAGCTTATCGTATCTGTGGCAAATGCGTTAAAAGGAATGCTCAGGAGCGATGATATTGTAGGAAGGATCGGCGGTGACGAGTTCCTTGTTCTGCTTCCTAAAACAGATATTGAAAGCACAGAAAGGGTTGCGGAAAGAATAGAGAGAGCTGTTTCAGAGACAAAGATCGGAGCTCTTGTCCCCTCAATAGCGTTAGGCTGCGCGGTTAAAACGGAAGAGGATCAGAGCGTCTACGATACGCTTAAAAGAGCCGAAGCTTCGATGTACAAGGGAAAATTGAAGAGCAGTAAGATAATGAGAAATTCTATGATAGAAAATCTAATCAAGCTTTTAGAGGACAAATTCGACGTTGCACAACACCATTCCAAAAGGGTCATGAAGTACTGTGAAAAGATCGCCTTCGCTATGGGGCTTTCCGAGAAAGAGACTGCAGACCTTAAAACGACCGCACTGCTCCATGATGTAGGAGAGGTGGTAATACCCGCGTCTCTGCTGAACAAACCGGAGAAGCTTTCTGAGGCAGAGTACGAGCAGATCAAGATCCATTCAGAAAAGGAATATCAGATCTTGAAATCCATTGATGAGTACGCGGCTCTGGCGGAATCTGTACTTCAGCACCACGAAAGATGGGACGGCAAGGGCTATCCCGAGGGGCTTAGGGAAGGAGATATACTTCTCCATTCAAGGATAATAAATGTGGCAGATGCCTATGAAGCGATGACTTCGGACAGGCCCTATAAAAAGGCATTGACACAAAAAGAGGCGGTAGATGAACTTAAAAAGTGCAGGGGAAAACAGTTTGATCCTGAGATAGTAGATATCTTCATTGAAAAGGTCCTGTTGAAAAAGGATCAGTCCGCTGAATCTCATCTTTCCTAAACAGGAGCGGAGAGGCAAAGTACGCTGCTTAACTGTCATTAAACAAAAAATAACAGCG
>Ga0334883_1002397_pt1 | contig 23222 bp, 15 predicted proteins | sample GraSluR1_MG_6_FD_207230 | JGI IMG/M metagenome (GOLD analysis project Ga0334883, IMG submission 207230) | Sludge microbial communities from methane-producing bioreactor in Wageningen University, Netherlands - Granular Sludge_09_05-R1 | ecosystem: Engineered > Bioreactor > Anaerobic >...
GGATCGGTGGAACCCGAACTTCTCGTATCTCACCGCTATCCCTTCGAAAAAATCAGGGAGGCAATGGAGTTCATTCAGGACAATCCCTCCGAGGTCTGCAAGGTCATCCTCGAGTTTTAGACTGCCGCACCGGAAGAAAAAACAGCAGGCCCTCCCGTACGGGAGGGCCTGGATCGTTCAACGGCAGTGTCCGGGTGCTGTCAGCTACACGTCCAGGTTTCTGACCTCGTGGGCGTGGGCGGCGATGAACTCCCTCCGGGGCTCCACCTTGTCCCCCATGAGGATGCTGAAGTACTCGTCGATCTCCATGAGATCGTCGATCTCCACCCGCTTGAGCACCCGGTTCTGGGGATCCATGGTGGTCTCCCAGAGCTGGTCGGGGTTCATCTCACCGAGGCCCTTGTACCGCTGCACCGATATCTTCGACGAGTCGGACGCACCGTCAAGGATGGTGCGGAGTTCCTTCTCACTGTAGCAATAGGTGACCGTCTTTCCCTTCTGCACACGGTAGAGGGGCGGCTGGGCGAGGTAAAGGTATCCTTTCTCGATGATCGCGGGCATGTAGCGATAGAAAAACGTGAGCAGCAGCGTGCTGATATGGGCTCCGTCCACGTCGGCGTCAGTCATGATGATGATCTTGTGGTACCGCAGCTTTGCCGGGTCGAAGTCGTCCCCGACCCCTGCGCCGAATGTCTGGATCATGGTGCGGATCTCCTGGTTGGCGAGCACCTTGTCGAGACGTGCTTTTTCAACGTTGAGGATCTTGCCCCGGAGCGGAAGGATCGCCTGGAACGTCCTGTCCCGTCCCTGCTTGGCGCTGCCTCCTGCCGAGTCTCCCTCCACGATGTAGACCTCGCTGTTTTCCGGGCTCTTGCTCGAGCAGTCCGCCAGTTTTCCCGGAAGGCTCATCCCCGACATGGCCGACTTGCGGACCAGTTCCCTCGCACGCTTCGCGGCTTCCCTGGCCTGTCTCGCCTTGATGGCCTTTTCCACTACCGACTTCACCACCTGGGGATTGTCCTCGAACCAGGACAGCAGCCCTTCGTAGACGATGGAATCGACGATCCCCTTCACGTCGCTGTTTCCGAGCTTCGTTTTCGTCTGACCCTCGAACTGTGGATTGGCCAGCTTCACCGACACCACGCACGTGAGCCCTTCCTTGAGGTCGTCGCCGGTGAGATTGTCGTCCTTCTCCTTCAGGTACTTTTCCCTTCGTGCAGCTTCGTTCACGCCCCTGGTGAGAGCGGTGCGGAGGCCGGAGACGTGTGTTCCCCCCTCGATCGTATGGATAAGGTTCGCAAACCCGAAGACCCGCTCGAGGTACCCGTCGTTGTACTGCAGCCCCAGGTCCACAGACGTGCCGTCTTTTTCCCCGGATATGGTGATGGGCTCGGAGAAGAGCACGGTCTTTCCACGGTTCAGGTATTCGATGAACGACTTCATTCCCCCGTCGTACCGGTACTCCTTGATCTTCTGTTCCCTCTTGTCCTCCAGGGTGATCGAAAGGCCCGGGTTCAGGAATGCCAGTTCCCGCAGCCGTGCACCCAGCACGTCAGGAGAGTATTTGACATCCTCGAAAATCTCCCTGTCGGCCATGAAATGCACCAGTGTGCCGTTCTTTTCCGTGGGTATTGCATCCGAAAGGTCTGTCACCGGAATTCCCCGTTCGAACCTCTGGGTCCGGGACTCCCCGTTCCGGCAAATAGTGATCACGAGCCATTCGGAAAGTGCGTTCACTACCGAGACGCCCACACCGTGGAGGCCTCCGCTCACCTTGTAGGCGGCGTTGTCGAACTTTCCCCCCGCATGGAGGGTCGTCAGCACCACCTCGGACGCGGGGCGTCCGTTGGAGGGGTGCGGGTCGGTAGGGATCCCCCGGCCGTTGTCCTCGACAGAGATGCTTTCATCTGTGTTGATCGTTACGTAAATAGCCGTACAGTACCCGCCGATGGCCTCGTCAACAGAATTGTCCACCACTTCGTAGACCAGGTGGTGAAGCCCCCTGGCGGCCGTGTCGCCAATGTACATTCCCGGACGTTTGCGGACGGCCTTCAGTCCCTCAAGGACCTGGATACTGCTGGCAGTGTACTGTCGGGCAGCCGGACTCATTGTCATGATCTGTTTCCTCCCGTTCGTCTGCGAAGAGGCACAGCGTTCTCCCTTGCCTCTTTGCGGAAAGCGTTGTATCTTTTACCCAGCGTCTCGGGCCTGAAGCCCGTAGCCAGTAATGATCCGTTCCGAAGGTAAATTGCGGTCTCGCCGTCATAGCGTACGATGGCAATGATCCGCCGGATGGAGACGATGCCCTGTCCTTCCAGAGGAATAAACATGTTTTTCCACTCCGTTCAATAAATGTCCAACTGAACTATTATATCAGAACCGGAGCGGGTTTTCAGGGCAAAAACAGGCGTGAGGAGGAGAGAAAAGTGAAACTGCAATCTGTACGTTCTGCAGTCCGGCAAACGGCAGCGAATTTTTTTCGGGAGGTAAAGGGGGAGTGGAAGGCATTCCTCGCCGTAACTGCCGGAGTTACTATCCAGGCAATGGCGGTGGTGCTCTTCGTGCTTCCGAACCGTTTCCCCGACCTTGGGGTGTCGGGCATCGCGGTGCTGTCGAACTACGTCTTCGGTATTTCCCCCGCATGGGTGATCCTCATCTCAAACGCCCTGCTTATGGCATGGGCCTGGAAGGAACTCTCCCCAAGGTTTGTCCTTTGGACGGCCTGGGCGGTCGTGCTTTTCTCCCTGCTGCTGAAGGCCTTTGAATTTGTTCCGGTCCCCCTTATCGGCGATAAATTTATGGCGGCCATGGTCTCCGGCGTCATACGGGGACTTGGCGCAGGCATCGTCTTTCGGGTGGGAGGATCCACGGGAGGGCTTGACATCCCCGGGATGGCATTGAGAAAGCGGTACGGAATAGAGATGGGGCAGTTCTCCATCTATATCAACCTGGGCATCCTCGTGCTCTCGTTCTTCGTGATCGGGCTCGAAGCCGCGATCTACGGCGCCGTAGGGCTCTACGTATTCGGCATTGTGCTCGACAACACAACGAGAGCCTTCGACCGCAGGAAACAGGCCCTCATCATCACCAATATCCCGGACGAAGTGTCGGCCTACATTAATCTTACCCTCCGCAGGGGGGTCACCAGGCTCGACGGCATCGGCGGGTACTCGAAGCAGCCCCGCCCCGTTCTCATCACTCTGCTGGAACCGAGGCAGGCCATTTCGCTGAAAAGATTCCTCGCGGAAAACGACCCGAATGCCTTCATGTCCATGACCGACGCCGCGGAAGTGCTCGGAAAAGGTTTCAAGAGCTGGAAGAGCCTGTAGCGTTTCCCTCTGCCCGGAATATGCTGCGCAGCAGGGGGGATTTCCGGCCGCTTCATAGCGGAAACGAGCCTGGGAAGAAGCAACGGAAGTATTCAGGGAATAGAATTATGTGAAGATTGCATGACACGGAAACATCCTTCATGGTATTGTGTATAAACGGCAGGGGAGCAGCGAATTCTCTCTCCGCAGCGCCGGGGCCGGGGATGCGTGACGGCTTCGGCGGCAACGACAGAATGAAAGGAAGTGGTACCGTGAAATCAAGGGTGAATCTGCTTCTGATCACGGCGGTCGTGATATGTGCCGCCTTTTTCTCTCCGCTTCCCCTGTTCGCTGTAGGGGCGCAGGCGAAAACAGCCGGGAAACCGTCCGATGACAGCGGACTGTACGTGGTGACCGCAAAAGAACTGCCCCTGTTCGAGAAGCCCGTGGCGAAAGTGCCCAGGGTGGAATACCCGGGAGACCTTCCGAATTTCTATGGGATCGTGGTCTACGGCAATCACGTGGAACTGCGCCCCATAAAGGACAGCAGGTTCAAGAAGTTCTCCGGTGGATGGTTCGCCCTTCTCTCGCCCGAAGACGGACAGGTGCTCTGCTACGTCCAGAAAAAAGGCATCGAGAAAGTACCGGAGCACAAACGATTCAAACCCCGCACCTATACGGTGAAGACAGACGGGGCGAAATTATGGCTTCAGCCCGGGAAAAAAGGTACGGCGCACAGCCTCTCCGCATACGGCTATTCCGTTGCCCGGGGCGAGACGGTGACAGCTGTTGGTGAGTATTCTGAAGGCGGCCAGGTCTGGCTGCTGCTCGAATTTTCCACCGACATGAGGTTCGGCGGCGGCGGTGTAGGGTCCCGGTACGCCTGGGGAAAAAAGGCGGATTTCACCTCCCTTGACGGGTACGTTCCCGACAATTCCCGTGTGGATGAGCGGCTCATCCCGTCGAAGATGCGGTACTCGACCTACCGGGGGAATTACGGCGACGGGTTCAAAGGAACTGGCGCCGAGGATGAAAAAATGACGGAATTCCTTCCCGTATCGAAGGATATGGCCTCATCCCTTGTAAGGAAGGGCTTTTATATCGACGCCCCATGGACCATGGAGGAATATGCCCTCCAGATCGACGACCTGGCGGATTACTACAGGTACACCACTGATTTCCAGGCAGACTTCATCACAACGGACCTCTTCCTCCACGCCTTCCACCTGGTGTTCGACCGGATGCTGCAGAAATTCGAGCGCACCTACCTGGCTCCCGCCCTCGAAAAGAGCATGAAAACAGCCCTTTCGTCCCTCGCCGGAATAGAAGGGGCATGCGCCTCTGCAGGAGCTGAGAAGACCTGGGCAACGGTTCGGGACATGTTCTCCATCCCCCTCGCCCTCCTCGAGGAGAAGCCGAGAACTAGGACGAAACTGTCGGAAAATGCAGCCGAAGAAGTGCGCCGGATCCTCTCCGCGAAGGATGTGACGGATTCCCCGGTAACCGGAGGAAAAATCGACTATACAGCCTTTCTGCCCAGGGGGCATTACACCCTCAGGCCCGAACTGGAACGGTATTTCCGCGCCATGAGCTGGCTGGGCCTGGCAGAGCTTGTTCTCTTCGCAGAGGACGGTACCCCGAAACCGGAAAATATCGCGGCGGCTGCCCTGGCTGCCCTTGCCCTTGAGGAACAGGCGGAGCAGTGGAACGCCTTCGAGGCCCCCATCGATTTCCTTATGGGCGCATCGAACACGGGAGGGTCCCGAATATACCGCAGGCTGGCCAAAGAGCACATGGGCCCCCTTGCAGAATCACCCCGACCGCTGGCTGACGCGCAGGTTCTCGCGGCTCTCGCGGAGGAAATAAAAAAAACCGTCCCCGGCCCCCTGATCCAGAGCACCCCCGGCGGTGAGGACCAGACGAAGGACTTCGCCTCCCGTTTTCCCGTCTTCCGTCTGTCCGGAAAGCGGTTCACACCTGACGCCTACGTGATGAACATGCTCACCTCACCCCGTGTCGGGACCGACGAGAACCCCCGCAACCTCCCGCAGGGAACTGACGTCATGGCTGCCCTCGGATCAAAGGCGGCTGACAGCCTTGCGGCGAAAAACAACCGGGTAAAGGGGTATGCTGACGGCCTGAAAAAACTCAGGCTCTGGATGGAGGACCACCTTGCCGCCGGAGAGACTGTCTATTCCCTGTGGATAAAGGCGTTCCGGGACGGGTTCAGGGATTCCGGATCGGACCAGTTCTTCTACAGGTCCCCTGCGTGGCAGCTGAAGAAGCTCTCCACAATCTCAGCCTCCTGGGCCGAACTGAAGCACGACACCGTGCTGTATGCCGAACAGTCCGGCGCCGAGATGGGGGACGGCGGCTACGATGCCGGGCCTTTTGCACCGCCGCAGCCGAGGGGATACGTGGAACCAGACCCCCAGGCTTTCGATGCCCTGCTGGCGGCGGTCACCCGGCTGAAGGAATTTGTCACCGGATTCGCCATGGAGCCTGAAGAAGAGGACTTCCAGAAGGAAGGCATCCCCTATGTCCTCAGGCTCGAGACCATGACGGAACTGCTGACCACCGCCCGGGACATCGCGGCAAGGGAGGTCGGCGGAAAGCCCCTGACAACACAGGATTACGAGAACATCAAGTACCTCGCCCGTGCTTTCAACGCCCAGCTCCTGCTGCCCGGTGAAATGGTCCGGGACACGGAGCAGCTCCGCATGGCGCTGGTCACGGATATCGCCACCGACTACTTTGGAGGCAGGGTGCTGCACATCGCGTCCGGCAGGCCTCAGAGGATCCACGTATTCGTCAACGACGCTTCCGGCGGTCCCCGGGTGACGAGGGGATTCATCTTCTCCTATTACGAGTTTCCCCGCTCCCTGGGTGACGGCCGGATGACCGACGAAGAGTGGAAGAAGATCGTCTACGACGACAGTCGGGCGGATGAACTCCGAAAATATCATCCTGCATGGTATGAAGAGCTTCGGAAATAAACTTCTCTCGGCACTCCTGATATTCCTGGCTCTCACCGCGGGAAGCATGTCCTTACAGGAGGCGGAAGCCGGGGGATACTCCCGCTCCGCCTCCTCCCCGCAGGACTTCTCCGGGGAGAGGAACCGGCCGGTTCGGGTAAAGGGGGGGATCACTCCCCATCACGACGTGGCTCTTGGAATGATCCACCGGTTTTACGAACGCATCGGGTCAGCGGAGGTCCGGCGTGTCTGGCTCTTTTCCCCGGATCATTTCCGCAGGGCCCGAACTTTCGCCGCCCTGTCTCCCGGCGACTGGCACATATCGGAACGGATCCTCGAGGCCGACCGTGAGGCCTGCAGGGTTCTCGCGTCCCTGTCCGTGGCAGAGGCAGACGAAGCGCTTTTCAGGCATGAGCACGGCATAACGATCCATATCCCCCTGGTGGCCCGTTTTTTCCCCAACGCGTCAGTGGTCCCGATGGTCATCGGCGCAAAAACGCCTGACCTTGCGCTGATCATCCTGAAAAACGCCATAAGAGACCTGGTCCGGGACGGCGATGCCATCATACTGAGCATGGACCTGTCCCACTACAAACCGCCGGAGGCCATGGCGGCCGAAGACCGGAAAACACTTGAAGTCCTGACGAAACTCCGCCCGTACGGCACAAGGGACATTGACGTGGATGCCCGCCGTGCCGCGGCCCTCGTGCTGATGCTCTTTCGGGATCTGGGTATTAAAGAGGGAACCGTTCTCGAGCATTCAGATTCCTCCCGGATCCTCGGCCGCAGGATCGAATCGGGAACGAGCTACGCCACCATCCTGTTTGCGGAAGGCCCGCATCCTCTGCAGACCGGAAAAAATGGCGGAGTGGAGGAGCTGGAACAGAAATAGAACAGAACACATTTTACAGAAGAGGTGAACGAATTGATCAAATGCAAAAGACTGCCCGCGCTGCTTCTCGTTCTTCTGCTGCTCGCTGCCGCAAGTACCTTCGCTCCTGCCGCCTGGGGAACTGCAAAGGGTTTCTCCGCCGCTGAACTGAAGAAGATGAGTACCTTCCTGTCGAACTTCACGGAAATCGGCTACATGAATTTTGACGCCGAAGATTTGCTGAACAGTAATGATCCTGCAGACATGATCCACTTCGGCATCCGGCACAACTACATCAACAACTTCAAGAGCCGGATCGCCCTGTGCAAAAACACGAACTGTGAGTGGGGCGCCCTCGTCATCCACGGCAAATACGTGAAAGAGAGCATAAAGAAGTATTTCGGCGCCGACTACCGAAACCTGGTGAGTGTTACCGACCGGGATCTGCCCTATTATTACGACGGCACGTACTACCACTTCGACGGGGCTGACGGCGAAGCCGTTTACTACGCCAGGGTCGACGAGGCAGTCCGTGACTTTGATGGAATGATCGTCATGCGGGGCGAGATCTACAATTACGCGGACAAAAAGGATATTCTGGGAAAATTCAAGGCCCTGGCGAAGCCCCACAAGTACGGGGGCAGGAATACCTGGGCCATCCTCCGCATGGAGACCGAGTTTTAAATTTTTCTCAGCCAACCCATGGCTGTCATCCTGAGGCGGTCTCATCGCCCGAAGAATCCGGGCTTGATTCTCAGGACCTTGGGCCAGATCCTTCGCTATCGCTCAGGATGACAGCAAAACCAGGTCCTTCTCTTTGTTCAGGACGACACCCAGTACTCTGTCATTCTGAGGAGCGCAGCGACGAAGAATCTGGGCTTGACCCTGGAGGCCTTAAAAGCCCTGAACCAGATCCTTCGCTGTCGCTCAGGATGACAGGAAAACCAGGTCCTTCTCTTTGTTCAGGACGACACCCAGTACTCTGTCATTCTGAGGAGCGCAGCGACGAAGAATCTGGTTTTCAGGAACTGGAAAGAATATCCTTAATTTCCGGGTACTTGTCCAGAAGGTGCGCTTCAAAAACCACGTACGCCTTCGCCGCTTCCGGTGCATTTTTTCGTATTCTATCCCCGTCCAGGTCAATACCGTATCCATGCCGCTGCACATGACGGTACCGAAGCATTCCACGGAGGTCTCTCTTTATCTCATCAGGGTAGAGGCTCATCCGCCGAGCGGCTGAAAGAAGATTGTCATGCCAAGACTCGTCTTTCGGCAATTTCCTCGAGTGTACTTTCTCGATCAACAGCACAAGAATCTGTTCTACTCCCTGGTATACATCGGATAGAAGAACACCGATTCCCATGGTCTCGAACTCGTTCCACTCAGGTATTTTCAAGGCGCGCTCCAGAGATGCAAGCGTCTCCCTGTTTTTCCTGAGCAGATTACTGAGCGACTCGAGATGGCTGGGCTTCATAGAGAAGAACTCCTTCGTCAAAAATGATGGGGTTCAGCCAGTGCCCGTCCTCTATACGGACAATGTCCACGGGCTTGCGGTCGAGTTCGTCCGCCCACATCAACTCATCCCAGAAAGCGTCCAGATCGTTCTTCGAAACTCCCTCTACGGCAAGGTCCACGTCATGGGCTTCTGCTGGAGAGTGAAGAGACGAGCCGAAGAGAAACACTCTCGCCGCTCCGTATTTCTCTGCAATTCTTCTGATGAAATCCAAGCCTTCCTTTTCCAGCACGTCCATCACCTCGCTTTATTTTGGGGGCGGCTGTCAGTTCATTATAGCATCCCGTGTTTTCACTTGTTCTACGAACATGATCAGAACGCCCGGTTCCACTTCTGCCCGGAAAGAGAAGCGTCATTCCCGAAAGGGGCAGTCCATGCGGTAGAAGCATCTCCGGCACCGGTCGGTCCGGGGCGAAAACGGGCCCTGGGCTGCCCGGAGGGCGGCCGATCGTATGTCCTCTTCCACTGCCTCCCATGATGCCTCCGGCATAACCGGTTCCCCTTCTTCCCCGGTCCGCAGCCGGATCAGGCGGATATCCGTCTCCGAGCCGCCGAACAGTGTCCGTGCGGCGCATCCGTAAAAGAGGAGCTGGGAATCGTAGAGGAACTTCCACGACGGCTCTTCCCCTGCATCGAGCCTGTCGTCACCGGCCGTTATCTTGTAATCCCTTATGAAGACCCGGTCCCCGTCACGCCAGAGGGCGTCCATGGCTCCTGTGAGCAGCGGCCCGTCCTTCAGGGCGATCCGGAATGGGATCTCCCGGGAGAGGCTGCCCGAAGCGGCAAGGGCGGCAAGTTTCTTTCCAGCCTTGCCCTCCGCGGTGGTCGACAGCCATTGCCGGAGTGCCTTCCGCTCCCCGGCGTCGTTCCACGACGGTCGCAGCCTCGGGGGAAGCCGGGAGGGGAGAGAATTCCCAAGGAAGAAGTCCAGTCCCGGGACCGTGAAGTCCCACCGTGCGAGGACCCAGTGGGCGAGAGAGCCCAGGTCGGCGCCGCCGAACTCCTCAGACGAGGGAAGCTCCCAAGTCAACTCCACTCCCTGTCGGAACTTCATCCGCCACGCCGCCGGGCACCACGAGAAGAGGGCGTAGGACGTGGCGCTCAGGCGCTCGTACCGCAGGTCATCCGGCGACGGCAGGGGAACGCTCCGGCTCCGGGGAACTTCATCCGGTCCGTCGTCCCTGTTTTCGGGGCTGATCGGGCGGTCGTCCTCCTCTCCGCCGGGAGCGGGCAGAAAATCCGGCCCCAGAAGGTCGAGCCACGATCCCTCCTTCGGGGAAGGAACGCCCTCCTTGTCCAGTGTGCAGGGAGAGCAGAGGACCAGGCTGTCCATGGCCCGGGTGCAGGCCACGTAGAACAGGCGCTGCCATTCCTCCCCGGACTCCCGCTTCTCAAGGAAGGAGGCAAGCTTCCCCGTTGCCGACGTATTGTCCTCTCCCCCGGAACACCATTCCCGGGGGTAGAATGACGCACCCACACCCAGCAGAGGCGACGCCTTCAGGGATTCCCCTCTTCCCCCGCTCCCCCCGGACGCCCTGTTCATGTCGAAGACGGCAACGATGGGAAATTCAAGCCCCTTTGCGCTGTGGACCGTCATGACGCGGACCACGTCTTCGTCCTCACCGAGGGGAGTGGGCTCCGCTACCGACCACCGGCCCGACCGCATGGAGGCGAAATATCCCGCGCACCCTGACGGGTCGGGACCGAAGATGGCCTCGTACTCCCTCACCATGTCGAGGGCCTGCCGGAGATTGGCCAGGACGTTCCTGCGGTTCCAGGCAGGATAGGACCGGAGGAACGACTGGTTCCGGAGCAGTGAGCAAAGGGCGGAGAAGAGCCCCCTGTATCGTGCCTCCGTGCGCAGTTCCTCAAGGCGGGCCGCCCTGGCGGGGTGGAGGCTTCCGAATTTCTCACCGTCGGGGAAGAGGGCGAAGCATTCTTCCATGGAGAGCCCTGAAAAGGGAGTCGCAAGGTAGGCCAGGAGCGCCCCCCGGTCCTCCGGAAAAGCAAGGGTCCGGATGGCGGCATCCAGGTCCCCGATCTCCCCCCGGGAAAAGTACTCCTTTCCCTTCTCGAAGACGGCAGGAATGCCGGCCTCGGACCTAAAGACCTTCTCCAGGGCGGGAAAAACCGTCCGTGCCGGCACGAGGACCGCCATGTCCCTCCACAGGGCAGGCCGCATGATCTTCTCTTTCTTGTCCCACACGGGCTTCCCGTGGAAACCGGCCAGAGTTTTCGCCAGCCCCCGGGCGACCCTTATCCGCACCTCGTTCGTTTTCTCCGTCTTTGCCTTTCCTCCGTCGCTCTCAAGAGGCCGGGCGTACCGGATCACCGACGTTACGGAAGGGATGGACGTCTGTTCCCGCCTTTCCCCTGCCTCCGGGTCGCCGGGAAAGACCAGTTCCTCGTATTTCTGGGGGAGGGAGGACGAGAGCCCGTCCCGCCAGACCCTGCCGAACAGCCCGTTTATCTCCTTCAGCAGGGAGGCCCTGGTACGAAAGCTCGCCTGGAGGGGAATATAGCTGTCTCCCTCGTTCCTCCGGCCGATCAGGCCGCCGAAGAGTGTGGGGTCCGCATGGCGGAAGCGGTAGATGGACTGCTTCAGGTCGCCCACAAGGAACATCCTGCTCCCGGCCCCCGCCACCGAGCGGATCAGCGTGTCCTGGAGAGGGTTTGTATCCTGGAACTCGTCCACGAGGATCTCACGGTAAGTGCGTACCTGCCGTCCCCCCTCGCCCGGCGCGGCAGCCTCCCCCGCAAGTCGGATCATGTCGTCGAAGGAGAGAAGCCCCCGCCTTCGGCGGAACTCCCGGTAACAGCACCACACCAGAGCCGTGAGGCGCAGCAGAACTCCCCGAAGGCGGAAGTGGTGCTCCTCCCGGCCCGACGAGAGGAACTCCAGCCCCGTCCACAGGAAGGCGAACCGTTCCCTGTGCTCTTTCAGGGATGCGGCCCCAGCCAGTGCCGCGGCTTCTTTCGCAGCGCCTCCAGTTGCTCCGCTCAGGCTCTTCAGAAGGCGTCCGGAGAGCTGTGCGGCGAACTCGAGGATCCCCTCGCCGTCAAGGGCCCCGGGGGACGTTGCTCCCCAGTCGTTCCGGAAAGCTTCGAGTTTCTCTTTGTAGGCCCCTCCGCCGGGCAGTTCGGAGGACAGTCCGGGAAGGACGCTGCCCAGCCAGATCTCTGCCGCCTCCCTCGCCCGGGGAAGGCACACTGATTTCAGCACGGCAGCAACGGGGGCGAAATAGTCCCTGTCCCCGGCCGCCTTCAGCAGATCGTCGGGGCCGGTCCCCCGGCTTTCCAGGACGCCGGCGAGGGAGAGGGCGAAGGTGGCCGTGCTCTCCGGGGAATAGGCGTTCAGCACCCGGGAAAGGTCCGACAGATCCTCTCCCGCGAAATCCCCGAGCGTCCGCTCCCGGGGAAGGGCATTCCTGAACCACGCAAGATCAACGGCGTCCAGGGCGGCCGTCGCGCGGCTGATGAACTGCTTCTCCTCCGGCGTGGAAATGGGGCGGGCCGACAGCCCCGATGGAAGGAAGAGGGCCTCCTCCCGCAGGATGTTCAGCGCGAAGGAGTGAATGGTTGAGATGGGGGCCTCGGCAAGCTCTTCAGCAGCCCCGGCGAGCAGGGTGCCGTCGGGGTCGAGGACGGGCCTCAGTTCGGCGAAGAGGGTCGAGATCCGGTCCGACATCTCCCGGGCGGCCTTCTCGGTGAACGTCAGGGTCAGGATGTCCCGGGGCCGCATCCCCTCCCGGAGAAGGGCACGGATAAACCGCCACGACAGGGTGTGGGTCTTTCCCGTCCCTGCCCCTGCCCCTACAAGGGTGAGGGGGGCGTCGGAGAATACCGCCTCCTCCTGGGCCGGAAGGAGGCATCCCTCTGACGCGATCTTTTCTTTCAGGCGCCGCGACAGGATATCTGCATCGGACATGGCCTATTCCTCCTCCCCGTTTTCCTCTTCTTCGGCCCGGAAGTCCCTGCGCCTGCAGAGGGCCGAAAAAGAGCAGCGTGTGCACTGGTCAGAGTCGTAATCGGGCGGAAAAAGACCTGTGGCGAATGATCCCGCCGCCCGGTCCATTGCCTGGAGGGCCTGCGCTTCCAGTCCCTCGAGGGATGTCTTTCCCAGGCCGAGCCAGGCGGGCGCGTTATTCCCCGCCCCCGCCGAAGAGCCGTCAGCCAGTGACAGAAAGACGGCGGCCGAGGTACCCGGGCTCTCGCCGGCCCGCTGAAGGGCGATGCTGTATGCCGCGAGCTGAAGGCTTTTTTTATACCGGTCGGCCTTGCCGCTCTTGTAGTCGAAGATCAGAACGGCCCCGTTGCTCAAGATCTCAAGCCGGTCGCACCGTCCGCGAAAGACCGTCCCCCCGATCTCCAGATCCGGGAGGGGGAACTCGAGCTTCTGTTCCCTCCGGTTTTCCCGGAGCCCTTCGTCTTCCATGGCGTCCTGCAGCGCCCCGAGGCGGATGTTCTTCTCCATGGAGTCCATGCGCCGGCGGGCGAGCCTGGGGTCCGAGAGCATGGCGGGGTACTTCTCCCCGTAGGCGGCGTCGAACAGCCGTTCCGCCAGTTCCTGAAGCCTTCCGCCCTTCCCCAGGCATTCTTCCCATGCCAGCTCCCACAGCCTGTGGAACCCATTCCCCGCAAGATCCCTGCGGAACAGCTCCTCACTTGGCGGTTCCAGCCCCATCCTCCTGCAGTAGTAGAAGAAGGGGCATGCGGCGTAGTCGTCCAGGCCGCTCAGGTGAAAGACGTTCTCGGGCAGGGGGGGAAGGGGAGTGGTACGGGGATCACCCCGGGACAGTCCGGCCACGGGGCTGCAGTTCACAGGGATCTCCACTCCTCCGGCGAGGATGTCACCGCTCTCAGGGATCATATCGCCCAGGGAACGGTCCAGGGGCCCCCCGGCATTGACCAGCCACGGCGACTGGCCGTTCTCCGCCGCATCAAGAAAGGGTGAGACCGGAAGGGGGCGTCCCCCGTCGTCGGCCAGGGGCCGGACGAACAGGCACAGCTCCCGGGCACAGGCCGCGAGCCTCCGGAAGAGTGCCTCCCGCTGGCTCCGCTTCTCCGGAACCAGGGGAAGGTGGCTCCGCCCCAGGCCCAGGTTTTCATGAAGGATGCTCTTCCGGTCATCGTTCAGCAGAGCAGACTCCCGCACCTGTCCGGGCCACTGCTGAGCACCTGAGCCCAGGAAAACCCACACCGCAGCCGATGTGAGCACCGGTGGCGTTCCCGGGTGCAGCGACAGGGCGGGAGATACCGGAGGGGACGTCCTCGTTGTGGCGGTCTCGGCCCACCGGGCGAGGAAGGCCATGGCCTCGTCACCCCGGAGGACATCCGTGCCCGAAGGTCCCAGGTTCCGGCGCAGGTCCCGAATAGCTCGCTCCTTTTCACCGGCTTCAAGAATGGCCGCGTTCACCGTCCGGAGCGTTTCGTCAAGGGAGGGATCGTCCCGGGCCCCGGCAAGAAGCCGCTTCATCTCCTCCCGCCCCGGCGCCAGCTTTCCAAGAGCGGAGAGCAGCTCCTCGGGCCGGCCTCCTTCCCTTACGGCGTCAGTGAAGGAGAGCGCTCTTCGAAAGGCGTTCAGCGGTGAGCAGGGGCCGGAGTTTTCCCCGGACGCCGTACCGAGGAAGTCGAGCCACCTCTCCCTCCCGAAGGGAAGGGCACTGCCGAAGGCCTCCCGGGGGAAATCAAAGGGGGAAAAGAGGAATCCCGACAGGAAATCCGCCGTCTCCGCGGAGGGCCATCCCTCGGATGCGAGGTCGACAGCCCGGAAGGCGTTTTTCCAGAGGACCGTCTCCGAGACCAGGATCCCCTCCTTCAGCTGAAAGGGAAGGCCGTACCGGGCAAAGCTCTCCATGGCTGAAGCCAGGTCCTCGTCGCCTCCGCAGACCGCTATGGAGGACCACCCGGGAAAGTCGAGCCTCGTTGATTCCTGTATATGTCCCTCTCCGGAGGACCAGAGAAGCAGTTCCCGCGCAAGGGTGTCGGAGGCAAGGCGAAGGTCGCCGCCCCCGATGGAGTACGAGAGGGCGGGGCCGCTTCCGGCAACGGGCGCTGCGGTTGCCTCGGGAAACTGGTCAACAGCTGTATAAAAATCGCCCCTGCCGCAATCGGGCACGAAAAATTCCATCTCCGCCCCTGCCTGGATCAGTTCCTGAAGAAACCGGAGCTGCCCCGAGGCAAAGCTCAGGAAGCCCACGGCCGTGATGCGGAGCCCTTTTACACGCTTTCTGGCTTCCTCGCAGCCTGCCAGCAGGTCCCTCCCCAGGGAGGGTATCTGGGCGCTGTCCGCCAGGCCCTGTTCCTGCAGAAGGGACGTGTAGTCCCGGTAGATCCGGCAGAGGATCCCCGACTCGTCATCCAGCATGGAGCAGCCGTTCCCGGAAGGGCACCCGGCACACCCCAGCGACTCGGCCAGCCTGTCGGGAGGAACGTCCTCCCGCAGCAGCTCGCGGACCGCCTGTCCGGCCAGGTCGAGGAATCCGTCGGAGAACGTTCCCGGAGGCAGGGAATCGGTGAACCGCTCCCGCAGGGATCTCACGATGGTCCGCAGAAGCAGCCAGTGGTCCGGGGGGTCTATCTGGGCCCGTGGTTTCTCCCCCGCCCCGGCATCGAGGAGGGCACGGTAGAGGTCGTCCCATATCCAGACGGTCCGCTCCCCGGGAACGGAGAGCATGTCCAGCAGAAGGGGCCTGTCGCGGTTCGACGGAACCAGGAAGACCCGCCCGGGGTCCCCGGCCCGTTCCGACAGAAGAGGGGAAATATCCGCGGGATTGCGGTAGATGTGCATCAGCAGGGTGATCGCCTCCTAACTATCCGAAAGAAGTGTAGCATATTTCACCCCGGGAACGGCTTTTCAGAGTGCCGGAGCCCTGAGCAGCATGCCGGGCAGGGATAAAAATCCGCATCGATTTTTCGAAAAAAGTTTTTCACCCCCCCTTGACAGGTAGATATATACCATATATAATTCCTTTGCAGTTCACCGATGCCTCATCCGAAGTTTCTCCCCGTACGGAACGGGGCAGCGGCGGCAGCATGCTGACGGAAATCTTTTCCTGTCCATATCATCCTGCGGATTTTTTTATTCATTTCACGCCGCCTCATCCGGGGCGGAAACATTTCATCGGGCAACCGTTTTGCACGTGTTCAGATCCTGCACCTTGACAATTTTTTCTATGGAACACGGAACGAAGAAAAGCGCTTTCTGGTCTTTTCCGGGACGTACATACGGGACCCGGAATAAATTGATACGTTACACAGCGGGAGGACTCGACTTTTGAAGATAATCGAAGGAATGAAGCGTCTCAGGGTCATCGAGAAGCGGATGGAGTCGCAGCGGGGTTCCATTACCGAGTATGCCTCGAAGCTCTCCACCGAGATGCCCCGTTTTCAGACAAAGGATGACCAGGCCAAAGAAGTGGCTTCCCTCATCCAGTCGAACAACGACCTGTGTGCCGAGTATATGCGCATCAAGCGCTCCATCGAGTACACAAACCTGAAGGTGACCGTTGAACTCCAGGGGAAAGCCTACAGCATCTCCGATCTCCTGGTCATCAGGCGCAAACTGGCCTCCATGATGATAATGACCTACCGGGCCCTGAACGACAGCACTGCCCAGAACCGCCTCAGAAACGCCCCGAGGTTCGACGGGGAGTCCCCCAAGGTGGAGGTCCTCTACGAAGAACGGGAGAAAATCGACAACGTCCGGAAATGGATGGATCTTTCCGATTCCATCGATTCACGTCTCGAGGTGATCAACGCCACCACCGACCTGGTGGAAATGGAGTAGGGCCGCGCGGGGGAAACTCCTCCGCGCCCCGCCTTCTGACAGAAACCGCGGAACCGGCAAAACAAAGTATGAAACGGCGACGTAAACGGAAAAAAAGGAAAGACCCTAGTCGGGGTCAAGACGAAAAAATCGGACGATTGTAATTTCTCACGATTCAAGACTCATTGTGAGGACTCCGGTCTCGGCCGGGGACTCAGTAAAGACTAAGACGAACCCCACGTCGGTAAACAGGGGATCACGCCTCAAGGATCACGTATCAAGCAACCGGCTGCCTTCCTTAACGGGGAGGCTGCTTGACGGAAAAAACCGGAACAGGTGCGCCTGATCTTTCCCGGGCATTCTCACCTCCGGCTGTCGCCGTTTCACTTTTTTATTCCATGCTTTTTCGCCGAAACGCACGGGGGGATGTCCCGGGACAACGGGGCATCCCCCCTCTTGACGGTAGATATATACCATCCTATAATCAACAGGGAATTCGCTGAGGCGCCGGACGGGGCTACTGCTTGTCCAGAGTGTGGAGAGAGCCAAATGTAATACCCGCTTTCGCGGAAAAACACACTCCTCGTCCATTCTTCCTCGCGGATTCTTTTTTTTCAGGCAGTGATGAAATTCCGGGCGAGAGGTGATCTGTGTGGGGCACGCCTTGAAAGTACTGCAGAAAATACGGCCTGACCGCCCGCTCAACAGCGAGGGATATCCCGCATACGAGCGTGACTGGAGAGAAGAATATCTCCGTATGCTTCTCGTCAATACGGTCTCAGACGTGTTCTACGCCTCTGAGGACATGCTCGCCGGGCGTACCCTCCAGCTTCATGATTTCGCCGCCGACGAGGAACCGGAGTTCATGGCCCGCGCCCTTGTCTACGCGCGCACCGAAGGCCTCATGCGCCTCCAGCCTCTGATAGGCCTCGCAGTCCTTTCCCTTGCCTCTCCCAACTGCTTTGCCCGCGTCTTCGACCGCGTGGTGATCACCATAGCCGACCTCGCGGAGTTCACCCTGGCTCTTGGATCACTCGGAAGGGGGCAGGGGGGCAGAATGGTCAAGAAGCTCGCCGCTGCCCGTCTTGAGCGGCTGACCGAATACGAGGTCCTCACGTACAGCGGCGATGGTAGGGGATACTCCCTGCGGGACCTGCTGCGCGTCTATCATCCCAGGCCGAAGACAGAGGCCATGCAGGCCCTGTTCCGCCATGCGGCGGGCAAAAGCGGCCCCGAAGGCGCCGACCCCGTGCTGCTTCCCCGAATTGCCGCCTTTGAACGGCTCAAGAAGACCGACGCCGGCCGGCACCCCGCCGAAGCGGCCCGGCTCATCAGCGAAGGCCGGCTCCCATGGAACGCCGTCACCGGAGCTGTGAGCGAAATGACCCCCGTTCTCTGGCGGGCGCTGATCCCGCACATGTCCCTCTTCTCCCTGCTGCGCCAGCTCTCGGCACTGTCGGGAAACGGCTTCGAAGATGAATGGCGGAAAAAAGAAGAATGGCTGTACGGGGATGGTCACCCCGAAGATATATTCGGGCATGAATCCGGCGAAGAGGGAAAACTGGAGCCCGAGCACGTGCGGGTCCCCGTTTTCACGGAGGATAGACCTGAACCCCGGATCGTGGAACGGTTCTGTGACCCGGAGGAGATCCGGAGGGCGAAGATCCTGCCGTTCCGGTTCGCCCAGGCATGGAAGAAGGTCCGCATTTCCTGGCTCAAGAGCGCCCTCGAACGGGCAGTGGACCTCTCGGTGGACAACCTGCCCGAAATTCCCGGGAAGACTGCGGTCCTGCTCGACATCTCCAGCTCCATGGAGGGGCAGCCGCTCCTCGCCGGGTCAGTCCTCGCCCTCTCCGTACTGAGAAAGGCGGGAGAAAACAGCCTGATCCGCCTCTTCAACACCAGGTCGTACCCCTTCGCCCCTCAGCCGGGAGAATCCATCCTTGCCGCAGCCTCCAGGATAACCGCAGGAGGAGACACCGATACGTCAGTCTCCCTGAAAGAATTGATCCGCAGGCAGATACGCTGCGACAATATCGTGATCGTCACCGACCAGCAGCAGAACAGGGGCGACGAGTTCTACACCGTCCTCCAGGCCTACCGGCGGAAGATCGATCCTGAGGCCAAAGCCTTCGTGATCAGTGTTGACCCGTACATTTACGGAATGATCCCGGCAGAAGACGACAAGACATTCTACTGCTACGGCTGGTCGGACCAGGCCGTATCGCTCATCGCCCGATCCGTTCGGGGATACGGCGGGCTGGTCGAAAGGGTCCGTGCCCTCGAATAGAGGGGGAAACCGCCATGCCGAATCAGTACGCCAAGGACAGCACCCAGCTCCTCGTCAGGCTTCCCGAACAAATGAAGCGGGACCTCTACCGTGCGGTGGAGAAGCTGAACGAGAAGAACCCCGGCGCAATGTATTCGGCAAACTCTGTCGTGCGGGCACTGATAGAGAAGTTCATCCGGGACGGAACGATCGACTGATGCGGGCGGAAATCACGCCCGCTTTTTTTGCGTCAGAATGTTGTCAGAAAAGCACTGTCGTTTTCCCCGGACGGGTGAAGCCCCGTTCTTCCGGGTGTTTAGGCAGAATACGGTCCTGTCATCCTGAACGAAGAGAAGGATCTGCTTTTGGTTTCCCATGCTCAAAACCAGATCCTTCGTCGCCTGCGGCTCCTCAGGATGACACGCAAAGTTCTGTCATTCTGAACGAGCGAAGTTTTGTCATTCTGAACGAGCGAAGCGAGGAAGAATCTGGTTCTCTGGTTCTCTGGTTTTCCGGTTCTCTGCTTCTGCCCGGAATTCCCCTGATTCCGTGCCCTGAAAATTTAATGTTCAAGACCGGGCGCTGCCGTCACACCCGAAAAGACCAGCCCCGCTTTGGAAGGAGAGAGATCCCATGTTCGACATACTGATCGAAGGAGCGGCAATAGTCACCATGGACCCCGGAAGGCCTGTCATCCCATGCGGCTATGTGGGCATTCATGACGGGAAGATCGCTGAAACAGGGGATTTCCCGTCTGATGAGAACAAAACCGCACGCCTCCATATTGACGGCAGGGGAAAGGCCCTTCTGCCCGGGTTGATCGACTGCCACTGCCATGCCGGGCATTCTTTCACCCGGGGCAGCGGCATAGTGAACACCTGGCTGGAAGTCTCCGAGGACATCTACTACCGCTGCAGCACTCCCGAATTCTGGTACGCAGAGGCCAGGCTGGCCGCGGCGGAAAAGATCCGGTTCGGCACCACCACCTCCGTGAACATCATAGGAGGCCACCCCCGGATCGATGATCCGGAAATCATCGACGCCCATTTTTACGGAGCCCAGTCGCTGGGAGCGCGGACTATCTCCGGAATAGGCACCTCCGCCGGCCCCTGGCCGAAAAAAACGCGGAAGTGGCACGGCGACACATTCACTGAAAAGAACGTCTTCCCCCAGGACGCCTATACAATGACTGAGAACGTGGTGCGAAAATGGCACAACACGAACCGCGGCCGCACATACACCGTGGTCGTCGTTTCTCACTTCGGGCACAAGGAGCCGGACTCCGTGGAGCTCTCCATCGAACAGCTGACAAAGATGAGAGAGACAGCAGATGAATACGGCACCCTTATCCACGGCCACGCCTACGGCGGGGACATCGCCTTTGTGGAACAGCACTGCCCCGGCTGCCTCGGGAAAGATGTCTCTCTTGCCCACTGCACGGGCATCTCTCCGGAAGAGATAGAAATACTGGCCCGTACAGGAACAACAGTCGTCACCGGGCCAAGCACCAAGTCACATGTCCGTGCCCGATGCCCCGTGATCGAGCTGTTGGATGCCGGCGGACGGGTGGTTATAGGAACAGACGGCAACGGTCCGGACAGGACCTTCGATCTCTGGAAGGACCTGCGCATCGGGCAGCTCCTCCACAGGAATTTTTTCCACGACACATCCCTTCTTCCCGCTCGGAAAGTCCTCGAAATGGTGACCATCGATGCCGCGAAAGCGCTGGGAATGGAGTCGATGATCGGCTCAGTGGAGGTCGGCAAACGGGCCGACCTTATCCTGGTGGACATTGAACAGCCCCATCTCTATCCCTTCTTCAATCCCGTTGAACAGCTTGTGAATGCCGCAAGCGGGCAGGATGTTGATACCGTACTGGTCGACGGGGAAATCATTCTGCAGAACAGGGAGATACAGAGGGGCTGCCTGAAGCAGATACTGGCGGAAGCAGACCGGGAATTCAAGGCTGCTCTGAAACGTGGCGGCTACAAGGATACGGATTTTTTCGGCATTGATGCCGGTACCCTGTAACTCTTATTTTCGGTGGATCCGAAAAAGCAGGATCCCTTTGCCGAGAAATCTCTGAAGAACTCCTGATCGATCACACGAAAGTTGATTCAGAGGGGACAGGGAAAATGTCACCCCGAATAGTTCGGGTGGAATATAAGAGGGAGCCTCTACGGGCTCCCTCTTGTTATGTATGAACCCCGCAACGGTTCGATTGGAATTTTTGTGAGAAAGGGGGTGGCAAGAAAATGACAGTTTCAACCCCGCAACGGTTCGATTGGAATATGGCGTGGTGGATACAGTATGGACGCTGAACCCTGTTTCAACCCCGCAACGGTTCGATTGGAATTTTAGGAAGGAGGGAAGGCGTGTGGAGTTAGTTTCAACCCCGCAACGGTTCGATTGGAATATAGAGGAGGCGAAGGGAATGACAAAAGCGGAAATGTTTCAACCCCGCAACGGTTCGATTGGAATAAAGCGGAAATGATGCGGGACTTGCAAAGAGCGTTTCAACCCCGCAACGGTTCGATTGGAATTGCCTGGGAGCGTGGAATGTACCCTCCTACGAAGTTTCAACCCCGCAACGGTTCGATTGGAATCCCTTCGCCGTGGATGGTGGATGACTTCCACCTGGTTTCAACCCCGCAACGGTTCGATTGGAATATCACTCCTTTGGCCGTCCGTTCGGGGGCCGTCCGTTTCAACCCCGCAACGGTTCGATTGGAATTCCGCTGGGAAACAGGGAAGCGCGTTCCCCCGGCGGAGTTTCAACCCCGCAACGGTTCGATTGGAATTTTCCGGAGGATGACAATGCCGCAGGTTGAATATGTTTCAACCCCGCAACGGTTCGATTGGAATTATCACGGAGAGAGCCATCGGATACAGGGGCATTGTTTCAACCCCGCAACGGTTCGATTGGAATTTGGTAACAGTACGCTGTTGCAATGGCCTCGCCGGTTTCAACCCCGCAACGGTTCGATTGGAATACGCCAAGCGGAACTTGTCCGGGCGAACTACCCCGTTTCAACCCCGCAACGGTTCGATTGGAATAACTCCGGGAACCTCGAAAGACAGTCGGGCAACGAAGGTTTCAACCCCGCAACGGTTCGATTGGAATTCTCTGCCGAGGGAGACATACCTCGGTGATTTTTTGTTTCAACCCCGCAACGGTTCGATTGGAATTCTTTCTCCCAAGAGTCCGCGAAACGCCAAGCGGTTTCAACCCCGCAACGGTTCGATTGGAATTCCAAATTGGCTATAAGCCGCTGACCATTTTCGTTTCAACCCCGCAACGGTTCGATTGGAATTAGGCCACCCATGTGACAGAAAGCTCTGGTACGAAGTTTCAACCCCGCAACGGTTCGATTGGAATTATGAGCCTAGAAAGTATTTAGACATGATCCATGTTTCAACCCCGCAACGGTTCGATTGGAATATGCCTCCAAATATGCCTACGGTACGGAATCGAACGTTTCAACCCCGCAACGGTTCGATTGGAATGGGAGGTGTGGTTTTGGAGGGATTGAAGAAAAGTTTCAACCCCGCAACGGTTCGATTGGAATATGTCGATGACGAGGAGTACTCACGGAAAGACCCTGGTTTCAACCCCGCAACGGTTCGATTGGAATGGGACCCTCGATAGACAGTCGGGCAAAGACGCCGACGTTTCAACCCCGCAACGGTTCGATTGGAATCCTCTGGTGACGGAAGGGTTCGGTATCCTCTCCGTGGGTTTCAACCCCGCAACGGTTCGATTGGAATTCTTACAGCACTAAGCATAGTGACTGTAAAGACGTTTCAACCCCGCAACGGTTCGATTGGAATTAGTGACTGTAAAGACGATGCTTAGCGATCTGCAGGTTTCAACCCCGCAACGGTTCGATTGGAATCAGAATGGACACGGACCAGTACTACGAATTGAAGGTTTCAACCCCGCAACGGTTCGATTGGAATTTACAGGGACATGGAGGACGAAAATAGCAACGAAGTTTCAACCCCGCAACGGTTCGATTGGAATCGAGAGGGAACTGTATGAAAGGGCAATCGAGAGTTTCAACCCCGCAACGGTTCGATTGGAATTTTAGCCCCCCTTACTATGGGTTAAAGGAGATCTGTTTCAACCCCGCAACGGTTCGATTGGAATGCCCCCACCGGAGAAGGGGCGAGCAAGTCGAACTCCGTTTCAACCCCGCAACGGTTCGATTGGAATGTGCAACCGCCCAGTAGTCCGTCCGCATACTTACGTTTCAACCCCGCAACGGTTCGATTGGAATCGTCCCGGCGGAGCAGTACGAACAAGTACTTGATGTTTCAACCCCGCAACGGTTCGATTGGAATTCTGCATTGTCGATTGTAACAGTCAAGACTATGCTGTGTTTCAACCCCGCAACGGTTCGATTGGAATAAGTTGCGCAGAAAGTGAGTGATTCAAAATGAAAGTTTCAACCCCGCAACGGTTCGATTGGAATAAATGACTATGCACAACATACGCAAGACAAGCATGTTTCAACC
>Ga0334883_1002404_pt1 | contig 23174 bp, 12 predicted proteins | sample GraSluR1_MG_6_FD_207230 | JGI IMG/M metagenome (GOLD analysis project Ga0334883, IMG submission 207230) | Sludge microbial communities from methane-producing bioreactor in Wageningen University, Netherlands - Granular Sludge_09_05-R1 | ecosystem: Engineered > Bioreactor > Anaerobic >...
TGTTTCGGTCTCCCGTAAAGAGGACGAAGAGACCGCCCGCCGGAAACGCAAGTGTGAAGTTTACGAGGTGTACGATTGACGATGCGCTTTATTACGGTGAAGAGAAGAAGATTCCTCCGTCAGTCAGCCCTTGACCTCCCGCTCCAAGCTCTTTTTCCAATTCGTAGCGTGTGCCCTTGGTGTCGGTAACATACTCCATGAAGTGTGCAGCACCTCCTCGGGTTATTCAGCGGCAACTCTGAGAACGGCGATCGTCTTGTCATCCGAATGACCGGCCGTGGGCCACGCTTTCAGCATCCCCGCAAGACGACGCCGGCGAAGGTTCGCCCCAAGGTCAGAAAATTCATTGACGAACCAATCGCAGAATGCGTCCCTCTTCAATGGTTGAAGGTCGTCCGATAATCCGTCCGTGCTCAGTACGGCGTAGCGTTCGCGCGAGGTCGAAGGAAATCTGCGAACCTTCCAAGCTGTTTGCCCGGCATACGTTCCTCCGAGAGCATCCGTTTCATTGCAGAATCCGTTTCGCACTTCTCCGATTACGCACTGCAACGCTTCTCCTTCAGTACGAACAGCAACCAATCCGTCTCCGATGCCCCCGACAGTCCATTCCCCGTTTTCACCTGCGAAAGCGAAGAGACATGTAGTCGCAGCTTCCACTGGCTCATACGGGTGAATACGCAACCTCCAGAGAGTCTCAATCAGTTCGATAAGGCACGATACAGGTGCGTTCATTGTTCTCGTCCATCTGAAAGCCGCTTCGCGAACCGCCAAACATGCTTCTTGGGCGCCGCGGCGGGCATGCGGTTTTGAGCCCATGCCATCGCACACCACGATGAGAGAACCGGATGTATTGCCGGCACGCAACCATGCATCCTGATTGGGGACTCCGCGAAGACTATGGGCGACCCCCTGCACGGAAGCCCCGTAGCTTGTTATCCGTCGGCTCACGAGAACTGTCTCCTAAAACGGGATTTCGTCGAAATCGATGATGCTTTCCTCAAGCCTGTTCGGGGTACTGCTCCGAGAGCGGCTCGTCACACTCATGGTGACCCAGCGGAAGAACTTTTTGATGTCCCGTGCTTCGTGCGCTTCTATAACACGCCCCGCACTGTCCGCCAGAAAGGCGTTTAACGTCGTCTTTTCCGCATCGTCTCCTATTCCTATGGCGAAGCGGGAGGCTTTGGAGGCTCGTTCGGATGAGAGGAGTTCTTTCAAGGGCTCTTCCCAAGAATCGTTGGCGGCTCCATCGGAGACCAGAACGATTGTCGGGCGATACGCACGTCCGGGGATTATATTCCGATCTTCCACAAGATGCTTCGCCATTGTGAAGGCCGATCCCATAGGGGTTTTCCCGTTCGCCTGCATGGGTTTCCAGACAATCTTCCGCGCAGGTTTGAGCGTTTCGTGGACCTTTGCTTCACTCCCTCCGAAAGCAATCACACAGACGTGAATCTCCGCTATTCCGTTCTCTTCCTCGGAAAAAACGGAGATCATTTCACGTACGGCGTCGTTCAAAACCTTTATCTTATCGTTCTGTCCCATGCTCCCGCTTACATCGGCGAGAATGATCACCGGCAAAGGCCTTGCTTCCGCTATCAAGAACTCATTGACCGCCGCGACATCTTTCTTTACCTGCTCCGGAAGCGGTCGGTCGGCTTGACGTTTTGTTTCGGGCTTTGTTTCAACTAAAGGTCTTTCTTGTCTCTTGTTGCGCTGCAAACAATCAGGATTGTTATTATTGAATATGCTCACATTGTCTTCATTGTATTTTGCCCATCCCATAACAGACCTCCATAGTTTAAACTATTATTTATTTTAATTAATTTATTCATAAAAATTTATAGTCAATAGGCGTCCTTCTCGAACGGCATAGTGCATCGCCTTACTCCGTTCCTCCGTTCCCCATCTGCCGCTCGAAGGACTGGACGATCAGACTCATGATGTAGGGGATTTCATCCTCCGAGGAGAGGAACACCTCAACATCGCCGTTTCCCCATCGCCCGAGCCCTTTCACGTCCTTGCAGAGAGCGCGTGGATCGACGACATCGGAGAAGGGCATGTTCAGCGAGAGGCGCAGTCCTTTCATAAGAGGAACTATGTCCACGAAGTTGGTCTCGGCCTTGTACGCGACGTAGAGTTTGAGGAACTCCTCGGTCACACAGGGGTCGAGGGAGAGTATCTCCTTCCGCAGTATCTCGAACATGGCTCGTGTTTTCGAGCCGCCGTTTCCGCTCTTGGGGGAAAGATGGGGGTGATCGTCGATGGTGTAGGAGACCGGACGGGCGGTTCTGCCACGGTAGGAGTCCAGAGTCTCCTTCGGCAATACGGGCGCCTTCCATATGTCGAGGGCCATGCTGCTCAACTTTTCAGCCCTCTCCTTTATGGCATTCTCGTCCCACTTTTCGAGAGCGCCAAGCCCCTTGTTGAGCTTCAGCGGGCTGTCTTTGAAGCCTCCGTCCATGTCGCGTTTCTCCCGGAACGGGCGGTCGCTGTATTCGGAGTTGTACCCGGTAAGCGTCAGATTTCCCAAGGTATGCAGCCATTTCTCCCGGATGCGCTCCCACTCTGGGCCGAGATCGAATCGCCACTCGGCGGAAAGGTTCTCGTTCTGCGGCATGATGTGTTCTATGGTGTACTCTCCTGTCTTCACATGCTCCTTTCGTTCGTGATTCTCGATCTTTCTCAGCCAGTAGCTGCGGCTCCGGAAGTTATAGAGGTCGCGCGTCTTGAAATCGCGGCGGAATTCCTCGTCGCTCGGGAACCGCCTATAAGAAGGGAGCAGAAGAAACTGCGCTTTGAGGCTCTCGAAAAGCCGATCCGGCTCAAGGCCTTTCGCAGAGACGGCGAAGGTTGCGAACGTCTTGTTGAGCGAGTTTGTAGGGATGGAACAGATGGCGCGTCGGAAGACATACGACTCCACCAGCCTGATTAGTTCCAGGAAGTTATTTTTCGGCAGCAACCCTTCATGATAGCGGGCATACAGCTCCAGCAGAAAGGGGTATGCCACGTCGACCTTGAGCGTCCTGAGGTCGTGGAACGCCCTCTGCAGATCGAAATCCTTCTCTGCGTCGAACGCCATGGCGCAGAAGAATCGGGCATAAAGGCGAATGCCCTCTACAAGACGTTCAACTCCCTGCTGGACGATTCCGTCGGAGCGCGCGTAGAGTTTGAAAGCCTCGTAGACTTCTCCCTGTCTCGGCAGGTCGCCGGTACGCACGGTCAGATAATGTCGCATGAAGGCGTCGAAGTAGGTGGTGTACGCCTCCTGACCGAAGTCGACCTCCATCGGCCGCCAGTACTTTTCGTAAAGTGCGGTCTGGAGGCGCTGCTCCAGACCCATCAGGATGAAATTACGTATAAGGTCCGCCTGGCTGAGTTCCTTCCCCGTGGAGTTCATGCTCTCGAAAATAAGCTGCGGGTTGTCCTGGCTGCGATCCAGCGCCACCTCGACGACCATGAGTTTGGCGAGTCCTCTGCAGATAACAGGCAGCCTCTCCTTCTCCGCGGCGATCCACTCTTCGAAGAGGGCGTAATTCCCGTCGATTCGGACCGAGCGGTCTTTGGGGAGTTCTTTTCCGGAGAGAAGCGCTATCAGAGATTCCTTGTCGGTCTGAGTCAGAATGAGCCTGTAGTGTTTTTCGCCTTCCTCCACAGGGTTTACGAGATAGTAGGACCGCAGCTTATTCGGTGAAAAACCCTCTATCGGCTCTCTCTCGGCTTCGGGGAGGGAGTTCAAGTATTTCGTCAGAGCCGCCACGAGCAGCGTGAGCGTCGTAAGGCGCTGCTGCCCGTCGATGACGAGCAGGGAGGAAGGAGAGAGAATCGTCTCGTGGGCGCTCTTCGTTATGTAGACGATGGCGCCCACGAAGTGCGACGGAATGTCTTTCCTCTCTCCCGTGCGGAGAATGTCGTCCCAGAGCTGGCGGCACTCCTTCTCCGTCCACGAGTAGGTTCTCTGGTAGATGGGGATGGAAAACTGGGGCGATTTTTTGATCAGTTCGAGAAACACGGCTTCGTTGGCTTTCATTTTGTACACTTCCTCCGATAACTAGCCCTAAAGAGCGAGTTTCCGATCATCTTTGGTGTCTTCCCCAGTATTAATAGGTTCAAGACGCCTTTAGTCCGTTGCTATTCTTGTGACAAAACTTCTTTTTCGGGAATAACTTAAACCTAAGATTGTTCACCCGCAGCCGTAAATTCATTGTACAAGGCTCCCCAGTCAATAAGAGGAAATGCATCTTTAATTTTTTCAATAAAATATGCCTTGTTTAGGGTTTCGTATGTTATATCTTTATATTGAACTTCCAAGCTCATAGCCTTAATAATGTGTTCAATGTTTGGACATTTTTTATTTATTTCCGACTTTATCCAGTCAAGTATTTTTTCATCCGGAATTTTTTCTTCAGGAAAAATCCCCTTTATTTCGTCAGGAAGATTTGTCTTTGCAATATTAAGATAATGATTTGACACTTGTTCTACTGCCTTTTTAATTGATTCATTAAGTTCGTTTTGTATCGCCTTTTTATGCTCTTCCAGTTTTTCCCTTAATGCATTCAATCGCTCCTCTATGTCTTTTTTTTTGCTTTTCAATATAACGCGCCCCTCGTCAACTCCTAAACTACGGGTGAAAATGTCTCTAATTTTCTTCAATTCTTGTTCAAGTTGCTGAGAAGAAAGATCGCTCGATTTTTCAATGAGTTCAAATGTTGTTTTCAAGCGTCCTTCCATTTCTTTATCTTGTCCCAGTTGCTGAAGTCTCTCAGGAATAGAAATCCGTTGGCGCTGCAATGCTGCTCCTCGTAGTTTTAACTCGACATACTGAATATAGGATTCGAAAACACGAACCTGACGAGCCAGATCAAATTGAACTGGTGGGGCCACCTGAAAACTGTGTTCAATTTCGCTCAGTTGTTTTTCGTCGACTGTTTTGAGGGAAATCGTCGTTTCGGAAGAAAGTTCTTCCGAAGCGTAGCAAACTTCTTTCCGTTCTGATTCCGCGATTAAAATCTCCTCCTGCGGAGAGACTCTCCCTGAAACCATCGCAGTCTTCGATTCCATAAACCCATGGAATTTCTTGAGAGCTTCGCTCACCTGTCCGGGGGAAAGGCGAATGGCGTTGCAGCTTTCTATTCCGAGTTCAGCTTCGAGATACAGTGCTGTCGGCGTGAAAGAGTACCCTTCTTTGTCGACAATACACAGGGCGCTGCGCAGCTTCGGAAAGTGGTTGACCGCTATCCCGGCTTCACGCAGCATTTTTACAGCTTCCAGATCTCCGTACCCCATTCGAAGAACCCGTTCGTCGCAATCGATGCATACCGTCAGTTTCTCCGCACCGATTTTTTGAGAGAGAACAACAAGAGCTTCGGCGGGCTCTTTCACGATACCGGGAGCGGAGTAGCAAACAAGCTCCCTCGCTTCTTCTATTATCTTTGCAAGACCTTTAGACGACAGGTGGCAAAAGAATGAATCTGGATTCATTTAACCGACCTCCTTCGTATTGTCGCGACTTGTCGAGACGAATTGTTTACAGATCGATTTCTCCTCGCTGTAGAAACAACAACGCTATTTGTCCTAAATTAGAATGACAGCATACGATTCCTGTCTTCAGGAGTAGTAATTTTTCGCTTCTTCATTCCTGCCTTCTTCTTGATTTTCTTTCCGTCTTTGTCGACGAGGCCGGCGGCGAATTCCTCTTCGTGGCGTTGATGGTTCAGCTCCAGCAGGCGCTTGAGAATCTCTCCGCGGGTGGCGTGGGATACTGTGTAGCGGACGCGGTCGTTTTCGGGGAGGAATTCGAGTTCGTGGAAGCCGTGGTCAAGGGCGATGTCGCTCCAGCCGTAGGCGTCGCGGACGGCTTCGTCGATGCGGACGTGAAGGTCGCGGAGTCCCTCGATCTCTTTGCGGGCGCGGGACGCCTCCTCCCCAGAGCACTTGGCGGTTTTTACGACGCTCTCGTCGGAGAGGTCGGGGTCGTGATAGAGGTTGTAGAGGGAGGTGAGGCCGATGTCGAGCGTCGTCATGAGCGCGCGCCGCCCCTCGTGCAGGCGCTCGCCGAGTTCGTCGAGCAAGCGAAAAGAAGTGGAGGATTTTCCCTGCAAGGACAACTCAAACCCCGGAGGGAAGGGGAATGTTTCGAAAGCTCCGCTTACGGAATATCGCCGGTCACCTTTCATCGTTGAGGAGTTTTTCCACGCCCAAAACTCTTGAAACGATGAGTTCACCAATGAAAAAAGTGCAAAATCATTGAAAGCAAGTACCACAGTAGCCTCTGAATAAATGAGGTCTCTTGGCAGAAAAGAAAATGCATGTGTTTTCGTAACGCGAGTATGCACCATCACCCGCTCCAAAGGAGCGATGGTGCGGTAGAGTGCAATACGTTTTTCTGCGTACTGCCACCAATAATTTCTGTACTGAGCACGATTATCCTTCATTCTTACTGGCTTCACCAACCGCTCGACGATCTCCAAACAGTCAGGGTAGTCGGCGGCGACCGGCCCTCTGTACCAGTCGGGGGCACTCGCCCTGTCCAGCGGCCAGTCCTTGAAGTTGATCACCCAGCGGCTGGGGCTCTGGTCGCTCCGGCTGTTCAGGTCCTCTCCGTTCAGGTAGGGGAAGAGGACGTCCCTGTTCTTCGGGTTCCGTCCGATAAGTCCTGCCGCCTCTTCAGGCTCGAGGACGAAGCCCATTCCGAGGACATACGAACCGATGAAGCTCTTCTCCGCGTTCGCCTCCAGCCTGTAGGGAGCACCCTGCGACTTTTGGACGTCGAAGTAAGTCGAGATGTACTCGACCGGCTTTCCGTCGAGAACCCTTTCGCCGCTCCACGATCCCTTGTGAATGACCGTCTGACTCACCGCGACCGCAGCGGCGCCGGGCCACAGACGGCTGCGCACAGCCATGACGATGGCGCCTCCCGCCTTCTCGATCACGTCGAGGCTTCCTTTTTTCGTTACACCCTGAGCTAATGAATTTGTTGACAGTGTTCCAAGAGAACGCTTCTCCTTCAACAAGTCGTAGTTTCGCCGCACGAAGTAACCGACCAGATCTATTGCACCTGCAGGTGCGTAATTGCGGGTCAGGTAGTGAAGATAACGTTCGCCAAAGGAACTGCGAAGTTTCTTGTCACCCAGAAACGGAGGATTGCCGAGAAAGCAGTCGAATCCTCCGACCATCATCGCGTCGGCGAACTCGAGGAACCAGTGGAAGAAGCGCCGTCCTTTCGCCGCTTCCGAGGCGTCGAAGGCGACGGGGTGGCCGTCGAGGTCTTCCGTTCCGTCGAGAAAGGCGCGGTAGAGGCTCCGGGTGGCGACGCGGGTCTCCGGCCGCTTGGGGAGAAAGAACGGGGCGAGCTTGACGTCTGCCAGCGTCCTCAGTCGGCGCCAGTTCTCTCCGTCCGTTGCGCGGAGGTAGGCCTCCTTCTTGCGCTCGGCCGCCTCGGGGGTGGAGGCGTCCATCGCGGCGACGGCGCCGAGGGAGCGCACCACCTCCTGGAGGCTCTCGCCCACGCTCGTTTGCCAGTCTATTCCAATCTGTCTCGGTTCGAGGCGTTCTTTCGCGTTCCTCCCGCGCAGTTCGGCGCAGATCTCCTGGTCGTCGCCCGCCCTCATGTCGAACGCCTCGTCGGGGATGTCGTCCAGAAGCTCGGAAACCTTTGCGACGCCGACGAGGCTGTCGCCGCACTTGATGCGGTGGTCGAGGAAGCCGAGGGGCTTGCCGGGGTTGTGCGATTCCAGCCAGAGAGCCACCTTGCAGAGGCGCACGGCCTGCGGGTTGGAATCCACCCCGTAGATGCAGCGCTGGATGACGTCGCGCAGCGCCAGCCGGTAGGCCGCCGGGTCTGGATTGTCGGCCCCCGTGCGGAGGCGAGCCACCTCCAGAGCCACTCTTCTGGCCGCGTTGAGCAGAATATGGCCGGAGCCGCAGGCGTCGTCGCAGATCTTCAGGTCGAGCAGTCGTTCCTCGGCGCCGGGTTTTTCGAGGGCGTTCCGGATCAGGGGTTCGAGGGCGTGCTCGATCAGGGGGCGCACCAGCTCCTCCGGAGTGTAGTGGCTCCCGCTTCTCCCCCTGTCGTCTCCGCGGACGAAGCGGAAGCGAAGAACGCCGTCCGGATCGTCGACCGCCGCGGCGAGGTCGAGAAGCCCCTCGTAGACGGAGCCGAACTCCTCCACGTTGAGCGCCGCGTAGTTTACCCGCACGACACCCAGCTTCTCGTCCCTGTAGGCGTCGAGGCGGTTCATCCCCTCGGAGAATCTGCGGTTGTCCATCGAAAGCGGACGGAGCGGGGCGAACGACTCCGCCGAGAAAAGATCGCCGCCGAGCGGACGGAGCCCCAGTGCGGAGGCATGTTCCTCGTCCTCGTGGAGCGAGAAGCAGTCGAGCAGCGTCGTCCAGAGGTCGGAAAAGCGTTCCTCCTCCTTCCAGACGGAGCGGCATCGCGCTCTGAGCATGCTCGCCGAGTAGTACTCCCGGTAGATCTCCTGCAGATCGCCGGGGGCTTCGGGAGGGTGCGTCAGGCCGCGCTCCTCGATGACGAGAAGGAACAAAATCCTGTAGACCAGCGTGAGCAGCAGATCGTAGAGTTGACGCGGGGTCGTGCGCCCCTCCCGCAGGGCGGTGCGGAAGTCGCTGTTGTCTGGGTGGATCAGCAGTCCTTCCGCCCATGTTTCGAGGGCGTCGACGACGGCTTCGGAGAGCTTCTCCCTGATGCGGCTGCCGTTTTCGAGGCTGTCCTGATGGTACGTTTCGAGGAGCGATTCCGCGGGGTTCTCCCCCTCGGCGGCCCATCTGCTGCTATGGAGCAGGCGGAAGAGCAGGGCGAAGTCGGTGAACAGCTCGTCCTCGAAGATGCGTTCGAGGTTGAATTCGAGGTACGAGAGCTTGATCAGGCGGCTCGAGTCGCGGACGAGGCGAAGCTGAAGCCCGTTGGTCAGCAGCGCGAAGAGCGTCTCGGAGAGGTTGACGTACTCCTGCGTCATGCTGTGGGGGCTGCTCTTGCTCCCCTCCCGCTTTCTGTCGAGGCTTTCGAAGCAGCCGACGATGTGCACCGGGCAGATCCTCCCGGCGGCGCGGTGGCTGACGGCGAAGCTTCTGCCGCCGATCTCGACGGCGGGGGTGTTCCGGAGGTCGTAGCCGAGGAGCGCGAGGAGCGGCTGAATCCAGAACTGGCGCGTCCGGCTGGTGCCGTACTTGTCCTTGGGGTCGTCCCGGTCGCGCCGGCCCTTGAACAGCTCCCACTGCGCCCTTGCGCTCGCCCACGTTTCCAGAATCTCCTCGCGCACCCTTCCGTCGAGTCCGAAGTCGCCGGGACGCTGTCCTGGAAGCGCCTCCTCCGCGAGCTTTTCGAGTGTTTCCGGCCCCATCAGGGAGCCTTCCCACGAGACGGCCTGGTATTTAGCGACAGAAACATTCGCATTAAGCGACCGACTCGGCTCCTTATTCGCTTCGCTCATGTTCGCCGGTCGTCTGCTTATCATGACGCACCTCCGGGGAGGAAGATGTAGATTCCAAGGATGTCCATCGGGATCACGGGTTCGACCACACGGAAGCGCTCGCTTTTCGATTCGGCTCCGAGCGCCTTGTAGTAGCGCTCGTGCTGCCGGATGAGTTCTCCCGCACGTTGCAACGCCAATGCGTCGAAGGAGGGACGCAGATTCTCGATTTCGGAGAGTTCTCTTTCGAGCTGCGTCTTCTGCGCGGCGCGCGGCAGATCGCCCGAGGCCTTCGGGTCCGCCATGAGGCGTTCGACCGTTTCGTCCTCAACGACCCTCCGTTCCGCTCCGGCGAGGCCCCGAAGGAGAATCTCCTCCGCCACCATGCTCTTATGCGCCCGCAGGTCGTCGATGACATGGCGGGCGCGGAGGACGTAGAGCACGGTGCGTTCCTCCACGGCGCCGGAGAGGACGACGGCGGCGCGGGCGACGCGGGGCGGGGAGGCGCCGTCGCGGGGTGGGGTGAGCGATTCCGCGAGGACCGTGCGGCAGAGCGCCTCGACCGCGTCGTGATTGCGCCCCCAGTACGTCCGCCCCTCGGGGACGGGCGCGCGGAAGGCGAGACGGGCGTTCCCTTTTCCCGATGTCTCTTCGAGCTGGTACCGCAGCTTGTCGGGGAAGGCGGAGCGCGCTACATCGATGGTGAGAAGATACGGGTCCGCGGCGGCACGGACTCCGAAAAGCTCTCCCAGAGCGGACTGCACGAAGCGCCATACCGTCTCCGGCCGTCCGACGGCGGCGTCGACGAGGGCGAGATCCTCCTCCAGATCCTGCGCCTTGATGCTTTGCTGCGCGAAGATCGTCCGGAGAGCGGACTCCTTTTTTTCGGCGACGGTGACGAGCCGGTCAAGCTCCGCTTCGCATCTGACGCGCTCTTCGAGGTCGAACAGCTCCATCTGTCCGGAAGGTTTGCGCTTTTTTTCCGCTTCGGCCAGAATCGCCCGGAAGATGGTGTCGAGGAAATCTTTCGAGTCCTCGGGGAAGGGGATGGTGACGCCGATGTTGTTCCGGATGATTTTGGCCTTGTTGTAGAGAACCCTGAGGACGACGCGGTCCATCGGGTTGTCCTTACCGTAGAGAAGGCAGGTGCGGATCTCGGGCCGGGTTTGTCCGAAGCGGTCGACGCGCCCCTCGCGCTGTTCGAGGCGGTTGGGGTTCCACGGAAGGTCGTAGTGGAGCACGGCGTCGAAGAGGTGCTGGAGGTTGATCCCTTCCGAGAGGCAGTCTGTCGCCACCAGGATGCGCCGCTTTCCTCCGGCGGCTTCGGGGGTCATGGCGTTCACCCTCGCGCGGCGCACTTCGTCGGGGTCCTCGCTGGTGACGCACTCGACGACGGCGTTCCGTCCGAAGGTTTCGGTCAGTCGTTCGGCGAGGTATTTCGCCGTCAGGATGTAGCGGCAGAAGACGATGGGCGTGAAGCCTTCGTCGAGCCATTTGCGAATCTGAAGAACACACGAGGCGCTTTTGACGTCGCGGGAGCCCTCCTCCATCAGGCGAAGCCGTTCGGCGAACTCCGAAAACCGCGCCCTCTGCTGGACGCTCAGTTCGGTGCGGTTCAGGACGGGGGTGGGCAGTTCGTCGTCGCTCGCTTCGAGGCGTTCGTAGTGGGGGTGTTCCGGAGAAATACCGTCGGCGCTTCCGTCGTCCTCCTCGGGGAGGGGACCTCCGGCCGCGCGGTTCTCCAGCATGCACGCGCCCGCCCTCGGGCTGGACATGATGCCGCGCAGAAGGGCCAGCGCCGACCAGTAGCGGAATCGCTTCTGGTTTTCGCTGCCGCGTTTTGCGGCCATGAGGTCGGAGGCGAAGAGAAGGACGTCGTCGTACAGCTTCTGGTAGTCCGAATCCAGTTCGTAGGGGAAGTCGACGGCGATCCGCTTCGGGAATGGAGTGTGCTCGTCCATCCAGCGGGCGATGTTCTCCCTCTTTCTCTGGACGAAGTGGCGGGCAAGCTCCTTCCGGAAGCCCTCTTTCCCGTCGCCCTCCCACTCTCCGCGCTCGAACTCCGGCTGGAGGAGGCCGAGCAGCGAGCGAAACTCATCTTCCTTTCCCGAATGGGGGGTGGCGGTGACGAGGACGAGATGGCGCTCCCTCTTTTCGGCGAGAGCGCGAAGGAGCCTGTAGCGGAGCTGCTGTCCGGCGGCGGCGCCCTGAGGGCGCGCGCAGGCGTGCGCTTCGTCGACGATGACCAGTTCGGGAGCCTGTGAGGCGAAGACGGAGTAGCGGGTGTCCGCCTTGATATAGTCGATGCTGATGACCTGATACGGGTAGTAGGTGTAGACGCTTTCGTCGCCGGGAACGCGGCGATCCAGAGCCGCCTGGGTTCCGGTGCGCAGGACGACGGCGTCTATTCCGAACTTCTCCTTCAGTTCGGTCTGCCACTGTTCGCAGAGGTGCGGGGGGCAGACGACCGCGAAGCGCCGGATCTCCCGCCGTTCCAACATCTCCCTCGCGATGAGGAGGGCTTCGACGGTCTTGCCGACGCCCACGTCGTCCGCGAGCAGGAGCCGGATTCCCTCGCGCTGCTTGAGCGCCATCACGAGCGGGACCATCTGGTAGCTTCGGGGGCGGAATCCGAGCTTCGCCACGCAGCGGAAAGGACCGGCGGCCGAGCGGAGCGAGAGGCGGGAGGCGTCGAAGAGGAGACGGGCCGCGCGGGCGCTGCCGAGATCGTCCGCGGTTGGCGGACCGAACTGCGAGGGGCGTATCTCCCCCTCCTTCGCGAGCGGAAGAAAGATGCCCCGAACGTCCTCCTCGCGCCCGTCGAGCGGTTTGAGCCTGAGAAGGTCGTCCCTTTCGGAGGGGAGAACGACCCAGTCCCGGCCTCTTGTGTGCACGAGCGTCCCCGTATTGTAGAGCACCTCTCCTCACCGTACCTTTCGGAAGATGTCCGGACGCGAGGCGACGACGTCGTCCAGCGAATCCCGATAGTAATAGACGATGTAGTCCTGCCCCTTGTCGATGATCGCGTTGCGCTGCGACCTGTCGCGTTCCCGCGTTTCTTCGGCGTCGTGCGGCGTGCCGTCGCAGAAGACGTGCACGGGGAGCGCGTTGCCTCCGGACCGTGGCTCGTAGTAGAAGTCCGGTTGACAGTAGAGCCCGTCGACCCGCTGCTGCGCGTCGTCAGGGAGGCGAAGCCCTCTTTCGTGGAGAAAGCCGAGAAAGCGCCGCTCTGTGGAGCTCTTCTCATCGTACTTCTCCAGTAAGCGCCGGTACTGCTCTTCATAGGTTCCCGCTTCGGAGGAGCCGACCTCCTCGCGGGCGTCGCGGAGACGTTCGAGCGCCCCCTTGATAAGATGCCGGTCGATCGCGGCGTGGTCGGGCTGGTTGTAGTAGCTCAGCAGGTCGTCGTAGCTGGCCTTCTCCTTGTAGTCCTCCTCGTCATAGCGGCAGATTTTCCACGCCTCGTCGACGACGCGCCTCCATGCGGAGCTTTCGCGGACCATAGCCGCCATGACGCCGAGACTCCCCTCCGACGCCTCGAACATGAGCAGGTTCGGCGAATCGGGGTTGCCGATGGGGGTGACGCCGAGTTCCGCGCTCTCCACCTGGAAGACACGTTCTACGGCGGTTTTGAGGGCGTACTGCAGTGTGACGCGTCCGGATCTGTCGAGGTCGAGGATCTTGAGCGGCTCGATGTAGAGAGCGTCCGCCGTGTCGCCCGTGTAGAGCTTGACGACCTTCAGATCCTCAGCCTTCATCTTGGTTCCCTTTTCCTGCCCGCTCAGCAGGCGTTCGCGGAAGTCGTGGCTCTTCCAGTGGCCGGAGACGCGGTTGAGCACGAACCCTTCCTCTTTCGCGATCCGCCATTTGGAGTTGACGTAGATCAGCTCGGCGGAGGGTATGAAGCGGAGGCGAAGCAGAACGTCCTCTCCGGCGACGAGGCGGATTTCGGAGAGGCGCTTCTCGTCCCCCTTGAAGCGGAAGTAGGTGTCGATCTGGTAGCCTATCCGCTGCCGCTCCTCCTCGTCGCAGGTGATGTGTTTGGTGCGTTCCGCAAGGGCGTCCGGCAGAGGAAGAAGCCCCGCTATCCGGAGAGTGCGTCCGTCGAGTCCGGCGCCGCTCCACGGGTCGGTGTTCAGCCCTTGCTCGCTGTCGAAGAGGATGTAGCCGGAATCCAGACAGACGGTCGCTTCCTGCGTTTCGTCCGCCGTCTCCCGTATCTGGGCGCGGGTGACCTTGTACTTCGATCCGTTGTGGTAGACGAGGTTTTCCGGTCCCATCTCGCGGATGGCGAGCACACGATCCCGGCTGATCGCGTCGGTTCCTTTTCCGACGTCGAGGAAGAGACGGATAGGAAGGCGGGTGAAGTTGTATCCGGGCAGAAATCCTTCGCTCGCGAGATAGCGGTAGCTGTAGAACTCGGAGACCGAATCCGATGACACTTCGTTCATCAGGAGAGCCCGCAGGCGGTGGGCGAGCATTTCGTTCCGCTGCGCCTCCCTGTATTCCGGGCTCGTCATCTTGAACGCCGGGTTGTCGATGATCCTTCTCGCGGCCAGCACCTGCTCCTTATGCTGGCGATAGAGGTTTCGCCACCGGTTCAGCGAGGCGTCGAAGGAGTCCTTCATTCCGGCGAGCCACCGCGCCCCCGTTTCCAGGGGCTCCGCGATTCGACCGGCGGCTTGGAGATCCGCGACGACTTGTCCCCACTTCTCCAGCACGATTCCACCCCGCTGTACGGCCTCGGAGAGATCCCCCCGGACTTCCGGCTTGAGGGGCAGCAGACTTGGATCGTCGTAGTCGAGCAGCTCGTGGAGATTGGCGCCGAGCCCCGTCAGTCCGCGGGTCGAGAGGTAGAGCGCGTGGAAGTGGCTGCGGAGCAGCTCCTCGTTGGAGAGGTCGAGACGCGGCGCAGCGACCGTTCCGGCGACCATCCGGTCGCGGTTGTTGAAGAAGTGCGTGTCGTGCGCGGACTGTCTGCTGCAGATGGCGAAGACGAGGGCGGGCTGTCCGCTCCTCCCGGCGCGCCCCGAACGCTGGGCGTAGTTCGCGGTGTTGGGGGGCACGTTCCGCATGTGGACGACGTTGAGGTCCGCGATGTCGATGCCGAGTTCCATCGTCGGGGAACAGAAGAGCGCCGCGATCTTCCCCTCCCGGAAGTCCTCCTCCCTCTGTTGTCTGCTCTTCTTGTCCGTCTGTCCCGTGTGTTCCCTCGATTTGATCCGTCCGGTGTAGGCGGCGCGCATATAGAGATCGGTGAAGAATGCGTTCGGTTTTCGCTCCTGCCTGCGGCTGTTCGGCCGAAAGACGGGGTCGAAGGGGACGCTTCCGTCGCCGTTTTTCCAGACTATCTGGTCGGCGTTCAGACGGTAGGCGCGCTCGCCTTCGCCCGCATCCATGCTTGTAAGCCAGCCCGCGTCCTCCATTATCCGGAAGACTTCGCCGATGAAGTCGCGGTACGCCTCCGCGTTCATCTTCTCCTTCCCGAGAGCCCTCCTGATATGGATTCCCAGACGGCTCCGATCCCCTGCGGACTGGGCATAGCCCGTTTTTTTAGGCAGCTCCAGGCGTTTTTTCTGCGGCATAAGCCACGAGGGGTCGCGGATATCGCCGTTTTCCGGCGCCCAGTCGTCGTTGAGCGTGCTCTTGAACTTCTCGGTGTTCTTTCGGACGGCGTTGTTCTCGAAATACGCGGCGTGGTGCACGGCGCCCGATTTTCGGAAGAAGTCGAGAATGGAGTAGACGATCTCCTCGAAACTTTGCCCGGCCTTTTCGCAGACTTCCCTGACGGAATTCCACCGTTCGTCCGCGATGCGCTCCTCCCAGTCCTTGTAGGCGATCCGCATGAGACCGCACGCTTCGAGTCCGGGAAGATTGACGCGCCATGCGTTCCGCAGATCGTCAAGCAGCATGTACTTGAGGAGGGTTTTGAAGACGTCCTGGATCTCCCTCCTCCTGCCGCGGAAAACCTCGCCGCCCTCGGGAACGAGGGCGTACTCGTCCATCTCCAGTCCCAGGCGCCGGAACACCTCCTCCTCGACGTCGGAGAAGGGAATTTCTTTCTTCTCCCGAAGAGCGTTCGCGAGCGCGGAGCGCAGCCGGACCGTCGATACGAAGTCGTTGAAGTGCCCGGACTGGAGGGAGCAGTCCTGACGGTTGTCGGCGAAGCTCAGAATCTTCGAGTCCTTCTCCTTGAAGCCGAAACCCGCCATGGCGCCCAGGATAGCGAGGGAGAGCACCGTGGTGGTCGTCGAGCGCCCTTCGAGGCCGAAGCGCGAGAGCTTGGCGAATTCGCTCGTCTTGTGGTGATGGAAGTCGCCGCTTGTAGGATCGTAGATGAAGCCGACGGGAACGTACCACCCCGAGAATCTCCCTCCGCCGTGCGTTTCCTCGGTGAAATTTCCTGCGACGTCGTAGGAGATGGGCGAGGGGAACTTGTGCCGGTACTCCTTTTTGACGGCGGGGAAACCCCCGACGGTCTTCACGTAGTCGGAGGGGATGTTGAACAGGTCTTCGTCGGGGTTCCACGCGTTTTCGTCGGGGAGCAGATAGCCGTGCTCCGAGTTTCCCTTTTCTCCTTCGAGAATTGTTTCCTCGTTGAAGTCCCTCGGTTCGAGCTTTCCCGAAGAGTGGTTCTTCCTGACGCAGAGGAAGGGTTTGCCGGAGGCGCGGTTGAAGACCACGGGGTACAGAGGGACGTGCGCGCCGCCGGCCATCTTCGTCGGAGAGCCGTCGAAGCAGATTATCCGCTCGTCTCCGCGGTGCAGGGAGACGGAGACGGTGGCGGACTGCGCGATGAACTGATGCAGCTTGAAGGGGAGGAGGAACGGCCTCCGGGGGGCGGACGATTCGTTTCTCTCGGCTATTTTCTTGTTGACGGAGGCGATGGTGTCGAAGAGCGTTCTGAGGGCGCGGTCGCACTCTTCCGGACCGGCCCCGGAATCCGCGCTCAACAGCGCGACGATGGCGGAGAGCGTTTTCGGCTCTCCTCGCTGGAAGTTCCCGTTGTCCGGCTCGAGCGCGACGTTCCGCTCGAGCCAGCGGAAGAGCGGAGAAGCGGCGAACGACTCGGCGTCGTCTTCTCCGGAGGGCGCGTACGGGTTTTCGAGCGCGTGGAGCAGATCCTCGCGGCGAAGAGCTTCTCCTCCGGGCGATATCGCCCGCAGAGATTCCTCGATCACCTGTTCGGAGGAAAAGGGTGTTCCGAAAAAAGTCGAGGCGACTTCGGCGACCCTGCTCTTTCGTTCGGCGGCGTTTGCGCCTCCGGCCATTGTCGCCGAGGTTCCGATGCAAACGACATCGTTGGCGCATTCGGCTTTGATTCTGCGGATAAGGAGCGCGACGTCCGCCCCCTGTCTGCCCCTGAACGTATGGAGTTCGTCGAAGACGAGGTACTTGAGGTTGGAGAAGATCGCGTTCTTGATACGCTCGTCGCCGCCGCGGGTGAGTATCAGCTCGAGCATCATGTAGTTGGTCAGAAGGATGTGCGGCGGGTCGGAGCGGATCCGCCCGCGCTTCTCCTCGTCCTCCTGCCCCGTGAACTGCCCGTGCGTGACGGGGAAGTCTTTTCCCGTGTTCTTTTTGTACAGGTCGGCGTACTTGAGTATCTCTCCGGTCTGGGAGTTGATGAGGGCGTTCATGGGATAGACGACGAGCCCCGCGACTCCGGGAGAGGAATTCCGGAGCACTTCGTTGAAGATCGTTCCCAGGAAGGTCAGAGATTTTCCCGAACCGGTTCCCGAGGTGACGACGAAGCTCTTCCCGGCGCTTCCAAGGCGCAGCGCTTCCTCCTGATGCCTGTGCAGGGCGAAATTCCCGAAAACGGAGGACATGCCGGGGGCGAGCACGCCTTCGGCCGCGAGGTCTTCGACCCTCGCCCCCGTCTCGTAGGACGGATTGAACTGAATGAGCGGCTCCGGACACATGGCTTCCAGCCGTCCAGTGTCGGTCAAGGCCGCTTCTATCTGCGGATCGTCTATATCGAGAAAGCTCGAGGCGAAGGATTCGTACTGCTCCATTATCCGCCTGTGGAAGCGGAAAATATCGATGGCGCCGTTCATGACGCACCCCCTTCGGAGAAATGACGCTTCAGCTATCTATGCCGATGCCCTGAGAAGAGTTTTTCGCGGAGGAAGCTCTTCAGTCCGTTCCTTGCATCTCTCTTTTTGACGAAAGAGAGATGCAAGGAACGGAAGACCGGTGAAAAGGCGAACATTCTACCGTCCTCGGGCGGCAGGTTTGTCATCGAGGGCGCTTTTCACGCAGGGGGGCATGTAAATTTTAAGAACATTACAAGGCCTGAAAGCACGTTCCGATGATATCTTTCAACCGTATAAAAAGCAACTTTATTAAGGAAAGTGGGAGATGTATCAAACGCAAACGCTCCTCCCGAAGTATTTTCAGAACGCTTACTTTCGGGATGTGCAGAGGCGAGCTTCTAATGTTTCCAGACCGACGCGTCCACTCTCCTGTTTTCGAAGAAGGCGCGAATCTCCTTCTCCGAGAAGTCTCTTTCGGCGAAGTCGTCGGCTATATCTCCCCCGGAGGCGATTCCGAGGCAGAGGAAGCGCCCCTGCTCCATCTCCTCGTACATCGCGTACGCCTCCCGAAGGACCGAGGCGCAGAGCATACGGGCGTCCGCGTTTTCGACGCTCTCCCCGCACCTGCCCGCGGCATTCCCGAGTCTGCAGAAGAACTCGTACTTCGAGCAGTTGTCCACCCTCTCCTCGGCGTAGAAGGCGTCCCGGATCCTCTCGATGAACCACGAGACCTCCCTCGCGTGCGGCGTCGCCGCGTACCGCACGAAACGCCAGTCGTTTCCCGGTTTTTCGGGCTCCCCCCTCGTCACGATAAGACCCGCTCCGCCCCACTCGCGAGCCATCGGAAGCCTTTCGCACCCGAGAACTTTTTCGAGGGCTTTCAGTCCTTCCATGGTCGTCGAAGGCAGTTCACCTTCGGACTTGGCTTCGGCGGGGACGAATCTTCGGATGACGTTTCGGACGTACTCCGGCGGCAGCTCCGCATCTTCTATCCCCCGGTTTATCCGTTGTTTGTACCACTCCTTTAGAACAGTCTCTCCGGACGCGGGGGAGGCGGAATCGATGTAGACGAGGCATTCGACGCTCACGCCTTCGGCGAGCTCCACCGGCAGCGTCTCCTTCCGGTAGAACCCCTGATGCACACCCTCGAACCGGTCGAGATTCCGTTCGTCCTCTTCGCTTATCCCGTAGACGAAGCCGTGCACGCGCTCCTCCGGCGACTTGATCACGTTGGCGTACCCGCGGGAGGAGAGAAACCATTTGTACCCTTCAAGCGTTCCCTTTCCGATTTTCCTGTGTTCGGGGCATCTCTCCCGCATCTGCTCGAAGGAGAGGTTGGATCCGTAGGCGAAGTAGTTTTTCATGGGCATTCCTCCTGTTTGTTTTTTTAACGGAGTTCGTCAGACAGTCGTTTTTTCTTCAACCGCCGCTCTCCGCCGATGCGTCCTGAACCTGTTCCAGAAGCTCCCGGTATGCGCGTTCCTTTTCTTCCTCCCAGCGCCGCGTCGCCTCCTCGTACTTTCTTCTTTCGGCGAAGTACCGCCCGACGATTTCGAGCTGTCGTTCCATCGGCGGCAGCGGCATCTCCATCTCCATGATGTCGGAGTGGTTCAAATTCATCAGGACGGTCCCCCTCTGGAAGCTCCGTATCAACGCGTCCCCCGAAGGGCTTTCGAAGAATATCCTGAGAAAATCGCCGGAGACGCATGCATCGGGCCTGATGACGAGCAGGTTCGCCGAGGGGATGACAGGACGCTCCTGCTTCCGGAAGACTGCCGACTTGACGGTGGTCCCTCTGCAGGAGAGGAGGACGTCGCCTTCGCGCAGTATGTACCTCCCGGCCTTCCGTTCGTCCTCGTCGACGGTGGCGATCTTCCCCCAGTCGATCTCTCCGCCTTCCAGGTCGGAGATGTTGAGCACTCCGATCCTTCCCGGGTCGGCGTTCTTCTTCAGGATGGACTTTCCTCGAAAGACCTCCGCGACCTCCCGTATTCTGACCTTTCGAACCGCGGACTCTCTGAAGCGCCGTACAGCCTCGTCCTCCTCCGAGAGAAGAAGCTCGACCCTCCAGTCTTCGCGCGAGAGAAACTCCCGCGAAGGCATCTCCTTTTTCAGCGTTACCGCAAGCGAATCCCCGTCCTCTTCGTATGCGCCGATCAGGACTGTATCCCGCTTCCTCTCGGAGACGGAGAGAAGACAGAGCCGCAGAGCGATGACGGGGCGAAAGAGCTTCTCCGGCAGATTGAAGAGAGATACGACCCCGAAGCTCTCCGCCAGGAGGGAACGGAGCTTCTTGTATCCTCCGCCGCCGAAGGTCATCTTCGCCGGAACGACCACATCCATCGTTCCTCCGGGAGCGAGGCGGCGCAGGAGATTCTCGACGGCGATTTCGTCCAGTTCATTCGCCGGGATCGTCTTTCCGGTCCCCTCGCCCACCTCTCTCCTGCGCCCGACGGCGGGAAAAGCGTGGATATATTCGTATTTCAAAGCGCCGGGACTCTCCTTGTAGATGGATTCTTGCCGGACGATCACATCCGGCGTTTCGGCGAACTCCAGAGAGAGGAGTCTGTACACGGCGGCGTTCTCGGTCGTCAGCGTCAGTTCGACGCCCTCGCACTTCCGCCGCAGCTCCCCCAGTCCTGCCAGATGTTTTTCGGCCTCGGCGATCAGGACGCTCTTCGGCTTCAGCGACTCTATCCTTTCGACGATGTAGCGAGTCAGAAGCGGCGACCCGAGCAACGATTTACGATCTTCGGCAAAGACGTCCGCCGCGAATTCGAGAGCATCGACTCTTTTCAGGGTCTCGAAGAGTTCCCGGAAATCCGAGCGGTCCGCTGGGAAGAAGCCGAACTCCTTCTCCGTCAGCTCCTTCATTGCGAGAAAGAGCGTCTCTTCGTCTTCTTTCGCGACATTCTCGTTCGCGACCGCATTCAGCACCGTCTTCACCCGCAGCAGTTCGTTTATCCGGCTTTCAGGCGAGAGGAGCCCCCGCTCTTCAAAAAACCCCTGTACGTTTTTCATAGTCTTCGCCTCCTTCAGTACAAATAGCCTACACCCTTAAATTTAGTATGTCAATACTAAATATGTATTTCAAGAAATGATTTTTACAATGCATGGAAGCAGCGCCGTGGAATTGAGCTTCCAGACTTCCGCTTTCCTCATGTGGAATGTTATCGAGGGCTCTAAACAGACGTCGGCGCTGTACGGTAAGTTCTCAGATCGAAAAATCGAAAAAAGAGTGAGAGGCACCTCCTGATAAAAATGCCCCGGACTCAATGTCCGGGGTTCAACGCCTTTCGGCGGTCAGAGGATAAGAGTGTTCGGGAGCCTGCATCGACATCGCACAAGAAATAGTGCTCAACGCCTGACGGCAATCGGAGGAAGAAAAGCGCCGAGAAAAAAAAGCTGGTACGGGAAACTCCACGCGTATGGTACAGATGAGGAAGGCACGCATGTTTCTCCGAACCTGCGAATCACTGTACAGTTGGGAGGCAAAGGCATGGAGAGAATCCATACACATTCGATAGAGCCGCCGCTCCATTGGCGCCGCACGAGGTTCCTGGACGGCGACGTGAAAGATCCACTTAATACATTCGCTGAATGGCGGACGTCGAAGACGCATCCTATCAAGTTGCGTTGCTCCGTCGACGGAGACGCTCACAGTGTGCGTCGTACATTTGCGACCGGAGGTGGCGTAGATCGGCCGTTCAAAGATCTCTCTTGTCGTATCGAGGAGAATAAGCAGCGCGACGGCTGTTGAAGCGGCACCCTGCAGTTTCGTAAATCTAAACTCGTATGATTGGAAGTCCAGGCGCGTAGCGACTTAACATCCACTTCTTCCCGACGACACGAGGTCTTTTTGACCATTCTCGGAGATAATACCATAACAACGCTTCCCTCTTAAGCACAGCGTTTTCCTCGAAGAAAGCCACCCGGATGATAGAATGAGCGACGGAGACTTTCGCGCCAAGCGACCGCGGCGCGAATGCGCAAGCTCCAGCAGTTGCGCAAGCGAAACATACGGTTCTCGCACTGCTTCTTTCGCATTCGCTCCCTCTCGTCATTCGCCTGATGCGTTCGGAGCGGAGTAGCTGCGAAACACTGCGAACACCCTGAATGTCTACTCGAAAGTCGGCTCGCAAAGAATGAGGTGATGAGAATGACAAAAATAGGATCGGAGCACGTTGCTCGTTTTCGCTGGCTTGGGAAAATTTTACTTGAAGATCTTGTGAAAAATTCATTCCGCCGTTCTCCGTCCCTCGGCGGCTCAGGAGTCGAAAAAACGCCGGTCCGACCCGCTACATTCAGTTTCCAATGAAGCTCGCTGGCAAGCTGCTCACTGTTGCTGAGCGTAAGGAAACGCGGTTAAAGCGCGTTCTACAGGGAGGGAAAAGCTTTCGCGAAAGCGAACCCGGGAAACGATGTGAACGATGGATCAGAGGGGTCTGGGCCGCCGTCAGGGGGCGCGACTACGAGAGCGGCAAGCGCTGGAGTTATCGGGAGGTCGTCTCCGCCATACAGGACATTCGGAAGCGCAGGCTGGTTTTTTCGCTGGTCTACACCTCCGTTCTCGCCGGAACACTCACCTTCTTGAAGCTCCAGGGGGTACAGAGCGACGAGGGCGCCTCCAAGATCCTGAGAACGCTCTTCTCCATCGCGCCCGTCGTCTTCGCCCTCTATATCAAAATTCTAGTCGCGAGAAGCTATCACTATCTCTCAGGGGCGGACACCGAAATACGAGCAGTGCTCTCTCAGCCGCTCTCGGCGAGCAAGAGTCTGTTTGACGCGACGCTTGTCTTTCTACTTTGGAATCCCGTTATGGACATCCGTTCACTGGAGCATTTCGGAGAGATCCTGCTCTCGTTGATCCGGTAGTCGCCATTTGCCCCCTTCGCGTCGAGCATTCCTGCAAGCTGCACGAGGGATTCTCTCAAAAGGCGAGAGCATCAGTGCATACCATCAATGAGATGTTTTGAGCAACCGTTCCTCGGCTCATGTTTTTTAGCTGCTAGAGAATACCGAGGGAAAGATACGCGAAGAAAAAGCACGGGGTGACTTCCTTAGCCAGAAGAGAAAATATGCGTTGTATTTTAATCCAGGAAAGACCGCGAGCGAAGATTCGAGGATCCGAATCAGGAAGGATTCACATCTTCTGGCAAATTTTCGCTTTCGGGAATTCTATTGCCTGCTGTGGTATTCCCCTGCTCTTTCTCGGCCCGTGTGTATATTCGCTCGGGTGAGAGCATTCTAGACGCAGTAGCAAAAGCAGACTTTCACAAACCTCGAATTCGACACGACAACGGATGTTCTCTGATTTGGGGAAACGATGATACATATGAAAAGTGATTTAGAAGGCAGGTTCGAAAGGTTCAAGAAAACCCAAACAAAAAGACCGCCCAAACAACGCGGCCTGCAGTTAAAGCTAACAATTATATCTTGATCTATTTAAAAGTTAACTCAATAAAAAATTCAATCAATCACTTGATATCTTTATTTTTTGTGATATAATTTTTTTCATAGCAGAATGTGCTAAGTATTAACGTGTTTTGAGTATAATATTTGCTTTTATTTTATACATTCATTTCGAGTCAATCGCCTTCGACCACTCGGCCACCCCTCCGCACGAGAAAGTATTATACACACTCTCTCCCGCCTTGCCAAGTCTCTTTTCAATGAACTTCAAGCTTTTTTTCTTTTTCTTTGGAGT
>Ga0334883_1002407_pt1 | contig 23140 bp, 13 predicted proteins | sample GraSluR1_MG_6_FD_207230 | JGI IMG/M metagenome (GOLD analysis project Ga0334883, IMG submission 207230) | Sludge microbial communities from methane-producing bioreactor in Wageningen University, Netherlands - Granular Sludge_09_05-R1 | ecosystem: Engineered > Bioreactor > Anaerobic >...
AGGCCTTCGTCAAGGGCGGCGGCATCGCGGGGCAGGCGGGGGCACTGCGGCACGGCATCGCCAAGGCCCTGGTACAGGCCGATGAGGCCCGGCGGTCGGTGCTGGGAGCCGCGGGGCTCATGACCCGTGACCCCCGGGTCAAGGAGCGGAAGCACGCGGGGTTCCGGCGCGCTCGGCGGGGCAAGCAGTTCTCCAAGCGCTAGGCTGCACCGGCCAAGTGGCGGTGCCGCCAGGTACTCGGGCCGTCCGATCCCATCTGTGTGGGAACGGTCGGCTCGTGTCGTTTGCGGGGCCCGCTTGTGGGAGGCGCCGGGGGGCGAGAGTACCGGAACGGGCGGAGAGTGTCGTTGTCCAAAAGCCCAGGGGGGGCCGGTGGACGGGTGGGGCGATGGAGGTCCCGGGGCGGCGGCGGGGAAGCGTACCGCCTGAGTGGCGACTGAGAGGCCCGCGCCGGCAAGGGTCCTTCATTCCCAGGGGGTGCGCTCCCGGAACGAGCGGCCCGAGGACTCTCCGGCATGTGGCGAGGTCCTCTTCTACCTCGCCGGGCGAGAGTAACGCTCAGGATGACATGGGGCGTGGGGACGGGTGAGCAGACGGGCGAGACCGCGCGCCTGCCTGTGTAGAGTTTCCAGGCCGGCGGCCGGCATTGCGATGGCCTCCAGCCACCAGATAGAGGGTGAGTACACCTGATGCACAGAGCCCCGGTGTGCCGCTTGGTGCGGATGCTGCTATGCGCGGCCATTGCCGTGGGGTGGTGTGGTGTGGCCCGTGCCGCCGGTCAGCGTTGCGATCACCTGCTGGAGTTGGCCAGCGCCTATGGGGACGGTCACTTCGACCCCCAGTCCGGCCTGATCGCGGACGTCGTGGGCGCCCCGGACGTCTCCAGGGACAGCCCCGGCTATGCCGTGGCCCTGTTGGAGCGGGGGGAGAACGTGGAACGCGCCCGCTCGGTCATCCGGGCGATCCTGAGCCATCAGGATAGGCGGGGCAAGTCCGAGACACGCGGTGCGTTCAAGTGGAGTGTGAATGACGCGGGCTTCGATATCGAGACGGTGGTGCGGGTGGCCCCGTTTCTGGCCCGGGCCTACGGCGCGCATGCCGACAAGCTCGGGGACGACCTGGCGGCGGAGGTCAGGGAGGCCCTGGAGGCGGCCATCGAGTGCCTCGGCCCCGGGGACGGCCGCAGCGACGACGAGGAGGCGCTGCTTCGGTATGGGGCATTGGCGCTGATGGGGGCCGCGCTGAGTCGGCCGCAGTACACGGCCGAGGCGGTGGGTCTGGTGACCCAGTGGGGACAGCGTGTCGGCACTCACGGGCGTCACTGGCCACCTTCGCCGCGGCTGGACGCGCTGCGGATTCTGGCTCTGCAGCAGATCTGGTCGGTTGCCACTCCCGCTCAGCGGGTGCCGGTGGAGGAGGCGCTGGCGCTTTGCTACTGGGACTTCGCGCAGCGGGTACATCTGGCGGCGGGCACGATAGCGGGCAGTGCGGCGGTTGCCGCGGAGGAGTGCTACAGCGGCCAGGGCGTGTCGTCGTACCTTATCTACCGCGATTTCGGACCCCCGCTGACGGTGAGCGTGCGGCCCTTCGCGGTGGCCTTCGCTCTGTGTGACTATGTGCCGCCTGCCGCGGTGTTGGCCCTGGTGCGGCAGGACTTCAAGCCCTATGGGGTGGAGACCAACAGCGGGGAAGCCCACGTCACGCGGATTCCGGCGCGAACCGACACGTACATGTCGCCGGGCTTCACGCTGGGGACGATGACGGGGTGGTGCACCCCCGACAGCGTGCCGGTGTACGCCACCTTCGGACGCGGGCAGGCCCGGCCGACGCTGTACTTCACCGTCCACGACGCCCCGGCCCACGTGAGCAACCTGCAGGCCAATAACCTGGCGGTATGCTCCTTCAACTTCGACCGCATGGGCGGAGGCAACCGGGTGCAGGCCTGGGTGGAGGGCATGCTGGGAGGGGCGCGGGACGTGCAGGAGGTCTACGCCCTGGGGGCGGTGTGGAACGGGCAGCCGATGGCCATCTCCACTCAGGGAACGGTGATCGTGCGCAGGGGAGGGACCTATGTGGCGGTCACGCTGCTGGAGAGCGGCCCAGCGGGGGTGATGACGACGACGCGGCGCAAGCCGGGGGTGCTGGAGTGGAAGGCCGTGGGAGAGGACGCGCACCTGACGCTGACGGTGTACGCCCGGCAGGAGGACTATCGCGTGGCCGAGCCGCTGGATGACGTGCGGGCGGGGTTTGTCATCCAGATCTGGGACGAGAGCGAGTTCGAGTCCCTGGAGGCCGCGGCGAAGTGGCTGGAGAGCGCCTCGGTAAGGCAAAGCTATGCCCCGCTGGTGGAGCGCGAGGTGCTGCCGGGGCAGGAGCCGCACGTGTTGGACAGGGACAAGCCGCGGCCCAGGGACAGGTACAAGGTACGCACGCAGAAGGTGCATACCGTCGCCTACGGCTACAACAGGGGGCGGGGCAAGACCTTCACCCTGGTGGAGGACCTGGCGGGCGAGGTGGTCTTGGGCCGGATGGTGGACGACACGGAGATCGGCACCTCGTTTTGGTGGGACAGCCCGGCGCTGACCCTGCGCCCGGGCCAGGAGATCATCTCGGTGAAGGCGCCGTAGAGGTTCGGCTGAGAAGCCCGGCCGGCCCGGTTCATGCCATCCTGGGTGTCCATCTCGCCGCATTGAAGGAGATTCTTCGAGCTGCTCCCTCCGGGAGCCGACGCTCTCAGAATGACATTCCCGGCGAATGACACTCCGTGCGAGTGTGGGTTTGTCGTCCAGGCATCCAGCCGGCAGGAGCCGCGTGTGACAAAGCAGACCGCCCCCGGACACTGTCCGGGGGCGGTTTCTGTTTCAGGCGGCAGGCCGTCTCCGATAGCCGGGCGCCGTCTGCTCAGAGCAGCTCCGCTGCATTCTCGCGGACCTTGGCGATGGCCTCCAGGATCAGGTCCATGTCGGTCTCGTCTCCGAGGAACAGGGAGTGCCCCAGAGAGCAGCCCTCCTCCTCCAGGACGCGATCGGCCACGGGGGTCGGCACGCGCTCGTAGTCGGGGACGACGGCGTCCTTCGGCCAGCCGACGGGACCGAAATTGTGGTTGGTAAACAGCGGGTTCTTCTGGATCGGATGCAGATGCCCGCTGCCGATGCCGAGGCCCTCGGCCCCCATGGCCTCCACGAAGCGGGCCCTGCTGAGCCCCACGAACTGCTCGCTTTTGAACTTGAAGTGGTAGAAGTAGCAGCCGCGGCGGGTGACGATGGTCTCGTCCCAGTCGATGGGATCGACACCGGGGATCTGCCGCAGGCCCGCCTCGAGGCGGCGGAAGTTGGCCATGCGCCGCTCGTTTTGCTCCGGGAGGCGTTGGCACTGGGTGTAGGCGATGGCGCCCTGCCACTCGGTCATGCGCAGGTTGCTGGCGACGATGTGGTGCTCGTAGAAGGGGCGATCGGCGATGCGGCCGATATGGTGGTAGCTGAAGGCCTTGGCGGTGAGCTCGTCGTCGTCGGTGAGGACGATGCCGCCCTCGCCGCAGGTGAGGTTCTTGCCCATCTGGAGGCTGAAGGTGCCGAACTGGCCGAAGGTGCCGCAGCCTTTGCCCTTCCACCGGCTGCCGTGGGCGTGGGCGCAGTCCTCGATGACGAAGAGGTTGTGGCGCTCGGCGATCTGCATGATGCGGTCCATGTTGCAGGGGAAGCCGCCGTAGTGAACGGGGATGATGCCCGCGGTGCGGGGGGTGACGGCGGCCTCGATGGCGTCGGGGTCCATCTGGTAGTAGTCGGGCTCGATGTCGACGATGACGGGAATAGCGTTGACGAGGATCACGGCGGTGGCGGTGGCGACGAAGGTCGAGGCGGGCACGATGACCTCATCGCCGGGCTTGATACCCACGGCCTTGAGCGCCAGCTCGATGGCCTGAGTCCCATTGGTGCAGGCCACGCCGTGGTTGGCGCCTTGATAGGTGGCAAAGGCGTCCTCGAACCTCCCGACCCAGGACGCCTTGGAATCCTGGTACCCGCCGCGCCACCAGATGCCGGATTCCAGTACCTGGTTGAGGGCGTCTCTCTCTTCTTCGCCGAACTGCGGCCACGGCTTGCCGATGGGGCGGTCGATGGCTTTGGTGCCACCGTTGATGGCGAGCTTTGACATGGGATGACCTCCCTGGATGAGCGGCAGTCTGCCGACAGCGCTATTCGCTATCGGCGGCGTGGAGACCTTCGCGGCTGCGCGCAAACGCGGCAGGACGCGGCGGGGGACGTCTGAACACGGAGACACGGAGACGCAGAGAAGGGAAGGAGAACGGCATAAGGAGGCTGGGAACGGCGAGGGAAGCGAACGGCTGAACACGGAGACACGGAGACGCGGAGACGCGGAGACGCGGAGACGCGGAGAACGGAAGGAGAACGGAAGGAGAACGGAAGGAGAACGGCAAAGAGAGGCCGGGGGACGGCCGAGCACTGAAACCCAATAGGAAGTCTGATGTCATACGAAGGGGGCCAATACAGGTTTGATATCAAGTTTGCCTCGGTTCTGTCTCTGCTTCGGCTGCATCCCCTGCCCCGTCGGCTCCGGGCACCTACGGGCCACGCGCCCGCCGTACGCGCATGTGATCCGCTCGACGCGTCACGCCATGCTCCGGCATCGCGTACTCGTCAGGAGGCCTCGCATGTCCCGCCATACCGCGCTACTCACCCTGACAGCCGTTCTTGTCGCCCTGCTCTCACCCGCCTCCTACGCCGGCCTCACCGTCGAGATGTCGTTCGAGGGGTCGGAGGTCACCATCGGCTCGCTGCTGGCCCAGGTCTGCGCGGCCGGCGGGGTTCCCCTTGCCTGCGACGACGCTTTGAAGGACATTGCGCTTCGTGTCTACGGGAGCGGTCCCGCGTACCGGCTGCTGGGCTCGCTGGAGTGGATCACGGGAGGCCGGTGGAAGCTGGAGCAGCCGGGGTGGCTGCTGGTGGGGCGGGCGGATCGGCCGTCGATGGTCGCCCTGCTGCGGCGCCTCACGCCGGAAGTGGCCGATGCCTGTATCGGGAGCGGCGCGGCCGACCGCGCCTGGATGCTGGAACGCATCGGCGAGTTTGCTCGTCTCGTGCTGGATGGCAAGGACGGGCCGGTCGAGTGGAAGTGGTCCACGCTCACGGATGAGCAGCGGCGGCCCTTGACGCTTCTCGTCTTGCCCCTGTTCGTGTCCACCGTGCGCGACCGGCTCTCCCGCCCGGCGGACTACTCCTGCCGAGGGCCGCTGTGCGATGGCTGCCGCGTGGCCTGGTTGCCTGAGCCCGACGGGTTCGAGAAGGTGCAGCTCACCTCCGCCGACGGGCGCGCCCTGACCTGGACCGCCGATGGCGCCTTCACCCCGGAGCCCGGTGCCGAGCCGATCGGCGCGTTTCTGGCTGACCCCATCTCCCTGAAGGTCGTCGACGCCTCGCTTGACGAGGTGCTCGCCCGGCTCTGCCCGCCCATGAGCTTCGTGCTCTCCACCATGCCTCCGTCCGAGAAGCGGGGGACGGTGGACTTACAGGACAAGGGGTTCCTGGAGGTGCTGGCGCAGGTGGGCAAGACCTGGAGCATGGACTGCCAGGTCGAGCCTGCATTGCGGACGCTTGCGGTGGGACAGATGCCCTCGTCGAAACTCGTGCCGGCGATGGCCGCGGGCTCAGAGCAGACCATGGCGTCTCTGGAGGGCTACCTGGACGAGGTGCGGGCTGCGTTGGTTCAGGAGGGGCCGCCGGAAACGCGGTCGTGGGCCTCGCTCAGCCTGCCCCAGTTTCAGGGGTGGTTCGCCCAGATCCTCCGCGGACTGGCGGAGCACCTGACAACCTCACAACGGGTGATGCTCCGCGACCAGGGCAGTCTTCCCGTGGAATCGCTCTCCGCCGAGCAACGGAAGTGGCTGCTGACGGCGATGGATGTGCAGTCGGGTGTGATGGCGTGGGGCCACCTGCCCAAGGCCGCGCCCCATACCGACTTCCCGCGGCTCAGCGGAGAGGTGAGTCGCGAGCGTCTGATCGTGAAGCATCCCGACTTGCTCCGACCGGTGGCGCTGCGCGTGCCGCAGGAGTAGGCGTTTGGCCGGACCCTGAAGGGTGACCGCAGAGGAGCAATGGAGGATGTCTCAGCAGCGCCGCGGTTTCACACTCATCGAGCTGCTCGTGGTCATCGCGATCCTCGCCATTCTGGCGGCGATCCTGTTCCCCGTGTTCGCCCGGGCCCGGGAGAAGGCCCGGCAGGCGCGGTGTATGGCCAACCTCAAGCAACTGGGACTGGCGGTGGAGATGTACGCCGGCGACCACGATGAGATGATGCCCATCGCGGTGTACAACGTCAGCGCCACGGAACTTGTGTTCTGGAGCGATGCCATCGGTCCCTACATGCGGCACCCCAACCTGATCTCCTGCCCCTCGCACACCAAGAGCCACAAGTTCAGCTACGGCTGGAACTACGATCTGGCCTACACACGCTTTGTCGGGGCGATTCAGGAACCTTCGACGACGATCCTGCTGTGCGACACGGAAGGTGTCTCGTGCGCCTCGAGCTACCCCAGCAACACCCATGCCTCCGCGTGGATGTGGCAGATCGACCCGCGGCACAATGGGGTCGCCAACTTCCTGTTCGTCGACGGGCACTGCAGGGCCATGAAGCCCGAGGCCACGGAGCAGCCGGTGTGGCTGTGGGGACCGTGAGCGGCGGCGAACGGCTCACCACGGAGACACAGAGAGCACGGAGTTCCACGGAGAACGGCCAAGCACAGTGCCCCAAAGAGCGGAAGGGAACGACAGAGAACGGCGGAGAGAACCGGGAACCGCTGAGAGGGCGCGAGGGGCGGGACGCCGGGGGCGGTCCTCCGACAGCAGTCACAGCGAAGCCCGGCGCGGGGTGCGCCGGGCTTCGCTGTGTTCGTGCGGTACATTCTCACGCCTGTGGCCGACCTACTCGCAGTCCCAGTGGGCGATCTGCAGCGCGTCGTTGGACTTCATCCACTTGGAGTGACCGTCCATGAAGCCGAAGTTGGCGCCATCATTGTGCCGGAACTCCGGGGAGTAGACGGTATTGATGGGGTCGTTGCGGATCACGTAGTCGAGGTTGTCGCGGCTGTCGCCCAGGACGATGGTGTCGGCGGGTGACTTGATCTGGCTCTCGTGGGCCGTGGGGCCACCGTAGGCCGCCGCGCGTCCCGGAGGCGCGTAGGTCAGGTAGTAGTAGTTCCAGCCATAGCCGATGTTGCCCGTGCTGAGGGTGCCCGCGCCCTGCATCGGCGAAGAGGGGCAGATGAAGATGCCCTGGTTCTTGGTGTACGGCTGCAGCAACTGGCCCCAGAAGACAGCGGGCGTACTGGGCAGGTAGCTGGGACAGGTGAAACCATCGTAGTCGATGACATAGGCCGCGTGAGCCAGCACCAACTGCTTGGTGTTGCTCAGGCAACTGGACTGCCGGGCCTTCTCCCGCGCTCTTGCGAACACCGGGAACAAGATCGCCGCGAGGATCGCGATGATCGCGATGACAACGAGCAACTCGATGAGAGTGAAACCGGTCCTTCGTGCCATGTAACGGTCCTCCTCAGTGGTATGCCTGCCGATTCGGGCAGATTGCGGAATGCTACTCGAGATATCGGGCAGTTGACAAGGACGGATTGCCAAACCCATAAGTTCTACTCCGCGTTGGCCGCGGGCACCTGCCTGTGCGGCCACTGCCCGGGATTAGAATCTGATCATACTCGAGGGGTATTGCAGGGTTGTTTCGCACCGGAGGTTGCGGGGCGGCGCCGTCGGCAGCGCGCAGCGGACGTTAGTGCTTCTCAGCGGCCGGGCACCGCGGCGTTGCGCCCGGACCAGGTCCGACGGCGCTTTACATTTGCCTGTGGTCGCCTTAGACTGGCTATTCCGGGTGCGGCGAGTGCACGGTCGCAGGCCGTCCGGGCCCCCGGAGCCGTGCATGACCAAGAAGAGGATGAGCTACGCGCCATGAGGCAAGATGCGGCGGTGAAGTCGGGAGGCCAAAGCGATGATGCCGGGGTCCAGTCTCTGGTGGGGGTGTCCGCCCGGGCGCTGGTCCTGTCCGTCGCGCTGACCTTCGCCATCTACCTGCTCACCACCAAGCCGGGCTTCGTGCGCATCAACTGGGTGCCGTACACCTCGCCCCCCGTGCAGCCGTTCTTCATCCTCCTGCTGCTGTACGGGGTGAGCCAGATGCTGGGGCGGGTCAAGGGTCTGCCCCGGTTCCTGCGCCCCTTCTCCACGGCGGAGCTGCTCATCATCTACGCGGCGCTATCGATCTCCCTGCCTATGGAGCGCGGCGGCTACCTGCTGCACTATTTCGCCACCGGCAAGTACCTGGCCACCGATGCCAACGGCTGGGAGCGGATCTTCGAGCTCTACCCGGACTGGCTATTCCCCAAGGACGAGAGCGTGATCTTCCGCTGGGCGGAAGGCTCGGCGACGGGGCACATCCCGTGGGCCGCCTGGCGCACGCCGCTTTTGGCCTGGTCCGTGTTCCAGATGGCCATGGTGTTTTCCGTCATGTGTCTGGTGGGCCTGTTCCAGAAGCAGTGGTCGGACCGGGAGCGGCTCACGTATCCACTTTTGTTCCTGCCGGTGGAGGTGGTGGGGGCGCGTCCGCGGGAGAACGTGGCCGGAAGCTTCTTCCGCAGCCCGTTGATGTGGATCGGGTTCTCGATCGCCGCGGCCTTCAACGGCATCAATATCCTCCACGCGTACTTCCCCGGCGTGCCGGGCATCGAGCGGTACCTGTCTTTGGACCAGTACCTCAATGAGGGCTGGCTGCGGAATGTGCGCCCTCTGGGGATCAGCTTCGCCCTGGAGGTGCTGGGTCTGGCGTACCTGGTCTCGGGCGAGGTGCTGCTGTCGAGCTGGCTGTTCTACTTCTTCATGAAACTGGTGAAGGTGATCGGGCTGGGGATGGGGTACCGGGGGGCGGGGTTCCCGTTCTTCCAGGAGGTGAGCGCCGGGGGCTACGTGGCACTGGCGGTGTTTTTGATCTGGGTGGCGCGGCCACACTTCTCGCGGGCATGGAAGGGACTCGGGGAGGAGCGGGACCAGAACGAGGCGATGCCCTTCAGGCTGCTCCTGGTGGGGCTGGTGGCGGGGTCGGTGGTGATGGTGTGGTTCCTGGCCGAGGCGGGTCTTCCGGCGCGGCTGACGGTGATCTGGCTTGTGACGATGTACATGTTCACGCTGGTCGCGGCGAGAGTCCGGGCCGAGGCGGGGCCGCCGGTGGTGTGGTGTCACCCCTATGGCTTTGACAAGCAGATGCCTTTCCAGCTTCTGGGGTCGCGGTATGTCAAGAGCCTCGGCGGCGACAAGGCGCTGGCGATGTTCAGTGGGCTGTTCTGGATCGGCCGCGGAGCCTACCCGCATCAGGTGGCGCAGTACGCGGCGGACGGGTTCAAACTCGCGGGCTACGCGAAGGCCAAGCGCAATCAGCTCATGGGCCTGATGCTGATGGTCTGCGCGGTGGCCCTGGCCATCACCTTCTGGTACCACCTGGATGTGGGCTATACCTTCGGCCAGGCGATGATCGGGAGCCGCTCGGGCGAGCTGAGCCTGGGCTGGGGCTTCAACTGGTCCAAGGGCGAGTACAGCGTGCTGCAACTGGCTATCGAGCGTCCGCAGGGCCCGGACTGGACCCGGGCCGGGTTCTACGGCGCGGGCTTTGTGTTCACCGGGCTGCTTACCATGGCCCGGACCCGCATCACCAGCTTCCCCCTCCACCCGCTGGGCTTCCTTCTGGCCACGCTGTACGGCGACTACACGCCCTACTGGTTCCCGTTCCTGTTCGCCTGGGTCTGCCAGCAAGTGTTCCTGCGCTACGGCGGGCTGAAGCTGTACCGCAAGTTCGTGCCGCTGTTCCTGGGCATCGCCATGGGGCACGTGGTGCTGGGCGGGTTCCTGTGGCGGATCGTGATCAACTACTTCATCGACCCGGCGATCTCCAAGCGGTACTATCTGAACCTGGGAGGGTAGGGGAACGGCGAGAAACGTGTGACCACGGAGACACGGAGAGCACAGAGTTCCACGGAGAACGGCTTGGCACGGAGGATGGTGGAGGGGCCGAGGGTGGCGCGTGGTTCGTGGCGCGGAACGTTGTCGTTCGCCGAGCACCTTGGAGGTCGTGGGGTACCCAGTGGTGAGAGCCACCGTGCCGGCGGCGAACGGCGAACGGCACGGAGTCGGGCTGGAAAGCCCGACCTACGCGACGGCAACGGCGACGGCGACGGCAACGGCACGGAGTCGGGCTGGAAAGCCCGACCTACGCGACGGCGACGGCAACGACGACGGCGACGGCGACGGCAACGGCAACGGCACGGAGTCGGGCTGGAAAGCCCGACCTACGCGACGGCGACGGCGACGGCGACGGCAACTGCAACGGCGAACGGCACGGAGTCGGGCTGGAAAGCCCGACCTACGCGACGGCGACGGCGACGGCAACGACGACGGCAACGGCGAACGGCACGGAGTCGGGCTGGAAAGCCCGACCTACGCGACGGCAACGACGACGGCAACGGCGACGGCGACGGCGAACGGCACGGAGTCGGGCTGGAAAGCCCGACCTACGCGACGGCAATGACGACGGCAACGGCGACGGCGACGGCGACGGCAACGGCACGGAGTCGGGCTGGAAAGCCCGACCTACGCGACGGCAACGGCAACGACCAACGGCGAGGGCGCTAGATCAGCGACTCTTGCTCCTCCCACTCCCCCCTGAGGATCTTCTCCGCCCTCTCCCCATAGGCCACCTTCTCGCCCTGCGGCACCGTGCGCCAGATCAGGAACTGCTTGCGAATCGCCGCCATGAACAGGGAGTTCGTCTTCTTCCACGAAGTGATGTCCCCCGCCAGGCGGTTGAGGTTGATGTGAATCTCGTAGATCTCCCGGTCGCCCGTGGGGCGGCACTCCAGCACGAAGTCTTGACTGACCCCCAGGTCGTAGGGCGCCAGCCACATCCTCAAGCGCACCGCCATCCCGGCCTCGTCCTTGCCCTCATAGCTCACCGGGTCGAGCCGCACGTCCTCGGCCAGGAACTCCCCGCCGGCGTAGCCCACGTACTCATCGAAGAACTCCTTGAGAAACGCCGAGACCCCGTAGGCATCGCGGCCCGTGACGGTGAAGGGCAACAGGACATCCATCGTGTCGCCCTGCGGCTCGGGGAGCGACCAGCGGCGCTCGATGCCCGGTGAGGCGATGTCCGCGGCGCGGCGACTGGGGTAGAGGGTGGAGAGCAGGACCACTACGACGATGACCACCGTGACCCCGACGGCCGTCATGGAGGAGTAGTTGAGCTCCAGACCCATCGAGACGCCGGTGGCGTGGATGATGCGGGCCAGGGTCTGCCCCGCCAGATAACCCACGATGGCCCCCAGATTGGCGAACACCGCCGCCTCGGCCAGGAACAACATCGAGATGTGGCTGGGGGCCAGGCCCAGGGAGCTGTAGATCCCGATCTCCCGGGTGCGCTCGTAGACCGAGCCGAGCATGGTGTTGAGCACGATCATGGCGGCGATGAGGATCGGGATCACCAGATTGCCGGCGCCGCCGACGGCGGTCATGCCCACCGAGCTGAACAAGAAGGTGTCCGAGCCCATGCCCGCATAGAGGCTGAGAGCGAAGCGCTTCATGATCTCGTCCACACCGGCGCCGACCTGCCCCGGGTCATCGTAACGCACGGCGATGGAGCGCAGCGTGCCCCCCAGCTCCAGGACGCGGTCGTACGGCAGGACGATGAGCTTCTCGGGCCCGAAGTGCTTGTACTCCTGCAGCAGCCCCTCGGCCCCGCCGGTGCCCAGTTGCGAGCGCTGCTCGGCCTGACGCTGGAGCTCCTTGATCACCTCGGGGCGGAGCATGGCGTAGTTCACCGGCATGATGGGCTCGCCGTCGAGGTCGTTGAGCCTGCGCATGGCCTGCTCGTCCAGCAGGCCCACGACACGAAAGTCCGTGCCGAAGACGGTGACGCTTGCCGACCCCAGCCTGTCGGCGGTGATGCCCAGAGCCTGGGCCACGGCGGTGGGCAGGAGGGCTACATTCCTGGCATCCTCCGGGAGCCATCTGCCGGCGGCGAGGATGTCGTCCACAGGCAGGACCTGCGCCTCCTCGGGAGACAGGCCCAGGATGCAGTTCACCGCGTAGCGCCTGGAGGGATCGGTGCCGAGGGCGACGTCGACCACCAGCTCCTTCTCGATGTTCGCCGAGGTATACCAGGCCCGGGGCGACACCACGCCTCTATGGCCGAACTCGTTGGCGATGATGTGGGCGGTGGGCTCCTCCAGGGAGAGCCAGGCGCGGTCGCGGAACATCACGCCCTGATAGGAGGGGCTGTGGGACATGCGGATCTTGTTGGCACGCAGGTAGGACTTGACCGAGGTGAAGCTCAGCACGGTGAAGGTCAGGAGAGTGAGTGTGATCGCGGTGAGGGTAGTGCGGGTCTTGCGCCGGCGCATGTTGGCGATACCCAAAGCGAAGGCCGCAGCGGCGGCGGACAGCCGGCCCACATCGGCCTCGTGCACCCCGCCGCGCTGCTGCTTCATGGCCTTGAGCTCGGTGTTGAACTTCATGGTGACGATGGCGATGACGGCCACGGCCAGAGCCATGATGATGAAGGAGAGCAGGATCACCGGCGGGGCCGTGGTGAGCGAGAAGGCCGGATGGACCAGGGCGATGAGGATGAAGACGAAGACGAAGACCCCCACGGTGCCCACGATCTGGTAGATGATATTGCGGCCCGCGAAGAACAGCCGCTCCCCGAAGTAGGCGAAGGGGAGCAGGAGGGCGAGGTAGAACAGCAGGCCCTTCACCACATCGACGGCGGTCTGCTGCACCTCGGGATAGGCGCGGGATTCGTAGCCCCAGGCATTGCGGGAGGCGGACAGGGCGGTGCCGTACTGCCGGCGCGCCAGGGCCTCCTGGGCCCTGTCCAGCGAGACCTTCGCCAGGTCGTGCAGCTCATTGATCCTCTGATTGTCGATACCGTTCTTCCGCAGCTTGGCCATGCGTGACTCGTCTAGTATCCACATGTCCCGGGCGATCTGCAGCGGCGTCAGAGGTATACGGGGCGTCTCGGAGGCACGGAAGCCGATGCCCTCGGGCCGGTCGGCGGTGGCGTTGGTCAGCACCATGCGCAGGCCCAGCAGGCCCATGCCCATGGCCACCTGCAGGTCGACCTGGGGCATGGAGTAGACAACGGCGCAGGGCTCGACATACGAGGGGAACTCGGAGCCGGTGCCCACGGCCGGCGAGAGCGAGTAGCCGAAGGAGATGGGCTCGCTGTAGTCCTTGGCGTCGAAGACGAAGACCTTCTGCAGGGTCTGGAAGTAGCGGTTGTCCACGAGGTCGTAGATGTCGGTGGGGACGCAGCGGAAGACGATGACGGGGCGCTTGAGGCCCGCGCGGCCGTAGACATCGCGGGGGTACCTCTTGTCCCCGTCGGGCCCCTGATCGGGGGCGTAGGTCAGGGCGCCGGTGTCGGAATCGAAACCATAGGCCTCGAGGATGCCACCGGTGGCCCGCTCGCCCCGGAGCAGGAACTCGCTGGTCTCGTTGGACATCCCCAGGACCTCGGTATGCACCCCCATCATCATCCGGTACTGGCCCTGGATGGTCACCAGCGCGTGGGGCACGGGAGTATTGGGCACGAAGCTCTCGGTGCGCCGGAACTCCAGCACCGAGCCCTCGACGTCCTTGAGCTCATCCATCTTCTTGAGCGCATTGACCCTTTTCAGGGCGCCCTCGGTGAGGGTGTCGTCATCCAAGAAGGCGTACAGCAGGCAGGTGAGGAGGCGCACCTGTGCGACGAGGTTGGCCTCGTTGAGCCGGTCGGGGGTGTCCAGGGGCGTATCGACCAGGGACCGGGCATCGGCGACGGTGGCGAAGACCAGCCCCGGGCGGCCGCCGCGGATGGCCATCTCGTGATCGAAGGCGATCTTGCCCGGGAAGAAGGTGTGCCACTCGCGGCCCTTGACGGGGTTGATGCCATCGACGAAGACGTCTTCCACCGCCAGCCCCAGCTCGTCGCCGGCCGCGGTGGCGTACTCATACAGTTGCTTGCCCACCGGGGAGTAGAAGCGCAGCAGGTGGGCCTGGGAGTAGTACCAGCCCACCTGGAAGACCCCGAAGGAGGAGCCCTGGGTGCTGAGGTCCAGGGAGATGAACATCTCGATGGCCCGGAAGCCGTCCAGGCGTTCCCAGATCGAGATGTCGTTTTCCCGGCGGGCGATGTCTCTGTCCAGGCGCGCGACGCGGACTCGGGCCATCTCGGGCGAGAGCTGCAATTGGCCCACATTGACCTCGGGCGGCTCGGCGCCGGTGACGGCCGCGGGCAGCTCCGCGAGTTGCCGCTCGGCATCCGCTTTGAGCTTCCGCATCTGCTCGAGGTCTCGGTGCAACTCGCGCAGGCGCGGCCTAGCCTGCCTCTCCCGCTCCTTGCGGGGCTCGCGCCCCCACAGGCGGACGAACTCGCGGGAGCCGGCGAGGGCCGAGAAGTGGCCGCTGGTGGCCAGGAAGATGACGCTGCGCCGTGGCGGGTCCTTGGCCATGGCCCGGGCCAGCTCGAGCATGGTGGCGATGCTGACGGCATTCTCCGCCCCGGGCGAGAGCCCGGGCACCACGGAGATCGAGTCATAGTATGCCTGCACGATCATGGCCTGCTCGCGCAGTGAGGGGTCGGAGCCCTCGAGCACGGCGATGATATTACGGTTGGTCTGATTGCGCCAGGGAACGCGGGCGAAGACCCTTCCCATGGTGCGGTTGGAGGCCTCGAGGGAGGCGATGACCTGCTGGGCGTCCTCGTTGGCGATGTAGAAGCGGGGGCAGTCGATGGGGCACTGGAGGAACTTGACCTCGGCCTCCCCCCGGGTGGTCCTGGCGGGCTCGATGAAGACCACGGCGGCGGCCCCCAGCAAAGGGGCGTTGAGCCAGTTTTGGCCGACGTTGAAGTCCATCAGGACGATGCTGCCGGCCACGTGCTCATGGTCGAAGTCGGAGAGGCTCCCCTGCCGGGCATAGATCACCCGGCCTCCGATGCCGCTGCGCGAGACCTGCGGGGTGCGGGCCAGATTGGGCCACAGGGCGCTGAGCTCGTAGCGGGTGCCGTTGACCTGCAGATAGCAGCCCTCATCCACCGGGGCGGGAAGCTCGTACTCCTGAGTCATGACCTCCAGGCCCAGGCGGCGGAGCTCCTGCTCGACGATCTCGGCGGCACGGAGGTTCCCCGGGTAGCCGGCGACTCGAGAGCCCAGAGAACTGAACCTGCCCACGTCTTTCAGCAGGCGCTGAGTGTCCGCTCTGGCCGCGATGTCCACATAGCCGGCGGCCATGGTGGTCGCGGGCAGCAGGAGTGGGAACAAGAGGATGCTCAGGGCGGCGAGCACCTTCGGTGGGTGTTGTCTGGAGACTTGCATGATGGTCGCTCCTGGCAGTGTGGCGCGAAACGGTCCCGCAAGGCGGGAGCGTCCTCACCCCCGGCCCCTCTGCTTCACGCGCCCATACGACGGGCGCTTGGAGAGGGGGGAACGGGAAACGGCCCCTTTCCGTCGGCGGTGCGGTGGGCTTCCCCCTCACCCTCCGCTCCAGCCCTCCGGGCTGTCACGGAGACCTCTCCCGGCAAGCGGCTCTGCGAGCCGCCGGGGGAAGGCAGAACGGCCAACGGCTACGGTCAACGGCGGCGGCGCACAGGTCGCCGCCCTACAAGGGCACGGCTACAGCGCTTCAGCCAAAGTGCACCACGTAGCGGCGGTACATCTCGTTGATCAGACTCACCCAACCCCACACCACCCCCGCGACGAAGAAATGACCGATCACAATGCCCATGAAAAACGGGATCAACTGGCGATACAGACGCATGCCGCCGAGTTTGAGTACCAAAGTCTTGATGATCCAGACGATCAGGAACGGCCCCCACAGCGGTCCACCATAGGACGCCACCATCGCAAAACCCAGCGGATGCAGCGGGAACCGCAAGACGTAACTGCGCACAAGCAGCAGGAGCGTTGTGAGCACCGCGCCGCTGAGCGCCGCGCCCGTGCGGGCCCTGTCCGGCGGGACATGGCCCTTGGTGTACGCCGCAAGCTGCTCGAACTCGTTTCTCGCCAGCGTCGTACGATAGCCGCCCTCGGTCGTCCCGCCCTCGAGGATGTTGCCCCCGTGAGTGTAGTAGGCCGTGAGGTGGATGTAGTAGGCGGCGGCAAGGCCCAATAGCAGGGCCGCGATCAGCCACCACGATACCGTCCTGGGCTTCAGGCGCACCTCGGAGGCAATCCGCTGACTCTCCACCTGATACGCCATCATCGACTGGAAGAAGCCGCGGGAGGCGAACATGAGAGTCGAAAACAGCGTGAGATTGCTCCAGTTGCCGCCCTTGACGAAGGGCTCCGAGCCCAGAGCGTAGACCATCATGCGCTTGTGCTGGTAGAAAGGAAACAGCCAGACCATGGCCGCCCCCGCCTCGGCCCGGGCCCGGGCGTACACCAGGGCAAAGAGCAAGATGAGCCCGAAATACAGGGCCGCCGTCCACAGCCACATCCCGGCCTGGGTGGCGAACAGGAGCATCCCGGCCGTGCCGGCGATGGCCCCGAAGACCTCCATGCGGTATGACAGGGGCTCGGCACCGTCATCCACCTCGGGCGCCCCGGAGAAGGCCTTGCGGAACACCTCGGCAAGCTGGTGCCGTGCCACCCAGATGAGGAAGACTCCGATCGCCACATAGGCGCCGAAGGCCTGCTCCTGGTCAAACGGGAACCCGGCGATCTCGTAACCCATGCCGGTGGCGGCCACGTTGGACAGTCGCAAGAGCAGATAGAAGACCCATACCGAGAGCGTGATCTCGGTGGAGACCAGGTAGCCCAGGCCGAGGTTCTCGGGGCGCCAGGCGATGCTCAGCGGCCTGATCGAGGCCAGCGGCCGCTCGGTGAACAGGGCCCCCAGGTCATACGCTCTGCCCAGGGCGGGCACCGCCGGGTTCCACGCATTGAGGATATTGAGCACATTGTACAGCGCCGCCAATGCGAACCCCGTCCACATCAGCTTGTTGGTGTAGAAGCCTCCCGAGGCCCCGTGGGCGCCCTGGGTGGAGACGTCTACCACGAGGTGGACGATGGGGAAGGTCAGGCGCTCTTTGTCCACCCACTGGCGCCGGAACAGCGAGATGATGCACAGCATCGCGACGAACCAGGCCAGGAAGAACAGGGTCCAGAAGAGCAGGGGAGTGCCCCACGCTCCCCAGGGCACCTGCTCGTCGACATTGGCCTCGTACATCTCCCGGATGACGGTGGGGTCGCTGGGGGCCAGCCAGTCGGGTACGTACTTTTGGAAGGCGGCGAAATCGTTCTCGGGAGTGGCGAAGTAGTACAGAGCCGTGATGCCGGGAAACAGCATGCGCGCCACGCCCACAGCGGACATGGACACGCCGATGCACAGGAACATGTAGACCAAGAGCACCTGGGCCTGGGAGAGCCGCAGATGCCGGGAGAGCTTGCCCAATAGCGGGGCCAGGGGTGTGAGCACCAACAGTGCCGCCACGGCCGGGATGACGGGCACGCTCTCGTCGAGCTGAACGCCGTGGGAGACGAGACCGGAGTGGCGGAGCCACAGCACCGAGCCGATGAGCGCCAGCACCGAGATGACGGCGGCGCGGACCGTGAGCCCCTCGAGGGGAGGGTCCGCGGTGGCGGAGGCCTCGTGGGTCCGTGCCGGATGGGGGGCGGGTGCGGGTTTCACAAGATGGCCTCGCCAGTCAGAGTGCCGGAGCTGTGCGAAGGGGCCAGGATCGCGAAGACGGCCGCCGCCCTGAGGCGGCCATCAAAGAGCTATTCGCCGCGTGGCGGGGCATCCCTTCGTGGGCTGTTTGTTGTACGTATCCCGGACAGGACCGGCAGGCGGTGCCGCATCGTCTGGGGGCCACAGGCCCCAGACCCCGTCTGTTGGGCTACCGGGCATACCATCTGCCACGACGCTGTCCGCTTGACTGTCGAGCCGACAGCCTGCAGACGGGGGCCGCGGATTGGCGTGCGAACGGGTGCATGCCAATCTGCGGCTGTTCGCTACCGTGTAGTGCGTGACATATCACGCACTACACGGTAACAACGCGGACGCACTTCCAGTCCTCCGGCACACGGGGCCAGGCACTGCCGGCGTGGCCTGGCGACTATAGAGCACTTCCCGATCCGGGCGGCGCCCCGTCCTGAGACTTCCTCACAGCCTCCTCCGTGGGGAGGAAGGACGGCAACGGCAGGCAAACGTCTCGCCACGGAGGCTCGGCGGACTTAGCGTGGGTCTTCTGTCCGCGTGTGGCCGCCCTTGTGACTGCGGGGCGCTGTCGGACGTGACCGGCGTCTGCCTGCGAACAGGAGGCGGAGCGATGAGCTACAGCGGGAACTCGGGTACGCCGGGGCGACTGAGCCGGCGCCTGTTACTGGCCGTCGCGCTCCTCGTCCTTGGCTGGCTGGTGTACTGGCTCCGCTCGCCACGCGCGGCCATGCCGGGGGCGAGCGGGGCACCGCCACCTTGCCCGCTGCTGTCCGCAACCCTGCACGGCACCGGTCTGTCCCGCGGGTCTCGTGTACTGGGCATCGTTTTCGAGGGACGCCTGGAGCCCGTGAAGGGAGTGGGGCGGATCACCGGCCAGGGCTGGATCCCCCACACGGCCACCGTGGTCGCCGCCACCGAGAGCGGGGTGCAGCTCGTGGCCGTGCCGGCAAGCGGGCCCCCGCACGTGGCGCTGCTCCCCGGTACCGTCGCCGCCTGCCGCCGGTCGTCCGACTGGGGATACGAGATGGACGCGCTCTCGATCTCCCCGGGCGGGAGATACGCGGCGTTGGCCAACGAGGGCCGCCTGTACATCATCGATCTGAAAAGCCCCCTGGCCATCCCCCGGCAGATCAACACGATCCCTCCGGGCGGCTCTTACCCCTGCGCACGAGAGCCTGTGTGGTCGCCGGACGGCCGGCAGGTGCTGGTGCAAGACACCGCCGGTGGCGAGTTGGTGTTGTTCGAGGTGGCCACCGGTACGAGACGTCCCCTGGCGTCCACCAGGGGGAACCCGATTGCGGCCAGTTGGTCCTCCGACCCCACGCGCCTGGCGTCCCTGTGGTCGAAGCCACCCGATTTCGTGCCCGGGGGCAAGGTGCAGAGGGTGCATCTTCCCCCGGCCCAGGTGCGACTCCTGGACCTGGAGCGGCAGGAGACGAAAACCATCGCCACCGCGCCGCAGATGTCGATGTATGTCGCCTGGCGGCCGGGACACGAGGAGGTCGCCTACGGTGACGCGATGCGGCTCTACCGCATGCGGACCGATGGCACAGCGCTGGGGGGCGTGGGCAGCCACACGGGGCGGTTCAACCAGTTCGAGCCATCGTGGAGCGCAGACGGGGAATGGCTGGCCTACGTATTGGTACGCACCCGGGGCCGAGCCATCGTCTTGCACCGCATGTCCGATGGCAAGGAATGGCCGGTGGACTGCGGGCGGTATGAGCCCGGGAACTTGAGCTGGCAGGAGCCGGGCGGCTCGCCTGCCCCGGTCCGGGGCGGGAAGAGCGCCGGCCTGCCATGATGAACCGGCCGCCGCACGGTGGCGCCCTCTTTGTGTTACGTCCCGGCGGACCACAAACCCGTTGACAACAGGCTGTGGCTGACCGATAATCGACCTCGCGCTCGGGGGCGGCGGCTTCCGTGCGCTTGCGCTTTTGCCAGGGAGGTAGAGACGATGCCGCTGTGTCCGCAATGCGGCGAAGAGGTCAGCGCGACCGACACCCACTGCATGGATTGTGGGGCCGACCTCATCGCCGCCCGAGAGAAGGAACGCCGGGAACTGCGGGAGCAGAGCATGGCGAGTCGGGCCGGGAGCGGGTCTGTCGCGGTGCCGGCCAATGCCGCCGCCGCCGGACTGGTGAGTGCAGGCGACAAGCCCTCGGAAGAGACGCGGCTGAAGACCTTCGACCGCCAGGCGGCGGCGGTGATCGCCGAGGACCGCAAGACTTTCTGGGTGCTGTCGGTCATCGCGCTGGTGGCGGGGATCGCGCTGGCGATCGCCGGGCTGACGCGGATCGGGGCCGGCGGCGGGTTCGGAGAGGTGCTGGCCAGTCTCAAGCCGGGCGCGATCCGGGACCTGAGCTTCGGCGCCCTGGTGGACCCGACGATCCTGGGCGTCATGCTGCTGGGGGGCGGGCTGGGGGCGGTGTGTGTGGGCGTGGGGCAGATGCGCATGGCTTTGGCCGCGGGGCGCGCCATCGAGGACGTCAAGCGGGGCCAGAAGCCCGAGATCGTGGTGATCAGCAGCTTCGTGACCATCGGGATGTACCTGCTTTCCGTGTTCCTGTCCCCGGTGGCGTTCGTGGTGGGCGTGGTGCTGTTTTTGCGGGGCGACCCGGATGCGAAGGGTCTGGGCTCCAGCGTGTGCCTGATCAGCCTGGTGTTGATGGCTCTGTTCGGCCTGAATCTGCTGTGGACGGTGTTTGACAGCATGCGTCCGGCCCCCGGTGTAAAGGCGAAGTAGAGCGGGTGGCAGGGGACCGTTTCCGGGGCAGAGAGCCCGGAGCCCACTTCGGCATCTAGCGAGGCGCGCAGGCTTGACAGTCCTGCGCGTCTTCTGTTATCCTGCTCAGGCCGTATTGGAGGAGATCGCAAGCCTTCGGGACGGTTATACAGGGGGGTGACGTACCCATAGAAGCGAAGTCTTACAAGGTCAATGAGCGCATTCGGGCCAAGGAAGTCCGGGTCATCGCCGCGGACGGGGAGCAGTTGGGTATCATGAGCGTCCCCGACGCCCGGAAGGCGGCGGACGATGCCGGCCTCGACCTCATCGAGGTTGCGCCCAACGCGCAGCCTCCGGTCTGCCGGATCATGGATTACGGCAAGTTCCGCTACGAGCAGCGCAAGAAGAGCAAGGAAGCGCAGAAGAAGTCGAAGCAGACCGAGATCAAGATGGTGCGTATTCGTCCGAATACGGACGATCACGACATCAACTTCAAGATGCGCAATGCCCGGAAGTTCCTGGAGCGGGGCCACAAGGTCCGGTTCACGGTGATCTTCCGGGGACCGGAACTGCGCCACAAGGAGATCGGCGACCGCCAGCTCCGGCTCTTCATCGACGGCTGTCAGGACATCGCCAACGTCGAGCAGCCTCCGCGCATGGAGGGGCGGCGGATGACGATGGGGCTGGACCCCAAGCCGGAGATCATCCGGGCCCGTGACGAGGCGCGGAAGGCGGAGTACGAAGCCGGCCGGCGCCCGGACCTCGAACCCGAGGACGAAGACCTCGAGATGGAAGACGATTTCGAGGACGACGACCTCGAGGGCGAAGAGGAACTGGACGCGGTGGAAGGCGGCGCCGAGGAGTAGGACACCCCAAGCCCCCTGCCCCGAAGGCCCGGGCCGGAGCTGCCCGGGCCTTCGGTTTCTGTGTACTTCAGAGGTCTGCGGCGGGAACGGCCGTGGCGCGTGGCGCGTGAACGGTGAGGGCGGACGGCACCGCTCCCTGCGTGTCCCGCCGAGCGGGACCCGCTTTCCCTCTCCTTCGCGGTACGGCGGCTCAGGAGAGGGCTACGGCGGAACGGCCAACGGCCAACGGCACGGAGTCGGGCTGGAAAGCCCGACCTACGCGACGGCGGACGGCGAACCGCAACGGCGGACGGCGAACGGCGGCGCCGCTGTGTAGGGCGCGGGCCTGTACCGCGCCGAGAAGGTCATCGGACACCAACGGGTGACGGCACTGATGAGGCCTCACCCCCGGCCCCTCTCCTTCACGCGCCCGCACCGCGGGCGCTCGGAGAGGGGTGAACGGCGAGGGCGGACGGATCGGCGGCGGCGCACAGGTCGCCGCCCTACAACGGCCAACGGCCCCTCGCCTTCACGCGCCCACTCGCGGCGCGACCTGCCGGGGTCTCGGCCGCGCTTCTAGAGAGGTTGTACGGCGGGGTCAATGGCCTCGCCTTCAAATGCGCGACACCGGTCGTCGCGCTGCCTGCCGGCCCGGAGGTCGCTTTCGCGGCCCTCCGAAACGCGTCGAGCAGGCTCACGGTAGGGCCGGACAGTGTGTCGGCCCGCAAGGAGGAAGACCAGTGGCGAAGAACAAGATGAAGACGAAAAGGGCGGCGGCCAAGAGGTTCGAATTCACGGCCACCGGCAAAGTCAAGTTCAAGAAGGCGCAGCAGAGCACCAACACACCCCTGTCCCGCAGTTCGCGGCGCATCAAGCGCGCCCTCGCCCTGGACGGTGAGCTCAAGAGGGGCGACAAGAAGCAAGTGCAGACCATGGTCCCCTACTGGAAGAAGCACAAGTAGGCCCGGCCGCGGCAGGGCCCCGACGGCGCGGTGCGCGCCGGGCCGGGTCCGCAGCGGCGGCAGATGCCGTGTCTGCAGAGAGCTTGAGAGTGCCGACAAAGAACATCCAGAGGATAGGGAAGAGCACCCATGGCAAGAGTAAAGCGTGGATTTGTCGCTCGACGGCGCCGCAATAAGGTCCTCCGAGCCGCGAAGGGATTCGTCGGCGGGAGGCGCCGGCTGTACAAGAACGCCAAGGAAACCCTGATGCGGGCCCGCAACTACGCGTACCGCGACCGTCGCGTGCGCAAGCGTGAGTTCCGGCGGCTGTGGATCGCGCGCATCAATGCCGCCGCCCGGCTGCACGGGCTGAGCTACAGCAAGTTCGCCAACGGCCTGAAGAAGGCCGGCATCGAGCTGAACCGCAAGGTCCTGGCATACATCGCCTACGAGGACCCGAAGGCCTTCGAGGTCATCGTCAACCAGGCCAAGGCGGCGCTGGGGATGTAGCGGTGCGGGGGGGGAACGGCAACGGCTAACGGCGCCTCACCCCCCGACCCCCTCTCCCTTACTCCGCGATACGGCTGCGGAGACGGGAGGAGGGGGAGCACGGCGAACGGCGCCGCTCCCTGCGGGCCGCCGGCCCGCTTTCCCTCTCCTTCGCTGAAGGACGCTCAGGAGAGGGCTAACGGCCGGTTTCCGTCTGCCGGTTCGGTGGACTTCCCCCTCACCCTCCGCTCCAGCCCTGGGGGCTGTCACGGAGACCTCTCCCGGGCGCCCGCTTCGCGGGCTGGGAGAGGTGGAACGGCTAACGGCTGACGGCGCCTCACCCCCCAACCCCCTCTCCCTTACTCCGCGATACGGCTGCGGAGACGG
>Ga0334883_1002416_pt1 | contig 23043 bp, 15 predicted proteins | sample GraSluR1_MG_6_FD_207230 | JGI IMG/M metagenome (GOLD analysis project Ga0334883, IMG submission 207230) | Sludge microbial communities from methane-producing bioreactor in Wageningen University, Netherlands - Granular Sludge_09_05-R1 | ecosystem: Engineered > Bioreactor > Anaerobic >...
TTGCCATATCAACAATGGTTTATTATCATGAAGATATAAATAAATTGTTACCATATTTACGTGATTGGAAAATTAACAATATTGAAATAAGGCCTAATAGAGGCCATTTTGAATGCCAGGACCTGGCATTATTGGAACAGCTGAGAAAAAAAATTGAGTATTTTGATATATCAGTCAAGGCTATCCACATGCCTGTAAATGGTGTAGATATATCAAGCCCTTCCGAGTATGATAGGGTTAAATCAGTGAGAGAGGTACAAAAAGTAATAATAGCTGCAATAAACCTAAATGCAGGACTGGTAGTTGTTCATCCGGGGGGGGAATGTAGCAGGTCAGAAGAAAGAAGAACCAGAATAATTAACTGTGTTAACAGTTTGGAGGAAATAGTAGAATTCACTAGGCAGAGGGATATAAAAATCGCCCTTGAGAATACTCTTCCAGATAGAATAGGAGACACTTTTTCTGAAATCCAGCAGATTTTAGAAAAAATACCATCAGAGTATCTGGGAGTTTGTCTTGATACCGGTCACTACCTTCTTAAACAAAAAAGTACTGAAAGAGGAGTGCTACAATTAGATAAAGAACCCATTGATTGGAAGAAGAAGTTATTACATATGCATGTACATGATAACAACGGGGAGAAAGATTTGCATTTGTTGCCTGAAGAAGGCTGTTTTCCATGGACTCAACTATTATCTTTTTTGGAACATATTGAATACCAGGGATTTTTAGTTATAGAACCAAAAGAGCAGACCCAATTAACTGATTGCCTCAATAGGATTAAAGACACTTTCAAGAAATTAAATGAAATGGAATCATTTCTGACTGAATAGATATTTTGTAATATGTAATATTTAAATATTTAGATAATATAATAATAGTATTAGAAAAACTATATTTTGCCATATTTAATATTCTTTGATAGAATAGTTTTGATAATTTATTATTTCAAGGAGGAACGAGGGTGACTAAAACTGATGTTGACAAGGTAAGAACTTTCGCAATCGTTGGCCATGGAGATTCTGGTAAGACCTCCCTGACCGAAGCAATGCTTTTTGACTCCAATATGATAACCCGGCTAGGAAAAATAGAACAAGGAAATACAATTTCTGATTACGACCCAAAAGAAACAAAGAGGGGTATTACTATAAATTCTTCTTTAGCTTATCTTAATTGGAAAGAATCAACTTTTAATATTATTGATACCCCAGGATATCTGGACTTTATAATTGATACCAAAACAAGTTTACGTGTAGTGGATACTGCATTAATAGTAGTTTGCGGTGTATCTGGCGTGGAGGTTCAGACTGAAAAGGTATGGGACTATTCTGAGGAATTTAAATTGCCCAGAGTTTTCTTCATTAACAAAATGGATAGAGAGAGGGCGGATTTTGACCGTACAAGTCAAATGATTATGGAACATTTTGGACAAAATGCCGTTCCTATACAATTACCGATAGGTTCCGAAGAGAGTTTTGAAGGAATTGTCGATTTATTAAAAATGAAGGCTTATTATTTTAAGGCAGAGGTTGAAGGTAAAAGCCAGTTTGAAGAAAAAGATATTCCCGAAGAACTAAAAGAGAAGACCAATGAGTATCGGCAAAAGATGATTGAAGCAGTTGCAGAGTATAATGATGAGCTATTAATGAAATACCTTGATGGAGAAGAATTAAGCCAGGATGAAATACTTTCCTGCCTCAGGGGCGGAATAGTTGACAGGAAAGTTTTTCCGGTATTATGTGGCTCAGCTACTAAAAATATTGGAATTGAACTATTGCTTGATTTTATAAAAGATTATTGCCCCAGTCCGCTTGATTTGCCTGATATCGAAGTAAAAGATTTAACAGCACAAAAGGAAATAAAAATAAAACGTTCATTAAATGATTCCCCATTTACTGCTTTAGTTTTTAAAACTGTAGCCGATCCCTATGTAGGGAATTTAACCTATTTTAGAGTCTTTTCCGGAGAATTAAGTTCAGATTCTTCTGTATACAATTCAACTCATGATATTGAAAACAAGGTTGCGAAAATTTATAGAATGCAGGGTAAGGAACAAACTCCTGTTGTCAAGGTAATGCCCGGTGGCATAGGAGCTATTGCTAAATTAAAGAAAACCAATACCGGCGATACGTTGAGTGATAAAGAGCACCCTGTTGAATTTAAAAGAATCGAATATCCTGAACCTATAATGAAATTGACAATATCTCCAAAGAGTAAGGGTGATGAGGATAAGCTTAGTATTGCAATCAATCGGATAGTTGAAGAGGAGCCAACAATTCAGGTTTATCGGGATGAAGACACTGGTGAGACTATAATTGCCGGTATGGGGGAGTCTCATCTGGATGTAGTAATTGAAACTATGGAAACGAAGTTTGGAGTAGAAATTGAGAAAGATACACCAAAAGTCGGTTATAAAGAAACAATCAGAAAACAGGTACAGGCAGAAGGTAAATATAAAAAGCAATCCGGAGGACGCGGACAATATGGACATTGTTTCGTAGAATTCGAACCTATGGAACGAGGTAAAGGTTTTGAATTTGTTGATAAGATTGTAGGCGGTGTAATTCCAAAGCAGTATCGTCCTGCAGTTGAGAAGGGCATTGTTGAAGCTATGAGAAAAGGTGTTGTTGCAGGCTATCCAACTGTAGATATTCGGGCAACACTGTATGACGGGAGTTATCATACGGTTGATTCATCCGAAATGGCTTTCAAGGTTGCCGGTTCTATGGCATTTAAAAAAGGTGCAGCTGATGCTGATCCTGTATTGCTAGAGCCAATCTATGAATTGGCAGTAACAGTGCCAAAAGAATATATGGGAGACATTATCGGAGATTTAAACAGCAAACGTGGAAAAATCATGGGAATGGATGAGTCTGAAAAGGGTAGACAAATTATTCGCGCCCAGGTTCCTCAATCCGAGATATTTAGATATTCTATTGACTTGCGTTCAATTACTCAAGGTAGAGGGACCTTTACAATGAAATTTTCACATTTTGAAGAAGTTCCTCATCAGATTGCACAGGATATTATCGAGCAAGCCAAAAAGGAAAATGAATCAGAATCATAACCAATAATTTAATATAAGTAAACCTAAATAAATATAAAAATATTTTGTAAAAAAGTCTTGTTTTAAAAAGTACTAATTACTATAATAAAAACAAGAGTATTATTTTTTAAAATAAAAGGGAGGTGGAATTTATATGGGCTTATTTGGAGATTTAGAATGGTATTGGATTGCCGCAATTATTGCAGCTATCGTGGGAATCATTTGGTGGCTAGGTGGAAACGATTAATATTAGACTCATAATTACTGATACCCGTGAATTTATTTTACAAAATATTGAGTACTTTGATTAAAATGAGTGCAGGAACATTATTTTCTCAAAAGATGACCTGCACTCATTTATTCACCTTATTTTTTCATTATTAAAAGTTTTCTAAGTAAAAAGCTTACTATTCTTTTGATTGACTTTTAAATTGACTTTATTTATAAATATAAAAGTTTTTTTAGGATTGATATATGTACAGAAAATATATTGAGATTAAATGATAGCAGAGAGCCAGAAAGGGTGGAATCTGGCACATTTTCTCAAGAAGCTCATCTGTATAAAATCTGGATGAACTATATAATATCAATAAATTTTTTAGATAGAATAATCCAAGTCGTGTATATGCGTTAGAAGAAGAAAGAGGGTAGATGGGGCTGTAGCTCAGTCGGGAGAGTGCCTCCTTGGCGTGGAGGAGGTCGCGGGTTCGATTCCCGCCAGCTCCACCATAAATATCTACTGAAAAAGGGTGGTACCACGGGAAATCTCGTCCCTTGTAATATTTTTAATTACAGGTGACGGGTTTTTCTATTTTAAGGGGAGTGCAATTAGATGAAAGAAAAATATGATTTTATAGAAGTCGAAAAAAAATGGCAGGAATACTGGAATAATCAAAAATTTTTTGAAAGCAAAGCAGATGAAAGTAAAAAAGAATATTATGTGTTGGAGATGTTCCCTTATCCTTCAGGTGAACCTCACATGGGACATGTAAAGAATTATGTTATAGGTGATGTAGTAGCACGTTATAAGCATAGTCGAGGATTTAATATTTTGCACCCAATGGGTTGGGATTCATTTGGATTGCCTGCTGAAAATGCAGCCATTAAGAATCAAATACATCCCGCAATTTGGACAAAAAGTAATATACAAAAAATGAAAAATACCCTTCAATCAATGGGGATCACATATGATTGGAATCGGGAAATATCAACCTGTAATCCTGAATATTATAAATGGACTCAATGGATGTTTTTACAACTATATAAAAATGGATTAGCTTATAAGAAAAAGGCTATTGTCAACTGGTGCCCTTCTTGTGCAACTGTTCTGGCAAATGAACAGGTTGTAAATGGTGAATGCGAGAGATGCAGTTCACAGGTGAATAAAAAGGAATTATCTCAGTGGTTTTTTAGAATCACTGAATATGCCCAACAGCTTTTAGATGATATGGATATTCTGGAGGAATGGCCTGAGCGTGTTTTGACTATGCAAAAGAACTGGATAGGAAGAAGTGAAGGTGCTCAGGTAGAATTTAAAATTCATGGAAGCGATGAAACTGTTTCAGTATTCACTACAAGACCTGATACGCTTTTTGGAGTAACATTTTTTGTTCTCTCGCCAGAGCATCCAATAGTTGAACAGCTTGTCGCAGGAACATCATACGAAAAGCAGGTAAAGCAATTCAGAGAAGAAATTGCCAAGGAAAATATATCTGAAAGGGATTTGGCGACAACTGAAAAAATGGGATGTTTTACCGGGCGATATGTCATTAATCCTCTTAACCAGGAGAAAATACCAATCTGGGTTGCAAATTATGTATTGATGGAATATGGAACCGGAATGGTTATGGCTGTGCCTGCCCATGACCAGAGAGACCTTGATTTTGCCAGAAAATATAATTTACCAGTTAGAGTAGTAATACAGCCTGAAAAAATAGAACTATCGGGAAATACTCTGGAAGAAGCTTATGATGGTGAAGGAATAATGGTTAATTCCGGCGAATTCAATGGACTTACTAACTTAAAAGGAAAACAACTTATTACAGAATATCTGGAGAAAAATGGTATAGGTAATAAAGAAATCAACTACCGTTTGCGTGATTGGTTAATTTCAAGACAAAGATATTGGGGAGCGCCTATACCAATAGTCTATTGTGAAAAATGTGGAATTGTTCCTATAGCTGAGGAAGATTTGCCTGTTTATTTACCAGATGATGTTGATTTTAAACCAACCGGTTTATCTCCACTGTTATCCAGTAAGAAATTTCTTCATACTAACTGTCCCCTGTGTGGAGGAAAGGCGAAAAGAGAAACTGACACTATGGACACTTTTGTTTGTTCTTCGTGGTATTATTTACGTTTTTGTTCCCCACATTCTAATGATATGCCATTTGATAAAGATGAATTACACTACTGGATGCCGGTTGATCAGTATATCGGAGGGGTAGAACATGCAATATTGCACTTGCTTTATTCCCGTTTTTTTGTCAAGGCACTTAATGACATGGGCTATCTTAGTTTTAAGGAGCCTTTTAAAAGGCTGTTTACACAGGGAATGGTATGTAAGGACGGAGCTGCAATGTCAAAATCCAAAGGAAATGTTGTTACCCCGGGTGAAATATTTTCTAAATATGGGATTGATGCGACCAGGGTAATGATTCTCTTTGCAAGTCCTCCAGAAGTTGATATGGAGTGGAGTGATAAAGGCATGGAAGGTGCTTATCGTTTTTTAAATCGAGTTTGGAGACTCGTTTATCAATATAAAGAATTATTTCAGGTGCAAGCTCACAGTGAAAATCAAATTGCAGACGATAACGGGCTGAGCAAGGATATTAAAGACCTAAAAAGAAAAATACATCAAACTATTAAAAAAGTAACTGAAGATGTCGAAGAGCGATTTCATTTTAACACGGCTATTAGTGCTATTATGGAATTAGTAAATAGTTTATATGCTTTTAACATAAAGACATCCCGGATGAGCCAGCAGAATATATTAATATTTAAGGAAGCAATAGAAACAACCATTAAATTGCTTAATCCTATTGCCCCACATTTTTGTGAAGAATTGTGGCATGAAATGGGATATAAGAAGAGCCTTTATTTAGAGTCGTGGCCACAATATAATCCGAGTGCAATAAAAGAGGATGAAATTCTTATAGTTGTGCAGATAAACGGCAAATTAAGGGAAAAGATAAAAGTAGTACCCGATATTTCAGAAAAAGTAATCAAGGAGAAAGTACTGGAATTACCAAAAGTTAAAAAGTGGATTAATAATAAAAAAATTGATAAGATAGTATATATAGCAGGTAAATTGATAAATATTGTGATTCATTGAGAGAAAAGCACTACCTGCTAGCAACAATTTAACAAATATTTTATATACAGGGAGGATTTTATGGCATCTTTTGGTGATTTGAATTCTTTTGTAGGTATAGGCCGCTTAACAAGGGACCCAGAATTAAGATATACGCCTTCTGGAGCTGCTGTATGCAAGTTTGGCCTGGCTATTAACAGAAGCTTTAGAAACCAGGAAGGTAATAATGTAGAGGATACATTATTTATAAATGTATCAGCCTGGGGAAGACAGGCTGAACATTGTTCACAATTCTTAAAAAAAGGAAAAAGGGTTGCGATTAATGGAGAAGTAAGGTCTAATTCCTGGCAGGACAGAGAAGGAAATAAGAGAGTAACATACGAAATTAATGCCCGCAGTGTACAATTTCTAGATTATATGAAAGACTCTGGTAATTCCACGGAAGATAATTATAGTAAGAAAAAGCAATATGAAGAAGGTTCCTTTAATGATGAAAATAGCCCTGACCACGAAAATAATAATGTAGAAGAAGATAGCAGTGAAGAAGATATACCTTTTTAGATGTTAAGTAGAATAAATTAATTATTGTATAAATTATTTCATAATATTCATAGAAATATATATAAAAAAACTTTTAGCCATGAGGTAAAATAAGTATTTTAAAAAACCATAAATAATTTATTATTTTAGGCAAGTTTTTTTATAGACAAAGAAAAAAAGAGATGTTATAATAGAGCTTGCCGGTTTATGGCGTTGATGTGGGCGGGTAGCTCAGTTGGGAGAGCACTGGCTTTACAAGCCAGGGGTCACAGGTTCAAGCCCTGTTCCGCCTACCATTATTTTTAAAATGGGGTCGTAGTGCAGCACGGTTTAACACGCCTGCCTGTCACGCAGGAGATCGCGGGTTCAAATCCCGTCGACCCCGCCATCTAAAAAAATTTTAACATATAATATTTTTTGCCGAGATAGCTCAGTCGGTAGAGCAGTGGACTGAAAATCCACGTGTCCCCAGTTCAACTCTGGGTCTCGGCACCATTAAATCACACTTATGCGGAAATAGCTCAGTGGTAGAGCATCGCCTTGCCAAGGCGAGGGTCGCGGGTTCAAATCCCGTTTTCCGCTCCATTTTTTCTAAATCAATATTTAATAATGAGGCGGCATAGCCAAGCGGGAAGGCAGAGGATTGCAAATCCTTCATCCTCGGTTCAAATCCGAGTGCCGCCTCCATAAATTAAAATAATCAACTTAGTGGGCGGTTAGTTCAGTGGAAGAATGCTTCCTTGACGCGGAAGAGGTCACTGGTTCAATCCCAGTACCGCCCACCATTTTTTTTAGAACTTTTTGAGTAAAACCTATAATATTTTAATAGATTAGACAGGCCAATCTATAACAACAAAGAAATAAGAAGATATAAAACAAGAAAGGATAATAAAAAAATACGTTAGTTTGCATAGGTAAAAATCTCATGTCAGATAGCGTGAGGTTTTTTATTTTTTAGGGAGATATAGGGAGGTACTTGATGAAAGAAAAAAAAGTTGTTTTATGGAATGAAAAAAGCATAACAGTTGATTCAGAATCAACTTTTTATGATATTTTAAAATCAAATGAACCCCAATTAGCAAAAAAAGCTTTAGCGGTAAAAGCAGATGGCCAAAAGAAAGACCTTTTTGATAAGCCTGACAATAATAACAAAATAGAAATAATTACATTTGATAATTGTGAAGGCAAGGAAATATTTTTTCATAGCTCTTCCCACATTATGGCTCAAGCAGTCCAAATATTATTCCCCAACACCAAACTGGCTATAGGCCCAGCTATTGAGGAGGGATTTTACTATGATTTTGATACAGAACATACTTTTACCCCGGATGATTTGAAGGCTATAGAAAAGAAAATGAAAGAAATAGTTAGAAAAAATATTCCTTTCCAAAGAAAGACCTTAAAAAAGGAAGAGGCTGTTAATTTATTTAAACAAAGAGGGGAAATATATAAGGTAGAATTATTGCAGGAATTGCCTGATGAAGAAGTTACTGTATATCAACAGGGAGACTTTTTTGACTTATGCCGGGGACCTCATGTGCCTTCAACTGGAAAAATAAAAGCCTTTAAGTTGTTAAGCCTTGCAGGGGCTTATTGGCGAGGAAATGAAAAAAATAAGATGTTACAAAGAATATATGGAATTTCTTTTGATTCCAGAGATGCCCTGGAGCATTATCTGAAGATGGTTGAAGAAGCAAAGAGAAGAGACCACAGGAAAATTGGAAAAGAATTAGATTTGTTTAGCTTCCAGGAAGAAGGTGTTGGGTTTCCCTTCTTCCATCCAAAGGGTATGATTATTCGTAATCTGTTGGAAGAATTTTGGAGAGAAGAGCACCTAAAACATGGTTACCAGGAAATAAAAACCCCAATTATCCTCAATAAATCCTTGTGGATAAAATCCGGACATTGGGACCATTATAAAGAAAATATGTATTTTACAAAAATAGACGAACAGGATTTTGCGGTAAAACCAATGAATTGCCCGGGTGGAATTTTGGTATATAAAAATAGAATGCACAGCTATAAAGAACTTCCATTGAGGATAGCAGAATTAGGTTTGGTTCATCGTCATGAATTATCAGGAGTTTTGCATGGATTATTCCGTGTCAGGTCGTTTACTCAAGATGATGCACATATCTATATGATGCCTTCTCAAATAAAAGAAGAGGTTCAAAAACTTATTGACCTTGAAGGATATTTCTATAAGACATTTGGATTTGATTACCATATTGAGTTAAGTACCAAGCCGGAAAATGCTATGGGTTCTGATGATATCTGGGAAAAAGCTACAAATAGTTTAAAAGATGCCCTGGATGATAAAGCGTTGCCTTACAAAATTAATGAAGGTGATGGGGCTTTTTATGGCCCAAAAATTGATTTTCATTTAAAAGATTGTCTTGGAAGGAGCTGGCAATGTGGTACTATTCAATTGGACTTTCAGATGCCGGAGCTCTTTGAGCTATATTTTATTAATCCCGATGGGCAAAAAGAAAAACCGGTAATGGTACATAGAACAATTCTGGGCAGCCTGGAGCGCTTCATTGGAATTCTTATAGAACAATTCGCAGGCTCTTTACCTACCTGGATTGCTCCTGTTCAGGTACGTTTGCTACCCATCGCAGATCGCCATATTGAATATGGTAAGAAACTAGAAAAAATACTTATCGAAAAAAATATCAGAGTGGAATTAGATGAAAATAATGAAAAAATAGGAGCCAAGATAAGACTTGCAGAGATGCAGAAAATTCCCTATATGCTGATTGTTGGCGATAAAGAAGTCAATGAAAATATGGTAAATATCAGAAGACAGGGAAAAGGCGATTTAGGCCCTTTTGCAATGGATGAATTTACGAATAAGCTGAGCAAAGAAATTGCAGAAAAATTATTGCCATAAGTTAAGAATGTATGTTAATATTTTATGATAATAAAATTAGATAAATAACAATGTTGACTAAAAAAAAACAATATGCTATAGTCTTTTAGCAGGTATTTAGATAAAATAATCATATTTATAAAAATGAAAGATAAAAGGAGGAATTTGAAATAAAGTCACAATCTACATTTCGCGTGAATCGTGAAATTAAAGCCAAGAAAATACGATTAATTAATCATAACGGGGAACAACTTGGCTTGGTGGATCGAGAAACAGGATTAGAAGAAGCAGAAAAGAATAATCTTGACCTGGTTGAGGTGTCCCCTGATGCCAACCCCCCTGTTTGCCGTATTATGGATTATGGGAAATATCGTTATTCTTCCGAAAAGAAGGTTAAACAAGGAAAAAAAAGGCAAAAGACAACTAGCTTAAAAGAGATAAAAATGAGGCCCAACATTGGAGAACATGATTATGAATTTAAAACAAAAAATATACATAAATTCTTAAATGATGGGAATCGAGTCAAGGTTACGATAATGTTCAGAGGTCGGGAAATGAAATTTGTTGATGCTGGACGGGAGCTTCTAGAAAGAATAATAGCAGAGACAAATGAAATATCTAAAGTTGAAAAAAAGCCGAAATTAGAAGGAAGAAATATGACTTTAATTCTTATTTCTAACAAGAATACCTAAAAGAATAGTACAAACATAAAGGATAACGGAGGGTTAGCGAGTATGCCGAAAATGAAAACACATCGTGGTGCAGCAAAACGTTTTAAGGTGACTGGAACCGGTAAAATAAAGCGTTCAAAAGCTTATAAAAGTCATATATTGACCAAAAAGACACCAAAAAGAAAAAGACAGTTGGCTAAATTAACTATCATAGATAAGAGTGATAGCAAGCGAATTAAACGCATGTTGCCTTATGAATAATGATAAGAATAATTGAACTATATATTAATTACATATTTCATAAATCAAAAAATAAAAAACAATTACATACAATTCAAGAGTAAATGAGGAGAAATAGTTATGCCAAGAGCAAGTAGTAGTGTTGCCTCAAGAAACAGAAGAAAAAAAATACTAAAGTCTGCTAAAGGATATTGGGGTGGAAAAAGTAAATTACTTCGAACCGCCAAAGATGCGGTGAGAAAGTCATTAGCCTATGCTTATCGTGACAGAAAAGCGAGGAAAAGAGATTTTAGGAGACTATGGATTACCCGTATCGGTATTGCTGCTAAAAAAGAAGGTATTTCTTATAGCAGGCTAATCAAAGGATTAAAAGATGCGAATGTTCAGTTGAATCGAAAAATGTTATCCGAAATAGCTATCCATCATGAAAAGGCTTTTTCTCAATTAGCAGGAATAGCTATGTCAGGCGAAAAATAATATCGGGAAATATACATTATAAGCAGCATATCTGTATATAATGACCTAATTCAAAATAAAATAGTATAAATTATTACTAAGAAAGATAGTAAATAAGATTTTTTGTTGCTAATGTCAGGACAATCTTATTGAAGTTCACTTTCATAATTCCAGCTGAAAAAAGAGTAGGACTGGACGGGTTTTCCGTTAAAATAAATTAAGTTTGGACTTGAATTTATATAAGTCAAAAAGGGTGGTAACGCGGAGAAGTTTATAATTTTCGTCCCTTTATCGGGGAAAATTGTAGACTTCTTTTTTTATAAGGAGGTATTTTCTTGAAAAAAAAGATAATCCAGTTACAGGATGAATTTAATAAAAGAATTGCTACAATAAGAGGCACTGATGAATTAGAAAAATTAAAAAATGAATATATAGGTCGAAAAGGATATATAGCTCAGTTGCTGAAAGAAATTACAACAGTACCCAGTGAAGATCGGCCTGAGGTTGGTCAACAATTAAACAGGGCTAAAAAAAGTATTCAACAGGCAGTTGCTGATAAAGAACAGTTCTTTTCAGCAGACAAAGGACTGCCTAAAGAAGCATTTGATATTACTATTCCTGGTAGAAAGTTTAAAATAGGAACCATACATCCTATTGAATTAATTTTAAGACAAACTCAGGAGATATTTTTGGGAATGGGCTTTTGTTTTGTTGATGGGCCCGAGATTGAATTAGATTACTATAATTTTGAAGGACTAAACATACCCAAAGACCACCCTGCTCGGGATGATCAGGATTCTTTTTATATAACCCCAGAGGTTTTGTTAAGGACTCAAACTTCACCTATGCAGGTTAGAACAATGGAAAATCAACCTCCTCCGATACGTATGATTTCAACTGGAAAGTGTTATCGAAGAGACGCCATTGACAGTACGCATTCACCAATGTTTTATCAGATCGAAGGATTAGCGGTTGATAAAGATATAACATTCAGCGATTTAAAAGGAGTTATCACTGAATTTTGCCAGCAGGTTTTTGGAAAAGACCGCAAGGTAAGATTCAGACCCGGTTATTTTCCTTTTGTAGAACCAGGGGCAGAAGTTGATGTATCCTGCGGTTTATGCGAAGGAAAAGGCTGTCGTTCATGTGGCTATACTGGCTGGCTGGAAATAATGGGAGCAGGCATGGTTCATCCCAATGTCCTGGAAATGGCAGGTTACAATTCAGAAAAACTAACTGGTTTTGCCTTTGGAATGGGTGCAGAAAGGATAGCCATGCTTAAATACGGTATTAATGATATCCGTTTATTCTTTGAAAATGATTTGCGTTTTTTAAAACAATTTAAATAGTTCTAATTCAGATGAGGAGAGAGATATGCAGGTATCTTATAATTTGCTAAAAGAATATGTCGATATTGAATTACCACCTGAAGAATTAGCAGACAGACTCTCTATGAATGGTATTGTTGCTGAACATAAGAAGGCAGTATTTGAGGGAATTGAGGGTGTTGTTGTTGGAGAAATAAAAGAAATTACGCCACACAAACAGAATAATAATTTGGTTATTTGCTGTGTAGATATAAAGAATCAAAAATTAGAAGTAGTCTGTGGTGCAAAAAATATGAAGATTGGAGACAGAGTACCATTTGCAGTCGAATCTGCTATTTTGCCTGGAATTGGATCAATCAAAGAGAAAAAAATTCAAGGCTTTCTATCAAAGGGAATGATTTGTTCAGCTTCAGAGCTGGGATTGGAGAAAAGTAAATCTCCAGGGGTATTGATTTTAGATGACAAGTTTTCTGTAGGAGAAGAATTAACCAAGCTTGATCTTATAGGAAATGACGTGATATTTGACTTTGAAATATTTTCAAATCGACCGGACTTAATGAGTATTATAGGAATTGCCAGAGAAATAGGAGCTTTTAGTGAGAAAGAATTGCGTATTCCAGAAATAAAGATTACTGAAACAGATATAAATATCAATAAAAAAATTTCCGTTCAAGTAAAAGATGAAAAGTTATGTCCCAGATATGCTGGCAGGGTTGTAAGTGGTTTGAAGGTAAAAGAGTCTCCTTTCTGGTTGAGATGGAAGCTGTTTTTGCTGGGAATTAGGCCGATTAGCAATGTAGTTGATGTTACTAACTTTGTTATGATGGAAACCGGACAACCTCTTCATGCTTTTGATTTGGATTATATTGATGGTCATAAAATAATTGTTAGAAGGGCATATCCTGGTGAGAGATTCAATACACTGGATGGGGTTGAAAGAGAATTAATAGAAGAAAATCTGGTTATTGCTGACCAGGAGAAAGCAATCGGTCTTGCAGGAGTTATGGGTGGAGAGAATTCAGAAATAAAAGGATATACTAAAGATGTCTTTTTGGAGTCAGCTTATTTTAACCCAATAAATAACAGGAGAACAAGTCGCTATTTTTCTTTGAGAACAGATGCTTCAAATCGTTTTGAAAAGGGAGTTGACCCTGATGGACAAATTTATGCATTGAATAGGGCAGCCTCTTTGATTAATCAGACAGCAGAAGGTGATATCCTGGCCGGAATTATTAACCAGCATAATGAGAAAATAAGTGGAAAAAGGGAAATAAAACTAGAGTTTAATAAAGTAAAAAAAATATTAGGAGTAAATGTTGCAAAGACTAACCGTGAGGAAAAAGAGAAGGTAACTGAATTATTGAAACGACTAGATTTTGATATTATTTCCAGGGACAATTCTTCTGTAAAAATAATGCCCCCAAGCTTCAGGGGAGATATCCAGAGAGATGTTGATATTATTGAAGAAATTGCTAAAATATTTGGGTATGAAAAAATTCCATCAACTATATTCAAATCAACTGTAGTGCAAAATGGTATTAGTGATAAGCAAAAAACGACTGATAGAATTACAAATATACTTGTAGGTTGCGGAATGCACCAGATAATAAGTTATAGTATGATAACCCCTATCTATTTTGACTGGATGAGTTTGCCTGACTCTCATGCTTTACGCGACACAGTTCGCCTGTTGAATCCATTAATACAGGACCAAACTGTAATGCGGACTACTTTAATACCAGGATTGTTAAAGGCCATTCAATGGAATGTCAATCATAAAGTAGAGGAAATAAAATTATTCGAAGTAGGGAAAGTATTTCTAAAACAAAACAAAAAACAAAATGATAAATTACCTGTGGAAAAAATAAAAGCATCTGGAGTGATAACCAAAACTGGCAGGGGTAATTTATGGGAAAAAGCGCAGCAGTGGGATATCTTTTATCTAAAAGGAATTATAGAATCAATTTTTGATAGTTTAAGAATACCGGATAATGATATTTCATTTATAAATAACGATTTCCCGGCATTTGACAGAGAAGAGAATGGTTTGATAAAAATAAATAACCAGGAAATAGGGATATTCGGGAAAATTTCACAAAAATTATCTGATATTATGGATATTCCAAAAGATATATTACTTTTTGAAGTTGACCTAACCGAATTATATCCCCTTATAAACCAGGATATTATATTTACGCAGTTACCTAGATATCCATATATCAATAGAGATATAGCAATAATTATCCCTGAAGAAATTAAAGTTGACCGGGTAATAAAAATAATTTCAAATACTGATCTTAGTCTGATAAAAAAGGTAGATTTGTTTGATATATTTAAAGGGGAACAAATAAAAAAAGGATATAAAAGCGCAGCTTTTTCCATCATATTTCAAGCCCAGGACAGAACTTTAACTGATGATGAAGTCGACAAAATGATGGAAAATGTTAAAATACAATTAAGAAATAACTTCCAAGCAGAATTAAGACAGTAGGTTTAAGGTATAAAAAACAGGAGGAACAATATAAAATTATTAACTGGATTGATTTGATAATTCTTATAATTATCTTGTTTAATATCCTGTTAGGCTTTAAGAGGGGTATCATTGCAGAAATATTGACACTTTTTGGTCTGATTTCTGCAATTTTTATCGCCATTTTCTGGTATGCAGATTTAAGCTCATTTTTGATAAAACAATTAAAATGGAACCAGCCTTTATCAAATATTGTGAGTTTTATCCTTATTTTTATAGCTGTTATTATCTTTTTCCGATTACTGGAAAATTTACTAAGCCATATAACCTCATTGCTGTTATTGAATTGGATTAATAATCTCGGAGGTGCTCTTTTCGGACTTGTGAGAGGAGCTATTATTATTGGGTTATTACTTTTTTTAATTAATTTCTTCCCACTGCCCCTGGAGGTTGAATATCAAATAAGTCAATCAATTTTAGCAGAACCATTTATTGATGGATTAATCTTTATCTATAATTCATTAAGGGAATGGCTGCCAAATCATTTCCAGTTTGATATTGATTTCATTAAAGAAAGATTTTATCAAAATATAAGTGTATAAAAAAGTTGTATAGGTTGTGTAGTAGTGAATAAACATCTTTTTACTATATTAGAATATTATAAAATAAAAAAAATAATCAAAAAAGAAATATACACCTATCCAGGTATTATTCTCTTGAAGGAATTGCACCCATCAAAAGAGTTATTAACCATTCAGGAATGGCAACAGGAAACCACTGAGATGCGAAATATTTTAGAAATAGAAGGAAGCCCTCCTTTTATGAATTTAGATAATATCGAAGATGATATCAAGCATTCTAGAATTCATGGTAGCATCTTAACTGCAGAAACACTTTTGAGTATAGGAAGAGTATTAGAATGTCTTTACCTGGTAAAAGATTTTTTAAACAAGGTGCCGGAGGATAGATATCCTTTAATCAGAAGAAATATAAGTGAAGTAAAGGTATTTCGTATATTAGAAAAAGAGATAAGAAGATGCATTAATGAAGATGCAGAGATTATTGATGACGCAAGCCCTGAATTAAAGAAAATAAAACAAAATATAAGGAATATTGAAAGAAAAATCCACAATAAACTGGAGCAGATACTTAGAGATCCGCAAAATCGCACTCTTATTCAGGATGATATTATTACCATAAGACAGGGCAGATTTGTTTTGCCTATAAAACAACAGGAAAGAGGTAAATTTTCAGGAATTGTTCATGATAAATCTGAAAGTGGAGTAACTGTATTTGTGGAACCGATGCCTGTAGTGGAGCTAAATAATGAATTAAGAGAATTATACCAGGAAGAAAAAAGAGAAAAATACAGGATCTTGCAAAAATTGACTGCGATAGTTGGTCAAAATAGTGAAGATATTATAAATTCATATCAGCAATTGGGCAAAATAGATTTAATAACGGCAAAGGCGAAGGTTAGTCTTCATATGAAGGCAATTGAACCACAAATAAATAATAATAACATAGTTAATCTGTATAAAGCAAGGCATCCGTTGCTAAAGGCTCCGGTTGTCCCGATAAATATACAATTAGGAAAAGACTTTGATGTATTGGTGGTTACCGGGCCTAATACAGGCGGGAAAACTGTTTCCTTAAAGACTGTAGGATTGTTGCACCTTATGGCCCTTTCGGGTTTACATATCCCTGCTGGAAAAGATAGTGAAATTGCAGTCTTTAGCAAAATATTTGCAGATATTGGAGATGAACAAAGTATAGAGCAAAATTTAAGTACATTTTCCTCACATATGAAACAAATTATTAAAATATTGAACTCTACAGATGGTAGTACATTGGTTTTACTTGATGAATTAGGTGCCGGTACCGACCCCTCGGAAGGCTCAGCTTTAAGCATGGCAATTCTTGATTTTTTAAGGTCTAAAGGTGGAAAAATATTATGCACTACTCACCACGATAGCATCAAAGCATATGCTTATCTGGCCAATAGAGTAATGAATGCCAGGGTGGAGTTTGATGAAAATACGCTTCAACCCACATATGAAATTACTGTTGGACTGCCCGGGAAAAGCTGTGCATTTTCTATTGCCAGCAAGTTGGGGATGGAAAATGAAGTGATAAAAACTGCACAGAAATATTTAGAGAAAGAAAAGATGGATCTGGAAAACTTGATTGGCAGAATGGAAAAAGATAGAAATCTGATGGCCCTTAACCTGGAGCATTCCGAGAAAGAAAAAAAAGAAATTTCAGTACTAAAAAAGGATCTGGAAAATAAAATAAACATTCTGGATAAAAATAAAAAAGAGATAGTATTAGATGCCTATAAAAAAGCAGAAGAGATTATTTTATCTACAGAGAAACGCGCTAAGGAAATCATTAATTCCATAAAAAATCAAAAAAATATCAAACCGAAATTATTAGACAAACAAATAGAGTTTAAAGAATTAAGCAAAGAAATTAAAATTAATATAGATAAACTTGAGCCTGTTCAGAAGGGAGAAAAAAACATTTCTACAGGAGACCATGTCTTTATTAAAAGCCTTAATAAGGAAGGGTTAGTTATTGAAAAAAACCAGAAAAAGAATAGTTGCTTAGTGCAGGTTAACTATCTGAAACTGACTTTACCTTTTAACGATCTGCAAAAAATCAAAAAGGAAGTTACAAAAAAAGATAAAGAAAGCAAGTCATTTTTAAGCAATTCTAATTACCAATTCCAAAAAGATAGAATTGATAAAAAGGCAAAATTTAGTAATGAAATGAATATTCGCCAGATGACTGCAAGAGAAGCTCAAATCAGAGTTGAAAAATATCTTGATGATGCTTTTTTATTAAATGTATCTCCAGTATATATAATACATGGCAAAGGAAAAGGTATTTTAAGGGAAAATGTTGCCCAAATGCTCAGCCAATTGCCTTATATAAAAACTTATCGTTACGGAGAACCACATGAGGGAGGAGAGGGCGTAACGGTGGTGTATTTTTAATATTATTTTATCAATCCCTTTTTTCCAGTCTTTTTCTCAATTCTTCTACCAACGACTGGAGTGTTTCCTCTTTCTCTTCTTCTACCTGTGGAACTTCTTCTTGTTGTTTATCCTGCTTAAGAGTTTCAATTTCATCAAGTAAAGGGAATTTCTTTTTGCCTTCGATAACAGGCAGTTCTTCCTGTGAAGTTTTTGGGGTTTCTATGTCAATACTGATCTGAGGTGATATTTTTATATCACCCTGACAAACCTGTTTAGGCTCTGTCCCGGAAATAAAAGCAACTCGTACGGTTTTTGCACATTGTTGGCCTGGCAATAACCCGGTTTTTGCACAAACAGTAATTTCTTCAACGTTGGCTGGGATTGAAAAGCCTTTGACTGATTGTCCCTGAAGGGCACCTGCCATAAAATCATGCCATATTGGAGCGGCTACTACACCACCTGTCATTTTATTACCAAGTGTTTTTCGGTCATCATTCCCGATATAGACTGCACAGGTTAATTCCGGCGTAAACCCTACAAACCAGGCATCGATGCAATCATTGGTTGTTCCTGTCTTGCCAGCAGCAGGCCGGTTAATCTGAGCATTCCAACCTGTTCCACTCTGGATGACTCCTTCCATTAATTTGATCAATGTGTAGCAGACATCATCTGAGAATACCTTTTTACTTACCGGGCTCTTTTGCTCTAGCACCTTGCCATTATGATCTAATATTTTAAGTATAGAAATAGGTTCTATGTATGTTCCCATATTCGCTATAGTGGCATAAGCGGAAGCCATTTCCAGCGGTGTTACCTCTGAAGTTCCTAATGCCAAAGAGAGATCAGGTCTTAAAGAGCTTGTAATCCCTGCTTTCTGGGCATTTTGAATTACATCCCTAACACCTACTCGTTCTAGTAATTTTACTCCTATGATATTTATGGAATCTTCGAAAGCCTCTCTGAGGGTGACAAATCCCCTGTGTTCCTTTTCATAATTTTCCGGTGACCAGCCGTTTTCATATACAATAGGAGCATCTTCCAGGACAAGACTGGGAGAAAGACCTTTTTCAATAGCAGTTAGATATACAAAGGTTTTAAAAGCAGAACCTGGTTGCCTGTATGCCTGGGTAGCCCTATTAAATTCACTCTCTTCATAATTTTTACCACCTACCATAGCTTTGATATGACCTGTTTGAGGTTCAATAGCAATCAATGCTCCCTCCCGATTACTTTTTAAGAAGGCCTCCTGGGCCTTTTCCTGAAGAGCCAAATCGAGAGTTGTATATATCTTTAATCCACCCTTAAAAACCATATTAACACCATATTTTTCCAATAGCATTGTTCGAATGTAGCTGGAAAAATGTGGTGCAATTTCTATATTATCCCTATTATGGTTAAATACAATATTTTCTTCTCTTGCCAGGTTATACTCATTTTCACTAATATAACCGAGATCCAACATTCTTTTCAATATAACATTCTTTCTGTTTGTAGCAGCTTCTTCATTAATAAATGGAGAGTAGTAATATGGTCTTCTTGGAATACCGGCAATTAAAGCGCTTTCAGCAAGAGAAAGTTCTGTTGCGGGTTTACCAAAATATAATTCAGATGCGGAAACAATGCCATGAGCTCCATGTCCGAAATAGATTAGATTAAGGTACATTTCGAGGATTTCATTTTTTGTAAAAGTTCTCTCGATTTGCAGCGCAAGTAACGCGTCTTGTATTTTGCGGTTTAGGGATTCTTCCCGGGTTAAAAAAGTGTTTACAGCTAATTGTTGGGTAATTGTGCTTCCTCCCTGCCCCTGAAAGATCTTTCCATTTTCTCTAATATTTGTAACCATAGCCCGGATAATTCCACGGATACTAATGCCATAGTGTTGATAAAAATAACTATCTTCAATAGCAATAAAGGCGCTGATAAGATGATTTGGAAGTTGGTCCAGGGAGATAGGTGTTCGGTTTTCCTGAAAAAATTCTGTTATTAGTTTTCCATTAATATCATATACTTTACTGGTGATTGGATTGATAAAATTGCTTGTTTGGACAATATCCACCATTTTTTGACTTGAGAAAGAAACAAGAAATGCAAAAGATACTACAAAGGACAGCACAAAGAGAAACAGGGAAATAAACAAAATTTTTGCTGAAAAAGGCTGTCTTCTATTTTTTTTATTTTTCTCATATTTTTTTTTATTTGCCATAAGAAATCCTACTTTGCCATACTGCTGGCTATTTCTAATATAATATTTCCATCAAATTATAAATTATTCCTCTAATTATTATTTTAATATAAACTGTCAATCTTTTTAACTAAACTTAAATATGCTATAATTATTTAAGTTTTTTGCCAAAAAAAGGATTTACATTGTTTAACCCAAATTATATTGTGCGTATTGCTTTAATTGCTGCCATATATGTTACCATAAATATTATTTTTGCACCAATAAGTTATGGTCCCGTTCAAATAAGAATGGCTGAGATATTAACTGTTTTGCCATATATTGATCCCGCAGCCATTGGAGGGCTTTTTTTTGGGTGTGTTTTGTCGAATTTATGGGGTGGACTGGGAATTGTTGATGTATTAGGTGGTAGTGTTTGCACGTTAGTAGCAGCAGTCTTAACACACCGCATGAGAAAACCTTTCCTTGCACCATTTCCACCGATAATAGTAAATGCTTTAGGAGTAAGTCTTTATTTACATATATTGTTTTTACTGCCCTATTGGCTTACTGTTTTATATATTGGTATAGGACAGACAATAGCCTGTTACTTATTTGGATATCCTTTATTACTTGTCTTAATAAAAAGAAGGATATGGTTATACAGGCATAATTGGTAAAATTGCAACAATAAAGTAGTTCGGGTTAAAGGATAGTAAAAATAATTGTTAATAATAGGTTTTTATGTTTTAAGAATATAGATTATTAATTATATTTAATCAGCCTAATAACAAATAAATGGAGAAATGAGAGGGGATAAAATGGATTTAGCCGAGGAGATGAAAATAATCAGAAGGGGAACAAGTGAAATTATTTCCGAAGAAGAGCTAGAGAAAAAACTAATTAATTCAAAAAAAAGAAAAAAGCCATTGTGTATAAAACAGGGATTCGATCCTAGCGCTCCTGATATACATTTAGGGCATACAGTAGGGTTAAGGAAGCTTAGACATTTTCAGGATTTAGGCCATGATGTATATTTTTTAATAGGAGACTTTACTGGCATGATAGGTGATCCAAGTGGCCGTTCTGCTACCAGAAAACAATTGACTCCTGAAGAAGTGAAGGAAAATGCAGAAACCTATAAGGAACAGGCTTTTAAGATTTTACATCCGGAAAAAACTATTGTTGAATTCAATAGTCACTGGTTAGGAAAGTTATCATTTGTTGATGTAATTAAGTTGTGCTCAAAATATACTGTGGCCCGAATGCTGGAAAGAGATGATTTTTCAAATAGATTTTTGGAGAAAAAAGCAATTGGTGTTCACGAATTTTTATATCCTTTAATGCAAGGCTATGATTCTGTTGCATTAAAGGCTGACGTTGAATTAGGAGGCACTGATCAGAAATTTAACCTTCTGGTTGGAAGGGATTTGCAAAGAGAATACGGTCAGGAACCCCAGGTAATTATTACTATGCCAATAATTGAAGGAACTGATGGTGTGGAGAAAATGAGTAAAAGCCTGGGTAATTACATTGGAATTTATGAAAAGCCTGATGAAATGTATGGAAAGATTATGTCTATTCCTGATAAATTAATGGTGGCTTATTTTAGATTATTAACTGATGTCCCTGAAACAGAATTAGATAAAATTGAAAAGAGTCTTCAGGAAAATCAGACACACCCCCGTGACATTAAAAAAAGATTAGCAAGAGAAATAGTAACAATATACCATGGGTATAGCCTGGCCAGCGAATCTGAAAATCGATTTGAACATGTTTTTCGGGAAAAAATGGATCCACAAAATGCACAAAACTTATTAATTTCTTCAGATGAATTGAAAGAAGGAAAGCTGTGGATTGTAAAGCTAGTAAAAATGACAGAATTACTTAATAGTACCGGTGAGGTAATCCGAATAATAAAGCAAGGCGGAATAAAAATAAATCATAAAAAAATTACTAATGCAAATATTGATTTACCGATAAAAGACGGAGATATTTTAAGGATTGGAAAATTAAATTTTTTTCGCATTAAAATCAAGTAAGAAAATATTTAATGTGCGTAATTTAAAAATTTAAGGAAAATAAATAGTTAGCAGTAATCAGTTTATTGGGTTATCATCTTGTAAATATCGCACCCACATAGTGGGTGGCTTTAGAACCACCAAAAGAGGTTTAACTTTTTTGCTCTTTTTCTATGGTAAAATAAATAACATGTGGCTAAAATTATAAAAAATAGTTCTTATTGCATTCTTTTTCTTGAAAAAAATTATTTTTCGTATTATAATGTTTTTTGCGATAAGATAGCCCAGTTGTTCAGAAAATATTTCACATAATTTCCAATATTTTCTTGACAACACCCCCTAACTCTGTTACTATCTTATTTGCCCCTTCTCTGGGGTGAGCCCGCAGGGCTCCTCCAGGTGCAAGGAAGATGTTCTTTGATAAATCTATAGCACCCAGCCAGATGCTTTGATCTAACCCGGGTACCCTATTTTAGAGGTACCCTTTAGGTGTCAATTTTAAAGAGGAAAAACAGAAGACGGATTTCGATTCATCTTCTTGCTTTCCTCTTTAAAGAGCACGGAGAGTTTGATCCTGGCTCAGGACGAACGCTGGCGGCGTGCCTAACACATGCAAGTCTGACTGGAACGTCTCCTTCGGGAGACTACTACAGTGGCGGACGGGTGAGTAACGCGTGGGAATCTACCCGGTAGCGGGGGATAACCCTCCGAAAGGAGGGCTAATACCGCATAAGTCCTACGGGGTAAAGATGGCCTCTTTACAATGCTATCGCTTCCGGATGAGCCCGCGTCCTATTAGCTAGTTGGTGAGGTAACGGCTTACCAAGGCAACGATGGGTAGCCGGTCTGAGAGGATGAACGGCCACACTGGGACTGAGACACGGCCCAGACTCCTACGGGAGGCAGCAGTGGGGAATTTTGCGCAATGGGGGAAACCCTGACGC